>Ga0207691_10005859_pt1 | contig 11880 bp, 11 predicted proteins | sample KBSM13metaG_FD_184327 | JGI IMG/M metagenome (GOLD analysis project Ga0207691, IMG submission 184327) | Miscanthus rhizosphere microbial communities from Kellogg Biological Station, Michigan, USA - KBS M1-3 metaG (SPAdes) (version 2) | ecosystem: Host-associated > Plants > Roots > Rhizosphere >...
CAGCCGGAGAAAATCTCGCCGCTGCTGCGCCGGGCAGGCATCGTATACCGTGACCCAGCCTATGAAAGAGTAATCGGAAGCCTAAAAACAAGTACCGGCAACGAGCGCTGGCAATTGCTATATCCCAAAATGGGGCAACTCGACTAGCAAGATGTAGAAGAAAACCCGGATTCCTAAGCTGCAGCCGGGCTACAGCTACAGTTCGCGGTAATTTGACCCGCGGCACACGAGCACCTAGCTCGTCACCTCGACCGGAGGGGAGAAATCTTTCCGAAGTAGCCTGCTCGACTGAGTCCGGGCCCAACCGACTGAGATCACTCTTGGATTGACTAGCGATACAACAAAAACGGTTCCCGCTCTTCGCGCCACGACCGCTCGTCGAGCTTCGCGAGATTCTCCAGATCGGCAGGAGCAGCATCACCGTCATCGACCCACTCCCGGAGCAAAGGGCTGCCGTTGATCACATCGATGGCGAGACGGTTGCGCTCATATTCATAGGTGAAATTGCGCCAGAGTTCGTAACTGGGATAAAGCGCGCGCAGCGCCTTGCATGCGAGAGCAATCAGGCGCCACGGCCGAAACTGGTCGTGATCATAGCTCGAATCATCAATATGCACTTGAATGCCGGCGCACAGCTTGCCCGCGTGTTTGTGAAATGTCGGCTCGAACCAGCACTCGCGTAAACGACAACCGCGCATCCATTCAGGGTTCAGCGCGTTCATTTTTGCAAGCACGCGGCGCGGTTCGACATCCGGAGCGCCAAATAGTTCCAGCGGGCGGGTGGTCCCTCGCCCTTCCGATAGGGTCGTGCCTTCGAATATAACGGTTCCGCCGTAGCAGCGCGCCATCGACAAATTGGCCGCGTTCGGGCTCGGGTTGACCCAAGCGCGTTCGCCCACGGGCCATCCAAATCCCGGCCCCTCTTCCGGTTTCCAATCTTCTAGCTCGACAATCTGATATTCCACATCGAGTTTCAGTGTGCCGACGAACCAATTTGTTAGCTCGCCCAGAGTCAGACCATGCCGCATCGGGAGGGCTGCCGCACCTACGAAGCTCTCCCAGCCGGCGCGAAGCCGAAGGCCTTCGACTGGACGCCCCACCGGATTCGGCCGATCGAGTATCCAGACTATCTTTTTATGTTGAGCCGCTGCTTCGAGCACATAAAGAAGTGTTGTAACAAAGGTATAAATCCGGCAGCCGAGATCCTGAAGGTCGACAAGCAGCACATCGAAGCTGTCCATCATTGTCGCAGTGGGCCGGCGCACATCGCCGTACAAACTAAAAACCGGAATCCTGTGCACCGGATCATGAAAATCCGGCGATTCGACCATATTGTCCTGCTTGTCGCCGCGGAGCCCATGCTGCGGACCAAAGGCAGCGGTTAACGTGATGTCGGGAAGCGCTGCTAAGGCATCGAGGGAATGAATTAATTCCCGGGTGACCGACGCGGGATGGGCAAGCAAGCCGACCCGCTTTTTTCGCAATGGCTTGCGAATCTCCGGGTTTTCGAGAAGTCGATCGATGCCAAACTTCATGCGTGGCTCGGATCGCGCGCGCTGGCGTCTCGGACAAGGGGTTCGAGTTCCAGTGCAAAACTTTCCGAGTGATGAAAGTCGGGCTTGCCCGGCGGATGTCTGAGCGCCCAGTAGGAAAGCGATCCGTCGAGAGTTTCGATCACTGTCGAAATTCCGACACACAATTGAACTTCGCCCTTGAGTTCGGGAAAGCGATCCAAGTCTATGGCCGCACTAAGCTCGAAAATATCTTCGCCGCGCGCGGCAACGATTTTCGGTTCGAAGCCGTCGCTCGTATAAGCCGAACCATCGCGATAAGCGCGAAACGCGTAGGCTGCCCATTCTCCCGAGGGAGAAAAATTGAATTCGTAATACTCGGCGTCGTTTTTTGCGCCGATAAACGCTTCAAAACAAGTCCGCTGCCATAAGGAGTCCCCGCGCCGAAGTGACTCAAAAGGCGGAAGCCGCAGCCGGCCTATGGCTCCCTTGACCGTATAGACGAAATTAAGAAATTTCCCGGGCAGCCAGGTAATGGCTGTGGTGAGGCTCGCGACGGCGGAGCACAAAGTCTCGGGATGGCAGTGAAGGACAGCGTCGGTTTGTTTCGGTGCTCGCATGAAGTCCGCTGAGAAAAACTCCTGTGGTTTACAGAAATTTAGAAAGTAAACAGTCCAATGATCAGTCGAGTGTGGATAGTTATCGGTATTAACCGCGCAGCATGAAACTGTCAAGTCATTTCTCAGCTTGACACATCGTCATTGTAAACTTACAACCTCAGAAGTTCATGAATCAGGAGAAATAAATGGCGCTATCTGGCTCAGAAACTCCGGCCTTCGACTCGGAAAACCTTCGAGAGCTCAAGCAAAAAGTGGTCGACGGCTGCCATATTCTCGATCGCGAAGGCATCACTGACGGATTTGGCCACGTCAGCATACGCGTGCCCGGAACCGAAGCGTTTATCACGATCGCCGGCGTGAGCCCGGGGTGCGCTACGCTGAAGCGGCTCGTTATGCTTGATCTCGATGGCCAATATCTTGGCGGCCAGAATGCTCCACCGTACGAGTGGCCGATCCACGCCTGCATCTTCAAGGCGCGTCCCGACGTGATGAGCGTCTGTCACACCCACTCCAGATGGAGCTCGCTTTTCAGCGTTTTGCGCGGTGGCTTGCCACCGATTCACATGTACGCAAAGTTTCTGCCCCCCAAAGGCCCGCCGATCTATCCGGCGGCCGGGCTCATCGGTACCGTCGAGCGCGGTGAAGCACTGGCTAGGACTCTGCAAGACAGCGCGGCAGTTTTGCTCCGCGCCCACGGCGATGCGGTGATTGGAGCGAGCCTTGAGCAAGCAATTTTGCGCACGCTTCAACTTGCCTTTCTGGGCGAGCTGGCACACATGGCCGTCGCTCATGGCGAGCCGTTGTATCTAAGCCAAGAGGAGTTGGGGACCTTCGCCGCCGATCGATCATTCCCCGCGCGACCGTGGGAATATTATCTCAGTCGCATCCGCGAGCGACACTCTGCTTGACAGCCCCAATATCGACGCATAGATTCGCCGAACAGAGAGACTGATTTCCCATCAAGGGGTAGTCATGACCGGCAATCGCAAAGACGTGCCAAAGATCGATTCTTCCGAATTAAAAGAGTTGACCGAAAAACTTATTACCGCATGCCACATCCTGGATCATGAAGGCGTCACCGACGGATACGGCCACATCAGCGTGCGCGTCCCGGGCGCGGACGCTTTCGTTACCATCGCCAATGTCAGCCCGGGCTGTGTCACTCGCGATCGACTGATCATGCAAGATCTCGATGGGAATTATTTGGACGGCGCCAAAACACCGCCCAACGAGTGGCCGATCCATTCCTGTATTCTTAAAGCGCGGCCGGAAATCGTCAGCGTCGCCCATACTCACTCGAAATGGAGCACGATCTTTAGCGTTTTGCCGATCAAGCTCAAACCCATGCACCACTACGGAAAATTTCTCTCCGCTGACGGTCCGCCGGTTTATCAAGGCGTGGGTTTGGTGCGCACCGTCGAACGCGGTACCGAATTGGCCGCAGCGCTCGGCAAAGCTCCGGCGGTTTTGATGCGTGCCCACGGTGACGCTGTCGTCGGAGAAAGCGTCGAGCAGGTCATCGAGCGCACTACCCGCCTCGCCATGCTCGGCGAGTGGAACCATCTTGCGCTTTTGCACGGCGAGCCTAAATACCTGAGTGCCGAAGAACTGAAGGTTTACAACGAGGATCAGCGCTTTCCGATGCGCGGGTGGGAGTATTACGTGAGCCGGCTCGGAGAAAGACAATAGAATTGGAATGAAGGAATGTTGGAGTACTGGAGTGTTGTTTCAGCCATCACTCCACCACTCCATTACTCCACCAGCATGAAATCATTTTTAGGAGGACAGTAACATGACGTCTGCGGAATTCGTGCAGCAACTGAAAAAAGACATCCAGGCGTTTCCCAAGATCCGTATCAAGCATCCCTTCTTGAAAGCCGTATGCAACGGCACCGCCACCATGGATCAAATTCGCACCTGGACGGTTCAGGATTATCAATTTCGCGCCGTCGTCCCACGCATTGCCATGCTGCGTTATCTGGCCTGCAATGATCCTGAGATCGCGCAGAAGCTTTGGGGTGTCGTCGAAGAAGAAACGCGCGGTATGGATACCGGCAGTGCCGGCCATAACGAGCTCGCGATTCGCTTCGCGGAATCCATTGGGGTCACACGGAACCAACTCGAAAACGCAGAGCTCCTGCCGTCCACCGCGGCTCATCTCTATTATGTAGAATTGATCATCCATACGCTGCCATGGTTTGTCGTCATGTCGATTCAAATCGGCGCCGAAGGCACGTTTGGTCCGGCCGCGGCGGCGCTCGGAAATGGTTTTATCCAGAAGTACAAGATGACCCCGGAGAATGTGCGATTTTTCACGGTGCACTCGGAAGCAGACGAAGAACATGGCAGCCTCGCCGAAGAAATCGCCGAGCGTTATCTCCATGCGCCGCATCTGCAGGAGCTTACCCGCCAGCATACTTTTCGCCGCATGGAACTGCTTTACGATATATGGTCGGTGGCCGGTTATTAATTCGCGGTCGTCAGTCTATAAAAAAGATTTCTCTCGTTGATCGAAATGACACTTAAGGAATTTCGAGGAGCACAGCGAGAATTTATCCCTTAACCGACTGACCTTTAGCGCTCCTAAAAAATGCCGAAACTCACTCTTGGATTCATCTCCGCATTCAACGAGCGCGTCGATCCGCTCATGAATGGCACGGTCAAAGCGGAAGGCATTGAATTGATCCCAACCTATTCGCATCCCGCCGAGACTTTCTGGCGCCAGCTCAAGTTCGGAGAATTCGAAGTCGCCGAAATGTCGATGTCATCTTTTCTGATCGCAAAATCCCAGGGCTCCGACATGGTGGCCCTGCCGGTATTTCCCAGCCGGCGGTTGTTCCAGACCGAGTTGTCGTATCATGTCGACTCTGGCATCACGAAGCCCGGAGATCTCGCCGGAAAAAAACTCGGGGTCGCCGAATACCAGCAAACCGCCGCGCTCTGGATCCGCGGTATCTTGGAACACGATTTCGGCGTGTCGCAATACAACATTCACTGGCACATGGAACGCAGCGAAGAGATGAGCCATGGCGGCGCCACCGGATTCAAGCCTCCGGCGGGGATCTCCTTCAATCGGATCGCCGCGAACAAGAGTTTAGTCTCGACTTTATTAGGAAACGAACTGGACGTCGCCCACGTCGCCAGCCCTTTTGTTCTCCAGGCCAATACGCTCGATCGCTCGAGCCGCATCGTCGGGAAAAATGACTGGAGCAAAATCCGGCCGCTGTTTCCCGATCGCATGATCGAGGCTGAGCGTTTCTTCAAAAAGCATGGTTTCCTGCCGGTCAATCACACTTACATTATTCGCGGCGATATTTATCGAAAATATCCGTGGATCGCATTCAATCTTTATAGCGGCTTCGTCAAGGCGAAAGCGCTCGCGCGACAAAAACTGGCGGAGTCTATGCCCAGCGCTTTGTTCTTTGGCCCCGAGTACTTGGCCATGACGCGGCGACTGATCGGTGACGATCCCTTTCCGTACGGCATCAAGGCAAACCAGGCGATGCTCGATACGATCACGAGCTATTCTCATGAACAAGGATTGACGCCGCGCCAGGTGAAACCGGAGGAACTCTTCGCCGAGCAAACCCTCAGCTTATGACAATCGTTAGGGGGCAGCATGCTGCGCCCTCTGATCCGGCAAAACAAGCGATGGCGAACTTAACCCTGAGTTTTATCTCCAACTACAACGAACGGGTCGAGCCGCTGATGAATGGCGCGGTGAAGCCCGAAGGGATCGAGATCATTCCCACCTACTCGCATCCTTCGGAAACATTTTGGCGCCAGCTCAAATTTCAGGAATTCCACATTGCCGAAATGTCCATGTCTTCCTATTTAATCGCGCGTTCGCGCGGCGCCGATATGATTGCCCTGCCGGTGTTCCCTAGCCGCCGGTTTTTTCACGCAGAGCAGTCCTATCACGTCGGTTCGGGCATCAAAGAGGCGGGCGATTTAAACGGCAAGCGCATCGGCGTCGGCGAGTATCAACAGACGGCAGCACTTTGGACCCGCGGCGTGCTCGAACATGATTTCGGTGTGTCTCAATACAAAGTTCACTGGTACATGGAACGGACGGAAGAACTGAGCCACGGTGGCACCACCGGTTTTATTCCGCCGGCGGGCATTTCGTTTCACCGCATACCGCCGGAAAAAAGCCTGGCAACCATGCTCGTCAATGGTGAAATCGATGTCGCGCCGATCGCAAGCCACCTCTCGCGCACGGTCAATATTATTGATCGTTCGACTCACATTCGCGGCAGTGACGGTGACTGGTCCAATGTCAAACCGCTTTTCCCGGACGAAATCGGCGAAGCGAAACGCTTCGTCGCCAAGCATGGGTTTGTTCCGGTAAATCATACTTACATCATTCGCGGCGATCTTTATCGCGAGCAACCGGAAATCGCTACCAAACTTTACCAGGCGTTTCTCTCTGCCAAGGAGAAAGCGACGGCGACACTGTTGGAACGGACCCCGGCAGCACTGATTTTTGCGCCGGAATATCTCGCCATGACTCGTTCGATCTTGGGTGATGACCCATTTCCTTACGGGATCGAAGCTAACAGATCGATGATCGATACGATCGCCAGCTACTCGCATGAGCAAGGCCTGACACCGCGCAAAATGACGACCGAAGAGTTATTCGCAAACGAAATACTGGATTCGTAATGGCAATGTAAAGCATCAGAACCGGCAAGGATTTCTCGCCTGCTCGAAATGACAGCTAAACGCGATTTGTCGCGCGGCGCTCGGTGAGCTTCGTCAGGCTAATGACGCGAGAGATCTTTCCGAACGTGGAGCCGTAATGTATGCCGAAACTTAGACTGAGTTTCATCTCCGGATTCAACGAGCGCGTCGATCCGCTCATGAAAGGGATCGTCGAGGCGGAGGGAATCGAGCTAGTCCCGACGTATTCCCATCCGTCCGAGACTTTTTGGCGCCAGCTCAAGTCTCAAGAATTCGAAGTCGGCGAAATGTCGATGTCGTCCTATTTGATTGCCCGCGAGCGCGGCTTCGACATGATCGCGCTGCCTGTGTTTCCAAGTCGGCGCCTCTTTCATACGGAAATCTCATATCATCTAGACTCAGGCATCGAGAAGCCGGAAGACCTGGTGGGCAAACGAATGGGTGTCGGCGAGTATCAGCAAACCGCCGCGCTCTGGCAGCGCGGTATTCTAGAACGCGATTTCGGCGTGTCGCAGTACAAAGTGCACTGGTTTATGGAACGGACGGAAGAGTTGAGCCACGGTGGGCAGACTGGTTTCACGCCGCCGCAGGGTATCTCCTTCCAGCGCATTCCAACTGACAAGAGCATGGCATCGATGCTGGTGAACCACGAATTGGACGGTGCAGCGATTAACAGTCCGTGGCAAAACATGCCGACTTTCATCGGTCGCTCGCACCGAATCCCCGGCTCAGAGAGTGATTGGAGCAAAGTGAAGCCGCTCTTCAGCGATCGTATGGCCGAAGGGAAAAGATTCTTTCAAAAGTGGGGATTTCTACCGGTAAACCACGCTTACACGATCCGCCGCGATGTCTACGAGAAATACCCGTGGGCCGCGTTCAACCTTTATAGCGCTTTTGTAAAAGCGAAAGCCCATTTCAACGCTAGGCTCGTGGATAGCATTCCGTCAGGGCTGTTCTTCGGCAAGGAATACCTGGCAATGACGCAGGAGATCTTCGGAAGCGATCCTTACACCTACGGCATCAAGGAGAATCGCAAGATGCTCGGGATCTTGATCGATTTCTCCCACGAACAGGGACTGATCAAGACCAAGCCCAAAATAGAGGATCTCTTCGCGCGCAGCACGCTGGATCTCTGAGGGCAACCTCGAATCAGTGAAAGCACGACGTACACACGACAAGTCCTCGGTGAGAAAGCTGCATCGCCCTGGACGAATGTCGCACCCTTGTCATTTCGACGCACAGCGAAAGACTTTGCATTTAACGATTTACGAGAAAGATTTCTCGCCGGCGGCTCGAATGACAAGCACGACCAGTCTTTGCCTTCAGGATTTGAGTTTATTGTGCCGAAGTGCTCGCGCCGCTAGATTCTGAACAGAACTATGAAATTGCTCCGAAACATATTGCTGGCTTTACTCGTATTGAACCCCTTTGTATGGACGATGCGCGCGGAGGCCAAGTCCATCAATTTTGCCTCCAACACGCCAACCTTGAGCGGTACGCTGCCATTGATCGTCGCTCAAGACTTCGGTTTTTTCGGCGCGGAGAGTTTGGAGGTCAAGACGGTGCTCATCCGGGGCGGGCCGACGGCCATGGCCGCCTTGGTCGGAGGCGGCGTCGATTATACCTTGGTCGCCGGTGTCGCGGCGGTGCGCGCGATCGCACAAAACGCGCCCATGCAAATCATTAGCGGACTTCAGCCTTACATGGATTATACCCTTCTAGGAGCGAAAAACATCCACAGCGTTAACGATCTCAAGGGCAAGGTCGTTGGCGTTACCGGACCTGGAGGGATCGCCGAGTTCGCCGCCGTCGAAGGTTTAGCCAAAAAAGGTTTAGTGCGCGACCGCGACTACAAGATTCTTTATGGCGTCGGCAACAGTCCGTCGCGTGCGCAAGCCTTGGAATCCGGTAAAATCCAGGCGTCCCCTTTTTCGTTTTTGGAACGACTAGAATTGGAAAAGAAAGGCTTCCCGATACTTTTTGATATCGGCAGCGCGATCCCGGGATTCCCATTCGTCGTTATTGTCACCAGCAAGCAGAAGATCGAGAATGATCCGGAGGAAATTGTCGGTGTGCTGCGCGCCATTCAGCGCGGGCTCGAATTTCTCAAGCGCAACCGCGAAAGAGTCGCCGACGGCATCATCAAAAAGAACAAGTTTGGCGATCCGGCGACGGTGCGTCAGGTAATCAATCAGTTTGCCGAGGTTTACTCGGTATCGCTCCACAAGAGGGACGTCGAAGCTCTGATCGGTGCGACGCGCATCGAAGCCGAGGCGAAAAAGCTCGGCGGCACGGAAAAATTTTATACCTTGCAATTTTTGACAAAAGCAACCGAGCAGAAGTGAAGAACGGGTACTGGAGTGTCGGAGAAGTGGGTAATCGCGTTCTCCACATCACTCCACCACCATCCTTCCAATTAGATTTGTAGGAGGAAATCATGTCGGCCGATCTCGAACTAACCCTGATGCTCGCTGATTATCACCGCACTCGCCCGTTGTTGAACGGCGAGGTCAAAGCCAAAGGAGTGGATCTGCAGCCACGCCGAGCCGAAACCGGCGAAGCCTGTATGCGGCCGGTCTATGAAGAGTTCGATATCGCCGAGATGTCGATGTCCTGGTACATGATGGCGCGCTGCCGTAAGGAACCGGTCATCGCGCTACCGATTTTCCCGCTGCGCATGCAGATACATCCCTACATATTTTGCTCGCCTGGTTCAGGGATTGAGCAGCCGAACGATCTCAAAGGAAAAAGAATCGGCATGGACGAGTACCGCCTCACCGTCGGGCTGTGGGCGAGAGGAATTCTGCAGGAGCATTATGGAGTACGCCCGGAAGAATGCCACTGGTACACTTCCGAACCCGAGCGAGCCGGCTATCAACCGCCGGCGAACATCAAAATCACCGTTGTTAACGAGCCCACCGAAGCGTTGCTGCTGCGCGGTGAAATCGACGCTCTGATTCCGCCTAATATCGTGCCCTCGTTTTGCGGCAAAGATCCGCGCATTCGGCGCGTTTTTAAAGATGCCAGAAAAACAGTGAACGAGTATTATCGCAAAACCAAAATTTTTCCGATCACTCACGCCTTGGTCATGCGTCAGTCACTTTTTGAAGAACATCCCTGGCTCGTTTCGAGTCTGCTCGAAGCGTTTACTGAAGCCGAAGCGGTTTGCCGGAAATCCTACGCCTACGCGAAGCGCTCGGCGTTTCCGAGCGCAGTGCTGATTTTAGAAGAAGAGGAAGAAATCTTTGGCGACAATCCATGGGGCCACGGCCTGACACCGGAGAATCAAATCGTCCTGGAAAAATTCGTGCAGTATGCGCATGAGCAAGGTTACATTCCCAGCCGGCCGCCATTGAGTGAACTCTTCGCGCCCGTGGGAAACTGACTGATTGCCTCTGAGGGCAATCAGTCACCCTGAGCAAAGCGAATGGTTCGTTGGAGTGCTGCGTCGATCCGAAACCTCGAGTCTTTCTATTCACGGCACTTTGTACCCCAACTCCTTCGCGACTTCGATCGCGAAGCGCGGCTCGGCGACCTCTTCGAACGTGATTTTGCGATCGACAAAGCGTCCCTCGGCCTTGATCGCGCGAATGATATTGCCGATGCCTTCCTGCGTCGGAATCCCGGTGTCATTGAAGCTCGTTTGAACGACGCTGTACGTATCTGATGCGGTTTGCTTGTCCATCTTCAGCACTCGGGTGATCAGATCGAGTGTCTTTTCTCGCGATTGCAGCATGGCGCGTTTACCCAGTTGCAGCGCGCGAATGATTCGCCTTACCTCATCGGGGCGCGACTTGATCGTGCGGTTCATGGCCGTGAGCCCGCCAGAAGCCATCTCCACAAGCGAACCGATGTCGAGAAGTCGGACAAACCCCCGCCTCTGAGCAAAGAACATCGTCGGCGGATTGAGAGTCGCCGCATCGACGAAACCGGAATCCAGCGATTGAACCAGATTGCCGCCGGGCACGGAAACCGCAACATAATCCTTCGCCGTGAGGCCGCTTTTCTCGAGAGCTACTGTCATGGCCACATGGCTGGTGCCGCCTAATCCGGAGACACCGATTTTTTTGTTCTTTAATTCCTGAAGCGATTTGTATTGTGGTTTGGCCATGAGCCAATAGGTGATGTGACTGGTCGAGGACCAGAGAGCGCGCGAGTCAACGCCGCTTAAAGTTGCGCTGATACTCGCCGGGCCGATTCCCGACTGATAGTCGAGATCGCCTGAAACCAGCGCGGCCACGGCCGCCGCCGAGCGCATCAATATAATTTCGACATCCAAGCCCTGCTCCTGAAACAGGTTCCATTCGCGCGCCGCCACCAACGGCAACGCCGAATAACTCAAGGTGGCGTTTGAAATGCGAATCCTGCGGCGCTCCTGCGCATCGGCAGACGCGGCCAGCGATAGAACAACAATTAGAATGCTGAAAAAGACTCGCATCAAATTTTCTCACTTTGAACGATAGAGATTATTGATGAAACCACTTTGCTCCAGCTCGCGCACGAACTGATTGTCGATCTGATCGTCAATCGACAGCGGCCGCACCCCGGGCTCGTTCTTATCGAGAAATGATTTGATGACCGCGATGCCCGCTCGACTCGGATAGGGAACTTTGGGCATATAGCGCTGATAATCTTTCTGAGTTTCGTCGATCAGCAGCTGATCGTCGATCTTAAAGCGCGATTTCATCACCTGTCTTACCGCTTCCGGATCTCTGCTGAATACCGCCATCGCCTCTGCGATCGCCTTCACGAACCCTCGCACGACGTCGGGGTTCTGCTTGATGAACGCGCGCCGCGTCACGACTCCCGCCACCTGATATTCGGGAACCAGATCCGCCACATCAGCCAATTCGCGGTAACCTTCTTTCCTTGCGCGCGCCAAGGTCGGCAACGACAGAGGCCCGCCAACGATTTTGCGCGACTCCATGCCCGCGAGTATCGGTGGCACGCCGCCCATCTGCAAAATCGATACGTCGGTCTCGGGTTTGAATCCCCATTTTTCCAGGGAAAGACGCAGCAGCATATCGGTTGACGAACCATAGCGTGTAATCCCCATCGCCTTGCCC
>Ga0207691_10005862_pt1 | contig 11877 bp, 5 predicted proteins | sample KBSM13metaG_FD_184327 | JGI IMG/M metagenome (GOLD analysis project Ga0207691, IMG submission 184327) | Miscanthus rhizosphere microbial communities from Kellogg Biological Station, Michigan, USA - KBS M1-3 metaG (SPAdes) (version 2) | ecosystem: Host-associated > Plants > Roots > Rhizosphere >...
CAGCGGACCTAACAGCGTATTGTCATTCCGAGCGAGCGTCAGCGAGTCGAGGAATCGCGATCGTCCCGATAGAGAGCCCTCTACCGGGCGGAAGCTCGATTCCTCGACTGCGGCCTTCGGCCTCCGCTCGGAATGACAACAGCCGCCGTCAACTTGCCGCGATCAAGGCCTTCGCGGCCACTTGGGCACCGTCTCGACGCACCGCCGCGGCCATGGATCGAGCACGCACGGCTACGTCGGGCTCGAGGGCGTGCTCGAGGGCGACCGTGAGCGATTCGGTTGTTGGTGCGTCCGGGGCGTGCGCTGTTCCGATGCCGAGTTGGTGGATGCGTTGCGCCCAGTAGTGCTGGTCGTACATCTGCGGGATGACGACCTGCGGTGCACCACCTAACGCCGCTGCGGTCGTCGTGCCGGCGCCACCATGGTGGACGACAGCCGCGACCCGTGTGAACAATGCCTGCTGGTTGACGTCGTCGACCATCAGACAATCAGGCTCGGCGTCCACGAGTGCGAGATCGGCCCAGCCGCGCGACACGATCGCGCGCCGCCCGAGCGCGCGGGCGGATTCGACCATCACTCCGCTCAAACCCAACGGCGCGCGTATGCTGCCGAACCCGAAATAGACAGGCGGCTCGCCGGCTTCGAGGAACGTCTCCAGCTCAGGGGAGAGTGGACGCTCGTCGGACAGGATCCACGCGCCCGTTTGAAACACGGTCTGGTCCGCGGGATCGGGCCAGGGGCCTAACGTGGAGTCGGCCGCCAGCCACGGCCGGTCGGTGAAGATGTGGCTGCGCACGTCGCCGACTGGGGCCAGCCCGATCGATGCGCGGTGCGCGTTGAGCACGGGGCCCCACGTGTCGTTCCAGCGCTGGGCATCCTGGGCCCAGAGGTCGCGATTGTCAGCCGTCGCGGGCGCTGGCGTATCTCCCAGCATACCCAGTGGAATCGGCGCGTGGTGTAGCGATGGCAGCACTCTCGGGCAGTAGGCGACGAAGACGTACGGAATTCCCATTGCCTCTGCCACCGAGCGAGCGGCGACCTGCAGCGCTGTTGCTCCCACGATAACGTCGGAGCCCTGTGCCGCGGCCGCGATCGTCGTGAATTGGGTGGCGACCGTAGCTTCTACCATCTGACGCCGGCGCTCGGCCGAGAGTGGCGCCGGCGTGGTGGCCGCTGGGCTCGCGGCCGTGAGCTTCCGCAGTTCGGGGCCGATGGGCGTCACGGGGAACCCAAGGCCCTCGACCCAGTTCCGGAAGTCCGGCGGCACGCAGAGCCGGACGTCCTGATCGAGAGCCCTCAACTGCGACGCCAGCGCCACCAACGGCTGGACGTCGCCCCGTGACCCGATGGTGGACACTAGCACGCGCATCAGCAGCACTCCGTTCGAAGACTCCACTACGACGCTCCGCGCCGTTACCCGTGTTGACGCGCGTAGTGAAGTCCCACCACACCGGTCGGGTACGGGGTCGCGGACTCGAGGCTGAATTTCGCCGGCACGCCCTCCGGCAGCACGCGCTTGCCGCCGCCTAACGTCAGCGGGTACAGGAGCAGATGCAGCTCGTCCACCAGATCGTGCTTGAGCAGGGCGTGAACCAGCTGACTGCTGCCGTCAGTCAGGATGTTCTTTCCGGCCTGCGCCTTCAGTGCGCGCACCGACTCGATCACGTTGTCACGAATGATCGTCGTGTTGCGCCAGATCGGATCCTTCAGCGTCCGTGACACCACGTACTTCTTCGGTGCGTTCATCATGTCCCCGAACAGATCGCCCGCGGGCATCGGCTCGAACGCCTCGGCGTGCGTCACATACGTGCGACGACCGAGCAGGAACGCGTCGGTCTCCTGCATCAGTGCACCGAAGGCCCGGCCGATGTCGTCATGCCAGTAGGGAATCGTCCAGCCGCCGTGCTCGAATCCTCCATCTCGATCCTCTTCCTTGCCGCCGGGTGCCTGCATCACGCCGTCGAGCGTGACGAATTCGGATACAATGAGCTTTCTCATGGGAACCACTCCGTTGATGGCTTGATCGTTGGCCTTCATCTGGACGTCGAACGACCACTGGCTCGATCGACACGACGAGCCGGGTCGGAGGAAGGAGGAAGGCGGCCGGAGGAAGGAGGCCGGAGGGAACCCGAACATTGTCATTCCGAGCGGAGCCGCGAAGCGGCGGAGTCGAGGAATCGAGGCGCTGCCGGATAGAGAGCCCTCTACGGGGACGATCGCGATTCCTCGACTCGCTACGCTCGCTCGGAATGACGGTGCTCCGCCTTCCGACTTCCCCCTTCCGCCTTCCGCCCTCCTCCTTCCTCGTTCCTCCTTCCTCCGACGCTGGCCGCACGGCGAACCGAGTCGCAGTATTGAGCGAACCCCGCCGCCATGAGGATCGTTGATGTCCACGCGCAGCACCACCGTTTGCCTTGCCTTGATCGCGGCACTCACCGCTTGTGGTGGCGCGCGCGCCACGACGACTCCATCACCCAGTGTTGCGCCAGCTATCACCCGCGCGACCCTCCCGCGCATGATCGACTCCATGGTCAACGCGCCGGAGTTCCGCACGGCGCTCTGGGGTGTGCTAATCGTCGATCCGGAAGCGCACGACACGCTGTACGCGCATAACGCGGCCAAGCTCTTCATTCCAGCGTCGAACCAGAAGCTCGTGTCGAGCTCCGTGATGCTCGAGCAGCTCGGGCCGGAGTTCCGGTACCGCACCACGTTCGCGGCGTACGGCGCCATCGCGAATGAGACGCTCAACGGCGATCTGGCCGTCATCGGCCGCGGCGACCCGACCATGAGCGACCGCATGAAGGGAGACGCCATGGCTCCGCTGCGCGCCGTCGCGGACTCGTTGTGGCAGCGAGGCATCCGGCGAATCACGGGCAACGTCATCGCCCTCGGCGACGCCTTCCCAGGACCAGTCGCAGGTGCTGGTTGGGGGTGGGACGCGCTCGATGGCGCCTCGTTCGCCGGTGTCGACGAACTGTTGTTCAACGAAGGGCTGTCGAACCTTCGCGTTAGGCCCGGCGTGAATATCGGAGACCCTGCCGTCGTCGAGACCAAGCCGGCGCGATCGTTCCCCACCGTTCGTGTGGAGGCCATGACGGTCGCACGCGACACGGCCGCGGCATCAGCCATGGCCGGCGGCGGACGTGGCGGACGCTCCGCGACCGGGACGCGTGTCTCAGCCTCTCACGATACGCTGACGTCCGCGGTGATCGTGCGTGGCCAGATTGCCGTCGGCGATTCGGCGACGATCACGTTTCCACAGCACGACCCCAACACCGCCTTCATCGCCGCACTCAGCGAAGCGCTGACCGAGCGTGGAATCACGGTGGACCGACAGGTGACAACGTGGACCCAGGATCCGCACGCGGACTCGCTGTTCACGGTGCTCTCGGTTCCACTGAAGGAGATCATGCCGGCGGTGATGAAGCCGTCGCAGAATCAGATCGCCGAGGCGTTCCTCAGGACGCTGGGCCTCGAGCGCGCCGGGGTCGGAACGGCCGACAGTGGTCGGCGCGTGGTCGAGCGACAGTTCGCGGCGTGGAAGATCCCGTCCGACGCATTCGTCGTTCGCGACGGCAGTGGGCTCTCGCGCAGCGATCTCATCTCGCCAGAAGCGGTCGTGGGCATTCTCGACGCGATGCGGCGGTCGCCGAACTTCGGCGTGTTCTTGGAGTCACTCCCGATCGCGGGCGTCGACGGCACGATCCGCACGCGCATGCGTGACACGCCTGCCCAGGGGAATCTGCGAGCCAAGACCGGCACGTTGTCGATGGTGCGCTCGCTCTCCGGCTACGTCCGCACCGCCGACGGCCGCCTGCTGGAGTTCAGCATGTTGTGCAACAACTGGACGACACCCCAGGCCACGGTGGATCGGGTGCAGGACACCATCGGCGCCGCACTCGCGCAGTTGCGGCTGCGGTGATGGCTTGACACCGCCTCGCCCTACTGCGCTTTCACGGCCGCCTTCGCTGCCTCCCGGCGCTCGTTCTCCTCGAGCACCAGCCGGTAGGCAACGTAGTACTTGAAGATGTTGGCGACATACGTGACGGTCTCGCGCCCAATGCGCTCTGACGCGATCTGCTCCACGTTGCCGAACCAGACGTTAGGGTTCAGTCCGCGCTTCCCCGCTTCCCTCCGCAACCCGCGAATCCGGCCCGGCCCCGCGTTATACGACGCGAAGGTGAACAGCGCTTTGTTCAGATCGTCCATCGGCTCCTTCTCGAAGTACGTGTTCCGCACATCGCGCATGTACTTGACGCCGGCATGGATGTTCGGCTCGAGCTTCCTGATGTCGCCGACCTTCAGCAGCCTGCCGGTCGCCGGCATGATCTGCATGATGCCGATGGCACCGACCGGACTCCGGGCGTTCTGATTGAGCTCGGACTCCTGGTACCCCTGAGCGGCCATCAGCAGGTAATCCATCTGGTACCGGTCGCTGTACTTCCGAAAGAGATCCACGACCGCCTGGAACTTCTTGCGCGCTTCCTCGGACGTGGCGCCTTTCGCGTACTTCGTGTTGACGAGGTATTGTCGGTCGACTCGGTCGCCAAAGGCCGTGCCGAGCCCATAGTTCCCCATGAACGTGTTCAGCGCCGCGAGCAGCTTCGGGTTGTCCTTGCGGATGGCGACGGCGAGGGAACCGCCGGTGCGCAGCGCGATGCTGTCGTGGACGATGAGGTTCGGAAACACCTTCTTCCAGAAGACTGCGAGATAGTCATCGACCACCATGGCCGGGATCAGGCCCGCGTTCACCATCTCGAGCAGATCGTCATCCTCGAGTTGCGGTGGGGACTCCCGAATTGTCATCGGGGCCTTCCCCTGGGCCTTGAACTTCTCGTTGAGCGCGAGGAGGCTCTGGTGGTAACCGCCGAGTTTGCGGGCGAAGACTTCTCTGCCCGGCAGGTCCTCTATCGAGGCAATCGCCGGCGCGCCGGGGCCGGTGACCAGGATCTGGTTGACGTTCGTACGAGTGGGGTCGCTGAACTCGACGTACTTTTTCAGCTCGGGCGTGACCGGGACCTGCGCCGCAACCAGGTCCACCTTCCCGTCCACGAGCGCCGCGGGCAGCATCTCGCGCGGCAGCGGCAGGAAGATCACGTGGATCCTGTTGCTCGTGCCGGCCTTGAAGCGCTTGTTGAGCCGTGCCTGCATGAGCTGGCCGTACTCGTACGCGATGCCGCGCTGCACGCCCTTGTCGACGAAATAGAACGTGCGATTGTACGTCACGCCGATCCGCACGACCCGTCGCTTGACGAGCTGGTCGAGGTCCCCTGTAAACGGCTTCAGTACGGCTTCGCGTACCGACGGCGGCAGATCGGATTCGAGCTCGAAGGGCGGAAGTGCGACCTCCGCCTCCTCGACGACCACCGACTTCTCTGCTGCCGGCTTATCGCCTCCGCACGCCGTGAGTGCCGCCATGGCGCCGACGAACAGAACAGCAGCGAGCTCGATCCTTGGCCTCATGATTGTCACCTGGTCGATATCCGATGACCACGTCGCGGACCCGCGCGTTCGCGGGCGGCCGGATGATGCCACGACACGGATGACCGCCGGCGGATAATCTGATGCCGGTCGCTCGATCAGCTCTATGGGACGTTAGGCGGGCCGTGCGCCTGAGGCCGCGCCCCTCCACAGCCGATGAGCTCGTAGCCGAGGTGCAGCACCGGGCAACTGCGGCGCCACGATAGCGGAATGCTGGGGCGAGCGTAGCTTTTCCGCCGTGGCATCCGATTGTCCGTCGGCCCGCGAGTCCAGCATATCGCTGCTCGATCGCCGCTTCGTCCGCAGGCCGCGCCTCCCCGTCTCGCCGCTCGTCCGAGCTGCGACGCTCCCGATGCTGCTGCTCGTCTCGCTCGCCGCTTCGGGAGCGCACGCGCAGGGCGTCAGCGCGACGTCGCGGGCGAATGATTCTCGCGCTCAGTCGTGGGTACACGAGTCGTGGACGGTAAAGGACGGCCTCCCCGTCAACTCCATCAACGCGCTTCTCCAGGACCGCACCGGCTACATCTGGGCCGCGACCTTCGATGGACTGGTGCGCTTCGACGGACTTCGCTTTACCGTCTTCAACTCCGCGAACTCCGAGGAGCTCCCCAGCAACCGCATCATCGCGTTGAAGGAGGGGCGGGACGGGTCGCTGTGGCTCACCACCGAGCAGGGTCACATCGTTCGCTTCCGTGACGGACGGTTTACGAACGTTCCGTTCGAGAACGCGAAACCGGTTGAAGGCCCCGGAACCCTGCTCGTAGACTCGGCGGGCGCCGTCTGGGTGGGAACGCCCGAGGGACTGTGGACGGTCCGGCGCGACACCTTGGTACGCGTAGGGCGCGGAACGCTCGACGCTCGCATCACCGCCATCATGCAGCGGCGCGATGGAAGCATCTGGGTCGGCACCGATGGCGCCGGGATCTTCCGGGTCGTCACCGCCGCTGGTGACAGTCGGGCGACGAAGCTTGCGGCCGATCCTGCGCTCGACGCGGACTTCGTCAAGCGAATGTTCGAGGATACGTCGGGCACGCTCTGGATCGCGGGACTCCAGGCGCTCTGGTCATGGCGCGACCGGCTGGTGCGCGTCAAAGGCCCGCGGCCGCCTTTCTTCGTCGAGACGCTCGCACAGGTGCGCGCGACCGGGGCGGTGTTTGCCGGAACCGCAACGGGGGCGTACCGGATCGATTCCGATACAGCCGTTCTGGTGCGCCCCCATTCTCTCACATCGGGCGCCCCGGTGTGGTCGGATGAAGACGGTCTCTGGACCATCGACGGACAGGACGTGCTTCGCGACGGTCGACGGGTCTTCACCCTTCCGGAGCGCCGCATCGGAACGGCCGCGCTCTTCGACCGCGAAGGGAGTCTCTGGATCGGCACAGATGCCGGCGGGTTGCATCGCGTAAAGGCGGCACTCTTCACGACGTATAGCGTTCCCGAGGGAGTGGGCCACGCGAACGTCTACGCGACGTACATGGACCGCTCGGGTGCGATCTGGCTTGGCACGTGGGGCGGAGGCGCGAGCCGCGTCGATCCCGTAACGGGTCGCATAACGGTTCTCGACGCGGGGACGAATCTCCATTCCGTCAACTCCTTCTACGAGGACGAGACGGGAAGGCTGTGGATTGGACTCGCCGTTGGCGCAGGGGGAGGACTGTACGTCTGCTCCCCACCCGCCATGTCATGCCGCGCCGACGGCCCCCGTGAAATGCGCGGCCGCGCGGTGTTCGCGCTCTACGGTGACGCCGACGGTGGCGTCTGGGCAGGCGCGGCCGGGCTGCTGTTTCGACATGACGGCAGGAGCTGGACGAGCTTTCCCCCGTCATCCGGAGCGCCTAAGGCCACGGTGCGCGCGTTCGCGAGCACCCGCGACGGCGCGCTGTGGATGGGGACCAACGGCGGCGGCCTAACGCGGTACCGCAACGGGACGTTCACTCCCGTCACGCGGGCGGATGGGCTGCCGAGCGACCTGATTCGATCGCTCTACCAGGATGCGGACGGGTGGCTCTGGATTGGTACAGAGGGGCGTGGCCTGGCGCGGCTCGATCCGCGCGCGTGGGCCGAGGGCCAAGGCACCAGGAAGCCCGCCATCGTCAGGATCGGCACGAAGGACGGACTCTTCGATGAGGTCATCCACCAGATCCTCGAGGACGACGCCGGGCGTCTGTGGATGAACACCAACCGCGGGATCTTCTGGGTGACGCGCGCGGAGCTGAACGCATTCGCCGAGGGGAGGGTCTCGCGGATCCACTCGACGGCGTACAGCGAGGCCGATGGCATGCGCAACCGCGAGGGGAACGGCGGCGTGCAGCCGGCCGGGGCGAAGGGACTCGACGGACGGCTGTGGTTCCCGACGCAGGATGGCGTCGTCGTCGTCGATCCGGCGAAGGTCCGCCGCGACCCGCTCGCGCCGCCGCTGGTGGTGGAGCAGGTCGTAGCGGGTGGGACGGCGCTTCGCCCGGAGCGCGACTCGATGTCTCTCCGACCCGATCAGCGAGACGTGCAGATCGAGTACACCGCGCTCACCTTCCTCGAGCCGACGAACGTCCGCTTCCGCTACCGGCTCGATCCGTACGACGCACGCTGGGTCGACGTGGGCAACCGCCGCACGGCCTTTTACACGAAGGTGCCACCGGGTCGATACACCTTCCGCGTGGAGGCGAGCGACGCCGCCGGCGGTTGGTTCGAGCCCGGAACCACGCTCACGCTGCGAGTCATCCCGAGGGTCTGGGAGACGGGTCTCTTTCGTTGGGTCTCGGCGGGGGCGTTAGGCATGCTGCTGCTCGTTGCCTTCCGATTGCGCGTGGCGCGCCTGCACGACCGGGCAGCGCAGCTGGAACGGGTGGTGGACGAGCGCACCGTCACGCTCCGCGAGCGAGAGCGCGAGCTCGCGGACCGGAACGCGCAGCTGCAATCGCTCGATCAGGCGAAGACCCGCTTCTTCGCCAACGTGTCGCACGAGCTTCGCACGCCACTCACGCTCACCATCGGGCCGCTGGAGGATCTGCGCGCGCGTGCGGCGGGCGACCCGCAGGTCGAGCGCTGGCTCGACATCGCGATCCGCAACGCACGCCGGCTGCTCCGGCTGGTCAATCAGATCCTCGATGTGTCGAAGCTCGAGGCGGGGGCGATGCACCTCGCTCCACGCCCGCTCGATCTGGGTCACTTCACGCGAGGCGTGGTCGGAGCCTTCGCGCCGGTCGCCGAACGAAAAGGCATCCGCCTAACGGTGGACACGATCGAATCGCTGCGCGGCGCGTTCGACCCGGATGCCGTCGAGAAGATCCTGACCAACCTCCTCTCGAACGCCATCAAGTTCACGCCGGGCGGTGGGTCGGTGCACGTCGCGCTCTCGAGCGATGGCGCATCGGCGCGGCTCGTGGTGCGGGACTCCGGCCCCGGCATCCCTCCCGACCAGATCGCCCACGTCTTCGAGCGATTCTACCAAGTCGATGAGTCGACGACCCGCACACAGCCGGGGACCGGGATCGGGCTCTCTCTGGTGAAGGAGCTCGTGGAGCTGCATGGTGGTCGAGTCGCGGTGGAGAGCGGGAGCGACGGGACGACGTTCACCGCGACCATTCCCATCGGCGACGTGCAGGCTGGCGTCGCGATCCCCGACGCCACCGACGTTCCGGGCGCCATGGCCGTCGGCACGATCGTGACCACCGAGCACGATGCCAGTGCCGCTGATTCGTTAGGCGACGACCGCGGCGAGGATGTGCCGACGCTCCTGGTGGTGGACGACAGCGCGGACCTCCGCAGCTACATCCGCGACCACTTCGCCGCGCGGTTCCACGTGCTCGAGGCGGCGGATGGCGCAGAGGGGATCGCACTCGCGCGCCGTCATCTTCCGGATGTCGTGCTGTCGGACGTGATGATGCCCGGCACCGATGGGCGCGAGCTGGTGCGGGTCCTGCGCGCGAGCGCCGAGACGGACTTTCTCGCGATCGTCCTGCTCACGGCGCAAGCGGAGGACGAGCAGCGGCTGGAGGGACTCGAGCGCGGCGCCGACGAGTACATGGTGAAGCCATTCGAGATGCGCGAGCTCGACGTGCGCGTGCGCAACGTGATCGCGTCGCGGCGTCGATTGCGCGACCGGTTCTCAAAGGGTTTCTCCGGCCCTTCGACTGCGCTCAGGGCAGGCCGTTCGCCGGCGATCGGGGCAGGCTCGCCGGCGGAGACGGGCGTCGTCGCGGTTGGTGTCGCGCCTGCCGACCAGGCGTACGTCGCGCGCGTGCGAGGCGCGATCCAACAAGGCCTCACTGATCCCGAGTTCGGTGTGGGCGAGCTCGCGGACGCGGTCGCGCAGGACCGGTCGCATCTGTTCCGGCGCGTCAAGCTGCTCTTCGGGGAATCGCCGTCCGACCTCATCTGGCGAATGCGGCTGCAGGAAGGCGAGCGGCTCCTCACCGCCGGATCGGGAACGGTGACTGACGTCGCGTACGCGGTCGGATTCAACAGCCTGTCGCACTTCTGCCGCCGCTTCAATGCGGCCTACGGCGTGTCGCCCGCGACGTACCGGAGCCAAGCCTCCAGCGTTGTCATCCCGAGCGCCAGCGAGGGACATTCTGTGGATTGATTGGAGCCGGGCTGGCTACGATGCCATCACGAAGGTCCCTCTCACACGCCCAATGCGCTGAACCAACAGAAAAAAGCAAACGACAAAAGAGACAGGATTGCCAGGATTGGCAGGATTGACGGGCTGTCTCGATCTGCTGGATGGCTCAGGGACGGCCGCGATCCGCCTGCAGTTCAATCCTGTAAATCCTGCCAATCCTGTCCGCTGTTGTTTCTTGCCGTTGCAGGTCGTGTCCGTGCCGCTCCTCCTGTCATCGAGGAGCGACAGAGGTGACCATCCATGTTGCGCCGGGCGTCACGCAGGTTGCGCGCAACACAGGTGACCTCGAGTCGCACCGCGCAGGCTCAGTCTCCACACGACGTGCCCGATAGAGTCTCCCGATCGAACTCGGGAGATGATCATGCGCACGGATCGGAGAATCATTCGGGGAATCATACAGATCGCGGCGATTGTGGTCGGCACGGGTTGCGGACCGACGCCGGATGCCGGATCGCCCAAGGTCGCGGCGCTGCCGACCGAGGTCTCGCTCGATCGCGACAACAACGACGCCCACGGCGGACACGGGAAGGAAGCGACGACGCTCTACATCTGGGCGAGCGACCAGGCGCACGTCGCGCCCGACTTCCTCGCGGTCGTCGACTTCGATCGCAAATCACCCAACTACGGCCAGGTCCTCCGGACGGTGCCCCTCCCACCACCCGGCAACATCGGCAACGAGCCGCATCACTGCCACACGTCCGCCGACCAGATGATTCTCGCCTGCGGGGGTCTTCTGAGCGTGCTCAAAGGCCAGAACGACATCTTCTTCTTCGACATCTCCGACGCCAGGCACCCGAAATTCCTGCGCTCGACCCGGGCGCCCAACTCGAGCATCACCGACGACTTCCTGGCGCTGCCCGGCGGTGGATTCCTCGTCACCAACATGGGATCGGCGTCGGGCGGAGCGGGCGGGCGACTCGTGGAATTGCGCGGTCACCAGCTCCACGTTCTTGTAGACGAAGACCTGATCCCAGGGCACGAGCACGTCGTCGAAGACGACGGTGGTGTCCACCTCGTCGAAGCGCGCGGAGAGCGGGTAGTCGTAGACGCTGGTGGCGAGCGTCGCGTAGGGCCGGCGCGGCAGCAGCCGGAGGCCCGCCGCGTTCACCGGCAGCACGAGCGAGATCGCGTAGTCGACGTCGCCGGGGGCGAGCGGCGTGATGTAGCTCACGTAGAGCCAGTCGGCCATGGTCACCGACGTGGCGATCGAATGCGCGCCGCGGATGACGATGCCCGCGTCCGTCTCCTTCACGACCCCCGGGTGAAGGAACGGCTCCGGGTGCTGGTGGGCCGGCGTGCCGCGGTCGATCTGGGGCGGCACGATCGCGTAGGCGAGGTACAGGTCCTCGTCCCGCGCCTTCTCGTGAAACCGCACCACGTTGTCGCCGTACTGTCGGCCCCCGCGGTCGAAGAGCTGGCGCCAGCCCGCGAAGCCGGTGAGCACCGACGCCACGTGGTCGGGCGTGCGCCCCATGAGGCCGTAGGAGCCCTCGGCCCAGAACCGGTGGACGGCCCGCCGGCGCCCCAGATCCTCCGCGGAGCGCGGGATCAGCCACATCGCGCCGATCCGCTTGCCGGTGGCCGGATCGAGGCAGGTGGTGACGTCGGGCGACTCCGCGGCCGCGTCGTACCGCTCCGCGATGCGCCGGACCGGCTCGGCGAAGGCAGGATGGCGCGTCACGTCATCCACGCGCTCGCCGTCCAGGAACACGGCGCGCCCGTCGCGAAGGCTCGCGAGATAGTCGGCGCCCCGGCGCATGGCGGGACTCTCGCAT
>Ga0207691_10005863_pt1 | contig 11875 bp, 12 predicted proteins | sample KBSM13metaG_FD_184327 | JGI IMG/M metagenome (GOLD analysis project Ga0207691, IMG submission 184327) | Miscanthus rhizosphere microbial communities from Kellogg Biological Station, Michigan, USA - KBS M1-3 metaG (SPAdes) (version 2) | ecosystem: Host-associated > Plants > Roots > Rhizosphere >...
CAGTCTTGTAGAAGTCCACAGCAGCGCGACCGTTCCGCACTGAGAGCTGGGCCTGTGCCTGCGGCCGCGACACGGCGGCTTCGGTGATCATCAACCCAGTGTCGCGTCCCTCCCGCACAATCCTCACCCGACGACAGTGGCGACTGCCGAGCGGTTTCGGCACGTCAGAGCTCACCATCAGCGGCATCACCGGGACCGGTAGCAGCAACGCGGTCGACTGGGCCACCAACATCGGCTGGAAGATCGATCTGCCACAGTCGAAGGAACGGGTCGTCACCGACTTTCTGCTGAACTTCAACGTGCTCACCGTGGCCAGTGCGATCCCGGGGGCGAGCGAGTGCACCCCGTCGGGCGGCAGTTCGTGGCTGTACGAAGTGAATGTCGGAACTGGCGCCGGAGTCGACGGCACGACGATCAGCTCGTTTCTCGGGTCATTCCTGGTGGTCGGTATGTCGGCGATCATGGCGACCGACGGCAACCAGCGGCAGATCATCGTTGGCAGCGACGCCGGGGTGCAGACACGCAAGCCGAAGCAGACGCCGCTCGATACCAACAAGGTCCGTCGCACGAGCTGGCGAGAGCTGATTCCCTGACCGCTTGGCGTCCACGTTCGCTGGGCCGCTCGATGGGCGGCCCAGCGTCGTTTGAACCGGCCCAGATCTATCATTCCCGCCATGACGCCGGCGCAGATCATCGTCCTGGCCACCCCGGTCTTCCTCGGCGCGATCGCGCTCGAGCTGGTGATCGGCGTGGTTCGCGGCCGCAACACGTATCGGCTGCACGACGCGATGGCGAGCATCGGTCTGGGCATGCTGAGCCAGGTGGCGGGCCTGTTCACCAAGCTGTTGGTGGTTGGCCTCTATGCGCTGGTGTATGACCACGTCGCGCTGTGGCACCTGCCCGCCGACTCGGTGCCGGTGTGGGTCGGCGCACTGTTGATGTACGACCTGTGCTACTACTGTCTGCACCGCGCCGGGCACCGCGTGTCGATCTTCTGGGCTGCGCACGTGGTGCACCACCAGAGTGAAGACTACAACCTGTCGACGGCCCTGCGGCAGACCTCCAGCGGCGCACTGCTGGGCTGGCTCTTTTACCTGCCGATGGCGGTGATCGGCGTGCCACCTCTGGTGTTTGGCACTGTGGCGCTGATCGACCTGCTGTATCAGTTCTGGGTGCACACGCAACAGGTCGGGAAGCTCGGCTGGTTCGATCGCTGGTTTTGTTCGCTGTCGAACCACCGCGTGCACCACGCGGTGAACGATCGCTATCTGGATCGCAACTACGGCGGCATCCTCGTCATCTGGGACCGCCTGTTCGGCTCGTTCGAGGAAGAGCACGACGACGAGCCGTGCATCTACGGCACCCGCGCGCCGCTGCGCAGCTTCAATCCGGTGTGGGCCAATCTCGAGGTCTACGCGGCATTGGCACGCGACGCCTGGCATGCCCGATCGTGGGCCGACAAGGTGCGCGTGTGGCTCAAACCGCCGGGCTGGCGCCCGGCCGACGTCGCGCAGCGATTTCCGAAGCCCGCGTTTCGCCTCGAGGCGGTGCGGCGCTTCGATCCAGCGATGACGCGTCCAGCGCAAGCGCTGGCGCTCGGCCTGTTTCTCGTGTTGCTCGGCGGCGTGTGCGCGCTGCTGTGGTTCGCACATCAGTTGTCGGCGCCGGCCTTGATCGGGGGCACCGTCCTCGTCGTCGTGGGACTGTGGGCCGTGGGTCGCCTCGGTGAAGGGCGCTTGCTCGACCGGCGAGCGCCGGCCGTTGGCGCGGCTGCCGACTGACGCCCCATGGCACCAAGCAGCCCGACCGCCGACGCGGCTTAGGGCTCGAACAGATCGGTCGCACGCTGCGGCGGTGCTGCCCCGAGGTGCCGGTAGGCCGCCAGCGTCGCCACGCGGCCGCGTGGCGTGCGCTGCAAAAAGCCCTGTTGAATCAGGTACGGCTCGATCACGTCTTCGATCGTGTCGCGTTCCTCGCCGATCGCGGCCGCGACATTGTCCAGGCCCACCGGGCCGCCGTCGAAGCGATGCACCACCGCTTCGAGCAGCTTGCGGTCCATCACGTCGAACCCCAACGGGTCGACATCGAGCATCGCCAGCGCATGCTCGGCGATCGAGTGCGTGATGCGTCCCTGCGCCTTCACCTCGGCGTAGTCGCGGACGCGGCGCAGCAGCCGGTTCGCGATGCGCGGCGTGCCGCGCGCACGCCGCGAGATCTCGGCGGCGCCGGCGTCGTCGATCGGCACCGACAGCAGTTGCGCCGAGCGCACAACGATGCGTGCCAGCTCCTCGTGCGAGTAGAACTCCAGCCGCGCGACGATGCCGAAGCGGTCTCGAAGCGGGTTGGTCAGCATGCCCGCGCGCGTGGTTGCGCCCACCAGCGTGAAGGGCTGCAGATCGAGCTTGATCGAGCGCGCCGCCGGGCCCTCGCCGATCATGATGTCGATCTGATAGTCCTCGAGCGCCGGGTACAGGATCTCTTCGACCACCGGTGACAGGCGGTGGATCTCGTCGATGAACAGCACGTCGTTGCGTTCGAGGTTGGTCAGGATGGCCGCCAGGTCCTTGGGCTTCTCGAGCACCGGCCCCGAGGTCTGGCGCAGATTGACGCCGAGCTCGGCGGCGATGATGTGGCTGAGCGTCGTCTTGCCCAGCCCGGGAGGCCCAAACAGCAGCACGTGGTCGAGCGCCTCGCCGCGTTGCTTGGCGGCGCCGATGAAAATCTCCAACTGCTCGCGCGTTTTGGCCTGTCCGACGTAGTCGCGCAGCTGGCGCGGTCGCAGCGCACGTTCGAGTGCTTCTTCCTGCGGCGACTGGCGCGCTGCGCCGACGGCGCGCGGCGCGTCGGCCGGTTCGCCGAGATCGTCGGTCTGGATGCCCATCGCTGGATTGTGCGTCCGTGCCGCGCCGCTAACGAGACAACGCGCGCAGCGCCAGCTTGATGCCTTCGGCCACCGCGATGTCGGGTGGCAGGTTCTTCAGCGCCGCGCCGGCCTCGCGTTCGCTGTAGCCGAGCGCGAGCAGCGCCTGCACGATGTCGGCTTGCGCGTCGCTGGCCACAGTTGCGCTGCCTGCGAGGTCGGGCGCGAGCTTGTCCTTCAACTCCAGCAGCAGCCGTTCGGCCGTCTTCTTGCCGATGCCCGGCACCTTGACCAGCCGCGCGGCGTCCTGCCGCGATACCGCTTGCGCCAGTTCGTTGACCGACAAGCCCGACAGGATCGCCAGCGCGGTGCGCGGGCCGATGCCGGCGATGCGGATCAGCTGACGAAACGTCGCGCGCTCCGGACCGCTCGCAAAGCCATACAAGAGGTGCGCGTCCTCGCGCACGACCAGATGCGTCAACAGCGTCAGCCGCTCACCGAGTGCTGGCAGGTTGTAGAACGTGCTCATCGGCACGTCGAGCTCATAGCCGACGCCGCCGACGTCGATGAGCACCTGGGGAGGCGTCTTTTCAGCGAGCGTGCCCGTGAGCCGGCCAATCATGGGCGGCGATTATCGCCGCCGTCAAACCCGCATCACGCGGGCCGACCGTGCGTGATCTTCAGCGGCCGCGGCCGAACAACCCCAAGCGCTGCGCTTCGAGTGCTGCCTCCGCGCGCGAACTGACGTTGAGCTTGCGGTAGATCTGCTTGACGTAGTCGGCGATCGTGTGGCGCGACAGGCCCAGCTGCACGCCGATCTCGGGCAGCGTGAAGCCCTTGGCCACGCGCAGCAGTACCTCACTCTCGCGTTCGGTGAGCGACACGTGAGGCAGTGCGTTGGCCTGCGGCTTGGCCTGCGCCGCGAAATAGGCGATGACCTTGCGCGCGATCGACGGTGACAGTGGCGGCTCGCCTTGACTGATGCGCTGCAATTGCTCGGTGATCAGCTCGCGCGACTGCTCCTTCAGGATATAGCCGTAGGCGCCGGCCTGCAGGGCCGGGAACAGATGGTCGTCGTCGTCGTGGATGGTCACGATCACCGACAGCGCCTCGGGCTGCGATTCGCGCAGCGCCGACACCACGTCGACCCCCGAGCCGTCGGGCAGGCCGAGGTCGATCAGGGCCAGATCGAACTTCTGCGCCGACACCTGGGCCTGCGCGTCGTGCACGCGCGCGCATTCGACGATCTGGGCGTTGGGAAAGACTTGCATCACCAGCGCCTTCAACCAGGTACGGATCTCGGGCAGGTCTTCGAGCAGCAGGATGTTCTTCATCGTGCCTCCGCGGTGATGAATTCGGAGATCGTAACAGCCGCTCAGGCCGACGCGAGGTGCCGATCCAGTGGAATCGTGAGGCGGATCACGGTCCCATAGCCTGGGCCGGACTCCACCAGACATTGGCCCTGCAGCTGCTTGGCGCGGTGCTTCATGCTGGCCATACCGTGCCCGCGATCCAGGCGTCCGTCGAGCTCCATCGGGATGCCCTTGCCGTTGTCCTGGATCACGACCTGGAGGTCGCCTTCGGCGATCGTGCATCGCACGGTGCAGCGCGATGCGCCGCTGTGCTTGATGATGTTGCTCACCGCCTCGCGCAGCACCCGCGTGGTCTGCACGAACGCGCGCGCCGACAGCAGTTGCGGCACGTCGTCGTCGGCCGGGGCGTGCCAAGAACCATCGACACCGGCCTGCGAGAGCCGTAGCACGAACTCGGCACGCCAGTCGCCGAGCGCGTTGACCAGCGGCACCGGCTTGCCGGTGAGGCCGCGCACCGAGAGGCGCATCTCCTCGAGCGCCTCGCGCGCCAGCGTCGAGATGCGCTCGTTGTCACTGGTGTGCACGATGGTGAGCAGCTTGGCGCCGAGGTCGTCGTGAAGGTCGGCGGCGATGCGCTTGCGCTCCTGCTGGGTCACCTGCTCGACCTTCAGATCCGCCAGCTGCGCGAAGTTGCGCTCGATCTGCGCCGACGCCTCCTGCACGCGGCGCTCGAGCTCGGCGCGATCGTGCTGCGCGTCCTGCAGCGCGCGTCCGTACTGCTGCACCATGCGCAGTCCGAGTGCGGTGAACATCAGCGGCGGAATGATCTGCGCCGCCGCCACCACGCGCAGATCGACACCGAACTGCTGCGCGCTGAACTCCACCAGTGCGGCCAGCCCCATCAGTGCGGCAAGCGCAGCCATCAGCCAGAACTGCGCGCGACGGAACAGCCACAGCTTGCGCAGGTACAGCAGGGCGGCAGCGCCGACCTCGACCGCGAGCACCACGTACCAGAAGGTCGCCATCGCGTGCAGGTGCTGCGTGCCCATCACCATCAGCGTCAGCGGCATCACCGCGCACTGAGCTGGCAATGCCACGTCGACCCAGCGCCGCCGCTCGCCGCCGTAGCGCAGCAAGAACTGCACCGCGGCCAGAGTGACGAACGACGCGAGGATCGCGAGCAGGAACTCCGAGCTCGCGTTGGGCCAGGGCATGTCGGACATCCACTGCCGCGACAGCACGAGCGCCCAGCCGACCAGCAGGGCGCCGTAGTAGGCGAGAAAGCTCTGCGCGCGGTTGAGCCAGCCCATCGCGAAGATCAGGCAGCCCACCAACAGCAGGCTGCCGCTGATCACCTCGGGGACGCGGATCGACAGCGCGGTGCGCCAGCTGTGCTTGCTGGCCAGCGCGGCGTGCGGGCCCAGCTCCACCGCCGACAGCCCGCCCGCGCGCTGACGCGACGCCACCTGGCGCAGCGGGAAGCCCACCACCTTCAGGTCGAGCTGGTTGTTGCGCGGTTGCATCCATGCCACCGGCAATGCCACCAGTTGCGGCCGTTGGCAGTTGCGCGACACCGGCTCTGTGAGCCGGCCCGACAAGTGCACCAGCCTGCCGTTCAGTCGAATTGCCACCGCGCTGCAGGCGCGTTCGATGTACAGGGCCAGCAGTTCGCCGCTCGCGCGCAGCGCCTCGGCGTCGAAGGTCAGTCGGTACCACACCGGGCCACCCTGGTCAGGGCGCGACTCGGCCCAGTCGTCGGGCAGGTTCACGCTGCGCACCTGTGGCAGCTCAGGAAAGTGCTCGGTATCCGCGCTCCCCGCCTGAGCCTGGGTGAACACCAGCGTCTGCACGCGGGCGGGTGAAATCCACCCGATCCACAGCAGCGGCAGCACCAGCGCCCACGGCCACCATGTGGAGCGCGGCTGCGGTCGGCGATACGGCAACGCGGGCGATCGACACGCAGCGGTCATCGACGAACTGAGGCGCTTGGAGGTGGATCTCTGAACGGCTGGCGGCCCACCGAGCCGCAGCACGCCAACTCGCGGCGATTGTGCAGCAAGCGGCCGAGTGCGCGGCGGGCGATCGGGGTGTGGTGCCGAACGACAACACGAGTTGGCGCGAAAATGCCGCTCCTTCGCACGTTGCCACGATGATCCTTCGCCACGAGTTCGCCCCGATCGACAACCGCCGTCTGGCCCACCTGTGTGGGCCCACCGATGTGCATCTGCGCACCATCGAGTCGGCGTTCGACGTGCGCATCGCACATCGCCAGGCCGCGTTTCGCATCGAAGGTGCCAAGGCACGCGCCGAGGGCGCGCTGGCGGTCCTGCAGGAGCTGTACCAGCAGGCCGGGCGATCGCTCGACGCGCAGGACGTCGCGCTCGCCGTGGGAACCACCAACCACACGCCGAGCCTCGATGACGACGAGCACGAGTCACCGGTGCTGCACACACGACGGCCCGATTTGGCTGGCCGCACACCGAATCAGGTTCAGTACCTGCGCCACATCCTGTCGCACGACCTCAGCTTCGGCATCGGACCCGCGGGTACGGGCAAGACGTTCCTGGCGGTGGCATGTGCGGTCGATGCGCTCGAGCGCAGCGCGGTGCAGCGCATCGTGCTGACCCGTCCGGCGGTGGAGGCCGGCGAGCGCCTCGGGTTTCTGCCGGGCGACCTCGCGCAGAAGGTCGACCCGTACCTGCGTCCGTTGTACGACGCGCTGTACGACCTGATGGGGCTGGAGCGCGTCACCAAGGCATTCGAGCGCGGCACGCTGGAGATCGCGCCGCTGGCTTTCATGCGCGGGCGCACGCTGAACCATGCGTTCGTGATCCTCGACGAGGCGCAGAACACCACGCCGGAACAGATGAAGATGTTCCTGACGCGCATTGGCTTCGGCGCCAAAGCCGTGGTGACCGGCGACGTCAGCCAGATCGATCTGCCGCGTGGCACGAACAGCGGCCTGCTCGACGCACGCGAGGTGTTGCGTGGCGTCCCGGGTGTGGCCTTCACGCACTTCACCGCAGCCGACGTGGTTCGCCATCCGCTGGTGGCGCGCATCGTCGAGGCCTACGACAAGGTGCGTCCACAGGCCGAGCGCGAGCGCCCATGAGCGGCCCATGCGCTGCTTTGTCGCGCGATCCTTCACCGGCCGGGCGCAAGCGCGCACCGAGCGAGCGCCGCACGGAGCGCCGATCCGCTGCACGTTCGCCGAGCCGAGGCTCCCCCACCCTACCCGCGTTGCGGCTGTCGCTGCAATTTGCCGACGTGCGCCACCGCGCGCTGCTGGCGCGCCACCGTGTGCAGCGCTGGCTGCGCGCGAGCCTCAGCGCACCGGCCGAGTTGACCGTGCGCATCGTCGACGCCGACGAGGGACGCGCGCTCAACCGGGAATACCGCCGCCGTGACTACGCGACCAACGTGCTGACCTTCAGCTACCAGCAGCATCCGGTCGTGTTGGCCGACCTGGTGCTCGTCGCGCCGGTGGTGGAGCGCGAGGCGCGCGAGCGGGGAATCGTGTTGCTTGCCCACTACGCGCACCTGCTGGTGCATGGCGCGCTGCATGCGCAGGGGATGGACCACGAGCGTGTGCGCGATGCCAAGGTGATGCAGGCGCGCGAGACGCGGGTGCTGCAGGCGCTCGGATTCCCTGATCCGTACGCGCGTTGAGCGCGTGGCCTGCCGGCTATGGCGGGTGGTGCGTCCCGAGGTAGCGCTTGCGCCAGAAGAACAGGCCCAGCCCGAGGCCGACGACCCCCATGATCGCGAATGCTATCCACACGCCGGTGGCGCTGTGAATCAGCGGCAGCGCGTCGAAGTTCATGCCGAAGATGCCGGTGATGAGGTTCAGCGGCAGAAAGATCGCGGTCAGCACGGTGAGTGTGCGCATGATCGCGTTGGTGCGGTTCGACAGTGCCGAGAAGTGCAGCTGTACGGCGCCCTCGGCGGATTGCTCGAGCCGGCGCACATGCGACAGCACGCGCTCGATGTGCTCGAGCACGTCGCGCGAGCGCACGCGCAACAGTTCCTGCTCGCGCGCAGTCGCATGATCGGAAGGCTGCGGCCATTCTTCGAGCGCGTCGAGCCACTCCTGCATCGCGCTGCGCTGGTCCTCGCAGGTGTCCTCCAGCGTGTGCAGCGCGTTGCGCGATTCCAGCAGCAGTCGCCAGTCACTGAAGTGGCTGTGCGGATTGAGCAACTGCTCCTGCAAGAGGCCGAGCTGGCGCGTCAGCAGCCGCCGCAACTCGAGGTAGCTGTCGACCATGTGATTGACCATGCGCAGCATCAGGTCGGCCGGACTGGTCGGCAGGCGACTCGCGCCGCGCGTGTCGGTGCCCTGGCCCAACTGCGCCAAACGCTGCGCAAAGTACTCGCGCACCACGCACTCGACCGAGTGCACCGTGATCAACACGCGGTCGAACACCGCGAAGCCCACCGGGTTGGTGTCGATGCCGTCGAGCGCCCGGCGGCCCGTCACTGCCGGTTCGGCGCCGTCCACGTGCCCCGCTGCCAACAGGCGGCGAAACACCAGCAGGTCGTACCAGGACGTGTAGTCGAAGTGCGAGGGCAGTTGCTGGTTCAGCAGGTCGGAAATGTGGAGGTCGACCAGCATGCTGCCGGTCCAGCGTTGCAGCGCGGCCTGCAGCTCGGGCAGCACCGACTCGAGCGTGGGACGGCTGAGCCCCACCCAGACGAAGCCTCTGGCCGGCAGCTCGTCGGGTGGCTGGGTCAGTTCGACCAGCTGGTCGCTCTGCAGGTGAAAGACGCGCAGCGCAGGCGGCGCGTCAGCCATGTCGCAACAGGCGCGCCGCGTCGAGTGCGAAATAGGTCAGCACACCGTCGGCGCCGGCACGCTTGAACGCCAGCAGCGACTCCATCATCACGGCGTCGTGGTCGAGCCAGCCGTTGGTGGCAGCGGCTTTCAGCATCGAGTACTCGCCGCTCACCTGATAGACGAAGGTGGGCATGTGGAATTCGCGCTTCACGCGCGAGACGATGTCCAGGTAAGGCATGCCGGGCTTGACCATCACCATGTCGGCGCCCTCGGCGATGTCGAGCGCCACCTCGCGCAGCGCCTCGTCGCTGTTGCCCGGGTCCATCTGGTAGACCTTCTTGTCGGCCTTGCCGAGGTTGCCCGCCGAGCCGACCGCGTCGCGGAACGGCCCATAGAACGCGCTCGCGTATTTGGCGCTGTACGCCATGATCCGCGTGTGGATGCGGTGGTGCGCCTCGAGCGCGCGCCGGATCGCGCCGACGCGGCCGTCCATCATGTCGCTCGGCGCGACGATGTCGACACCGGCCTCGGCCTGCACCAGCGCCTGGCGCACCAGCACTTCGATCGTCTCGTCGTTCAGGATGTACCCGGTGGGATCGAGCAGTCCGTCCTGGCCATGGCTGGTGAACGGATCGAGCGCCACGTCGGTCAGCAGGCCGAGCTCGGGAAAGCGCGACTTCAACGCACGCACCGCGCGCGGCACCAGGCCTTCGGGGTTGGCCGCTTCGCGGCCGTCCGGGGTCTTCAAAGACGCATCGATCACCGGGAACAGCGCCATCACCGGCACGCCGTACTTCAGACAGGCTTCAGCCTGCGCGAACAGGTGATCCACCGAGTGACGCTGCACGCCCGGCATGCTGGCCACGTCCTGACTGCGCCGCTCGCCATCGAGCACGAACACCGGGTAAATCAGGTCCGACGCGCCGAGGCGATGCTCGCGCACCAACGCGCGCGTGAAGGCATCCTTGCGCAAACGCCTGGGCCGACTGGCCGGAAACGGTGGGAGCGCTGGCACAGCCGGGCCCTTTCTCAGTGTGCGGGACGAACTGTGCCTTTGGCCCAGGCCCATCCGGTGTTACGCGGAGTCACGCCGGGTAATCCCTCTGCTACGATCGCCAGCGAATGATAGCTGCAAGGCTGTCGTTCCCTGCTTTTCCTCCCTGAGCAGGTGCCTTACCGTGATGACAGCGATAAGGCTTGCAAACCCCGATCTTTGCGATCGGGGTTTTTTTTGGCGCGCCAGGCGCTGTGCACGATCGGGCACAAGAAGAGCGCCCCCCGATAATCGCGCGCCATGGGCGCCGCATACCTGTGGATCAAGGCATTTCACCTGGTGTTCGTCGCGAGCTGGTTCGCGGGGCTGTTCTATCTGCCGCGTCTGTTCGTGAACCTCGCCAGCGTGGCGGCTGACAGCCATGTCGAGCGCGAGCGGTTGCTGTTGATGGCGCGGCGCTTGTATCGCTTTTCCAACCTGTTGATGCTGGTCGCGCTTGCGCTCGGTCTGTGGTTGTGGCTCGGTTTTCCGAATTGGCGCGGCCTCGAGCACGCATGGCTCGACCTGAAACTGCTGCTCGTGATCGGCGCCATTGGGTACCAGCATGCGTGCGGTGCGCTGCTCAAGCGCTTCGAAGCCATGCGCAACCAGCGCAGCGAGCGCTGGTTTCGCGTCTTCAACGAGGTGGCGATCGTGTTGTTTGCGGCCATCGTCGTGCTGGTGGTGGTCAAGCCGTTGTGAGCCGGTGAACGCGCATCCCACCCCCGAGCGCAGCGCGTTGGCGCTGTTGCTGCTGGTGGCCTGGGCAGCGCTGATCGTGTATGCCAGCTGGTTCCCGCTCAACGGCTGGCGTTGGCCGGCCGGCACCACGATCTGGGCGCTGCTGGCGCTGCCGTGGCCGCGCGGGCAAAGCAGTTTCGACATCGTGTCGAATCTGCTCGGCTACGTGCCGTTCGGTCTTTTGCTGGTGCTCGCGCCCGGTCATCGGCAAGCGGCCAGCTTCGCGGCCTTGCGCGATGCGACGGCCCTGGCCGCCGTGTTGTCGTATGCGCTGGAGGTGGGTCAGCACCTGCTGCCGCTGCGCGTGCCGTCCTTGCTCGATTGGTTGCTCAACACGGCGGGTGCGGCCCTCGGTGGGTTGCTGGGCCGTGCATTGGCGGGCACCGACCCGTTCGGCTGGGTCGATCGCACCGGCGAGTCGTGGTTCGCACAACGCAGTCGCAGCGGTCTGACGCTGTTGCTGCTGTGGCCGATCGCGCTGCTGTTTCCGACGCCGGTCGCTCTCGGCCTGGGGCAGGTGTGGGAGCGCGTGCGCGATGCGCTGCTCGAGACGCTGCATGGCGCCGGCTCCGCCGAGCTGCTGGCACGCTGGCTCGAAGCCGGGGCCGCGCCATCGGTGCGGTTGTCGCCGTCCGCCGAAGCAATTGCCGTGGCGCTCGGCCTGCTAGGCCCGTGCCTGATGACCTACAGCATGGCGCGGCCGGGAGTGCGCCGCGCCTGGCTCGCTTTTGGCGCGGCGGCATCCGGGTTCGGCGTCACGACGCTGTCGACGGCGCTGAACTTCGGTCCGCAGCATGCGTTGGCGTGGTGCACCGCCAGCAGCCTCGGCGGACTCGCGCTTGGCCTCCTGAGCGCGGTGCTGTTGATCGGTTGCGGGCGCCGCACCGCCGCAGCGATCGGTCTTGTCGTGGTCACCGCTGGCATCGGACTGGTCGCACAAGCACCGTCGGACCCGTATTTCGCAGCCAGCCTGCACGGTTGGGAGCAAGGTCGCTTCATCCGCTTTCACGGGCTGGCGCAGTGGGTCGGCTGGTGTTGGCCCTACGTCGCCACGCTGTGGCTGCTGCGCCAGAGCGCCGGGCGCGACTGATCGGGCCGCGCGACGCCTCCCTACAATGGGAACCGAGCCGGCCGTTGTTGCGCCGTCCGTCGAG
>Ga0207691_10005864_pt1 | contig 11873 bp, 9 predicted proteins | sample KBSM13metaG_FD_184327 | JGI IMG/M metagenome (GOLD analysis project Ga0207691, IMG submission 184327) | Miscanthus rhizosphere microbial communities from Kellogg Biological Station, Michigan, USA - KBS M1-3 metaG (SPAdes) (version 2) | ecosystem: Host-associated > Plants > Roots > Rhizosphere >...
TACCGCGATTGCGTCAGCGGTTCAAAAGGCGCGCGCCGACGCGGAAGCTGCTGCACGGGCTGCCGGCGGAAGCGTGGGAGATTTGCTCGAGATCACGGTTGGAGCCTATTCGGCCCCCCCGCCGCGACCAATGATGCGCGTTTCGGCAGCAATGGCCGATCAAGCTCAAACGCCTATCAACCCCGGCGAGCAGACTCTTTCAGTCGATGTGAGCACTCGCTGGCGGTTTAACTCGCGATAGACAGCGTTCCCGCTGCTATTACGGTCGATCAAGGCCGGGCAGTTTCTGATTTTTCACGTGACACATTGATAGAAACGGGTCTGCCCGGCTGCCCTGACTAAAGCTACATTCTCCGCTTCCCAACAAGCCTCAGGTTTTTGTGGGTAGAGTAATTGCCGTCGCCAACCAAAAAGGCGGCGTCGGAAAAACCACGACTGCAGTAAACCTGGCCGCAAGCCTGGCAGTAGCTGAGCAACGAGTTCTCCTGGTAGATGGCGACCCGCAAGGCAATGCGACCAGCGGTGTAGGTCTCGTTGCGGCTCAGCTCTCGAAGACCCTTTACGATGTTCTGATATCCGGGACATCAATCGGTGAGATCCGCCGGCGAAACGTAGCGCTCGAGAGACTCGATGTTGCTCCGGCGACTCCCGATCTCGCGGGCGCCGAAGTCGAGCTCATCGAGCTCTCGCACCGCGAAAGTGTCATGAGGGAAGCAATCAAGCCAGTCGTTGATGAATATGATTTCATCTTGATCGACTGCCCGCCGTCGCTGGGGCTTCTCACCTTGAACATGCTCACGGCGGCCGACGCCGTTCTGATTCCTCTTCAGTGCGAATACTACGCACTGGAGGGTCTGTCCCAGCTCCTTAACACTGTTCACCGCATCCAGCAGGGACCGAACGAAAAACTCTCAATCGCTGGAGTCCTGCTCACCATGTACGATTCGAGATTGAATCTCTCGAGACAGGTGGCGGACGATGCCAGGGATTATTTCGGCTCCAAGGTTTTCGTGAACGTTATCCCTCGGAATGTTCGGCTTGCCGAAGCGCCAAGTTTTGGGAAACCAATCATTCTGTATGACATCGGGTCGGTTGGAGCGAAAGCGTATATGAGCGTCGCCAAGGAATTAATCGAGCGGACCAGTGCGATAGGAGCAGATGATGGCCTCTGAAAAAACCCCAAGACGGCTTGGACGCGGTCTGGATGCACTCTTCAACGCCGCACCCGCTGAGGTAGAGGATTCGGGAAGCGCCCTCAAGGACATTCCCATTCGCGTGATCCGAAAGAATCCCTTTCAACCAAGAAAGGACTTCAGCCCTGAGGGACTGAAGGAGCTTCAGGACAGTCTGAGTTTGTCGGGACTTTTACAGCCGATAACCGTGAGGCCCGCTCCAGGGGGAGGGGAAGCGTATGAACTCATAGCCGGTGAGCGCCGACTACGTGCAGCCACAGAGCTCGGTTGGACAACCATTAGTGCTGTCGTAAAGGAACTAGACGACCGTGAGCTATTGGGACTTGCATTGGTCGAGAATCTTCAGAGAAGTGATCTCAATCCAGTTGAAGAAGCGGAAGGTTACAACCGGTTGATTGGCGAGTTCGGTCACACTCAGCAGACAGTTGCTTCGATGGTGGGACGCGATCGGTCAACGATTGCCAACATGCTTCGAATCCTTCAGCTACCGATTGTGGTTCTTCAGATGCTGAGAGATGGATTACTCACCACCGGCCAGGCACGTCCGCTCCTCGGGTTGATGGACGAGAAGAAAATCGTCGACCTCGCACATGAGACGACCAAGAAAAGCTTGAGCGCAAGAGAAATAGAGCAACGTGTCAGAGAGGGAAGCGAAAAACCCGCAGTTCGAAAGCGCGGAAGACCGCCAAAGCCAGATACGAGGCCAGTTGAGCTACGCAGAATCGAGGAACGTCTCCGCCGATACTTGCAAACAGATGTATCAGTGGCTGCGGCCGCGTCAGAAAAGGGCTCGATCAAGATCTCCTTCTATTCAGCCGATGACCTCGAGCGGATTGTCGAGCTGCTCGGCCTCACAGACAATCCACAATGATTTCCACAGCGGCTAACATCTTGTGTGACAATAGTTTATGAAACACAGTAAACGGTCGGCAATTTGGTTTTGCACATTCGTTGTGGGTTTTCTAACGCTGGCGGGAGAGGCCTGTTCACGTGAAAATCCCACCGGCCATGACAAAACCTTCAAGGTTGCCTTGCTGACACCGGGCCCCATCAGTGATCAGTCATGGAATGGAGGAGCTTACGAGGGGCTCACTCGTATTCGAGACAGCCTTGGCGCCAAGATCAGTCACATCCAAACCAAGACCCCAGCAGAGTTCGATGAGAACTTTCGCCAGTACGGAGCCCAGGGGTACAACCTCGTCTTCGGTCATGGCTTCGAGTTTCAGGACGCAGCGCTTCGCGTTGCACCCGAATTTCCACGAACCATTTACATCACGACGTCTGGAACCAGTACCGCAAAAAATGTCGCCGGGATGGAATTCGCATTCGAGGAGGCTTCCTATCTCGCCGGCATGATGGCAGGAGCGATCACGAAAACCGATGTGATCGGAATGATTGGAGGAACCGAGCTACCTCCAGTAAGAAGAAGCTTTGCGGCTTTCAGATTAGGCGTACGGGCGACAAATCCCAAAGCAAGAACAATCGTGTCGTACATCGGCAACTGGGATGATGTCAGTGCAGGGAAGGAACAAGCTGTTGCACAGATCACACAAAAGGCCGACATCATTTTTCAGAACGCCGATGCTGCAGGATTAGGTGTTTTCCAGGCAGCGAAAGAATCCAAGGGCGTACGGGTGATCGGATCCAATTCGAATCAGAACGATGTTGCTCCGGATGTAACGATCGGAAGTGTCGTCATTGATCTGCCGCGAGCTTTTCTCGCCGTCGCGCGCGAAGTGAAGGATGGCAAATTCACGCCTCGTGTGATTTCGCTCGGCCTCCATGACAACATTGTCAGGCTTGTCCTGAACCCTCGGCTCGAGTCCAGCATTCCACCACAAGTACGCGCTCAGGTTGACTCTGCGCGTGTTGCACTCGATGGTGGAGCGGAAATGAAATGAGCATCAGCACCGAGGGAACTCCCGTTCCGCTGGACAAGATCGTCGCGTACCTGGACCAGTTGCTCGAGACGTCTGCAACACCTGATTACCCTAATGCACTCAACGGCTTGCAGCTCGCCAACAGGGGATTCGTGACGAAGGTTGCCGCAGCTGTCGATTTCTCAACGAAAGCGATCGACAGTGCGATTAGAGAAAACGCAAATCTGCTGATCGTACATCACGGAATGTTCTGGGCTGGGCTGAAGCCGCTTACCGGGAATACATACAGTCATATTCGCTGTCTTCTCGATGCCGACATCGCGGTTTACTCATCGCATCTTCCTTTGGATCGCCACTCTCGGTTAGGCAATAACGTGCTCCTGGCGAAACAGCTCGGTCTCACTCCATCACAGCCATTTGCACGGTTCAGCGAAATTTCTATCGGCGTTCAAGGCATATCAGACATTCCGACATCCATTCTTGTCGACCGCGCTCGAGCGTTCTCGCACGCAAATGGAGGAAGTGCTATAGCAGCTGGATTGACGGACGACAGCCGACAGACACGTCGGTGGGCCATCTGTACTGGAGCCGGTGCCTCCGCTGAAACATTGGCAGAAGCCACTCACAACGGCGTCGACACGCTGATTGTAGGAGAAGGCGCACACTGGACGGCCGTCGATGCTTCCGAGCGTGGAATTGCGATTATCTACCTCGGGCACTACGCATCGGAAACGCTGGGTGTATATGCACTCGCAGATGATTTGAGTCGAGAGTTTCACCTGGAGAACGTAAAGATCGTCTCGCCAACTGGTCTCTGATCGCGTTGGCCGAACCCGGACCCGTCAGCAGCGCACTTGAGTTGCGCGGCATCAGCAAACGATTTGGAAACCTGCAGGCACTTTCAAACGTGTCTCTCGTGCTGCGACCGGGAACGGTCCACGCCTTACTCGGAGAGAATGGGGCCGGTAAGAGCACGCTGATGCGAATCGCATTCGGTATGATCAAGCCCAACGCCGGCCAAATCAGAATCGACGGCAATGTTGTTCATCTTCGATCTCCGCGTAGCGCAATCAGAGCCGGTATCGGAATGGTTCACCAGCATTTCATGCTGGTCCCGGCGATGACTGTTGCAGAGAACATCGAGCTCGGTGGTCGAGGATTTTTCGACGCACGCAGATCAGCAGCTCGAATAAGGCAGCTAGTCGAGGAAACGGGACTGATCCTGGATCCGCTTGCTCGCGCGGATTCCTTGAGCGTTGCAGGCCAGCAGCGACTGGAAATCGTCAAGGCTCTCGCGCATCACGCGAGAGTTCTGATATTGGATGAGCCGACCGCAGTGTTGGCTCCGGCTGAGGCACAGGAGCTTCTCACGCTCATTCGCCGCCTTGTCCAGACCGGCCGGAGCATCGTGCTCATCACCCACAAGCTGCAAGATGCAGAACGCTTTGCTGACGACGTGTCGGTGTTACGGGATGGTAAGCTGGTTCTGAGCAGCCCTGTCGCCGATGTGACAGTAGAGTCCCTTGCTCGATCGATGCTGGGACCAGAGCGCACTACTAACCGCACACAAGGACCAACTGAACAAAGACAACAACACACATCGATCACTCCTGTGATACGCCTCGAGCACGTTGATGTGCAGAGAAAATCTTCACCAAAAGATCTCCGTAACATCAGTCTTGAAATTCGCCCCGGTGAAATCGTCGGAGTCGCTGCGCTGGACGGCGCTGCAGCCGACTTGCTCAGGGTGATTGCAGGGAGATACAAGCCTGCTGCCGGCAAGTTGATTACACCGATCAGAATCGGATTCGTTCCGGAAGACCGACAGCGTGATGCTCTTGTCGGAGATTTCAATGTTTCCGAGAACTTCGCACTTAGAGACAGCGGCCAACGAAGGGGGAGAATGCCGTGGCCCCGTCTCCGGCGTGAAGCCAATGCATTGATCGACAGCTTCGATATACGCGCACAAAGCATCGATACGCTTGCCCGAGAGCTTTCTGGCGGAAACCAGCAGAAGCTTGTCCTCGCACGAGAGTTGAGCGACAACCCCGCCGCGCTTATCGCCGAGAATCCGACATGGGGATTGGACATCCAGGCAACTGCCGAGATTCACAGCCGCTTGCGCGCAGCCGCACTCGACGGATGTGCCGTGCTCTTTTATTCCAGTGATATCGACGAGCTTGTTGATCTTGCCGACCGGGTTTTCGTCATTCGAGATGGCTCATTAACAGATGTCGAACGAGGTGCCGAGGCGATTGGTAACGCGCTCCTCGGATCCTCCACGCTGACTTGACTGCTGACTGAATGAGTGAGCTAGCTGCCCTCGCACTCATCGGTGATATGCTGGTCCGCGCAACTCCGCTGATTCTAACCGGGCTCGCTGTAGCATTCGCGTTTCAGGCGGGCATCCTGAACATCGGCGCAGAAGGTCAGCTCCTGATTGGAGCGGCCTGCTCGACAGCAATAACGTTGAAATTCGGCCATACGCTCGGGGCCGGAATAATCATTGTGTCGTTGATTGGCGGCTCGTTTGCCGGCGCTGCATGGGCGGCGATCGCAGCTGAGCTCCGAACACGTTTTCATGTGCTCGAAGTAATCAGCACTATCATGCTGAATTTCATAGCGTTGTACCTGGTTTCGTTTCTGGTTCGCGGTCCGTTACAGGAGCCGACACACATTTACCCCCAGACGGAAACCATGCCGTTGTATGCTCGGCTTCCGACTCTACTATCAGGTACGCGTCTGCATGCTGGATTCATCATAGCCGTTCTTGCCGGTGTAGCCGGATGGTGGATCCTCCAGCATACTGCTGCCGGCTTCAGGCTTCGAGCAGCCGGAAAAAATCCAAGCGCCGCAAAAATCGCCGGCAAGATCAACATCGGACGAACGACACGAAATGTTTTCCTGATTAGCGGTGCACTCGCGGGACTCGCGGGCGCAATAGAGGTGCATGGCGTTACTTTCGCGTTGTATGAAAATCTGTCACCGGGATACGGCTACACAGCAATCGCAGTTGCATTGCTCGCCGGTTTAAATCCTCTGTGGGTTATTGCAACCGGAATCTTCTTTGGTGCGCTCGAAGCTGGAGCAAGCGCCTTGCAAAGAGACGCTGGGATCCCTGTAACTATCGCCTCGGTCATCGAGGCTTTGATCATCCTCATCGTTCTCGCTGCCGGAAGCATACGAAGTCTTCGGTCTCTTCAGTCGAGTATCGTGAGCAATGAGTCGACGGCGGAGATCGCGTGACGGATGTTATTAGTCCGTTTCTCGAAGGAGCGGTTCGCACCGCAACGCCCCTTGCCTTCGCAGCGCTAGGCGAGACAGTCGTAGAGCGATCAGGAATCATCAACATCGGACTCGAGGGCGCGATAATTTGCGGCGCGTTCGGCGGACTTGTCGCGTCTACTCACCAGGGTACCTGGCTCGCCATCGTAGCTGCGGGTATTTCCGGCATGATGGTCTCGATGCTCTTCGCTTTCTTTGTCACGCGTCTGAGATCAGACCAGATCATCACCGGAACTGCGATCAGCTTGCTCTCTCTCGGGCTTACGGGGACCCTCTATAGGCAGCTTTACGGTCCTGCAGGTTCGGCGCTGACGACTGCGACAATGCCGGTTTTGCCTGTGCCCTTTCTATCCTCACTTCCGTTGATTGGGTCGGCACTGTTCTCTCAGCCACCGATTACATATGTCCTCTATGTGCTTGTTCCAGCACTGTGGTGGTGGCTGTACAGAACACATGCAGGCCTTGGATTGAGGGCAATCGGAGAGAATCCAGAAGCTGCAATTGCCGCTGGAATCCGTGCCTCGAGCACTCAATTCGCCGCAATTCTCTTCGGTGGCTTCATGGGAGGTGTTGCTGGCGGCGTTCTCGTGATTGCACAAGCCGGCACTTTTGCCGAAGGCATGTCTGCCGGAAGAGGGTTTATTGCGATCGCTATTGTCGTCCTTGGCCGTTGGCATCCTGTAGGTGTAGCCGCAGCTGCGTTCGTCTTCGGCGCGACGAGCGCACTCCAGTACCTCTTTCAGACAATGGGCTGGGATCTCCCTTATCAGGTTTTCCTCGCGCTACCCTATGTCCTGACGCTGCTCGCATTGGCCGGCATTGCGGGACGAGTACGCGCTCCGGTGAGCCTCGGGATGTGGATTCAGAGGGGATGAATTACTGAATCAACAACCGCTGTACGCGCTTTTCCATACAAGCTTCCACTCACCTTCGGAATTCCTTTCGAGTAGTCCGATTTTTCCGCCATCCTCGTAATCAAAAGTGACGACCACTGCCGGCCGACTGGATTTGATGAGCGTGAAGCCTGCCAGCACATCACTTGTTTCGAGCGATTCCTCCGCTCCAGCTGATCTCACATGAAACGCCAGGTGAAAATCTCTTTCGCCGGCGCTTCGCTCCGCGAGAAGAAGCAGATGCTCCTCTCGTGGATTTGCCTCCTCATTAATCTTTCTCACTATCTCGGCAACGATTAACCCTAGAGCAGGAGTCTCGAGCCGATAAGCTTTCCTGACGAAGAAAGGAATGCCGTTGAACACTGTGCTTCCACCTGTCAGATGCGTTGCGATATTCAGCACTTCGCTGATAAGTCGGGTGGAATCCTCTCCTTGCATCCCGTCTAGCGAACGCAGTCGCATTCCCGCGGCTCTTCCTTTCTCGAGGCCGACCTTCCAGCCTCCTGGTACTGAACTCGCCAGCTGTCCCTTCGGCCAGTTGGGACACCCGGCAGGGTCTACAGATTGAGAAACAACGTTGAGGACGGAGTTACCAACCAGGCCCTGAAGATTGAACAAATCCAGGGAAGTGTTTTTCAACGCAGCGAGCTCAAAGCGTCCTGTTGAAGCGAGTGAGCTATCGCTGAGACCCGGGAGCACAAGAGCCGCTTCAGTTGAGTCTTTCGATGCGGGGATCACCATGAATGGTCCTGCAGTGGAATCCCAGCCTGCCTGCGAAGAGAGACCGGTGACTGCCGGATAATTACTGGAAGCTCTAATTGAATCCGGACCCGGTTTTGTCTGCGTATCGCGACATGCCGTGATGCAGAGAAGGCCTGCTGCAATTTGAGAAAAAGCACCACGAGACAAAGTCATGCGTGATAATTTGTGGGTCGCAGAGCCCGCCCGTCGAGCCGTACTCCAGCCGGAATCTGATAATGCCACACGCGCAACACCCGAAGCCGCTGATTACGACTGACGGAGAGCTCATCGCGGTGAAAGCGCCAGCTCTGGAGCGATGGAGCTGGGCACTTTACGATTTCGCAAACACTATTTTTTCGATGAACATCGCAACGCTCTACTTTGCGGTGTGGCTGGTATCCGACCTGGGTGCATCGAATACCATGGTAGCGCTTGGCAACGGAATCTCGTCAGCGTTGATAGCAGTTTCGATCCCGCTGTTCGGAGCGATCTCGGATGCGACACAGCGACGAAAGCCATGGGTTGTGTGGTTCACCATTCTTGCCTGCGCTGCGACGGCTGCAATGGGCATCATCGGACAGACCATAGTCCCACTGATAGGTGATTCCGTCCGTGACCCGGTAACAACTGGATACACAATCGGCGGGGGCGTCGCTGTTATCATCGTGGCTTCATTCGTCCTGGCGAATTATGCCTACCAGGGAGCGTTGCCTTTCTACAATGCGATGATGTTCGAGCTCGTGCCGTACAACGAGCAAGGTCGCCTTTCCGGAATGGGCACTGCCTTGGGTTACTTTGGCGCAATCGTCGGAGTATTGCTCGTAACGCCGTTCTTCAGCGGATCGATGCCGCTCCTGGGAAATATCCCAGCAGGGACGATGGATTTCCTTCGGTCCGTCATGCCATTCACATCGCATGGAGGAAGGGTCTCTACATTTGTTCCAACTGCAGTTCTCTTCCTTCTCTTTTCTCTTCCCCTCTTTATCTACTGTAAAGACCATAACGCCCGGCCCGGGCTCAAGGCCATTCCGTGGAAAGCTGCCTTTTCGGAAGTTGCTCACACGGTTCGTGATGCAAAGAAATATCCGGGTTCCTTGCGTTTTCTCCTCGCGTCATTTCTGTATCAGGATGCAATAGGAACCATTATCGCCAACATGGCACTCTATGCAGTGATGGCGATGGGATTCAAGAAAGGCCTCGAGACAACGTTGTTCGTCGTCCTTACGGTCCCTGCGGTAATCGGCAGTTATGCGATTGGTAGACTTGTCGACAGAATCGGTCCCAAGCGAAGTCTCATCTTCACAATCATCGCGTGGGTAGTCCTCCTCATTGCGATGGTCATGGTTCCGACACGAACTGGCTTCTGGATAGTTGGAGCAGCTATCGGACTGATTTTCGGAGGCGTGGCAACTTCGGAGCGTCCGTTGCTGCTGACGTTGGTTCCAGACGTAGAAGCCGGACGCTTTTTCAGTCTGATGGTTTTGTCGTCTCGTGCTGCCGCTATTCTCGGACCTTTTATATGGGCCTTCACGGTTGACGGACTTCTTCCATCGTTTGGCACCGCAGTAGCCTATCGTGCCGGGGTTGTCACTGTGGCTATCGGAATGGCGGCATCACTTCTGTTGTTATGGGGTGTTCCAGATAACTGGAAAAAGAACGCTGCCCAGAGTTAGGCTTTCGTTTCCACCCAGTTCGGCCCAGTACCCACGTCTACTACCAGGGGAACGGAGAGCTCTGCAGCATTTTCCATTTCCTTGCGAACGAGATCAGCAAGACGCGGAAGCTCGTCCGGCGGGGCCTCGAAGACGAGCTCATCGTGTACCTGAAGCAACATCTTGGCGTTGAATCCTTGTTCGGTGAGCTGCTTATCGATTCGAATCATCGCGATCTTGATCAGATCAGCGGCAGAACCTTGAATCGGTGAGTTCGCCGCAACACGTTCTCCAAACGCACGGATGTTGAAGTTTCGCTCCCGCAATTCCGGAATGTATCGGCGACGGCCGAATATCGTCTGGACATAGCCGTTTTCACGGGCGAATTCGACCATGCTGTCGAGATAACGTCGAATTCCGCTGAAACGCTCGAAGTAACGCGTTATGAACGCTCGAGCTTCCGCATGTTCAATTTTCAATTGTTGAGATAGTGCGCGTGCTCCCTGTCCATAGATGGTTGCGAAGTTTATCGTCTTCGCTCTCGATCGCATCTCGGCCGTAACGTCGTCGATTGAAACGTCGAAAATGATTGCGGCTGTTTGCTTGTGAATATCGCCGCCGGCCCTGAACGCTTCGACAAACGCAGGGTCTCCCGATAAGTGAGCGAGTAACCGAAGCTCGATTTGGGAATAATCGGCCGCTAGCAAAGTCCAGCCTGCGCGAGGAACGAACCCTCGCCGAATATCTCGGCCAAGCTCTCGTCTGATCGGGATGTTCTGAAGATTCGGATCGCTCGAGGATAATCGGCCAGAGCTCGCTACGGTCTGGTTGAATGAAGTGTGCAGACGACCTGTCACCGGGTTTACAAGCTCCGGTAAAGCATCCAGATATGTATTCTCGAGCTTGGCAAGCTCACGATATTCCATCAGCAGAGAGGGGAGCAGATGACCGTTGTCCGCCAGCTCCTGCAAGACCGTTGCATCAGTGGAAGGTCCGGTGCTCGTCTTCTTGAGCACTGGTAGCTGGAGTTTTGTGAAAAGAATTTCGCGAAGCTGAAGATTCGAATTGATGTTGAACTCGACACCTGCGGCAGCATAGATCTGTTTTTCTACCGCTTCTCTCTCAGAGCGAAAGCGCGCTTTCAATGACTTGAACCATTGCAAGTCGATTGTGATACCAGTCCATTCGACCTCTGCCAGTACTTTCACCAGCGGCATCTCTATGTTGTCGAAGAGAGCGCGGCTTTGCGTGGTGTCCAGCTGTGGCTCGAATACCGAGCGAAGCTGCAGCGTGATGTCTGCATCTTCGCACGAATAATCCCGAGCAGCATCGACGGGACATTCGTCGAAAGGAATTGCCGACTTCCCCTTTCCACAGAGATCTGTATACGAAGTCATCGTATGATCGAAAAATTCGAGCGCAAGCACATCGAGTCCGTGAGACCGCCGTCCTGGATCAAGCACATAGCTCGCTAGCATCGTGTCGAAGTCGAGGCCTTGCAAATCAATGCCGGCTTTTCGCAGGACAAGCATGTCGTACTTCGAGTTCTGCCCTGCCTTTCTTACCGTCGGATCCTCGAGCAGGTCCCGCAGCGGTTTCATCTCCATTGATTGAAGCGCTGGCAAGTTTCTGACAGGCTGCTCAGGAGAGTTACGGGCTTCGGCCAGAAGTGCTCCGGCGATTCCTGATGTGACTGGTGCTTTCTGCTTTCGCTTTGCCCGGGTTGGGATGGGATCATCACCACCACGAATGAGCCCACGATCATCGGGCGCATCTGTCGCCGCTCGGTCTCCAGGAGCATCAATCAGCAGCTCGCTCTGGACGTCGCGCTTTAGCACATGACCTAATGGGAAGTAGTATGCCTCTCCTGGAGCAGTAGCAATTGCCAGAGAGACAAGCTTCGATCGCAGTGGATCGCTTTTTTGGGGACTATCGGGGTCGATTAATGTCTCGATGTCGATCGAGATATGCCCAGCCTTTCGCGCAATGTCTACGACATTCTTGAGCCCATCGATCGTATCTACCGTTTTATAGATGGTCGTTGATTTGGCGGTTTTACTCTCGGGCTCAGGAGATGGAGCCACCGTCGTTTTGACCAAAGTGTGGAATTCCAGCTCCACATAGAGCTCACGCAACCTGCTGTAGTCAGGCTCGCGCAGCTTCATCGACTCCAGCTCCAGATCTACACGTAAATCGTCGCGTATAGTTACTAATTCTTTGGAGAGCCGA
>Ga0207691_10005867_pt1 | contig 11869 bp, 7 predicted proteins | sample KBSM13metaG_FD_184327 | JGI IMG/M metagenome (GOLD analysis project Ga0207691, IMG submission 184327) | Miscanthus rhizosphere microbial communities from Kellogg Biological Station, Michigan, USA - KBS M1-3 metaG (SPAdes) (version 2) | ecosystem: Host-associated > Plants > Roots > Rhizosphere >...
TGCGAACGAGCAGGCAGCGGCCGACCTCGGCATCAGCCCCGGCGACGCCGTGAAGCTGCAGCGAGTCGCAGCGGATCAACTGTCCGCCGCTGGCGTTGCCTTGACGTGGATTCCTTGCCTGCATGCAAATCCGCATTCGCACGGCGCGCAGGCAAGTGGTGGCGCCACGGGCCTGACCTGCGGCGCAGGACACTGAGGCCCGAGACCGTCAGCGTGCAAGCAAGTAGGTCGGGTGGCCCAGTTAACGGGGTTGGTACGTTCCTCGGGGTGCGGGAAGAATCGACCACGGCCCATCACAAGACGCGGGGGTCGACTCCTCCCTGCAAACGACCAAATATTCTAGAGGCACCACCGCCGAAAGCGGATGGCATCTTGTGCGTTCCTACGAAAGCGGGGACCGCATGACCATGCGGTTTCGTCGCGCGCTTCTCGGCGTGCTGATCCTTCTCGCTGTCGTGCCTGCGGAAGGCGAGGAACTGACTCGCGCGCAAGCGCTGCAGCAGCTCAACGGGACCAGCGCGCAGGCGCGGCGCGGTGCGATCGTCTACCTGGGGAAGGCGGGCGCGATGCCCGACGTGCCGCCTCTCCTCGAAGCCCTGCGTGATTCGGATGCAGAAGCACGCCGCGAGGCGGAGGCCGCGATATGGCTCATATGGTCGCGCTCGGGCGACGCGAAAATCGACGCGCTGTTTGGCATCGGTATCGAGCAAATGCAGGCGGGGAATCTCGGCGGTGCCATCGCCACCTTCACGCGCATCATCGAACTCAAGCCCGATTTCGCCGAAGGCTGGAACAAGCGCGCGACGCTCTACTTCCTGATCGGCGACTACCGGAAATCGCTCTTCGACTGCGATCGGGTGATCGAGCGCAACCCGCAACATTTCGGCGTGCTCGCCGGCTATGCGCAGATCCATGCGCGGCTCGGCGCTTACGATCGCGCTCTCGACTACGCGAGGCGCGCGTTGGACCTGAATCCGAATCTGTCCGGCGTCCGTGAGAGCATCGAGGTTCTCGAGCGGCTCGATGCCGAGCGCCGCCGGCGGACGACCTGATTGCGGTTGTCGGAACGAGCTCAGTCGAGTGGTGCGCTCGCGCATGTGTAAAGCGTAATCGCTGGCCCGATTCGTGGCGGTAACCGGGTGCACGACCCGCGGCGGCACGCGGGCTGATTCGTATGTTAGGGCCGCATGGAGATTACATGAGCCACTTCCCGCCTCTCGTTCTCGGCCTTCCAAAGTTCGCCGGTGCTTTCGACGCATTCAAATTGCAAGCGAATGGCTGCGATGTCCTGTTCGCGTCGTACCCAGCCGGAACATCGATCAAGGCCCATCATCACGACACGGAAAACGTAGGCGTGATCACGCAAGGCGAGCTGATCCTATCCATTGAAGGACAGGAGACCCGCTATGGTCCCGGGCAGTGGTACCACGTGCCAGCTCGAGTGGTACACGCGGCACGTTTCGAGACGGAAACTTCCGAAATTGAATTCTGGTTTCGGCCGTCTGGCTCGTGTGCGGCCCAGCCACGCGCTCAACCAGGGTAGGGCATACCGGACGTTGGCGGACGCAATGGCCTTCGGGTAGGCGAGGAGGGCGGCCGGAAGAGTCGCCGCGTGGGCATCGCGATCATGCCTTCGCCTGACGACGACTAAGCAGTCCACGTCGCTGAAAAACAAGGCGTTGCGCCGAGCGTCGATAGTTTCGGTGGTCGCGCAGCGTGTGAAAGGAGGTCTCACGCCAAGTCGATTCACGGGCCCTATTGCTTGATCCTCCTCTCTTGCGAAGTCATGCGTTGCGGTGATACGAGGTGCAGAACATGGCCGACCATGGCTCGTCGCTCGGCCGTGCAACCTTCGATTTGGCACTGTCGGCCATGAGTGGTCCTCGTGATGGCGGGTGTGACCGTCCGCAACGGACAGTGAGGGCCGTTGGCCGCCGCTGGGGAAAACGAGCTATCAACGCACAAACCAATAGCCCGCCGTTGCAGATGTTGCCGGTTACTCCACGCGCACGCCGCAATGCGGGAGACAGCGGATTTCGCGCTCATTTCGGTACTATGGGCCCCACGGAGGAAGACGATGTGGCGCACCCAACTCGGTATGGCGATAGCATTGGTTGCAGTCGCCGGAAATGCATCCGCCTATGAGAGCGACGTGCATTTCGGCTTGACGAAGTGGCTGGCGATTCAGGCCGGGTTCGCGCCTGCTGTGGCGGACATCATCGGCACGGGCAATCAGCGCGTCGATTCGGGCGACATGCTGTTCATGGAGCTCGTGCTCGTGTACGCGTGCACAGCGAATGATCCGCTCGGCGAACGCCTTGCGGGAGAGCATCACTTTCCATCGGCCGGACCCAGCGCCGGGCCGCCCCAACAACGCACCGTTCAACCGGGTAGTGCCGCCGCGTCGAAAGACGCCAACGCGGTGCTCGGTACGCCCCTCGACAAGTCGCCCTATTCGCTGTTGTTGCTGGGAGGAGCGCTGCATACGCTGCAGGATTCCTGGGCCCATCAAGGCATCCCCAGCGTGCCGGAGCCGGGCGAGGGACTTGCATGCGATCCCCTGCGTGCGTGGGCCAACCCGCAATCGCGCGGTGGATGGAACTCGCACAAGGCGGACCTGACGATGGCGTGGCCCTCCGATGTTACGGCGATGGCGAAGGCGACCTACGACATCCTGGTGAAGTATCCGATGCCGGTAGGTTCGAAGCAGCCGGCGAAGGCGTGGGACGCCGTCGCCGTCGAGCTCGACAAGTTCACCCGCGCGTCCACCAAGACGGAAAAGGCAGCCTGGTTCCGTGGACACGGCATCGACGACGTGCTGTTTCTCGGAGGGATCAGCCTCCCGGACGGAACGGAGTCGTTCGCTGCCTCGTGGCCGGGACGTAACCTTCCTGAGCTGCCTTCGGCGGGATCGCGACAGCATGAGATCGACAAGAGCTTGCTCGCCTTCTTCAACGACTTCTTCGCGCAGTGGATGTCGAGCGACGATTTCAACGCAATCGCGGCCGCGTTCGGCGACACCGCCGCTCGGGCCGGTAAGAAGCCGCCCGCTGGCGATCCCGAGCTGAGCGCGCGTCTCAAGGTGTGGCGGATCCGCGATCACGGGCGCGTCGCGGATATTGCGCATGCGCAGCAACCATTGACACCGAAGCAGCGCTCGGCGATCGACGCCGCCGCGAAGAGCGGAGCGCTGGTGCGCTACGACACACCAGCCAAGGCGTTCTTTCCCTTGCTTCCGCGCGGCAAGGATGTATCGCCGTTGCTGCCGTTCTTCGTCGCCGTCGACCAGTCGGCCGCGGGAAAGCCGCGCGCAGTGGCAATTACCAAATTGCGCCATATTCCCTACGATTCGCTCGCCGTCACGGCCGAGCAGACGAACGGAAAGTGGCGGATCGTTTCGATCCTGTCGACGGTCGATCACTGAGGGAGCGCCACGAAAAAGGCCCCGAGATGCCCCGGGGCCTTGGCGTACAGCCGCGGATCGCCGCGGTTAGTTCTGCTGCCCTGGCTGGGTATTGCTTCCAGGAAGCGGCCAGACACCGTTGGTGAATTTCAACATCAGAACGCCATTGTCCTGGCAGGTCGTCCACAGCGTCCCGTCCTTCTTGTTGAGATGGACCTGCGCAGAACACCAGTCGGGTCCGCCGGCCACGAAATTGTTGCCGAGTGTGTGATTGGAACCCTTGCTCGCCGTAGTCACTCCCGCGGGATTGAAATAGGCGATTTCCTTCGGCTGCTCCGGATCCCGGATGTCGAAGACCCGAATGCCGGAATTGAAGAAGCCGCATACGAGCGTCGTTGCGTTCTGCTTGCTGTCGACGCTACAGTAGTGGCTTCCGTACGTGAAGATCGACAGGCCGACGAGATCTGGCAAGATTGCATCGCAGTTCTTCGGATCGTGCGTCTCGAGCATGACGCGCGACACCTGCCGGGGATTCTTCTCGTCGCTCATGTCGACAATGCGCGGCATCGGGAACAGCGGAAAGCCGGTCGCGCACGCCTCCTGCCATCCAGCGAGAAAGATGCCGCCGCTGCCGCCTTCGTCGACGTGAATGACGTACGGCTTGCCCTTGATCGTCACCGGGATCGTGTGTTGGGCAACGCTGCCGTCCTTGAAGAGAAACTTGCTGACGACCTTGATCTGCGGATTCTTGACGCGCGCCTGAACTTCGCTCGTATCCAGAACCACAAAGCCGTTCGTCAACGTCGCCGACGGTTTGCCAAGGTCGCCCGGCGCCGGAAAACCTGGCGTGACGACGTAGGCGCGATTCCCGTCCTCGCTGATCGACAGTCCGTGACTGGCGAGCCCGAGGGTCTTCATGTCAAACGTCGCGATGAGCTTCGGTTCGCGAGGATTCGACACGTCGATCGCATGGTAGCTGCGGTTCGTCGTGTCACCGATGTAATAGGTGAGGCCGTCGTCGGAAATGCTGCCTTCGTGCCCCACGGGCTTGATCGGCAGGACCAATCCTCCGTCGACGCCCGTCCCCACCGGCGCGCTCGCCAGCAATTGCGGATGCGAGCAATCCTGCGAAAGATCATAGATATCGATCTCGGGACCACCGCCGCCGTTCTGGCCGTTGTCCGCCGTCAGCAGATGCCGTCGCTCGTTCACCTTAAGCGACTCCCACGGATCGAGCATCGACGTGGTGGTCAGGTAAGCTGTCGGCGTCGGGTTGCTGGGATCGCTGATATCGAGAACCGGTACACCCAGATGCTGGCGTCCTGGGGCGCTCAGCGCCGGAGACGCGGTGCCGTGGTAGGCGCAGGTCTTCGCTTTGCTGCCGTTGCTGCCGCTGTACTGCGTGGTCTGCCAGTTCGCGCCGTCGCCCCGACTTTGGCCGATCAGCTCGAGGTTGCAGTTGAAGCCCTTGAACCCCGTCGCCCGCAGTGCCGCGGATACCTGCCCCTGCAGCCCGGTCTCCGGGTGGTCGCCCGGGCCGCACGTCGCCTTCGGGACGGTAAGCGGAGCCGGCGTATCGACGGGCTTCTTCTTTACTTCGCCGAATCCCACGAGCGCGACGGACGTCGCCGCGATGACGAGAGTCGTGATAGAAAAACGTTGGAAGTTCGATCGTTGCAGTTTCATGCCTTCCCCCTCGGTGGATACCGACCCGCAGTCACGTGGTCGTGATCGATGCGTCCAGAGGCCGATGGACCATTGTAGGGAAAAAGTCCGATGTCTGTAAGTGCGGGAAGGCGAATCCCTGCCGGGTTGTAGTACACGAACTCCCTCGGTCTCTACTTTGTCGTCGCCCCCTTTGCAGGCCAGCAGATGGCGGCCTCATGTTCGGCCGACAGATCCTTGAACTCGAACCTCTTACCCGTCCGGTGCCAATGCTGGCGAGCTTGGCGCGGATTGCCTTGTCCTCTCCAATGGTGGAATGAACGGCGGTCGCGGGCTGAACAGTTGTTTTTCAGCGGCTACGCGTTCGACGCCGATCGCGGAAATTACCCGCACGGACGCCAAGAAAGCAGCGCCGATCACAATGCGATTGCGCTTGCCTTACGCTCTGGCCACTTTGAGTTCCAGCGCCGGGTTTCCGGTCATGCGCCTCAGCTTGGCACGGGCGCGCGAGAGGCGTGACATCACGGTCCCAATCGGAATTCCGAGTGCCGTGGCGATCTCTTCGTAACGCAGTTCCTCGACCGCAGCCAGCAGCAGTACCTCGCGCTGCTCGACGGGCAGGCGCATGATCTCGTGCATCAGCTCGATCAACTCTACACGGGACTGCTGCGACGGGTGCACCGGAACCTGCCACACCAGGCCTCCGTCCTCCCCAGCGTCGATCGATACGGCCTGCATGTCGCGGCGCGCAAGCGCCAACTGATTGACGAAGATGTTGTGCATGATCGTGAACAGCCATGCGCGCAGATCGGAGCCTGCGCGCCATAGCCGTCGTTTGTCCCATGCACGCAACAACGCGTCCTGCACGAGATCGTCGGCGCGGGCTGAGTTGCCCGTCAGCACGTGCGCGTAGCGGCGCAGGCGTGGAATTGCGGCTACCAAGTCCTGCTGCGGCAGTCCGGCAGCGAAAGCAGAGACGAGTGGCGGCAAAGCTGCGGCGCTCGAATCGTTACGAATCGCGGACCACGACGACGACGCGAGCGTCTTGGTCCGCGTCGCTTTTATTGGTTCGTGTAGAAAAAGTAATCGGCCGCGTAATCCACAAACGCCTGATTCCCGAGGTCCGCCGGCGACGCACAGCCCGACGATGGTGCGAGCCCCCCAACGGTGTTCACCCGCTGGATGAATGTGGTTCTCGTCAGCTTGTCGCCACCGGTGGGCCCGTCTTCGGCTCCCACTGCCTCGAGCAGGAGCCAGGCAATCGATTTCGGGTCGACGGTGGCCGATCCATTGGATCCATCGGGGTTGGCGTGCACCTTCGCCCAGACGGTGCTCGTGTCCCGGTGCTGCCACGTGGCACGAATCGCTCCATCGGCCACCACCGTTGCACTGGTGTTAGGGTCATGCGGGTCGGGGTTGGGGCTGAAAAAGTGGGTGATGAGCTGACCCCCATCCTCGTTGAACAGCGTGGCTTCCGGCGTGAAGAGCACGTAGGCGACGCCAGGCGCTGAAGAGGAGGGCTTGCAGACGTAGTTCTGGGTGCCGAAGGCGTGACCCACCAAGAACGCCTTGTTCCCCGCGGGCACCTTGATGTTGGCCGGCACCTGCGGCGGTGTAACTTGCCCGGCGTAAGCGGGCTGCAACGTCGAGATCGTGAAAGCGACCGCAAGAGCCGCAGCGCAAACGGAGGGGATGATACGACGCGCGGCCTGATGCGAAATTCGATACGAGTTCTTCAAAACCATTCTCCTGTCGCGCAACGTGCGCGGTCCGTGGGTTGACACCAACCTCTCCACTAAGCCGGTTTGCAGTTGAGTCTATTCGGCAAGTGCGGCAGGAAAACTTCATCTGCAGGCCATTTTGTTTCGTTTGTTTCGCACGCTCGGGCGGCTGCCGAAAGATTCGAAACGAGCCTCGCGTGCTCAGTCACGACGGTTGCGTCGTGACCACTCCGTTGGCGTGGGCGTCACCTGGTCATGGAGTCGAAGACGATGTCCTGGCGGGGGCACCACGCGGTAAATGCTTCGCTGGTCAACTCGGGGCGGTTGTAGCAGCGAATCGCCCGTGGCTTTTGGAGCAGGCCGAACAACTGCGACGATCCATCCTGGAAGTTCTACAGTGCCGCAATGGGTATCACCGATTGCCGGTCAGATAGTTGGCCGAATAAGCGTGGAAGCCCGGTCCCCCGCGGCGCGCTACCGTGCCGCCGGATTGGTCAACGAGATATACTGAAACGTGTTCCTTTATGCCTCAGCCTGATCCAAGGCCACCGGGTATTCGCGCACCGGGTGGCTGATCGATGATTGATTGGACCAATCGGCCGCAGCGCCGGGCACGCCACGTTGACGGCTGGCAGCGGCGTTCACCAAGCTGGCATCTATTGCGGGCCATTCGCTACCCACCAATCCTTCGCGCACACGGCGCTGCCCGAACACGAACGCACTGTGTCGCTGTCGCGAAAACGGCCGTGCCGAACTTCGGATGGTCCCGCGCCTGTTCTTCCAATCCCAGCCGACAAAACCAACGGCTTGCGAATGGCACAACTCCTGCTTCAGCCGTACTCCTTAGACGAGGGGCGTGTTACACCAATCTATGGGGCCAACGGAGACAATGGAGAAGGTCAACCGCAGCAACGTCAGGGTTGCCGTCTTGACGCTGCTGTGGACGCTCCTGCGCTTTCTCGGTAGGGTCATCCGGGGCTTCTTTGTTGCCCTGGGCGTGCTCGCCGCGGTGGTCGCCCTCGGTTATATCGGATTTGAATTCGTCGTCGAGACGATTGACGCTCGATATTCCCGTGAGATCGACGCTCGTCTGGGAATCGACGCAACTGCGATCTCCCGCTTGCATGATCCGGCCTATTTTGCCGAGCAATCAGCGATTGTTTCCGAGGATCGGAAGACGGTCGCATGCATATCGTCGCCCGAACATCGCATTCTCATTCAAGACGCAGCCGAGATCCCGCCGCTCTTCACCCAGGCGATTCTCGCCTCCGAAGACAAGAACTTCTTCTCCCATGAGGGCATCGACAAGGCCGCCATCGTGCGGGCGCTGGCCAAGCGGGCTCTCCACGAAAGCCGCTCGGGCGCATCGACGCTGACGATGCAGATTGCGAAGCACCTCCGGGACGGCACGGGTCGCGCGTCGACGGAGACCGAGAAAATCGGCGACATCATCATGGCGCTCCGCATCGAGCGTCAGTTTTCCCGTGCCCAGTTGCTGGTCAAATACGTCAATATGCCGTATTTCGGTCGCGGACAATACGGTATTGAAGCGGCCAGCCGGGCCTACTTCGGCAAACCCGCGAAGGCGCTCGCCCTCCATCAAGTCGCTTTCGTCGTAGCCCTGATCAACAAGCCTGCGCTTCCAGATCGCGCCTTTGCGCTCGATCCGCTGCTGAAAGCGCGCGACGAAATTCGAGACGCGAATTGGGCAGAAGCTGCACGCGGTACCACGCGGGTACTGAGCCTCATGCTGGATCAGGGCCTCATCACCGACGTGGAGTTCGCGCGCGCCGCCGATCTGGTGGAGAAGTCGCTGCGCAAGGAAATCGTGTCCGCCGGCATAGGCTGTGGCACCCATGGCTACTTCCTCGAGCGCGTACGCGTTCTCTACAAGGATCGTTTTCCGCTGAACACCGGCGGGCTCACGATCTCGATCACGCGCGATGATGGACTCCAGGATGTCCTCGCCAAGGCGGTCGATCTGACGCTGAATACCTATCTGGCGCGGCACCCGAATGATGCCGACAATAACCAGTTGCGCGCGGGCGCGTTCGCCGTCGACTTCACCGGAGACGTTTTGGCCGAGGTCGGGAATGTCAACTTCCGCGAACTCAAGTACGACGTGATCGCCGATGGCTGGCGGCAACCGGGGTCGACGTTCAAGATCTTTACCTACGGAGCTCTGGTCGAGCGCCTCACGCACGAGGTACTCGCCGCCAAGTCGCCGCCGCAAACGATCGAAGCGATCGCGGCCGAGGTACTGCAGCGCTGCACGGTGCTCGATGCACCGATCTATGTGTCGCTGGGTCGCGGGCGTGGTGCCAAGAAGATCGAGAACTTTCACTCGCGGTCGGAGCCGGAGTATCGGGGAGACATTGCTTGCGGAATTGCTTTGGGAGAGTCGCGCAACACGGCCGCGATGCGCGCCGGCGCGCGGGCAGGAATAAAGAACGTGATCGATCTCAGCTATCGCTTGGGCATGCCCAGAGAGGCAAAGCACATCCTTCAGCCGTACCCGACCACCGCGATCGGCGCATCGGAGGTCAATCCGCTCTCGATGGCCACCGCTGCCTCGTTTGTGAATGGCGGATTTCGAGTGACGCCGCGCTTCGCCAACGATGTTTGCCGCGATGGAAAGTCGCTTCTTTACAAGGATGGCGAAGGTCGTTCGAAGGATTGTGACATCAGGGGCGAAAACCGGGCTCCGCCCGAACGGATCCTGCATCCCGCGGTGTCCGCGGCGATGATGAACCTTTTGAAGGCTCCGCTTGATATTGGAAGTACCGGCACGGCGTCGGCGCTGCGAAGCGGGGTGATTCCTGGAATGGACCCTTTAAGCGGAGCTATATGGAAGTTGAAACCGGAAGAGCGGCAACAGCAAACAGTTGCCTTTCCGCTTGCAGCAGCAGGCGAGATTGCGGGAAAGACGGGTACTGCCACCAATGCGGATGGAAAGACCTCTGATGTGTGGCTCCTATTATTCGTGCCAGGCCCGTCGGATCATCCAGAGAAGGGCATCATGCTCGGATTCTGGATGGGAAAGGATTCAAAGGATCATGCTTTGGGAGACCGGGGATCAACCGGCGGCCCTGGTTTCGCTGAATCCGGCGGTCGCAACTGGTTGCATTCAGCGGCAACGGTGCTCGCGTTTTTACAGAAGGAGCGCGGGCTGTTGAAGCCGGCACACCGGTTTGCACCGCTTATCCGCGATGAAGAGCTTGGGACCTCCGACGCAATGAAACCGATGCCCGCGACGCAGACGATCATTCCTGATCCGGCACTCGGCGTGGTCATTGATTCGTCGGATCCGAAGGAACGGGATTCGAGCCATGCGCACGCGGAGATTCGCGGCTAGCGAAACTCGGACGTGCAGGCACTGTCCTGCTCTATCACCAAGGCGATAGAGACGTGGGGACGGGACGTCAGCCTTTGCAGCAAGGCTCGGCGCCCAGGGGTTCTTTTCAATACGACCCAACTTTCCGTCTCGAGCCCGGCGACTCGCGCTTTGGACGCGGAGCGACACGAAAAGCCGTTCCTACGGACTTATATGGTCATGAGGTGGGAGTCGCGAGTACAATCAAGTCTTGCTCGTCCGGAGGCTGGCATGCCTAAGCCTCCCGTCAAACTTCCGGCTGTGCAATCCAAAGGTAGATCGGAACGCGGTTGTGGTCGTTGAGCCAGGCGAAGCGTCAGCGTGTACTCGTTCCGCTACACCAGCACGCGATCACGGGTCGGAGCGGCGCCTGACTACACGGCCAAAGCCTGCGTTTTGATGATGACAAGTGACGTTCGCGTCCGTCGAGGGTGAGCGAGATCCATACCTTCGAAGGCGGCACTTAGGAGGAATTCGTTCGGGAAGCACAGCAATACCTCGCTCATCAGACCGCGCGACTTGCAATCACTCGCGGTGTTGCAGTCGTGTTCGACGAAGCCTGCGCCCGAAGGCTGTACGGCTCTTCCGTCGACGAGACGTACGATCGATCGTTACCCGGCGATGGCCGCTCTAGCAGCCGGCTCGAGACGTGAGCCGCAACGCCATGCCAAGTCCCGGCCGGTAAACCGAACGATTCACGCGGTACGTCGCATCTAACATCTGTAACAACTTTTCCGGTAGACCGAGCACACCATGACGAAAGGCAATACCCGCATCCGTTGGACTGAAGACGAACGTAATTCGGTTCTCGCCGCGTATCGCACGCTGCATGCGCACGAGCCCCACCGCGATGTCGCAAAACTCTTCGACCGGGCGCAGAAAGCGCTCCCGGCCAAGCGTCGTCGCGCTCTTGACTACAAGCTTCGCGTTTGGCTGAAAAGCGATGGCATGCTCTCCCGCGGCCCGACCGCGGCGAATGCCGTCGGCACGACGCCGACGGCGTCGGCGAGGCCGATCGTCACCAAGAAGTCCGAAGTACGCCCGAAGGCTCGCGACAAATCTGTGCCGACAGGAGCCGCACTTTCGTCGACAGCGCCTCTCTCTCGCGATTCCGTCCCCGCCGCGGTGAGCGCATCCGCATCGGACTCGGTGGTTCTCGCCCTGATCGTGGAGCGAGGCAGCGAAATAGTGGCCGACATCCTGAGCAGTGAGCGCGTGCGGCAGGCGTTGCGTGTGCTGCTGTCGGGGGCATGGCCCGGTGCCACAACCGGCGCGGTAGCGGGGGTGCTGGCGTTCGGGGCGGTGCAGGAGCCTCGGACGATCCTGAAGGGTGTGACGACCGTGCCGCGGGGGGCGGTGGTGGAGTTCGACCTGTCGGGCGGGGCGATCGGCGAGGGGCGGACCGTCCACCGCTGGACGTTCCCGGCGCCCAACCCCGCGATGGACGAGGCCCGGGCGGTCGGGTCGCTCCGCGAGACCCTCGACACATCGGTGAGGCAGCACCTGATCTCCGACGTGCCCGTGGGCGTCTTCCTCTCCAGCGGCGTGGACAGCACGATCCTCGCGACGCTCGCGGCCCGGCACACCGAGCGGCTGCGGACCTTTACCGTCGGCTTCGCCGACAACCCGGACATGAGCGAGGCCCCGCTGACCGAGCGGACGGCGCGCGACCTGGGCGTGGAGCACACCGAGATCCAGATCACCGGG
>Ga0207691_10005869_pt1 | contig 11865 bp, 14 predicted proteins | sample KBSM13metaG_FD_184327 | JGI IMG/M metagenome (GOLD analysis project Ga0207691, IMG submission 184327) | Miscanthus rhizosphere microbial communities from Kellogg Biological Station, Michigan, USA - KBS M1-3 metaG (SPAdes) (version 2) | ecosystem: Host-associated > Plants > Roots > Rhizosphere >...
CCCTGATCCCCCTGTACGCCATCGGCGTGTTCGTCTGCTTCTCCCTCTCGCAGGCGGGGATGGTCGTCCACTGGCGGAGGCTGCGCGACGCCGGTTGGTCTCGTCGCGCCTGGCTCAACGGACTCGGCGCCGTGGCGACGGCGATCGTCGCGATCATCCAGGTGACGACGAAGTTCACGCACGGCGCGTGGATCGTCGTCCTCATCATCCCGCTCATCATCCTCCTGCTGCGCGCCATCCACAAGCACTACACGCATTTCGCCGACGAGGTGCGATTCCGTGGACAGAGCCCGCTCATCTTCCTCCATCACACCGTGCTCGTCCCGGTGAATCGGATCACGCAGGCGACGTCGGCGGCGCTGGTCTACGCCACGGCGATCTCGGAGGACGTGCGCGCGATCTACGTCGAGACGACGCCGGGAGACGCCGCCGCGATGCGCGCCGAGTGGGACTCGTGGGAGATCGGCGTCCCGCTCGAGATCGTTCCGTCGCCCTACCGATCCGTGCTCAAGCCGCTGGTCCGCTACGTGGACGACCTGACGTCGTCCGGCGCGACCGACCTGGTCAGCATCGTCGTGCCCGAGATCGTGCCGCGGCGGTGGTGGGAGCACCTGCTGCACAACAAGACCGCGCTGTTCATCCGGACGGCGTTCCTGCTGCGACCCAACGTGATCGTCATCGCCGTGCCGTTCCACGTCGGTCGAGCACATCGGCTGCGCGATCTGTTCGACTACGACGAGATGCTCGACGACGACCGGAGCCCTGGGGCTGGCGAGCGGCGGCGCATCGCGTAGCGTACAGCAGGATGACCGCTCCGGTCGAAGTGACGACGGCAGATGCTCCTGCCGTGCGCGTCCTCGTGATCGACGACGAGGCCAAGATTCGTCACGTCGTCTGCGGCGCACTGGCCGGCGAAGGTGTGACGTGCACCCAGGCGGCCGACGGCGCGCAGGGGCTCGCACTTGCTGCCGCCGAGCGTCCCGATCTCATCGTGCTCGACCTGGGGCTTCCCGATCAGGACGGCATCGACGTCTGCCGCGAGATCCGGCGCTGGTCGCAGGCGCCGATCGTCGTGCTCTCGGCGCGACACTCGGAGCAGGAGAAGGAGTCGCTGCTCGACGCCGGCGCGGACGACTATGTCACCAAGCCGTTCGGCGTGATCGAGTTTCGCGCCCGCGTTCGCGCGCAGCTTCGGCGGGCGCGCATCACGCGGCAACAGGCGTCGGAGGCACCGCTCCGCCTCGGTGCGCTCACGGTGGACGTGGCGCGCCGCACCCTGGTGCGCGACGGCACGCCGGTCCACCTGACGCCGACGGAGTGGGAGCTTCTGCTCGCGCTGCTCCGCCGACCCGGGCGCACGGTCACGCATCGCCAGCTCTTCCGCGAAGTCTGGAACGACTCGTACGGAGACATGCAGCAGTACCTGCGCGTGTACGTCGCGCATCTCCGCAAGAAGATCGAGAGCGACCCGTATGCGCCGCGACACCTGATCACCGAGCCGGGCGTCGGCTACCGTCTCGAGATCGGGGACTGAGGCTCGATGCGCGCATCGCGGTCGCCAAGGCCCGCGTGGCTGTCCTGGGTGCTCTCCTTTGCAGCGCTGGCGCTCGTCACAGTCGTGCTTCTGCTGCTGCGCGGAACGCTCGGCAAAGCCCACATCGCGCTCGCGTACCTGCTCGTCGTGCTCGGCGGGAGCGCGGCAGGGGGCGGATTACTGGGAGTCGCGCTGTCCGGCACGGCGTTTCTCTGCTTCAACTATCTGTTCCTGCCGCCGTATTCCACGTTCGTGATCGGCGATCCGCTCGACTGGCTCGTGCTCGTCGCATTCCTGCTGACAGGCATTGTCGCGGCGCAGCTCCTCAGCCGCGCGCAGCAGCGGGCGGAGCTCGCGCGCCGCCGGACCGAGGAAGTGGAACGCCTCGCATCGCTCGGCGCCGAGACGCTGAACGTCGGCCGTGCCGAAGACGCGCTGGGCGCGATCGCCGACGTGATCCGCTCGGCGCTCGGCGTCACGCGGTGTGAGATCCTCGTGCCGAAAGATCAGCCGAGTGCACCGGCGGACGCGAGCCTGGCGCCGCACGTGCTCGACATGCCACTGCACGTGCGCGAACGGACCGTGGGCGTCCTCCGACTCTCGCACGATGCGCCGATCGTGCTCGATCCCGACGCTCGACGTTTCCTCGATGCCCTGGCGTACTATGCGGCGCTCGGCGTCGAGCGCGTCCGGCTGACCGCGGCGGCAGAGCGCGCCGAGGCATTCCGCCAGGCCGACGAGCTCAAGACCGCGCTGCTCGCCACCGTGTCGCACGATCTGCGCACTCCGCTCACGACGATCAAGGCGCTCGCGCACCAGCTCGCGGCGCGCGGCGAGGAGGATGCGCTCTCGATCGAGGAGGAGGCCGATCGGCTCAACGGGTTCGTTGCCGATCTGCTCGATCTGTCGCGCCTGTCAGCCGGCGAGCTTCCGCTTCGCCTCGAGCTCGACGCCGTGGACGATCTCGTCGCGACGACGCTCGATCGGCTGCGCGGGCGCTCGGCCGGCCGCACCATCCGTGTATCGCGGCTCGACCACGACGTGAGCGAGGAGCCGATTCTCTTCGCGCGATTCGATCTGGCGCAGTCGCAGCGCGCCCTCGTCAACCTGCTCGAGAACGCGATCAAGTACGGGCCGCCCGCCGAGCCGATCGAGCTGTGGATTGCGCGCGTCGGGGATCGCGTGAGGCTCACCGTCGCCGATCGCGGGCCAGGCATCCCGGACGAGGAGCGCACGTTGATCTTCGAGCCGTTCTACCGACCGAAGGGCGCGCGTCCCGACGTTGGCGGGGCGGGGCTCGGTCTGGCGATCGCCCGCCGGATCGCCGAAGCACAGGGTGGCTCACTCACGTACGCGACACGGGCGGGCGGCGGGAGCGAGTTCCGGCTCGAGCTACCTGCCGGGACCGCCGCGGAGCTGGCGTACGTTCACGGACATTTTATGCCCGATCAGCCCTGATCTTTGTGCGGTGTTAATGCCGCCGCGAGCAATGTGAAGGCATGACGATCACGTTGCTCAAGCGGCGCGCCCTGAGTTCGTTCCGCGTCCACCACACATCACGTCCCCCGCACGACGGCGTTCTCGTCGTCGAGCACGAGTTCGACGGCGGACCGTTCAACGGTCGCCGCATGACGGGATTCGCGTCCACCTTCGACTTGCAGGTCGTGTATTCGGCTCGCGGCAAGCGGCCACGGCTCGTCGCTCGTGCGATGCGGCAGGCGCTCGTTGGCATCTATCGATTCACGCGCGCCTACGACTGCACGCGCACATGCGAGCGGGTGCACGTCTATCGGTGGTGCCCGTGTGATGCCAGCGGAGGCTGAAGTTCCGTCAGCCTTCGGACTGTCGCTCGATCACGTCGAACAGCACGCCGAACGGGTCACGCACGTAGACGCCATCCGGGCTATGCGGGCCGATGGGGACCAGCGTGCATCCAGCGGCGACGAGCGCGCGCAGTGCCGCGGCGCGATCCGGTACGTCGAACGACGGGACGACGACATCGTGCGTCGGCGCCGGATCGCGCAGTAGAAAAAGCCGCAGCGCACCGTTCGTTAGCTCGATACAGTCGGGGGTGCGGCTCACCTCCGCGCAGCCGAGCACGTCCAGATAGAACGCCACGGAAGTGGCAGGGTCGGGGACGTGGAGCGCCAGCTCGTTGTTGCCGTGAAAGGTGGGCATCGCGGCAATGATCTACGTCCAGCCGATCGAATGCGCCATGACCGTGCGTCGGTACCCGGCACCGGAAATGCGTCGCTCGAACGATTCACGCCGGCATCGCCGGTGAATGGTTCCCGTCAGCTCCCGAGGAGTGCCATGGTCGACGTCAATGCTTCCGCTCAGAATTCCGGCGACGCGGAGCGCGATCGCATCGCACGCGACATCGCAGGCCGACTCTATCAGCGCGGTGTAGACGTGCGCGATGACGACTCGGACGCCGACATCACGGACATCGAGGAAGAGGTCGAGCGGTTCGAGTCGCTCGTCCAGTCGCATGGCGGCGACCTCATGGTCGACGAGCCGCCGCGAGGGCAGAAGGGGCGGCCGGATGATGCGCGCTTCCGGCTACCCCTCCGTCACGCCGATGAATCGGCGAAAGCGTACGTCGAGCGACTGCGCCAGGCGTCGGCCAACCTTCGCTCGCGTCGCCACGAGGAAGGTTGACCTGCAGCCCTGAAGGCGAGTCGCGTACTCGTCGTCAGGGAAGCTGACGGATCCTGATCGCCTGTCCGCCGCCCGGCGCCAGCGCGACGGTGAGGCGCGTGGCCGACGTGACTGCCTTGCGCGAGATGGCGACGGGGAGCGGGTTGTTCCGCCAATTCGCTCCTGCTCCGTCGGCGTAGACCTCCGCCTCGTAGCGCTTGCCCGGCGTGAGGAAATCGAGCGGCACGGTGAAGGTGCGCGCGTTCTCGTCGGTGATCGCGCCAAGGAACCAGGTCGGCGCGCCCTTCTGCCGGCGCGCGACGACGACGTAGTCGCCGATGGCTGCCGTGATGACACGCGTCGTGTCCCAGTCTACGGCGACGTCCTTGATGAACTGGAACGCCGGCTGGTTGGCGTAGTTTTCCGGCAGGTCCGCCGCCATCTGGAGCGGCGAGTACAGCACGACGTACAGCGCGAGCTGCTTCGCGAGCGTGGTGCGCGGCCGCGACTGCTCCGGCGTGCGCGCACCTTCCCCGGTGCTCTTCAGCAGCAGGTCGAAGATGCCCGGCGTGAAGTCCATCGGGCCGGCGAGCAGGCGCGTGAAGAAGAGGATCGACTCGTGCTCGGGCGGGTTGCCCCCCTCGGCGCCCCACGCGTTGTACTCCTGCCCGCGCGCGCCTTCGCGCGACATCATGTTCGGCCAGGTGCGACGCTCGCCGGTGTCGTGGATCGGCTCGTGCGCGTCGACCATGATGCCGTAGCGCGCGGCCGTCTCGATCACCTTGCGATGGTGCCGCACCGCGAACTGCCCGTAGTGCGACTGCCCACCGCCGACGGTGTCCGCGACGTAGCCCGTCTTGATCGCGTGAATGCCGAGCGACTGATAGAGCTTGTAGGCGTCCTCGAGCTGGCGCTCGTAGTTCTCGATCCCGCCCGAAGTCTCGTTGTGCGCGATGAGCCCGACGCCCTTCGACTTCGCGTAGGCGGCGAGACCGGGGAGATCGTAGTCCGGATACGCCTTCGTGAACGTGAAGGCGTTCTTGTTCTCGATCCAGTTGCCGTCCCAGCCGATGTTCCACCCTTCCACGAGCACGCCCTTGAAGCCGTTCGCGGCGGCGAAGTCGATGTACTTCCTGGTATTCGCCGTCGTCGCGCCGTGCTTCGGCCCCGACGACCACGTCATCGTGTTCAGGTGCATCCCCCACCAGATCCCGACGTACTTCTGCGGCACGATCCACGATGGGTCGCCGAGCTTGTTGGGCGGGTTGAGGTTGAGCGTGAGCAGCTGCGGCTGCAGATCCTCGATGCGGTCGGCGAGCTGGATCGTGCGCCACGGGGTGACGAGCGGCGTGTGGCCGCGCACCTTCACGCCATCCGCCCACGGGGCGAGCGCCGCGCGCAGCGTGCGGCTCTCCATGCGCGGCCCCGCGAGGAACATGCGCGGATAGTCGACGAGGTTCGCCTCGTGGATCACCGCGTAGAGGCCGTTCGAGAACTTCATCGTCAGCGGCGTCTGCACGCTGTCGAGAGTGCTGACGGGGCCTTCGGAGTACAGCTGCTCCGACCGATCGAGCCGCGGACGATTGGAGGCGATCCACCAGGCGCTCGCATTGTCGGCGAGCGTGAACTCGGTGAGCTCGTCGGAGATCTCGTAGTCGGTGATCGCCGGCTGGTCGGGCAGCTCGTAGCGGAAACCGAGGCCGTCGTTGAACACGCGGAAGGCGACGGTGAAATGGCGCGCGGGCGCCTTCGTTTCAGCGACGTCCACGCGCAGCTCGTTGTGATGATCGCGAACCTTTGCGACCTCGCCCCACGGCTGCGTCCAGGTGGAATCGTACGTGGCGCGCTGGCTGCCCGTGATGCGCAGGCTGTCGACGAGCGGCGGCGCACCCTTGAAGGCGAAGCCCAGTCGCGAGGGGGTGACGACGTTCGCGTCGTTGCGGCGGACGCTGTAGCGCAGCACGCCGCCGTCCACGCCGACGCTGACCTGCGTCTTCCCGTCGGGTGACGCCACCGTGAGAGGTGATTGCGCCGAGATCCTCGTCGAGATGCTGGTGAGGAGGATCGCCGTTGCGAACGCGCGAAGTCGTGATGCTCGACTGCTCATCTTGTTCCTGGGGGCTGATGTGAGGGACCAATCCCCAAGAAATAACGCGCCTCACGACGACGCCAGAGCGCGGTGTGCTCCGCAATCGTGTGCGGTGCCGCGCGGTGCGCCACGCAATCGATTGTGCTGTCCTTACAGGATGCGGAACTCCCGCGACTGTTCGGGATTGTCCACCGATCCGTCGCTCGCTCCGCCGGCCGCGCCGTTGAGGAGCGCCCACTCGACGAACCCCCGCGGGGCGGTGCGAAGCTCAGCCACGTTCGCGTGGGCGACAGTCGCGATCTCGCGCCAGCCGCGCACATCGAACAAATCGGCGCCGGCGAGATTGACCGCTGAGAGTCGGGCACCCGTCAGGTCCGCGCCGCGCAGGCTGGCGTTGGTGAAGGAGGCCGCCGAGAGGTTGGCGCCACGGAAGCTTGCGCCGTCGAGCCGCGCGCCGTCGAAGCGTGCGCCCTGAAGGTTGGTCTTCTCGAAGCTGGCCATCGGCAGCGCAGCGTTCCGCAGATCGATCGACTCCAGCCACGCGCCGTCGAGGTTGATGCCCGCGAGCGAGACGTCGTTGCGCACGAGATCAGCCAGCGCATCGACGCGTCCGCCCGAGCCGCCCTTGCCCTGCGCGCTGTTGATCACCTGCCACGCCTGATAGTTCGAGTCCTTCCGCGCGCGGCGCACTGCGTCCGCTTCCGCGGCGCGGGCCTCGTGCCGATTGGCCCAGAACTGATAGGCGCCGAACCCGAGCGCCGAAACCTCGAGCAGACGGATGGTGTTGACGGCGTTCTGCAGCCATTCCGTCCACAGGGCCGCCGTGGCGGCGGACATCCGGGCGAACAGGAAGGTGAGATAGCCCAGAAGGAGGGCGATGAGGGCGATCACGACGATCACCCAACGCCGACCGGTCATGCGGTACAGCGACGATGGTGCGAGGTGCTGCTGTGACATGGCGCGAACGCGCTCCCTGCGTCGGGGGTGGGAGAGGACTCGCCCAATCTGTCAGCGCCGCGAGGCGGACGCTACAACGCGTCGAACTCGATCTTCACGCGGACCGTGTCGCCGTGCCCTTTGGCGCCGCGCACGCGCTTCGGCACCGGGAGGAGGGTACGCCCCGACTTCTCGCGCCAGACGCTAGTCTCCCAGGCGACGCCGTCGACGGTCGCGCGTACCGGGGTTCGGCCCCACGCTTCCGTGGCGGAAGGCGCGTATCGCTCCGGCACCGTCGCGAACGTCCAGCCGCCCTTGCCCGGATAGGTGAACAGCTCCGAGGGAAACTCGCCGCCGTGGCGCGGCGTGCGGCGTCCCTCGCGCGAGGCGGCGTCCCGGCTACGTGCGCTCACCGTCGGATGGCCGTCGTGATCGACTGTACCCGCCCGTCATAGCGCTGGAGCAGATAGTTCACGAAGGCGCCGACGATCGGGCTCGGCTTCCGCGACCCGCGCGTCACGACGCGCGCGCTGAGCACGGACGACTGCGCGTCCCACTCCACGTTGAGCGCGCCTTTCATCTCCTCTCCGTGGAGCTTCAACCAGCCCGGCGCACGTCCGGGCTGCGCTTCCTTCGTCACCTGCAGCTTGTAGCGATCGATGCGCGTGTCGTCGGCGATCGCCTGCCGCATGCTGGGGCCCTTCGTGCAGAGCGCCTGAATGAGGATCTGCATAACGCAGTGAGTTGGTGAGTTGGTGAGCTAGTGAGTTGGTAACCCACTCACTCGCTATGCAAATCTCCGTCTCGAACGCTCACGGGCCTTCCGGATCTCCTCTTCGCGGTCGCGGGGCGGGGCGTTCGTCTGGAGCGAATCGATGAGTCGTCGCGCCGCGGCGGTGACCTCCTCGACGGCGAGGTTGAACGCCGCCTCGTTGGCGCGGGAGGGGCGGGTGGTCCCGCTCAGCTTTCGCACGAACTGGAGCGCCGAGGCGTGGACTTCGTCGTCGCTCGCCGGCGGCTCGAAGTTCGCCAGCGTCTTGATGTTCCGGCACATGTCGTCGTCCTCTGGTGAATCGCTAGGTCGTCGCGGGAGCGGTGGCACCGCTCCGGTCGCGGAGATAGTCGGCGATCTCGTTTCGCTCTCCGTAGACTGCCCAGTCGAGCGGGGTGCCTTCGTAGAGCCGGTCGCGCAGATCGAGCCGCGCGCCATGCTCGACGAGCAGTCGCACGACGTCGAAGTGATTACCCCACACCGCCTGGTGCAGGGGCGTCGAGTGAGCGTGGTGGCCTTCGGGGTTGTAGCGATCGGGGTCGGCGCCGGTAGCGAGCAACAGGCGCGCGACACGAGCGTGGCCGTGCATGCACGCGAGCACGAGCGCCACCTGTCGGCTCGCCTCGTCGGAGGTGGGAAGGAAGCGAGCCGTCTCCCCGAGCTCGCCCAATCCGGCGGCAACCCTAATGTCGGCCGGCTTGCCCGCGCGAGCGGCGAGCGCGCGGGCCGTGTCGAGGAAGCCGAAGATCAGCGCGCAGTGGATGGCCGCATTCCACTTCGACCCCGGAACGTCCTGCGCCGCGCCCCGCTCGACGAGCAGCTCGGCGAGGGGAACCTGCAGCCCCGCGTCGTGCGGCGGCGTGCTCGAGACGAGTAAGCCGAGCGTGGTGCACCGCTCGTCGTACATGTCGCCGAGCGCGTTGGCATCCGCGCCGGCGTCGAGGAGGAGTCGCGCGATCTCGACCGCGTTCGGAGGCGTGCGCTGGCGGTAGCCCTCGACACCGTTGGCGGCCAGGTAGTGGAGCAGCGTCGCGTGATGGGAGCGCGCCGACCGGGCATGCGTAAGCGACGGATCATCGCGCAGCATCTGCTCGAGCGCCGCGCGGTCTCCGGCGATCACGGCGTCCACCGCCGTCTCGAACCGCGCCACGGGCCCGTCACCGGCGGCCTCCGACGCGAAGCGGGCGAGATCGTCCCAATCCTCCAGGAAATACTCACGCGCGACGAGCAGCTTGGCGTCGTCCAGCCCGAGATTCCTGGCGCGCACCTCGGCGATCCCCCATCCCCGGAAGAGCGGGTGCACCCACTTGAACCGCCACGCCGTGGCCTCGTCGCCGGCGTGGAGCGCGGCGAGCGTCTGCTCCGCCAGGCTGAGATAATCGCCGAGCGGGGCGCGGAAGGAGAGCGGGGCGCGGGAGGGGGAGGGGGAGGATGACATCGGCCACGGACCGGCGGCATGCCGGTTTCCTGGCCGAAGTTAGGGGCGGAGTCACCCCCGGCAAGCAGGGGCTTGACGGCGCGCCCGGTTGTCCATAACCTTCTGGCTATGCAACCAATCGGTTATGGAAACCTGACGCCGGCGCGGCTCGACGCGACCTTCGCTGCGCTGGCCGACCCGACCCGCCGAGCCATCCTGGCACGTCTCGCCACGGGCGAGGCGTCGGTGCGCGAGCTGGCCGAGCCGTTCACGATGAGCCAGGCGGCGATCTCGAAGCACCTCAAGGTGCTCGAGCGCGCCGGGCTGATCTCGCATGGGCGCGACGCTCAGCGGCGGCCACGGAAGCTCGAGGCGGCGCCGCTCGCCGAGGCGAACGAGTGGCTCGAGCGCTACCGGCAGTTCTGGGAGGAGTCGTACGGGCGGCTCGACGAGCTGCTCGAAGAGATGAAGCGAACCGCGAAGCCGCGCGCGAGCGGGCGACGCGCCACCTCGAAACGCAAAGGGAGACGCGAACGATGACGACGACGAAAGCGGGAGGGAGAGCGCTGCAGGTCACGACGCCCAGCGACCGAGAGATCCGGATCACGCGAAGCTTCGATGCGCCGCGACAGCTCGTGTGGGATGCGTACACACGCCCCGAGCTGCTCAAGCGATGGCTGGGTGCGATGCCCGGCTGGTCGTGGGCGGTGTGTGAGATGGACGTGCGCGAAGGGGGGCGCTACCGCTGGGTGTGGCGCGGTCCCGACGGCGCCGAAATGGGACTCGGCGGTGAGTACAGAGAAGTGGTGCCGCCCGAGCGGCTCGTGACCACCGAGAAATACGATCAGGCGTGGTACCCCGGAGAGGCCGTCGGCACGGTGGAGTTCACGGAGCGAGATGGGCGCACCACGCTCGTCACCACGCTTCGCTACGACTCGAAGGAGGCGCGCGATGCCGTGGTCCAGTCGGGGGCGACGGGCGGCATGGAGATGGGATACACCGCGCTCGACACGCTGCTCGCATCCATCGCGGCCGCGTGACCGCGCTTCACATTCAAAGCACCGTGGAGGAGGACATCATGATCGACGCACCGATGATTGCAGAGACGGCCGAGCAGCCGACCGCGGTCGTGCATCTCACGATCCCCAAGGACGCCATCAGACAGGAGATGGGTCCCGCACGCGACGAGGTCATGCGCACGCTGGCCGCGCAGGGCGTAACGCCGTCGGGTCCGTGGTTCAGCCGCCACTTCAAGATCGATCCGGCGGAGTGGGACTTCGAGGTTGGTGTGCCGGTGACGGCACCGATCGCGCCGGCGGGACGTGTGAAGAATTCCGCGCTGCCGGCCACCCGCGTGGCACGCACGAACTACCGAGGCGGATTCGAAGGGCTCGGCGCAGGATGGGGCGAGTTCGACGCCTGGATCACGGGCAAGGGGCTGCGACACGACGGCAGCCTCTGGGAGAGCTACGCGACGGGTCCGGAGTCGGGGTTGGATCCTTCGGGTTGGCGGACGGAGTTGAATCGACCGCTGGTGGTGTGATTGAGGCTGGACGGCGCGCCGGAGTCGCGTTGATTCATTGGTGTCATGTCACCAAGCCTTCAACGAACGTTGCGTGAACTCCGCCTGCCGGCCTTGGTTGCGCTGTCGGTCATCGTCGTCGCGGCGTCAGTGTGGTCGACGCGCCAGATCGAGCAGAGCCGAATCACGGCGCAGTCGGTGCAGTCGGTGTGCTCGCGTCTCGTGGACGAGGCGTTCGGCCTCGATGGTGCGAGGACTCCCGATAACGTGCTGTTGACGCGATTGCTCGTGCATCGCTCGCGGTGCACGGGTGATCCGACCTACGTCGACCAGGTGCGGCGACTCATGCTCAACGTGCAGCGCGTCGACGACGCGCGTGCGCTGCTCGCGGAGGCGGAGCGCAGTCATGCGTTCGCGAGAGACGGGCTTGCGGCACAGCGGGCGTGGGTCGATCTGGAGGAGGCGCGTCAGGCACTTCGGAGCGGCGACGCACGACGTGCCGCGGACCTGCGCGCGCGCCTCGTCGCAACGACGAACCGGTTGCGCGCGGCGTGGCCGGAGTGGGCGCCGCCCTACGCCCTGCTCGCGGAACTGGAGCGCAGTGCGCCGATCGAGCCCGTGGCGGCGCCCGCAGTCACGGAGAATGCGTACGCGCTCGAGCGCGCGGCACACCGGCGCCTGACCACCGGAGCGATCGTGCGCTCGCTCAACATCCAGCAGGCGTGCGCCGCGGTATTCGCCCTCGCGACGCTCGCCATGCTGGGGTTCGGCATCGCGCTGCGTGGCGTCATCGCGAGTGTCGGCATGCGACGCATGCCGACGGTATCGGTCGCCAGCGCGAAGGAGGGGTACGTCGAGCTGGCGGGGACGTTGCATCTGCCGCCACGGTCCGACGCCGTCATCGCTCCATTGAGCAACGTGCCGGGCGTATGGTACGCGCTCGAGAGCAGCTTCG
>Ga0207691_10005870_pt1 | contig 11865 bp, 11 predicted proteins | sample KBSM13metaG_FD_184327 | JGI IMG/M metagenome (GOLD analysis project Ga0207691, IMG submission 184327) | Miscanthus rhizosphere microbial communities from Kellogg Biological Station, Michigan, USA - KBS M1-3 metaG (SPAdes) (version 2) | ecosystem: Host-associated > Plants > Roots > Rhizosphere >...
GGCCAGCCGCCGGCCGTGCTGGGCGGCATGATCGGCTCGGCGCTGGTCGGCACCTTCCTCGGCATCCTGCTCGCCTACGCGGTCGTCGAGCCGCTCGGCGGCCTGCTCGAGCAGAAGAACGACGAGGGCAGCAAGGAGCTGCAGTGCATCAAGACCACGCTGCTCGCCAGCATGCAAGGCTATGCGCCGGCGATCGCGGTCGAGTTCGGCCGCAAGACCCTGTACTCGACCGAGCGGCCGACCTTCAGCGAACTGGAAGGCCACGTGAAGGGGAAGAAGTGATCCCCCCCGTTGCGCCTTCGGCGCTCCCCCCCAGGGGGGCGCCGCCGACGGACCGGCAGAGCCGGATCCGTGGCGGCTGCTTGAACTCGCAGTCATCGCTGCGCGTCTTGTCGGGAGCAAGTGATGGCCGGTGACGCGAAGAAGCTCCAGCCGATCATCATCAAGCGCGTCAAGAAGGGCGGGCACGGCGCGCACGGCGGTGCCTGGAAGATCGCCTACGCCGACTTCGTCACGGCGATGATGGCCTTCTTCCTGCTGATGTGGCTGCTCGGCTCGACGACCGAGGGCGACCGCAAGGGCATCCAGGACTACTTCAACAACCCGGTCAAGATCTCGATGCTCGGCGGCGCCGGCTCGGGCGACTCGTCGAGCGTCATCCAGGGCGGCGGCGAGGACCTCACGCGCACCGGCGGCCAGCAGAAGCGCGGCGAGGTCGAGGCCGAGCGCAAGAACTACACGCTGCAGAAGCTCAAGGCGCAGCAGGCGGCCGCCGAGGCGCAGCGCCTGAAGCAGCTGAAGGACCGCGTCGAGGAGGTGCTCGCCGCCAGCCCGCGCCTGGCCGAGCTCAGGAACCAGATCCGCCTCGACATGACGCGCGACGGCCTGCGCATCCAGATCGTCGACGAGAACAAGCGGCCGATGTTCGCCAGCGGCTCGGCGGTCGTGCAGCCCTACATGCGCGAGCTGCTGCAGGCGATCGGCAGCGTGCTCGCCGAAGTGCCGAACAAGCTGACGCTGGAGGGCCACACCGACGCCGCGCCCTTCGGCGGCGGCGTCGCCGGCTACAGCAACTGGGAGCTGTCGTCCGACCGCGCCAACGCCTCGCGCCGCGAGCTGCTGGCCGGCGGCCTGGGCGACGCGCAGGTGCTGCGCGTGCAGGGGCTGGCCGCCAGCGTGCCGTTCGAGAAGGACGACCCGCTGAACCCGGTCAACCGCCGCATCAGCATCATCGTGATGAACCGCGATGCCGAGGACCGCTTCCACCAGGCCGCGCAGGCCGAGGCCGAGGCGCTGGGCGCCGAAAGCGTGACGGGTGCCGCCTCAAGCCCGGCGCCGGACGCCCGATAACCCTCTCGTTCCCTGATCCCTAGACGCGACGTGCCCGACTCGCGAGGACCCCGACCATGAGCAACCCCGATCTCAAGTTCCTGATCGTCGACGACTTCTCCACCATGCGCCGCATCGTGCGCGGCCTGCTCAAGGAGATCGGCTTCAACAACGCCGACGAGGCCGAGGACGGCGCGGTGGCGCTTCAGATGCTCAAGGCCCAGAAGTACGACTTCGTGGTCAGCGACATCAACATGCCCAACATGAACGGCTTCGAGCTGCTGAAGGCCGTGAAGGCCGACGACGCGCTCAAGCACATCCCGGTGCTGATGGTCACCGCGGAGGCGCGCAAGGAGGACATCGTGCTCGCCGCGCAGTCCGGCGCCGCCGGCTACATCGTCAAGCCCTTCACCAAGGCCACGCTGGAGGAGAAGGTGCAGAAGATCATGCAGAAGATCGCCGCCACGGCCTGAAGGGACGCGCATGAAGATGGACGACATGGCGCTCGCCGAGGCCGCCCCGCTCGCCGGCGGCGCCTCGCACGCCGAGGTGTTCCAGCAGCTCGGGCACATCACGCGCCAGCTGCACGACACGCTGGCGCAACTCGGCGTGATGCCCAAGCTGCAGACCGCCGCCGAGGGCCTGCCCGACGCGCGCAGCCGGCTCAACTACATCGCCGAGAAGACCAGCGCGGCCGCCAACAAGGTGCTGAACTCGGTCGACGAGGCCAAGGCCGACCACGCCCGCATCGCGGCCGAGACGCGCCGCATGGCGGCGGCGATCGTCGCCGACCCGGTGAAGGCGGTGGCCTCCGGCGCGGTGATGAACTTCGTCGGCGACGTCGAGGCGGCCACGGCCCGCATCGACCGCCACCTGACCGACATCATGATGGCGCAGGACTTCCACGACCTGACCGGCCAGGTGGTCGGCAAGGTGGTGTCGCTCGCCTCCGACCTCGAGGACAGCCTGGTCAAGCTGCTGGTGCAGGCCGCGCCGCCCGAGCAGGCGCAGAAGGTGGTCGAGTCCACGCTGCTCAACGGCCCGGTCGTGAACCCGGAAGGCCGGAGCGACATCGTGCACGACCAGGGCGAGGTCGACGACCTGCTCGCGAGCCTCGGCTTCTGAGCCGGGCCGCATCCGCTCCCCCGTCCGCCGCGCGAGCCCCGGCCGCGTGGCGGACGCGCGCGTTCAGGCCGCGCGCCGCGCGACGGCGCGCGCCGCCGGACTCAGCATCCACACGTTGCCCAGCACGGCCAGCAGCACGCCGAGGCCGGTGAGCACATTCGGCCGGTAGCCCTCGAAGGCCACCGAGACCGCGATCGCCAGCACCGGAGCCGCCACGCCGACCGCCGACGAGGGGCCGGGGCCGACGCGCTCCTGCAGCGTCAGCCAGGCGCCGAAGGCCAGCACCGAGCCGGCCACCGCCAGGTAGAGCAGCGCGAGCCACCAGCTCGGCGTGGCCGGCGGCAGCGCCGCGGCCGCGCCCAGCCCCGGCGTGAGGGCGATCGCGAGCGCCAGCGCCAGCGCGGAGCTCGCGGCGCTGTACAGCATGCCGAAGCCCAGCGCCGGCCACAGCGGCAGGCCGCGCGCGCCATTGCGGCTCGCGGTCAGGCTGCCGACCGAGGACAGCAGCACCGACGCGGCGGTGAAGCCCGCGCCGAGCGCGGTGGCCGCGCCGGCCTCCGCGCGCGCGAGCTCGGGGCCGAAGATCAGCGCCACGCCGGCGATGCCGATCACGCCGCCGGCGAGGAAGCGGCGCGTCAGCGGCACGCCCCACAGCCAGTGCGCGGCCACGCCGTTGATCAGCGGGCTGGCGGAGTAGCCCACCGCCACCAGCCCCGAGGCGACGTGGCGCTCGGCGTGGTAGACGCACAGGTAGCTGAGCGAGTACATGAACACGCCCTGCAGCGCGAACAGCGCGTGCCCGCGCGCGCCGAAGGCCAGCCGCACGCCGCGCAGCCGGCACCACGCCAGCACCAGAGCGCCGGCGAGGCCGAAGCGCAGCGCGACGCCGAGCTCGGGCGGCGTGTCGCCGACCTGGTAGGTGATGGCGTGCCAGGTCGTGCCCCACACGCCGACGCACAGCGCGAACAGCTGCCAGTTCCGCAGGCGGACCATGGAGGCGGCGGCGCGGGCGCCGTCAGAAGCGGATCGAGGCGCGGCCGGCCTGGCCGACGCGCAGCGCGCGCTCGACGCCCTCGACGATCACCGCGTTCATGCCGAAGGCGATGCCGCCGTCGACGCGCGGGTCGGCGCGGTAGCCGGTGAGCGTGTCGAGCGGCTCGCTGCCCGGCACGCCGGTGTCGGGGTCGACGTTGGGGATCGGGCAGCGCGGGCAGGGTTTCACCAGCCGCAGCCGCACCGGGCCCTCGGGCGTGTCGAAGGCCAGCTCGTCGAGGTGGTCCTCGCCGTGCGCGTCGAGGCCGTCGAGGACCAGGTTGGGCCGGAAGCGCGCCATCGTCACCGGCGCCTCGCCGTGCGCGGCGAGGCGCTCGTTGAGCGCGTCGAGCGAGGCGTTCGACAGCACGAGCACCGGGAAGCCGTCGCTGAACGCGTTCTCGGCCTCGAGGGGGCCGGTCCAGGCGCGTGCGCTGAGGCGGCGCTGGTCGGGGTCGAAGCGCACCAGCCGCAGCTCCTGGCGCAGGAAGTCGCTGCACCAGCGCGCCGCGAGCGCGCCCATGTCGTAGGCCGCGACCACGTCGTTCCACACCCGCACGCGCGTCGGCGCCTCCACCGTGTCGAGCGGCAGGTGCAGCGCGAGCATGCCGGGCGCGCGCAGCACCAGGTCGGCGTGGCGCAGCTCGCAGCGGATCAGCGCCAGGCGCGGCAGCTCGCGCTGGGTGACGAACTCGCCGTCGGCGTCGACCAGCATCCAGGCGCGGTCGAACTCGAAGCCGGTCTCGACCAGCAGCACCTCGTCGGGCGCGACCCCGGCGCAGGACTTGACCGGGTAGACGTGCAGCGCGGCGATGGTGACGGGCAGGGTGTCGCTCATTTTCCGAACAGTCCCTTCAGCGGGTCCTTCAACAGCGGCTTGGCCGCCGAGGCCGGCTTCGCGGGCGCCGACGCGCCGGCCGCCGATGGCATGCCGCCCAGGCCCTTCAGCAGCCCGCCGATCGTGCCCTTGGCGCGCTGGGTGGCCAGCTCCGCCGCCACCGCGGACCATTGCGGCTTGTAGTCGACGGCGTCGAAGGGGCCGACCACGCGCACCGGCAGCGACACGCCCTTCAGCGCGGCGAGCTCGGCGCCGCCCTGGCCCTCGGGCGTGCCGGTCACCGTGGCGCGCGCCAGGTAGTCGACGCGGCCACGGCCGATGTCGACCGCGCCCTCGCCGCCGACGCGCAGGAAGGGGCTCTTGGCGACCAGGTCCTTGTTGCGCGCCACGCCGTCGGCGATCGCGAAGCTGGCGCTGATCTCGGAGAAGTCGGTCTTCTCCTCGGCGTTCGCGCGCTGCACCGCCTCGCGGTCGAGGCTCAGGGCCGACTTCCACTGCCGCATCACCTTGGCGAGGTTGATCCCGCGCAGCGCGCCGTCGCGCAGCTCGAGCGCGGCCTGGCCGCCGAGGCGCTGCCTGAACTGCGCGACGCTGGCGCCGGAGGTCGTCACGTCGGCCGTCACGCGGCCCTTGCCCTCCAGGCGCCGGAACTCGGCGACGTCGCCGAGCAGCGCGGCGACGTCGACCCCGCTCGCGTCGAGCTTCAGTGCGACGCGCTGCGCGTTGGCGTCGGCCGAGCCCTGGGCGTCGAAGCGGCCGCCCCACGCGCGGCCGGACAGGCGGCTGAGCTTCAGCACGCCGCCGGCCAGCGTCGCGTCGAGCGTCGCGTCGGCGACGCGGTAGGGCGGGTAGACCAGCGTGCCGGCGCGCAGGCCGAAGCGCCCGTCGAGCGCCTTCAGCCCGCCCAGGTCGACCGGCGCGTCGGCGCCGCCGGGCGCGGAGGCGGGCGCGGCCTTCGCGCCGGCGGCCACCGGCTTGGCGACGAAGCGCGTGAGGTCGAGCGCGTCGAAGCGCGCGTCGGCCTCGACGCGCGGCCGCGCGCCGGACAGGTCGGCGCGGCCGCGGCTGTCGAAGCGCTGGCCGTTGAGCGTGCCGTCGAAGCGCCAGTCGGCGTCCTTCGCGCCGGCGCGCGCCTGGCCGGCCAGCGCCAGCTGCAGCGGCGCCAGCCCGGGGTCGGCGAAGGCGAGCTGCAGCTTCAGCGCGTCGAGCGCGGCGGCCAGCGGCGTCGGCGCCAGCGTCAGGTCGGCGCGCGCCTCGCCCTTCACCGTGCGCGGGCCGGCGCCGCCCTCGACCGCGACGCGCAGACCCGGCACGCGGATGCGCTCGAAGCTGCCGGACGGCGCCTGCGACTCGAAGCGCAGCTGCAGCGACTGCGCGTCGGCGCCCGTGCCCTTCACGCTCGCCGTGCCCTTCAGCGCGCTGCCCTTCAGCGCGTCGCCGGCCACCTCCAGCTTCGGCCAGGCCAGCGTCGCGGCGATCGCGTCGCCCGCGCGGCGCCCGGCCAGCTGCAGCTCGAGCGCCTCGAGGCGCAGCGCGCGCCGCGCCGGCTCGTAGGTCAAGGCATGGATCGCGAGCTTCGTGTCGGCCAGCGCCAGGCCCTCGCGCTCGCCCGAAACGGCGAGCCGCAGCTTGCGCGCGTCGAGCGCGCCGCTGGCGCCGTCCACCGTCAGCGTGCCCTCGAGCCGGGCGTCGAGCTTCTTGACGCCGAAGGCGTCGCCGCGCACGCCCAGCTTCAGGTCCTCGAAGCCCAGGCGCGCCGGCTCCCCGGCGGGCAGCGTCAGCTGCAGGCGGCTCTTCAGGTCGATGGCGGCCTGCACGGCCGGCTGTGCCAGCTGCGCCTGCCCGACCAGCTCGAGCGGCGACACGGCGCCGTCGGCCAGGCGGCCGGCGGCGAGCTTCTGGATCACGAAGCGGCCGTCGATCCCGGCCTTGGCGTCCTGCACCGTGGCCTGCACGTCCTCCAGCGCCATGCCGCTGACGTCGAAGCGCAGCGCCTGCGCGGACGGCGCACCGGCGTCCTTGGGCGCCGCCTTCCCGTCCGCGCCGCCGCCGAGCAGGTCGTCGACGTTGCGCGCGCCCTGCGCGTCGCGCCGGTAGACGACGCGCACGCCGCGCGCCTCCACGTGGTCGACCGCCAGCTGCTTGCTCAAGAGCGGCATCACCTGCACCGCCAGCGCCGCCTCGCGCAGCGACGCGAATTCGGCAGGGCTGCCGTGCTCGCTGAGCCGCACGTCGCGCAGCGTGACCTGCAGGCGCGGGAACACGTCCAGCCCGATCGGGCCGTCGATCGCCAGCGTGCGCTGGCGGTTCTCGCGCATCCAGTCGATCAGCAATCCCTTGTAACGGTTCGGATCGAAGCTGGTGACGAGCCATGCGGCCGCCGCCGCGAGCAGGGCGGCGAGCACGGCGAGGGCGATCAGGGTACGGCGCAGCCAGACGGGCATGGGCGGGCGAGGGAACGTGGAGGAACCGATGGCGGAGCACGCCGCGTGCGCGCGGCGCGGCCGCCGGCCGGTGCGGCGGGCGGCCCGGGCCATTGTGCCGCCCGTCCGAGGCGGCTCCGGGGCGCTGCCTACAATGCCCGCGATGGAAGCCTACGACGTCTGCGTGCGCGGCCGCGGCGCGGTCGGCCAGGCGCTCGCGCTGTCGCTGGCGCGGCTCGGGCTGCGTGTCGCGCTGGCGGGCGACCGCCCGCAGCCGGTCTCGGGCCCCGACGTCCGCACCTACGCGCTCGGCGCCCGCTCGGTCGCGCTGCTGCGCCAGCTGCGCGTCTGGGATGCGCTGCTCGACGCCGTGCCCGCCGCGGCCACGCGGGTGCTCGACATGCAGGTGCAGGGCGACGCCGGCGGCAGCCTCGAGTTCAGCGCCTGGCAGCAGGGGGTGGGCGAGCTGGCCTGGATCGTCGACGCCGCGGCGCTGGAGCGCGAGCTCGACGCGGCGCTGCGCTTCGCGCCGCACGTGACACGCGTGGACGCGGCCGTGCCGGCCGCGTTGATGGCGCTGTGCGAGGGCCGCGACTCGGCCACGCGCGAGGCGCTCGGGGTCGAGGACGAGCGCGTCGACTACGGCCAGCAGGCGATCGCCGCGCGGCTCGGCTGCGACCGCCCGCACCACGGCACCGCCTGGCAGTGGTTCCGCGCGCCCGACGTGCTGGCGCTGCTGCCCTTCGACCTGCCGGAGCCCGCGGCCGATGCCGCCGAAGCCGGCCGGTCGCCCCCCGCTTCGCATCCGGGCGGCGCGCGCGGCTACGGGCTGGTCTGGTCGCTGCCGGCGGCGCGGGCGCAGGAGCTGCTGGCGCTGGACGCGGCCGAGTTCGAGCGCGTGCTCTACGAGGCCACGCAGGGCTCCGCCGGGCGGCTCGCGCTGCGCGGTCCGCGCGCCGCCTGGCCGCTGCGGCTCGCCAAGGCGACCCGCTGGCACGGCCCGGGCTGGGTGCTGCTGGGCGACGCCGCCCACGTCGTGCATCCGCTCGCCGGGCAGGGACTCAACCTGGGCCTGGCCGACGTCGACACGCTGGCCGGTGTGCTGGCCGAGCGCCAGCGCGAGGAGCCGTGGCGCCCGCTCGGCGACGATCGCCTGCTGGCGCGCTACGCGCGACGCCGCGCCGCGCCGACCTGGGCGATGGGCCGCGTGACCGACGGCCTGTTGCAGCTTTTCTCACATCCGGCCGCGCCGTTGCGGGAACTCCGCAACCGCGGCCTCGATCTCGTCAATCATCTGCCGCCGCTCAAGCGCTGGCTGACCGACCGCGCGCTGCGCGGCTGAGGCGCCGCGCGCGCCGAGGACCTTTCCATGCAATTCAAGACCGCGGCCCTGGCCGTCGCCACCGTCGCCGCCATCCTGGCGACCGTGGCCGCCACCCTTCCCGAATCCACCGTCGCCCAGGGCACCCGGCTGCCCGAGGAGCCGGCCATCCGCAAGGCGCTCGGCGAGCGCCTGAAGGGCCTGCCGCCGGTCGACGAGGTGTCCAAGTCGCCGCTGCCCGGCCTGTTCGAGGTCCGCATCGGCAACGACGTCTTCTACACCGACGCCAACGGCGACTACGTCGTCAACGGCCAGATCATCGAGCTGAAGACGCAGCGCAACCTCACCGAGGAACGCCTCGCCAAGCTGACGGCGATCGACTTCTCCGCCCTGCCGCTGAAGGACGCGATCGTCTGGAAGACCGGCACCGGCAAGCGCCGCATCGCGGTGTTCGCCGACCCCAACTGCGGCTTCTGCAAGCGCTTCGAGCGCGAGCTCGGCAGCGTCAAGGACCTCACGGTCTACACCTTCATGATCCCGATCCTCGGTGGCGACTCGCCCGAGAAGGCCAAGGCGATCTGGTGCGCCAAGGACTCGACCGCCGCCTGGCGCAACTGGATGGTCGACGGCACCACGCCGCCGAAGCTGCTGGGCGACTGCGCCACGCCGCTCGACCGCAACCTGGAGCTGAGCCGCAAGCACCGCGTCTCCGGCACGCCGGCGATCGTCTTCGAGAACGGCGTGCGGGTGCCCGGCATGCTGACCGCCGACCAGCTGGAGCAGCAGCTGGCGAGCAACAGCAAGGGCTGAGCGCGCGGGGCGCGGCTCAGCGCGTGGCGGCCAGGCGCTCGGCCTCCGGCGCAGGGCGCGGCGGGGCGGGGGCCGCGTCGAGTGCCGCGGACGCCGGCGCGCCGGCGTGGCCCGTCGGCCGCGCGCGGCGCGGCGCCGCCGGCTCGTCCAGCACCGGCGCCAGGCGGAAGTCGAGCTCTCCGGCGGCGCGGGCCCGCAGCAGCTCGGCCGTGACCTCCGCGCGCGTCAGCGGCTTCCCCGGCGCGGCGGTCTGGGCTTCGGCCGGCACGCCCACGAAGGCGCTGAGAACGGCGAGGGCGCAACCGAGGAAGAAGCTCTTCATGGCGGGTGTCTCCGGGACGGCGTTTCGATGCCGGAAATCTAGGCGCCGCGCGGCGTTGGATAAATCGTGCTCGTTCGAATGAACCGTTGCAGGCGGCGCAAGGACTTACGCGGGGGCGCTGCGGTGACAATGGCGCCCGACCTCCGCTCCGCGCCGACCGACCGCCGCCTTGTCCGCCGCACCGCCCCTGCCGCCTCCCGACCGCACCGCGCTGCGGCTCGGCTACGCCGGCCTCGTCCCCTTCGTCGCCTGTGCGCTGTTCGTCTGGCTGCTGCCGCAGCGGCCGTCCGAACACGCCTTCGTGGCCGACGCGATGGCCAAGTACGCGGCACTGGTCGCGTCTTTCCTCGGCGGCGTGCACTGGGGCCTCGGCATGCTGCGGCCGGCCGCGACCACGCCCGCCGCGGCGCCGTTCGCGTGGGGCGTGGTGCCGGCCGTGCTGGGCTGGAGCGCCGCGCTGATGCCGCCCTACGCCGCCCTGCCGGCGCTCGGCGCGCTGCTGGTCGCGTGCTATGCGGTCGACCGCCACCTCTACCCGGCCCACGGCCTCGCCGCCTGGCTGACGCTGCGCTTCCGGCTGACTGCCGTCGCCAGCCTGAGCTGCTTCCTCGCCGCCGCAGGCAGCTGAGCGCCGGCCTTCCACCGCCGACCCGATGATCCGCTACCGCCTCGACGCCGACCCGCCCGCCGGGCGGCATGCCCACCAGTTCCGCGTCACGCTGACCGTGCCGGCGCCCGCCGGGGAGCAGCTGCTGAGCCTGCCGGTGTGGATTCCCGGCAGCTACCTGGTGCGCGAGTTCGCGCGCCACCTGTCCGGGCTGGAGGCGCGGCAGGGCGGGCGCCAACTGGCGGTGGAGCAGCGCGACAAGGCGACCTGGGCGGTGCGCTGCAGCGGCCGCGCCGCGCTGACGCTGAGCTACCGCGTCTACGCCAACGACCCCTCGGTGCGCGCCGCCTTTCTCGACGCGCAGCGCGGCTTCTTCAACGGCACCAGCGTGTTCCTGCGCGTGCACGGCCGCGAGCGCGAGCCGCAGCAGCTGCAACTGGGCCCGTTGCCGGCGGGCTGGGAGATCGCCACCGCGATGACGCCGAGCGCCGGTGGCGCGCGCCGCTACGAGGCGGCCGACTACGACGAGCTGGTCGACCACCCGGTCGAGCTGGGCCGCTTCTGGCGCGGCGCCTTCAAGGCGCACGGCGTGCCGCACGAGTTCGTGGTGGCCGGCGCGCTGCCGAGCTTCGACGGCGAGCGGTTGCTGGCCGACGCGCGCGCCGTCTGCGAGGCGCAGCTCGCCTTCTGGCACGGCGGCGACGGCCGCACCGGGCGGCCCGGCCGGCCGCCGTTCAAGCGCTACGTGTTCATGCTGAATGCGGTCGACGACGGCTACGGCGGCCTCGAGCACCGCGCCAGCACGGCGCTGATCGCCAGCCGCCGCGACCTGCCGCGCCGCGGCGGGGCGGCGCCGAACGGCGCGCCCGGCGGTCGCGCGCGCAACGGCGGCGCCGCGCCGGCCACCCCGGACGGCTACCTGACGCTGCTGGGCCTGATCAGCCACGAGTACTTCCACAGCTGGAACGTCAAGCGGCTGAAGCCGGCCGAGCTGGAGCCCTACGACTACACGCGCGAGAACTACACCGAGCTGCTGTGGTTCTTCGAGGGCTTCACCTCGTACTACGACGACCTGCTGCTGCGCCGCGCCGGCCTGATCGACGCGCCACGCTACCTGCGGCTGGTGGCCAAGACGCTCAACAACGTGCTGGGCACGCCGGGCCGCGCGGTGCAGAGCCTGGCGCGCGCGAGCTTCGACGCCTGGGTCAAGTACTACCGGCCCGACGAGAACACCGTCAACGCGACGGTCAGCTACTACACCAAGGGCTCCCTGGTCGCACTGGCGCTCGACCTCACGCTGCGCGCCGAGGGCCGCGGCACGCTGGACGAGGTGATGCGCGTGCTGTGGTCGCGCGACGCGGTCGGGCCGGACGGCGCCCGGCCGGTGAGCGAGGTCGACATCGCCGCGGCGCTGCAGGCGGTGGGCGGGCGCTCCTATGCACGCGAGCTGGCCGAGTGGGTGCACGGCACCGCCGAGCTGCCGCTGCGCGAGGCGCTCGAGCGGCTCGGCGTGGCCTGGAGCGAGGACGCGCCGACGCTGGCGCAGCGCCTGGGCGCGCGCGTCGGCGAGAACGGCGGCCAGCTCAAGCTGCAGGCGGTGATGCGCGGCGGCCTCGCCGAGCAGGCCGGCCTTGCCGCGGGCGACGAGCTGATCGCGCTCGACGGCTGGCGGCTGCGCCGCCTGGACGACCTGGCGGCGCTGGGCGCCTTCCGCGCCCCGCAGCCGCTGCTGGCCGCGCGCGACCAGCGGCTGCTGCCCCTGACGCTGCCGGCGCTGCCGGACGGCGGCGTCGCGGGCGCGGTCGGGCTGACGCTGGCCGGCAGCGTCGACGCCGCTACCGAGCGCCGCCGCGCCGCCTGGCTCGGCGACGGCTGAGCGCCATGGAGCCCGGGTCGCGTCGCGCCCCGGCGGCCGGACGGCGCCGCGTGCAGCTGCTGGCCATCGCGCTGGCGGTGCTGGCGGCGCACCTGCTGATCGGCGTGCAGCTGGAGCGCGGCCTGCGCGGCGAGCGCGCCCCGCGCGACGGGCCGCAGCGGCTGCAGGTCGCCTTCGTGCGC
>Ga0207691_10005872_pt1 | contig 11862 bp, 11 predicted proteins | sample KBSM13metaG_FD_184327 | JGI IMG/M metagenome (GOLD analysis project Ga0207691, IMG submission 184327) | Miscanthus rhizosphere microbial communities from Kellogg Biological Station, Michigan, USA - KBS M1-3 metaG (SPAdes) (version 2) | ecosystem: Host-associated > Plants > Roots > Rhizosphere >...
TGGGGAAGGTGCTGCCGCGCCATCTGCAGATCATCAATGAAATCAATCGCCGCTTCCTCGCTGAGGTGGAACGTCGGTTTCCCGGCGACACGGCGATGCAGGAGAAGGTGTCGATCGTCGCGAAGGACGAAGTTCGCATGTCGAATCTCGCGATCGTCGGACGTTACGTGCTGCCGGGGCGCATCTTCGGCTTGCTCGAGTCGACGAAACCCGGCGCCGGAGGCGAAATCCAGCTGACCGATGCCATTGCCGCGCTGCTTGCCGAACAGCGCGTTCTTGCCTACCGTTTCGCGGGGACCCGCTTCGACTGCGGCAGCAAACTCGGCCTGGTCAAGGCGACGGTGCATTTCGCGCTGCAGGACCCGGCGCTCGCCGCGCCGACGCGCGAGTACCTGCAAGGTGTGCGCTGAGTGAGGATCGCGGCCGAACCCGGTGACGTTGCGCTGCTCGTCGTGCCGATGGTCGTGCTGGCTCCCGTGCTTGCAAACGTCTGGCTGCTCTACCGGCCGTCGATCGGCGCGACCCTGCTCGCGTTAGCTCTCTGCGCCGGCGTGTTATTCGCGTGCATCTTGCTACTGGTGCGCAGGGCTTCGAGGCTCTATGCACTCGGGATTCCCTGGGCGCTGCTGGGAATGGCGCTGCCGGCGGTCACGCTGGTGATCGCGTCGGCCGGCGTCGTGGGCCGCTGACGCATGGACCTCAGCTACATCCTCAATCACCTCGGCGAAGATCGCGAGACCTATCGCGGGGCTGTTTCGCCGCCGATCTATCAGAGTTCGATCTTCGCGTTCCCGACCGTCGCTGCATTCCGCGAAGGGTTTCGCGACGAATTCCGCCGCACTACCTACACGCGTGGCAACAATCCGACGGTCGAAATCCTGCGCAAGAAGGTCGCCGCGCTCGAGGGTGCCGAAGACTGCCTGATGTTCGGCAGCGGCGCCGGCGCGGTGTCCGCGGCCGTCATGTCGAGTGTCGCGGCGGGAGACCACATCGTCTGCGTCCAGCGGCCGTACTCGTGGACGCGTGCGGTGGTGAGGGATCTGTTAGGTCGCTTCGGCGTCACCCACACGTTCGTCGACGGCACCGACGTCGCGAACATTGAAAATGCGCTGACGCCGAAGACCCGATTGATCGTGCTCGAAAGCCCCAATTCGATGACGTTCGAGATGCAGGACCTCGCCGCGGTCGCCGCGCTGGCGAAGGCGCGCGGCATCCGTACGCTGTGCGACAACAGTTATGCGACACCGCTGAACCAGACGCCGATCGCGCTGGGCATCGACATGGTCGCGCATTCGGCGACGAAGTATCTCAATGGCCACAGCGACGTCGTCGCGGGAGCGCTGTGCGGGAGCGAGAAGCTGATGCGCGAGGTGTTTCGCGGCCCGTACATGACCTGCGGGGCGATCCTGTCCCCGCACGACGCGTGGCTGATGATCCGCGGCCTGCGCACGCTGCCGTTGCGCGTGGAGCGGATTGCGCAGACGGCGCAGAAGGTCCTGGCCTTTGTCGAAAATCATGCAGCGGTTGCGCGCGTGTTCTACCCGACGGCGACTGCGAATCCGCAATTCGGGCTGGCGCAACAGCAGATGCGCGGCGGCAGCGGATTGATCACGCTGCAGTTGCGCGTCGCGGATGTCGCCGGCGTCGAACGGTTCTGCAACGCGCTGCGCCGCTTCCTGATGACGGTGTCGTGGGGCGGCTACGAGTCGTTGCTGTTTCCGGTTTGCGCGGTGCATCCGGTCAACGCCCCGATCGAGAGCGGCGGCGTGCTGCCGCTGAATCTCGTGCGGCTGTCGATCGGCCTCGAGGAGCCGGACGTGTTGATATCCGACCTCGAGCAGGCCCTCGCAGCGATCTGATGACTATGCAACCCACAAGGCGATTGAACGCATGAGCCGTAGTGGCTGGCACGGCGTGGCATTGCGCATGCAGCGTGCGTCGGCAGGAATTGCCCTGGTGCTCGCGCTCGCCGGGTGCCAGGCGTCGCAACCGGGCGCGATCCGCGCGCGCGCGGGAACACCGGACGCGATAGCGCAACTGGCGTCGTCTCTGCCGGGTCAGTACGACAACCACGAGCAGTTCAAGCGCGACCTGGCGGCACAGGCGAAGGCGGGCGGTACCGTCGCACTGCATGTGCGTCAGTCATTGCGCGTCGTCGAGCGTGGCCGCGAAGAAATCTCCTGGCTCTGGCAACTTCAGGCGGTCGATCAGAAACAGCTCGAATCGATCTGGCTCATGCGCGTGCATCAGGCGGCCGACGGGCGCCACGCGCGCGTCGTTCCGTATCGCGCGGTCGATGCCGCGGCCGCGCGCTCAGCGCTGGCCGACTCTGCGCAGGCTTTCCGCTTCGATCCCGCGCAGTGGGCTGCGCTCGACGCGTGCGCACAGGACGGCGAGTGGGACGGGGTCAAATTTTCAGCGGCCGCGGACCGCGTGGCATGCGGCGCGTTGTTGCCGGGGCTCGGCGAGGACGGCGCGCTGTTGCCGCTGCGCATGGTCGTCGCGGCCGACATGATCCAGGTTGCCACGTTTGCCGATCTGTCGCGCGGACCCGATGCGGTCGAAGAGGCGCGGCGCGTCCGCAGGTTCTCCGGCTGGGCGGCGATCAACGGCGGTGGGCCGCGCGCGACCGCGGACAACCAGGACTGGCACATGCAGGCCGACCTGCGCCTGTCGAGCGAGGGCGAGCGCGCTCCGCTGCGCTGGCGCGACGGTGCGCCGTCCGGCTATTCGCTCGTACTCGAGCGGACCGACTATCCGGAGCGCAAACTATCGGTGCTGCAGCTCAACGTCATCGACGATTCGAGCGGCAAGACGCTGACGTACGTCTGGGCCGACCTGCGCGCCAACGCGATCGGATTGAATCTGGGCTGGCTGCAGGGCGGCTTCACGGAGCAGGCACCCGCGGTTACCCGGTGACGCGCGCTTTCGCTGGCCGGATCGGCGCCGTGACCGATCTCAGACCGCGCCGCCGATCAAGGCGCCGATTCCGGCAGTAGCCGCCAGCGCGAACGTGCCCCAGATCAGCATGCGCAGCGCGCCGGCAACGATAGGTGCGCCGCCGGCGCGGGCTGCCATCGCGCCGAGTATCGCCAGCAGGACCAGGGATGAAACGCTGACGACGGGGACGACCAGCGTCGCGGCAACCAGCGCGGCCAGCAGCAATGGTAGCGCCGCGCCGGCCGCGTAGCTGATTGCGGAGGCAATCGCGGCCTGGACCGGCCGCGCCTTCACGGTCTCGGAGATGCCCAGTTCGTCGCGCAGGTGCGCGTCGAGCGCATTGTGCTCGGTCAGCTGCACGGCGACATCGTGCGCCAGTTGCGTCGTCAAGCCGCGCTTGACGTAGATGTTCGCGAGCTCGCGCAATTCGCCGGCGCTGTCGTTCTCGAGTTCCTTGCGCTCGACTTCGGTCTCGGCTTCTTCCATGTCGGCCTGCGAGCTGACCGATACGTATTCTCCGGCCGCCATCGACATCGCGCCGGCCACGAGGCTGGCAACGCCCGCAGTCAGGATCGCGGAATGCGTCGCGTGCGCCGCCGCCACGCCAACGATCAGGCTGGCTGTCGACACGACGCCATCGTTCGCACCGAGCACGGCGGCCCGCAACCAGCCGATGCGCCCGGTCAGGTGCCGTTCGCGATGAAAATGGTGCCGTCGTGCCATGCGGGAGTCCTGGGTTCAAACGTTGGGGGTTGTCATCCAGTCGATGATGACTTGTCTTCGACGCGAACGCGCAGCTCGCCGTCCACGACGCGTGCGCGCAATTGGCTGCCGGCATCCACCTGCGCGATCGAGCGCACGCTGTGGCCGCTCGACGCATCGAGGAGGATCGCATAGCCGCGTTGCAGGGTGGCCAGCGGGCTGATGGCGTTCAGTGCGCGCCCAAGTTCCTGCAGCTGCTGACGAGATTCGCGCAGCCGCGAACGCGTCGACATGCGCAGGCGCTGCGTGGACGATCGCAGCCGGTCGCTGCGATCGAGCAGGCGCACGCGCGGATGGCAGGACTGCAGGCGGGCGCGCAGGGATTTGAGGCGCTCGCGCCCGCTGCGCAGGCGCGCCCGCGGGTGCAGCGTACCCAGGCGTGCATGAGCGCGGTCTGCTTGCTGGGCCAGCGCGCGCAGCAGCCGGCGCAGCCACTGCGTCAGCTGGAAGCGATCGCGCTCGATCCGGGTCAGGAATTCGCGCGAGCTCGGTACGAGCAATTCGGCCGCTGCCGACGGCGTCGGCGCGCGCAGGTCGGCGACGAAGTCGGCGATCGTGAAGTCGATTTCGTGGCCGATCGCGGAGACGAGCGGTATCGCGGACGCGTGGATCGCCCGCGCTACGCGCTCGTCGTTGAAGGCCCAGAGGTCCTCGATCGAGCCGCCGCCGCGCGTGAGCAGGATCACGTCGTGACGCGCGGCGCGCGACGTGGCGCGAATCATCGCCGCAATCGCCGGCGGCGCCTCCTTGCCCTGGACCGGAACCGGCAGGACATCGATCTCCGCGAGCGGGAAGCGCCGTGCGACGACGCTGATCACGTCACGGATCGCGGCACCGGAGGGCGACGTGATGATCGCTATCCTGCGCGGCAGTCGCGGCAACGGGCGCTTGCGCGCCGGATCGAACAGGCCTTCGGCAGCCAGGCGCGCCTTGAGCTCTTCGAACGCTCGAAGCAAAGCGCCTTCGCCGGCTTCTTCCATGTGCTCGACGATCAGCTGGAACTCGCCGCGCGCCTCGTACAGGCTGACGCGCGCGCGCGCGAGCACGCGCGCGCCGTCGACGGGCTTGAAGCGCAGGTATTGCGCCTTGGTCTTGAACATCGCGCAGCGTACCTGCGCCTGCGAATCCTTGAGGTTGAAGTACAGGTGGCCGGAAGACGGCCGCGAACAACTCGAGATCTCGCCCTCGACCCAGACCAGCGGGAACGTGTCCTCGAGCAAGTCGCGCACGAGACGCGTCAGCGCCGTCGGCGTGTGGATCTCGCGCTGCGGAAGGGGTTGTGACATGCGACGAACGGCCAACGCGGTGGAAACCGCAAGCCTACCAAGAGCGGGGCGGCAAAGCACGAAGCGATCGATCTGCGGCAGCTTCGTCACGCCGTGATGGCCGCGTCCGCGCTTTTGCGTGAGATAGGGCAACGAACGACGAGACGAGGTTCCCGTGGCTTTGCGTCCTGCATCATTAGCGATAGCGCTGCTGCTCTTGGCCAACAACGCGCCGGCCGCCCTCTTCAAGGTCGGCGACACGGTGCAGGACGGCTGCGATTTTCCCTCGATCCAGGACGCGATCGACGCCGCCGCCGCGAACGGCTCGGCGATGGACACGATCCGCGTGTCGAACAGCGGCAGCTATTCCAGTCAGGCGCTGCAGATCGGCGATCAGTCGGTCTTCATCGAAGGCGGCTTTGATTCGTGTACGTCGGGGCAGATAGCCGCCCCCGCGGACATCGGAGGCGACGGCGTCGCCACGGTGATCCGCATCGCGCCACTCGAGTCGACCGCGCAGCGCGTCATCCTCAGCGGCCTGCATATTCACGGCGGTGGCACGTGGGGATACTCAGCGCCATCGGGTGGCGGCATCTACGTCACGAACAACGTGCTGCTCACGATAGCCGACAGCCTGATCGACCAGAACGCCGGGATCAGCGGCGGTGGCATCTACATCGATGGCGATCACGGGATAGCGCAGGTCGTGCTCGATCGCGGCACGCAAATCCGCGACAACCTGGCCGTCTACTATGGCGGCGGCGTCAATCTGACCGGCGGCGGTCTTTACGTGCTCGCCGACGGCGTGCTGATCGACGGCAATCAGGCGGCCGCAGGGGGCGGCGGCATCGCGGCGACAAACGGGCTCGTCTCGGTCGGCAACCCGGACGCCCGGCCCGGAAAATCCGATGCGATCGGCGCGACCATCAGCAACAATCACACGAGCGGCATCGGCGGGGGCCTGCTCCTGTATGGGCCGTCGGCGCTGCTCTATGCGAACGAACTGATCGTCGACGGCAACAGCGCGAATGGCGGCGGCGGCGGGATTGCCGCAGGCGCCAACGCCTACGTGTCGATGGCGCGCGACTATCCGGCCGCCGCAATCCAATGCCCCGCCTGGCGCGAATGCTCGCGCATCAGCAACAACACGGTCGGCGCGGGCGAAGCCGGCACCCACGGCGGCGCGCTCGCGTTGTCCTCGGGCGCGCGCGCCGACATTGCGCAAACGATCTTGCGCGGCAATTCCGCGCAGGACGGCAGCGTCGCCTACGTCGACGCGGCGTCGCTGTACTTCGAGAGCGTGCTGGCTACGGCGAACCAGAGCTTCGATGTCGACGGTGGCACGGGCGCGACGATCCGCACCCGCTTCCTCGGCGCTGAAAATGCGGTCAAGCTGCGCATCGCCTGGTCGACGTTCGCCGCGAACCGCGAAAAGTCGACGCAGGGCCAGAACGCCGACGCGATCGACGTCATCGCGCAGCAGTACACGCAGCTGTCGATCTACAGCACGACGTTCTACGATTCGTACTATCCGATCGTCGGATACAGCGCCTATACGGACGATTGCGTCGTGGAGGGAACGGGCGGCATCGAGGGCCACGGCAGCCACACGCGGCTACTGACCGACGCGGGTGACGCGTTCAACAACGCGGCCGCCGGCGATTTCCGCCTGCGCAGCGCGTCGCCGCTCAACGACTACTGCGACGCGAGCGCGTTCGCGCCGGCGTATCGGGACATCGTGCTGACGCCGCGCTGCCATGACGATCCGCGCAAGCCGAATGGCTATGGCGCCTGCGACGTCGGTGCATACGAATCGGATCACCTGTTCGGCGACGGGTTTCAGTGATTCCGTCGCGCGCGTGAAAGTGCAGCGGCGCGCTTATCGCGCCGCTTCGTAGCGCTCGAGCGTGCGCGCCGCCTGGGCCTGAACCTTGCGCCGGAGTATCGGCGTCCAGCCGAGCAGCGCTCCGGCTGGACCGAGCGCCTGGCGCGACCAGCGCCAGAAATCGAACTCGTCGACATGTTCGGCGATCAGGCTGCCGGCGAAGCGGAAGCGCGCCCGGACGATGTTGTGGACCGGGCGTCCGGTCGTCGAAAACGTGTACCAGGCCTGCCAGTGCGCGCTGCCGGTCGAGGCGTCTGCCGCGACGCTGTCGAACTCGACGCGCAGGTCGGCGCCGCGCGAGCACAACATCTTCCACATTGCACCAATGTGCGCGCCTGTGAGCGAAAAGACGGGATCTCGAAACGTCGCGTTCGGGTCATAGCACGTGGCCATCGTGTCGCCGTCGCGCTGCTGGAATGCTCGATAAAATCGTTCGATCAGGGCGGTGTTCGGTTGCGCGTCCATGAAGCTTCCTCAGTGACAATGGTCAACCGCGATGCGCCCTTCGATGCTCGCGCCATCTGGCGCAGCGCATTGCAATTCGACGTGGCCGGCGAATTCACGTACGTCGTTGACGCGCCATGCCGTGGGCGTCGCGTCGACCACCAGTCGCGTGCACATGTCGCTGCGCAGGACCTGCACGGGCCGACCGCTGCCGGGGTCCCAGCGGACGACGGCGGCGCCGAGCGGATCGAGCATCGCACGCAGGCGGGCCGCGCCGGTGCTCGAGACAAAATCGAAGCCCACGAAGTACCCGGCGTCGCCGGAGATGCAACGATCCGGTGTCCAACTCGTCGCGACCCCGCCGTTGTGCAGCGTCAGGCTGCCGGTGATGGTCGGATGCATGACCGCGGCGATCGGCGCGCACGCGGCCAGCAGACAAGGCAGGGCGACTGCAAGGAACGCGCGAGTCATCGCTCGAGTGCCTGCTTGAGTCGGCGCACGGCTTCCGCGGACTCGGCTTCGATGCGCCTGCGCACGAACCAGCGATCGAGCAGCGCGAGAAAAGCGTTCGGCATCGCGTAGACGAATTCGCGGCGGAACGCGGTTCCGGATGCTGTCGACTCGAGCGTGTAGTTGATCGTGCCGCTGCCACCGCCGGCGACGACGCCGGCGATCGCCCAGCGCGACGGCGGCTCGCGAGCGACGACTTTCCACGTCACCGAGCCCTTGCGCCCGGCGACGCGGAACTCCTCGGTCACTTCCTCGCCGACCTGCAGCGAATGATCGATCGCCCCGTGCAGCGCAAGCGAAGACGGATGCCAGATGCGCCAGTGGGCCGGCGTCGTGACGTAGTCGTACACCTCGGCGACCGGGCGCTCGATCAGGGCTTCGGTGGTGATCGTCGTCATCTCTGGTCGGCCGACGTCACTCAATCCACGCGCATGCTGCGCTGGCGGCGGTAACGGTAGTCTTCGGAGAATTCCTTGCCATCGTTTGCGCCTTCGATACGCGCGGTCATCGCGCCGCCACCGTCGTTGCGATAAACGATACGCTTCAGGCGATCGCTGCTGCCCGCGTTGACGAAGAGCGCGGCCTTGCCGTCCCAGCTCGCCAGAGCAAATTCGACCGGCGGCTTGCCGCGCGGCTGGGCGATATAGAACACGCCGTCGTCGCGCGCGGCGATGCGCATGAACTCGAACGAAATAGTCGTTCCGCCGCGTACGGCACGGCTCATGCCGAGCATGAGGTCCGCTGACGGCGTCGTCCAGATTTCCTCCGTACGCGTGTCGCCGTCGACGATGATCCATGTCCCCGCCAGCCATGCAAAGGCGTCGAGCCGGACGGCGGGAGCGGTCGTCGTCGCATCACGTCCGTGATCGGCGAGCTGCGCGTCGAACCAGGCATGAATCGCATCGATCGTCTGCGCCGACGTGCCGGTGTAGGTCAGTTCGGCGCCGTCGTCGAGTTCGCGATAGGTGACGGTCAGCTCACCGGCGGGTGCCGCCTTCATTTGCGCGAGCCCGGGCATTCCGGCGCCGTGGACGTGTGTCGGTGCGCTGAAGTCGCGCTCGGCGAACGATTTTGCGATCGATTGCAGGTGCGAGCGGATCATCGCGACCTGATCGGGGTCGGCACGACGCACGCGCACGCGCTGGATGCCGCCGCGATCGGTCTTGTCGAAACTGTGGATCGTCTGCTCCAGCGCGAACGGCATGACCTTCGCGCCTTCGTCGCGCACGTGCTGCTGGCGAGCCGTTGGCGCCGACTTGGGGGACGCTGCTGGCGTGGCGGTCGATACTGGCTGGCATGGCGCCGCGATCGGTACCAGCAACGCCGTGCAGATCAGGAGCAGTCCGGTCATGCGGTTTGCGAACATGGCAACCTATTCCCGTGTACGAAGCGTTGCTTCGCCGCCGACCGGGCCGTAGAACACGACCCACGCCGCAAAATCGGCGCTGAAGGCTTCGAAGCGGTGCTCGACGCCGGCTGCGACGAACAGCGCATCGCCGGGAACAAACGCGCTGCGTTCGCCTGCCGCTGCGAACGTGCCGCTGCCGGAAATCACGAAATAGACCTCGTCGCGATCGTGCGGCGACTGCGGATCGGTGCCGACGGGCGCGTACAGTTCGACCACGAGCGATCCGTGCGTGAACGCCTCGACGAAGCGTTCCCCGTCTGGCCATCTTCTCGTGCGCGGTCCCGGCAGCCTCGGCAACAGGTCTGCAAGCGAAGCTTTCAGCATCGCGTCGCCTCCGGCTCATTCGCACGGTGGTCCTGGCGCGCGCGTTGCAGCGAGTCCGTTCGTTTCATGGGCCGATGTTGTTGATATGCACGGTCGCGATTGCGCTTTGCATATACGGATCACGGATCGTATAGGTGAACGAGTCGGCGTCGCCGAGAAAACTCGGATCCGGACTGGTGTAGGTGATGGACTGGGCACCAGGGTCGATCAGCGCGGTTGCCGGCGTGGCGCTGTTGCCGTCGCCGCTGCTCGGCGCGGAGACGTCGATCACGAGTACCCCGTAACCGGCCTGGTGGGTATCGTTCGCGACGACCGGAACGGAAACCATGCTGCCGTCCTTGTTGACGTTCGCGTTGTCGTCGACCGCGACCGGCGGCGCCGGCAGCTGTACGGTGACGGTAACGGTCGCCGTCGACGTCATTCCGCCGAAACCGTCGGACAACTCGTAGGTAAACGTGTCGACGCCGACAAATGGAACCGGATCCGGCCACTGCGGAGGCGTGAACGTTCCCGGCGTGTATTTGATCGTGCTGCCGTTGAACGATGCGGTGCCATGCGCCCCTGTCGACACCGTAAGAACGATCTTTGTTCCGGTAAAGGTAGTGTCGTTGGCGAGAACGTCGATCTGCACCGGCGTGTCAAACGGCGTCGACGCGGCGTCGTCCTTGGCAACGGGTGGCAGCGGCGGCTGCACTGTGACCGTCACCGTGGCGCTCGCCTGCTTGAAACCGTTCGTGATCGTGTAGTTGAACGAGTCGGCGCCGCTGGAGTCCGTGTCGGGCGTGTACGTGATCGTGTTGTCCGGGTTGACGACGGCGCTCGCATTCGCCTTGCCCGGCGCGGTCGCCGAAACGACCGACAGCGGCAGTCCGTTCGGATCGCTGTCGTTGCTGAGGACGTGGATGACCACCGGCGTGCCGAACGCGGTCGAGGGCGAATCGTCGACCGCGATCGGCGGCAGCGGCTGCTGGACGTTGATCGAAACGGTGGCCGATGCCGTGCCGCCATGGCCGTTGTCGATCGTGTAACTGAAGCTGTCGGCGCCAAAGTAGTTCGTCGCCGGCGTGTAGGTGACGCTCTTGTCCGGGTTGATCTGTGCGGAGCCGTGGGCCGGTTGGCCGACTTGCGTCACGCTTAGCGTGAAGCCGTTCGGATCGCTGTCGTTCGCGAGCACGGCGATGGAAACGGGCGTGTTGAACGGCGTGTTCGCATTGTCGTTCTGCGCCACGGGTTGTCCGGGCGGCAGCACGGTGACGGTGACCGTCGCCGTCGCGACATCGAGTCCGTCGCTGACGGTGTAGACGAACGTGTCGAGGCCGCCGTTGAAAGACGGCGAGGGCTTGTAGTTGACGAAGCCGTTGGTGCCGATCTGAACGGTTCCGTGTGCGGGCGCGGTGACCTGGGTGATCGACAGCGTCAGCCCGGCAGGGCCGCTGTCGTTCGCGAGCAGGTTGATCACGACGGCCGTCGCGTAGGGCGTCTTTGCCGTGTCGTCGATGGCCGACAGCGTTCCCTGCGGCGCGAGCACCGTGACCGTGACCTTCGCGCTCGCGGAACCGCCATGACCGTTGCTGATCGTATACGGGAACGAGTCGGAACCGACGAACGTTGCCGCGGGCGAGTAGGTCACCGATCCGTCGGCATTGACCTGCACCGTGCCATCCGCGGCCGGACCGGCCGACGTCACGCTGAGCGGAAATCCGGCGGGATCGGAATCGTTCGCGAGTACGGCGATCACGACCGGCGTCGCGAACGGCGTCGTTGCGCTGTCGTCGCGCGCTATCGGCGGCGCGGGCGGGCGCACGGTGATCGTGACTGTCGCGCTGGCAGTGCCGCCGTGACCGTTGTCGATGCTGTACGAGAACGTGTCCGCGCCCGCGAAGGTCGACGCCGGCGTGTATGTGATCGTTCCGTCGGCATTGATGTGCGCGGCGCCGTGTGCCGGTGCCGTTGCCGATGCGACCGCGAGCGGATAGCCGTTCGGATCGCTGTCGTTCGCGAGCACGGCTATCGTGATCGCGGTCGCGTAGGGTGTCGCTGCGGTGTCGTTGCGTGCGACCGGAGGTTTGGCCGGCTCGACGACCACGGCGGTCACGGACACCGTTACATGCGCCGAGGCGGTAAGTCCCTTGCTGTTGCTGATCGTGTAGTCGAACGTGTCGTTGCCGACGAAACCCGGCGTGGGCGTGTAGGTGATGTGGCTGCCGGAAACCTGGGCGCTGCCGTGCGCGGGAGCCGTCACGGCGCTGATCGAGAGCGTGCCGCCGTCCGGATCGGAGTCGTTGGCGAGAACCTCGATCTTGTTAGTGGCGGAATCTCCGGCG
>Ga0207691_10005874_pt1 | contig 11858 bp, 9 predicted proteins | sample KBSM13metaG_FD_184327 | JGI IMG/M metagenome (GOLD analysis project Ga0207691, IMG submission 184327) | Miscanthus rhizosphere microbial communities from Kellogg Biological Station, Michigan, USA - KBS M1-3 metaG (SPAdes) (version 2) | ecosystem: Host-associated > Plants > Roots > Rhizosphere >...
ACATCATTGCATCATAGTAGGCCTTGCTGGGCTCCTTCGCGCCGCCGACGATCGGATGCGGAAAGCGCGTGCCAAGGTCCTTGTATTTCGTCGTCCAGGGACGGTCGTCAGAAACCGAGCGGGCGTAAGATTCCTCGGGCAGCAGCAGCGACCAGGTCTGCCCGAAATACTTGTTTTGCGGCTTCGGCTCATAGAACGCCTTCCACCAGCCGGGATAGTCCTTCATGTAATAGTCGGACGTGATGAAGCGTCCGGTCGTGGCGCTGTGCATGTAGGCGGTGCCGTACTGCCCGGCCAATCCGATGGCTGACCGGTCCTTTCCGGCGATGGTGATCACTTTCGATTTCGAGTTCGCATAGATCAGCTCGTCGCCGACCGTCGTGACCTTCATGTTGAAGGGAGAGGTGCCGGCGTGTTCAGGGGTTTCCTCATCGAGATATTTGAACCTCGCATCCTCGGTAGAGTAGAGCCGCTTGCCGGTCTTCTTGTCGATCCAGTCGTTGCCGACCACCCCGTGCTTGTAGGGATGCGCGCATGACAACAGTGTCGCATGCCCGACGCCGGTATAGGTCGTGGCATGGCTGTAATGGTTGTTGCCGTACCAACCGCCCTTGTCGAGAAACAGCTTGAAGCCGCGATCGCCATAGAGATCGTAATATTTGACCAACTGCTCCTGCGGGAAGCCGTCGACCACCATGAACAGCACGAGCTTCGGGGGCGCCTTGCCGCCCGGTGCGCCGGTGTTTTGAGCGAAGGTAGGAGATGACAGCAGAGATAGTCCGGCGCACAAGCTCAAGACAAAGAGCGGTCGATTGCTCAGCAGCATGCTTTCCTCCCGGTTCTGTTATTGTTCTTGGAGTTTCGCGGGCTCGCGTGTTTTGTCAATCAACCAACTGGTGTGTCGGATGATTCAGGATCGGTTTGAGCGGATACTGCGATCAGCGCTGGAGCCTCTGAGCCGTTGCAGCAGAGGGACTGCGAAAACCCGTACGCTCAATAATGCAGTTCGCTCATGACCGTTCGAGCAAAAATGCGCCGGCCGCGACCAGCCGTAGGATGAAGACGGCCGCAGTGCAGCACGGGTTTCGACCTTCGTCTGTCCTTGCCGGGCCCGCCCGCGTCCTAAAGCCGCGCAAGCCCCTGGCATTCCCTTGAGCACACAAATATGCCAAGCGCCTTTGGAGCCGTACCGGGGGTGCGCGGCATGACTTGCGTGCCGCGGGTCCGCTGGTAGACCGGGCGAGAGCGCAGGAGCAGAGCCATGGCCGACGATGGGCTTGTGACGTTGACCGCGAGCGAGGCTGCCGCCGAAATCGCCGCCGGCGCGGTTTCCGCCGAGACCTATGCCCGCGCCTGTCTCGCGCGCATCGAAGCGCTCGACGGCGAGGTCAAGGCGTTCGCGCATCTCGATCGCGAGCATGTGCTTGCGCAGGCGCGGGCGCTCGACGAGCGCCGCATGCAGGGCCACCCGCTCGGTCCGCTGCACGGCATTCCGGTCGCGATCAAGGACATCATCGACACCGCGGACTATCCGACCGAACTCGGTTCTCCGCTCGCCGCTGGACGCCGGCCCCGGCACGACGCCACCGTTGTCGCCAGGCTGCGCGCCGCCGGCGCGGTCATCGTCGGCAAGACCGTCACCACCGAGTTCGCCTATTTCCATCCCGGGCCGACGCGCAACCCGCACGACCACGCCCGCACGCCCGGCGGTTCATCGTCCGGATCGGCGGCGGCGGTCGCCGCCCATATGGTGCCGCTCGCGCTGGGCACGCAGACCAACGGGTCGGTGATCCGTCCGGCCGCCTTCTGCGGCGTCTTTGCCGTCAAGCCGACCCACGGGCTGGTGTCGCGTGCCGGCGTCCTGCAGCTCTCGCGCAAGCTCGACCACATCGGGGCGTTTGCCCGTTCGCTTCCCGATCTCGCGCTGATCCTCGACGTCCTCGCCGGGTATGACCCGGCCGACCCGGACACGCGGCCGTTCGCCAGCGCCGATTTCCGTGCCGTGCAGAGTGAAAATCCGCCGGCATCCCCGCATTTCGCGTTCGTGCCGACGCCGGTCTGGAACAAGGCTGAAGCCGAAACCAAGGCAGCGTTCGAGGAGCTGGTGACTGCGCTCGGCCCCGCCGTCGCGATGGTCGAGCTTTCCGCTCCGTTCGCCGAAGCCTGGGACACCCAGCGCACCATCATGGCGACCGAGATGGCGCACAACCTTGCGCCTCTGGTCGCGCGGGGCAAGCCGAGCGATGTGATGCAGCGTCTGCTGGCCGAGGGCGGGCGGACGAGCGCGGTCGCGTATCTCGACGCACTCGACAAGTCGTCGCGTTACGCCGCGAGCCTTGTCGAGATTTTCGACCAGTACGACGCCATCATCACGCCGGCGGCGCCGGGCATCGCCCCGGAAGGGCTGAGCGCCACTGGCGACCCCGCCTTCTGCACCTTGTGGACATTGACCGGGCTGCCGGCCTTGTCCCTGCCGCTGTTCGCGGGCGAGAGCGGGCTCCCCATCGGGGTGCAACTGGTCGGCGGTCCGGGCCGCGACGCGCGGCTGTTGCGCACGGCGACCGCGCTCATCGCGATGCTGGCCCCGTCCAAGAAGCGCGCCCGTCGCCCCCGCGCTTGAGCGGCACCATCGGAGTTGTTACGCCGCCTTCGGCGGCGCGCCCAAATTCTCCGCGAAGAAGGCGAGCGTGCGGCTCCAGGCAAGCTCGGCCGCCGCCTTGTTGTAACGTGCGGCGCCGGTGTCGTTGTTGAAGGCGTGCTGCGTGCCGGGATAGATGTAGATGGTGTATTTCTTGTTGTTGGCGGCCAGCGCCGTCTCGTAGGCGCCGATGCCCTTATTGATGTTCTCGTCGTTCTCCGCATATTGCAGCAGCAGCGGTGCCTTGATGGCCGGCACCATCTCGACCGGGATCTGCATGCCGTAATAGGGCACGGCGGCGCCGAGGTCGGGGCTGCCGGCGGCCATGCGGTTGACTACGCCGCCGCCGAAGCAGAAGCCGACCGCGCCGACCTTGCCGGTCGATTCCGCGTGTTTCTGCATGAACGGGATGGCCGCGAGCGCCGCCGCGATCATGTCCTCGCGCTCGGTCTTCTGGTGCAGCTCGCGCGCCCTGTCCTCATCGGACGGCGTGCCGCCGTTGACGGACAGGAGATCGGGCGCCAGCGCGAGATAGCCCTCGGCCGCCAATCGACGCGCGATATCCTCGATATGCGGATTGAGCCCGCGGTTCTCGTGGATGACGATGACCGCGGGGCGTTTGCCCATCGCTTTGGCGCGCACGAGATAGCCGTTGATCCTGCCCTTGGGCGACTCGTAGGACACGCGCTCGGTGAGCAGCCTGCCGTCGTCCGGCGCGATGATCGCGGCTTGCGCATAGTCGTTCTGCAGCAGCGGCAGGAGCGCGACCGCTGCGGCGGTCGAGCCCGCCAGTTCGGCCAGGCGGTCGAGAAATTCGCGCCGGTTCATCCCGCCATGGGTGAAGCGGTCGTAGAGGCTGATGATCTGCTGGTCCACGGTGTTCCTCCCTCGTCCTGAGCGCCAGCATAGCACGGCGTATGCGCCGGCCGCGCCCCACCTGCACGATCAATCGAGGGGTCGGAATCAGGATGGGACCGCGGACGGTCCGTGAGCAGCGCGGCGAAACCAGGCGCCGGAGCCGATCGCGACCAGGAGAGTGACGCCATGCAAAAAGAGCCCGAGCGCGAGCGCCGCGAACAGCCATGACAACGAGCCGGTCGCACGCAACGCAAGCCAGCCTCCGCCGATGGCGACCAGCATGCGCAGGAATCCGGCAGTCAGCGGCCAGAACAGCCGCCCGGCGCCTTGCGAGGCAAAATAGAGCGCCAGCGCGAGGCCGAAGAATCCATAGGTCGGCCCAACGATGCGCAGATAGTCGGCGCCGGCCGCGAGCACTTGCGGGTCGGCGCTGAACAGCGAGATCCATGCGTGCGGCCAAACCGCCGCGGCAATGCCCACCGCCCCAGTGATGACGAACGCCACTGCTCCGCCGGCCATGGCGATGCGAAGCGCCCGCTCGCGCTGGCCGGCTCCGATATTGGTGCCCACCATCGCCACCAGCGGTGCGCCGAGCCCGAACACGAGCGGTATCAGCAGATACTCCAGCCGCGCGGCCGTGCCATAGCCCGCGGCCGCTGCGGCGCCGCCGGCGGCAGCGACCAGCGCGGTCGCGAGCGCGATGATGACGTTGGTCTGCACCGAGGTGACGGCCGCGACGGCGCCGACGCCGAGGATGTCGCGGAACAACGGCCAGCTCAGGCGCGACGGCCGCAAGCGCGCTATGTTGCGTCCGGACAGGATGTACCAGGTGAGGACGGCGGTGCCCGCGGCGTAGAACACCAGCAGCGCCACGCCGCCGCCGGCGATGCCGAGGGCGGGGAACGGGCCGAGGCCGAAGATCAGCACCGGCGAGAGCGGTATCAGCACGACCACGCCGGCGCAGATCACCAAAGCAGGCACCAGCATGTTGCCGGTGCCGCGGATGACGCTGGCGAAGCCATTGAGCAACCACAGCAGGACGTTGCCGGCGAACACGACGTTCGAATAGGCCAAAGCCGCTTCCAGCGCGGCGCCCTCGCCGCCGAGCGCGCGATAGATCGGCCGCCCGAACGCCAGCATGATGACGGAGCACGTGACGCCGAGCGCGATGTTGATGATCAGTGCATGCATGACAAGCGCGTCGGCCTGGTCACGCCGGCCTCCGCCCAGTGCGCGCGCGATGGCGGACGAGATGCCGCCGCCCATGGCGCCCGCCGAGATCATCTGCATCAGCATGACCCCTGGGAACACCAGCGCCATGCCGGCGAGTGCGTCGGTGCCGAGCTTCGCCACGAACCAGGTTTCGATCAGGCCGGTCGCCGCCTGCGCCACCATCACCAGCACGTTGGGCCACGCCATCCGCAGCAACGTCGCCACGATCGGTCCCTGCAGCAGCGCCCGGGTGCGCGGAGTCATGGCGGGGGCCGGCACCTCGTCGCGGGCGTCGACGGCAACGGGGAGACTTCCGTCGAGGGTTGCGACGCTCATGCGTTGCTCCGCTTGCGCGCGGCGCGTTCGGCTTTCGCCGGAACGGGGACCTCCTCTGCGCGCGCATTCTGCCACTCGATCGATGCGTATCTCCGGCGCGTGCGTTCGGGGGCGGCGGGCCCGGGTGCAAACGCATATTCGGGGGCTTTGATCGGACGTCCGGTCGCGGAGTCGACCATGATCGGGTCCACCGTTGCCCCGGTCTCGGTATCGACCAGTTGCACGCTCGCGCCCTCGGGCGCGAAGTGCTTGTTGCCCCAGGCGAGCAGCGCGATCAGCACCGGACGGAAATCGCGCCCGCGCGCGGTCGGCACGTATTCGTCGCGCGGCGGCCGCTCGCTGTAGCGGCGGCGCTCCAGCAGCCCGGCGTCGACCAGGGCATTGAGCCGCCGGGTCAGCATGTTGGGGGCGATGTCGAGGCTTTTCTGAAATTCATCGAAGCGCCGCAGGCCGTGCAGGGCGTCCCGCAGGATGAGGATGCTCCACCATTCGCCGACCCGCTCCAGGCTGCGGGCGATCGGACACGGCATGCTGTCGAGGTTCTTGCGATGCATTGACGCAATATAGGACAGTAACTATCATGATGCAAGTCACTAGATCCGAGGCGGAGGCGGGCCATGGCGGAACCAGGCAAGTTTCAGAACGACGATCATCTGCTTTATCTCGAGGACCTCGAGGTCGGCCGGCGCTTCACCAGCGCCACGCACGCCATCGATGAAGCGCAGATCAAGGCGTTTGCCACTCAGTTCGATCCGCAACCCTTTCATCTCGACGACGCCGCGGCAAAGGCGACGCTGTTTGGCGGGCTGGCGGCGAGCGGCTGGCATACGGCGGCGATCACCATGCGCCTGCTGGTCGAGTCCGGATTGCCGCTCCGCGGCGGGATCGTCGGCGCCGGCGGCGAGATCAACTGGCCGAAGCCGACGCGGCCGGGCGATATCCTCCAGGTGGTGAGCGAGGTCGAGGAGGTCGTTCCGTCCCGCTCCCGCCCCGACCGCGGGATGGTGAAAGTGCGCAGCGAAACGCGCAACCAGCGGGGCGAGGTCGTCCAGGTCTTGCTGGCAAAGCTGATCGTCCCGCGCCGGGCAGCGACGAGCCCGCAGCCGCAAGGAGAGCTTGCGGCGGGATAGGCTGGGCGCGCCGCAAAGACAGGAACCCGGCGGCTTGCGGGCCGCGCTGGATTGCTGCCAGACTCCGCGCGCATGTCCTCGATTTCGCGACGCGACTTCCTCAACGGCGCGGCGCTCACCATCGCCGCGGGCCTGACCCCCGCGGCCCAGGCTACGGCGCAGCCGGTGCGCTATCCGCCCGCGCTCACCGGGCTGCGCGGCCAGCACCCCGGCTCGTTCGAGGCCGCGCACACGCAGGCGTACGAGCGCGGGCGCTATCCGCTCGGCGCCGCACCGGTCGAGGAGCGCTACGATCTGGTCGTGGTCGGTGCCGGCATCAGCGGGCTCGCGGCCGCCTGGTTCTATCGCCGGGCCGCCGGCCCATCCGCCCGCATCCTCGTCCTCGACAACCACGATGATTTCGGCGGCCATGCCAAGCGCAACGAATTCACCCTCGACGGCCGCCTCGTGCTCGGGTACGGCGGCAGCGAGTCGATCGATTCACCCCGCACGCATTACAGCGACGTGGCGAAAGCGCTTCTGCGCGAACTAGGGGTCGAGATCGATCGGTTCGAGAGCGCCTTCGATCGCAAGTTCTATGCGTCGCGCGGCCTCGCCCGCGGCGTGTTCTTTCCGCGCGAAGCCTTCGGGCGCGACGTGCTGGTGCCGGGCGAGCCCGCGTCGGGAGGAGCCGACGAGCTCGCGCGTGCCCTGGCCAACGCCAGGCCGCTTGACGAGTTCATCGCGGCGTTTCCAATCGCCCCGGAGAGCAAGGCGCAACTGCGCGCGCTCTATGACGGCGCGCGCGATCCGCTCGCGGGCAGGACGACCGAGCAGAAACGCGACGTCCTCAAGTCCACCAGCTACCGCGACTATCTGACCAGGTTCTGCGGCTGCAGCGAGGAAGCGGCGAACTGCTTTCAGGGTCGCACGCTGGGATTCTTCGGGCTCGGATGCGACGCGGTGCCGGCGGCCGACGCGCGCGACCTCGGCTATCCCGGCTTCGACGGCCTCGGGCTGCCGGGGCGATCGAGCCCGCGGGAGCCCTACATCTATCACTTCCCCGACGGCAACGCCTCGCTTGCGCGGCTGCTGGTGCGCTCGCTGCTGCCGGACGCGGCCCCCGGCCGCACCATGGAGGACGTGGTGCTGGCGCCGTTCGACTACGGCAAGCTTGATCTCGACGGGCAGAATGTCCGCATCCGCCTCGACTCGACCTGCGTCGATGTCCGCAACGACGGCGACACCGTGCTCGTAAGCTATGTGCGCGCCGGCATGACGCGCCGGGTCGCGGCCGGCCACGCGGTCCTCGCCTGCTTCCACATGGTGATCCCGCACATCATGCCGGAACTGTCCGCGCCGCAGCGCGATGCGCTCGCACGTAACGTCAAGACACCGCTCGTCTACACCAATGTGCTGACGCGCAATTGGGAGCCGTGGATACGGCTGGGCGTGCACGACATTTCCGCGCCGATGTCGTTTCACACGCGAGTGAAGCTCGATTTTCCCGTCAGTCTCGGCGGCTATCGGCACCCGGGCGACCCTTCCGAACCCATGTGTCTGCACCTCGTGCACGTTCCGGGCGCGCCCAACCAAGGGCTCGATGCGCGGACGCAGTTCCGCATCGGCCAGAGGAAGCTGCTCGAAGCGACGTTTGCTGATTTCGAGGTCCGGATCCGCGACGAGCTCGACCGCATGCTGGGACCAGGCGGGTTCTCGAGCGGGCGCGATATCGCAGCGATCACCGTCAACCGCTGGCCGCACGGCTACGGCTATGTCGCCAACTCGCTGTTCGATGGCGACGACTACGACAACGTGCTGGCGCAGGCGCGGCTGCGCGTGGGCCGGGTTGCCATCGCCAATTCCGACGCCGGCGGCGACGCCTACGCTCATCTCGCGATCGAGCAGGCTGCGCGCGCGGTGCGCGAGCTCACGGGGTGATGTGACGTGCCACGGCTGTCGCCGCTCAGGCGCGGACAGCCCTTGATGTTGTGACAATCCCCCTTCCTGGCCGGATCTGCAGACGTCGGATTGGTTGGATTGCTTTGAGCGCGTAGAGTTTCTTTCGTCTCGTTCGGAAGCAGAGGTTGCAATGAAGAGCGTCGGCGTTGCTGTGACTGCGATTGCTTTGGCCATTTCGGCGCCTGCATTCGCTGCCGGTCAAACCATCCCGCTCGCGACGATGACGTGCAAGCAGTTCGTCGATAGCCCCAGGGATACAATCGGGGTGATCCTGACCTGGATGATGGGCTATCTGCAGGACCAGGATGAACCTGCGGAGCTCGATTTCTCCAAGATGGAGGACCTCGGAAAAAAGCTCGGCACCTATTGCGGACAGAATCCCACGCACGGCGTGATGCGGGCGTTGGACAAGGTGAGTGATGCCGACGACGATTCCGACGCGCTGAAGTCGGTCGTTGGCGTGTGGACCTTTGGAGAGAAGCAGGTCTGGATCGTGGTCCGGCCGGATGGTGCTGCCACGCAATGCCGCATCGCGCCGGACGGATCGGTCTACTTCTCGAAGGGAGCGTTCCGCGCCCCGAACATTCTCGCCTGGGAGAAGATCTGGGGCGACGACCAGGTCGTCCGCGAGAAAGACGCGATCAAACTGACGGAAAATTCGGGTCTTTCTCCTACTAGCGGGACGACGGCGATCGTCCTCCGGCGCGCTGTGCGGCACCCTGAGGGCGCCCGCATGCCTGGTTTGACAGGTAATCCTGGCGCGGGACAACGAACGGCAAACTCATGAAAGCCACATCGATCTATCTGGGCCTCGTGGCTGCCATGTCCGCATCCGCTTGCCTCGCGGAACTGCAGGACGAGAACATTCTGACCAAGCTGCCCGACGGCTTCAAAATAGATTTCCAGCAAAGAAACAAGGACATGCTCATCAGCGAGATGGTGCCGGTGAAGCAAAGCGTAAAGAACTGGACCGAAATGGTCACGGTCCAGGTCTTCTACGGACTGAAGGCCACGCCCGACCAGTTCAAGGCCAGAATCGAAAGCGGGCTGGCGGCCGCATGTCCGAAGAGCGAGTCGCGTCCCGTCGCCCAAGGAGAGGAGAATGGCTATCCGTCGATGGTGTGGCTGCAGAATTGTCCGCTCAACAAGGCTACCGGCAAGCCAGAGATCACCTGGTTCAAGGCGATCCAGGGCAACGACAGCTTCTACATCGTCCAGGTGGCGTTCAAGGCTTGGCCATCGAAAGAACAGATCACCCAGTGGATGCGCTACCTCAAGGACGCGACCGTTTGCGACACGCGCCTGCCGGACAGAGCTTGTGTCGCACCCGGGGCCGGAGGGCCGCGCTAAGGCAGGTTCGGCGTCGTCAGGCGTGCTGTGCCCGAGTCGCGAGCACGGTGTGGATTTGCGCCACCACGGCGGCACCTTCTCCCACGGCGGCCGCAACCCGTTTGGTCGAGCCGGCGCGAACGTCGCCGATCGCGAACACGCCCGGCCGCGTGGTCTCGAGCAGCAGGCCCGGGCGGCTGATCGGGCTGACGTCGTGGGCGAAGCCGTTGCCGGTGACGACGAAGCCCTTTTGATCCGTCGCAACGCAGTTCTGCAGCCAGCCGGTGTTCGGATCGGCGCCGATGAACAGGAAGAGATGGCGCAGCGGGCAGGCGTGGGTTTCCCCGCTGGGGCGCTGGCGCAGCACCGCGGCGGTCAGCCCTTGGGCCCGGTCGCCTTCCAGCGCCACCACCTCCTTGCCGACATGCAAGTCGACATTGGGGAGAGCGGCGATGCGGTCGACGAGATAGCGCGACATCGTCGCCTCCAGCCCGGTCCCGCGCACGATCAGGTGCAGGTGCTTCACCCTGGGCGCGAGGTACACGACGGCCTGCCCCGCCGAGTTGCCGCCGCCGATCAGCGCCACCTCTTCTCCCTCGCACAGCTTGGCTTCGACCGGGGAGGCCCAGTACGAGATGCCCGCACCCTCGAAGGTCGACAGGTTCGAGATGTCCGGCCGGCGATAGCGCGCGCCTGACGCGATCACTACGGTGCGCGCCCGCACGGTGCGTCCATCCACCAGTTCCAGACGCGGCGGCGTCCCGGCGGGCAACTCGCCGCCACTGCAATCGAGCCGCGCCACCTCGAGCGGAATGGCGATCTCGGCGCCGAATTTCTGCGCCTGGGTGAACGCGCGCCCAGCCAAGGCCTGGCCCGAGATGCCAGTCGGAAAGCCGAGATAGTTCTCGATCCGGGCGGAGGCTCCGGCCTGTCCACCGTACGCGCGCTGGTCGAGCACGATGACCGAGAGGCCCTCGGAGGCGGCATAGACCGCGGTCGCGAGGCCGGCCGGGCCGGCTCCGACCACGGCCACGTCGTACACGATCTGCGGGTCGAGGTCGGGCGTGATGCCGAGGCATGCGCCGGCCTCGGCGTTGGTGGGCCGCTTCAGGACCGTCCCGTCGGGACAGATCATCAGCGGCAGTTCCTCCGGCCGGACGCCGAAACGCTCCGCCACGGCGCGGCCTTCCTCGTCAGCCAAAGCGTCCAACACGGTGCAGGGGTAGCCGTTGCGGGCCAGAAAACCCTGCAGTCGCACGAGATCCGGCGCTTCCGGCCGGCCGAGGAGGATGGAGCCCGCGTTGCCCGCCTGGAGCAATCCAACGCGGCGCAGGATGAACGCCCGCATGACGATCTCGCCGACCTCGGCGGCGCCGATCACCAGCGCGCGCACATGGGCGGCATCGAACGGCAACACGGTGCAGCCGTGCGGGCCGGCGCGACCCGCGGTCAGCGTTCCGCGGCCGGCGAGCTGGTTCACCTCGCCGCTGAACTGGCCGACGCCGAGCCTGGTGATCGCCGCCTCATGGTGCAGGCCGTCGCGGCTCACGACGTCGACGGCACCTTCGAGCACCAGCCAGCTCGGCGTGTGGCGCGAGCCCACCTCGTAGATGAGCTCGCCTGGGGCGAATTTGCGGACCTCGCCGCTGGCGAAACGCCGCGCGGTCTCGATCTGGGCCGCGTCCAGCACCGGAAACATCTGGGGACCGCGGGTCTCGATAAGCGTCATGATGGGTCTCTGGCTGGAGCGACGCGTTCGCAGTCACCCCGCGCACAAGGTTCGAGCGGTGTGCCGGCCTGCGGCCGCTGCTTGCGACGGGCAAAAGCGGATTCCGGCCATGCGTGCCCGCCATTGATGGCGTCATCATGGAGCCGGTTCAAGGGCGCGCAACAAAGTACAACTCGGAACTTCGCCCCGACAATCGACGTGCGCCGTTGCTTCAGGCCACGCGGCGTTCCATCGCCCATTCCTCCTTGAGGCTGTCGACGTCGCGGTAGATCGAGGCGACTGCGAGCAGCTTGCCGTCGAGGCGATAGCGCACCACGCAATCCCGCGCCTTGATGTCACCCTCGATCTCGAGTGCGTCCCACTTCTCGGCATGACCGACATAGTTGATCGGAAGGTCGTAATGCTGGCTCCAGAAGAACGGGATGTCGGCGAAACGTTCGCGCCGCCCCAGGATATTGCGCGCGACAGTCTGGCCCTGGCGCTCGGCAACGACCCAGTGTTCGATCCGGAGCGGCTCCCCACTGTGCGGATCCGGCCATCGTGCGATATCGCCGGCGGCATAGATCCCCGGCGCGCTGGTCTCCAGATATGCGTTCACGGCCACACCGCGGTCGATCGTGAGGCCGGCCTGCTCGGCAAGCTGGATGCGCGGCCGCACGCCGATGCCGACGATCACGAGGTCGGC
>Ga0207691_10005876_pt1 | contig 11856 bp, 10 predicted proteins | sample KBSM13metaG_FD_184327 | JGI IMG/M metagenome (GOLD analysis project Ga0207691, IMG submission 184327) | Miscanthus rhizosphere microbial communities from Kellogg Biological Station, Michigan, USA - KBS M1-3 metaG (SPAdes) (version 2) | ecosystem: Host-associated > Plants > Roots > Rhizosphere >...
AAGGTGCGCCGCGAGCGTGTCCTTCACGCGCGCCGCGTCGTCGTGGTGGATTCGCGTCAGCCATTCATCAGGGCTGGCGCCGATCGCCGGCTCGTCGTATCCCAGCATGGCCTTCCAGCGCGGCGACCAGTAGACCTCGTTGGTCGTCAGGTTCCAGTCCCACAATCCGTCGTTGGCGCCGTTCACCGCGAGCGTGTAGCGCTCCTGGCTCTCGCGCAGGCTCTCAATCACACGCTTGTGAGAGAGGTGAGTGCCAATCCGTGCAAGTGCAACCGGACAATCGATTGGTTTCGTCAGGTAGTCGTTGGCGCCAAGCCTGAAGGCCTCGACCAGGTCGGGCCCGTGCGTTCTCGCGGTCAACATGATGACCGGCAGGTCAGTCTGGGTGCGGTGGGTGCGGATGTGCGTGAGGACTTCGAGACCGGTCATCCCAGGCATCTCGATGTCGAGCACTATGAGATCGAACCCGCGCGTATGGATAAGCGACAGCGCTTCCTGACCGTCTCCCGCGCTTTCGACCTCGTACTGCTGCAGCCTTAACAGACACGCCAGCGCGTCTCTGTTCAACTCGTTGTCGTCGACGACGAGGATGGACGCGCCGGTGGCGGCGCGAGCCCAGGAAGCACTGTCCCTGGATGGTCTGCGCGACGTGCTCTCCGGCGCGGAAATCGAAGGCAAGGAATACGTGCTCGAGGCGCTGGCGAAGAATTTCGCCAACTACGTGGTCAACGTGGATTCGCCACCCGAAGTGGCGCTTCTCAGCCCCAGACTTTCTTGATCGCGCCCAGCATCAGCGTGCGCGTGGTGGCCATCGAGTCTTCGACGCCGGTGAACACCGGCGGCTGGCGGCGCAGCAGGCGCCAGTTTTCACTGCGCAGAATGCGCTGCAGATATTCGAGATTGCGGTCGATCGAGTCCATGTAGGGATTGCGACCCCCGAACAGAATCTCGAGATAGCGATACGCGCGGTTGAACTCGCCGTCGAGCCGCTTGGCGCGCATGTCGAAGACGAACTTCGGTGTCTGGCGCAGCAGGTCGAGGCCCGAGGCGTAGCGCACCTTCACGTGCCCGTTCTCGCCTATCGGCAATGCGACGCCGGCCAGCACGAACTCGGCATACAGCCGGTCACGGCATTTTTCCAGGTAGCAGCGGTCCGCCATCTGCGCCATGAGGTCGGCGGTGCCGATGAAATGGCCGAGCTTGTGATCGCGCGGATCGGGCGCGTGGATATTCTTGAATGGCCGTTCGTAACCGGTGTAGTGGATTATTTCCGCAGCGATATCCGCCCACGAGCCCAGATCGATCTTGGGTAGATAGTCCCTCAGGAAGGCGGCGCCGCGCGACACGTGCACCGTGGTGAACTCGGCGCCGTTCGGCACGTCGGCGTCACGCGTAGTGCGCAGGTAACCGACATCGTGGAACAGCGCGACGACAATACCGAGCATGGCGCGCTCGGCGCCGAACTTCTGCGCCTCGGGTACCTGCAGTTCGTGGCCGGCAATCAGCCGCGCGGTGGCGAGCGTGATGTCGAGCGTGTGCTGCTGGTCGTGGTAGACCGTATCGACACCGAAGTAACCGGGCATGCGGCCCGAGAACATGCGATCGAAGTCGGTGAAGACATGTGCGAAAGCGGGAAATTTCTGCCCGGGCCAGACGCGGTCGAACAGTTCTTCGACCGCGGCGCGCACATCCTGGGTCGAGCTCACGAGCACCGTGTCGGTGACGTCGTAGTCGCTGCGCCGGGATTCCGCGATCACGTGATCTGGTCCGAAATCTAACAAGATGCGCGAGTCTAGGCAGCGGGTGGTCAAAAGACCAGCGGCTGGCGGACGCGTCTCGATCTACCGTGATCTGCGTCACGCTGGTGTCATGTCACGATCGCGGGGCGCAGGCGCTTACTGTAAAGCCGCAGGAACTTCAGTTCTGGAAAGTCGCGACGACCGGAGTGTGGTCCGAGGCGCGTTCGGCGCGCCGCGGCTCCACGTCGATGCGACAACCCCGTAAAGCCGGCAGCAATTGCCGATGTACCAGGATGAGGTCGATGCGCAAGCCGTTGTTGCGCCTGAATGCGCCCTGCCGATAGTCCCACCAGCTGAAAGATTTTTCGGGTTGCTCGAAGTGGCGAAAGGCATCGATCAGCCCGATCTCGGTGATGGCCTTGAGCGCGGCCCGCTCCTCCGGGCTGACGTGAACGCAACCCACCCAGGCGGCCGGATCGTGCACGTCCCGGTCCTCCGGTGCGACATTGAAGTCACCTAACACGATGAGCCCGGGGTGGGCGGCGGCTTCCTTCGCCAGCCAGTGACGCAGCGCTTCCAGCCACTTGAGTTTGTAGGCAAATTTTTCCGAACCCGGAGCCTGGCCGTTGGGCACGTACAGGTTGATGACGCGGTAGCGGCCAATGGTCGCCGCCAGGACGCGGCGCGGTGGATCATCGAAGTCCGGAATGTCGCGGATGAAATCGGTCATCGGCAGGCGCGACAGCAACGCGACGCCGTTATAAGTCTTCTGGCCACTGAACACGCTGTGGTAACCCGCTGCCGTGAACTCCGGATGTGGAAAGTCCGGGTCCTGCATCTTGGTTTCTTGCAGTGCAACCACGTCGGGCTGCACGGCGGCCAGCCACTGCATGAGTTGTTCGCCGCGCACCCGCAACGAATTCACGTTCCAGGTGGCGATCGAGAATTTTTCGTCCCCGACTGGGGGGCCACCGGTGGTGGCGGCGTTCATCCGCCGAGGCCCTGCTGGCGCAGCAGCGCGTTCACGTCCGGCGGCCGGCCGCGAAAATCGACGAAGGCGTCGAGCGCCTTGCGACTGCCGCCCTGCGACAGGATGGCATCGAGAAAACGCTGTGCGACGGCGCGGTCGAACACGCCGTGCTCCTCGAACGCGCTGAAGGCGTCGGCCGCGAGCACCTCGGCCCACTTGTAGCTGTAATAGCCGGCGGCATAGCCGCCCGAGAAGATGTGCGCGAAGTTGTGAGGAAAGCGGTTCCACTCCGGCACGGCGAATACGCCGACCTCGGAGCGCACTTCCGCGAGGATCTGATCGACGCGTGCACCCTGCGCCGGGTCGTACTCGGCATGCAGCCGGAAGTCGAACAGCGCGAACTCGAGCTGACGCATGGTCGTGAGTCCGGCCTGGAAAGTGCGGGAGCCCAGCAATTGCGCTTGTTTGTCCGCCGGCAATGGCGCGCCGGTTTCAAAATGGCGCGCCATGGGAGCGAGCACTTCGGGACGCCACGCGAAATTCTCCATGAACTGGCTGGGCAGCTCGACCGCATCCCAGGACACGCCATTGATGCCGGCGATGGAGGGATAGGCCACGCGCGTCAGCATGTGATGCAGACCGTGACCGAATTCGTGGAACATCGTGACCACGTCGTCGTGGGTGAGCAGCGCGGGCTTGCCGGCGCCTGCGGGCAGGAAATTGCAGACCAGGTAGGCCACCGGCACGGTGCGTTCACCACCGAATTCCTTGCGGCCAACGCAGTCGTCCATCCACGCGCCGGCACGCTTCTTCGGCCGGGCGCAGGCGTCGAGGTAGAAGCCGGCGCGCGCCTTGCCGCTGCCGTCCTGAATTTCGAAGAATCGCACGTCGGCGTGCCACACCGGCACGCCCTTGCGCTCGACGATCTTCACGCCGAACAGGCGTTCGGCCACTGCAAACAGTCCTTCGAGCACGCGTGGCAGAGCGAAGTAGGGGCGCAGCTCTTCCTGTGACACCGAGAACAACTTCTGCTGCAGCTTCTCGGAGTAATAGCCGACGTCCCAGGCATTGAGACTGCGGCCCGCGAAGGCTTCGAGTTCGGCGTATTCACGCGCCGCGGCCGGCTTGGCCACCATTGCGAGCTGGCGCAGGAAATCGAACACCGCCTGGCTGGACGGCGCCATGCGCGTGGCCAGTGCATAAGCCGCGTAGTTGGGAAAGTCGAGCAGCCGCGCCGCTTCATGCCGTAACGCAAGGATCCTGCTCATCACCTCGGTGTTATCGAACTTGCCACCGGAGGGACCGCGATCGGAGGCACGTGTCGACCACGCTTCGTAGAAATCGCGCCGCAGCGTTTCGGAGTCGCCATCCGTCAGGACGGCGACGTAGGTCGGCTGTTCGAGCGCGAACAGCCAGCCATCCAGACCCTTCTCGGCGGCGCGCGTGCGGGCCTGTTCGACGATCACCGGGTTGATGCCCGAAAGCTCCGCTGGATCGGTGACGAGGCGCGTCCAGGCATTCATCGCGTCGAGCACATTCTCTTCGAACCGGGCGCCGAGCAGCGCCAGCTCCTGCACCACCGCCTTGTAACGTTCCTTGCGTTCGCGCGGCAGGCCCACGCCCGCCAGCCGGAAGTCCTCGAGCGCGCGTTCCAGCACGCGACGCTGCGCGCCGTCGAGCTGGCCCTGCTCGTTGGCGGCGATGGTGCTGTAGGCCCGGTACAGGGGTTCGCTCTGTGCCAGGTCGGTCCAGTAGTTCGACAGCAGCGGCAGGCAGGCGTTGTAGCTCACGCGCAGCGCTTCGGAGTTCAGCACGCCATTGAGATGACTGATGGGTGACCAGGTGCGCGACAGGCGGTGCGAGAGCTGCTCGAGCGGCAGCACCGTGTTGCTGAAGGTAGGATGAGGCTGCGTTTCCAGGGTCGCCACCTCGCCGCGGCTGCGTTCCAGCAGTGCACGGATGGTGGGCTCCACGTCGCCAGCGCTGATGCGATCGAAGGCGGGTAGCGCGGTCCCGCTGATTTGCGCGTCACTCATCATCATTTGATCCCAAGAGCGGTGAGAACGGGCCCGGTATCAGGGCGCACACCGCGCCACAAGGTGAACGATTCCGCAGCCTGCTCGACCAGCATGCCCCAGCCTTTATGGGCCCGGGCGCAGCCCTGTTCAACGGCCCAGGTCACAAATGGCGTCGCGGTCTTGCTGTAACTCATGTCGTAACAGACCGTATGACCGGCGATGACCGTGGGCGCTACATTCGGAACCGAGCCGCTGAGGCCCGCGGCGGTGGCATTGATGATGAGATCAAAAGGGTCGTCACCGACGTGATCGAAGCCGCAGCCGCGCACCGCGCCGAGGTCCGAAAACAACGAGGCGAGGTTGACCGCACGCTCCGGCGTGCGATTGGCGATCACCAGTTCGGTGGGCCCCAGCGACAGCAGGGGCTCGACCACGCCGCGCGTGGCGCCACCGGCGCCGAGAATCAGCAGGCGCTCGTTGGTGATGTTCTGGCCGATATTCTTGGTGAGGTCAGTGACCAGTCCGTGGCCATCGGTGTTGTCGCCGAGCAGGCTGTGACTGTCGCCGAGGATCAGGGTGTTCACCGCCCCGGCCCGGTCGGCGCGCATGGTCAGGTCATTGGCCAGCTCCGCGGCCGCTTCCTTGTGTGGTACGGTCACGTTCAGTCCCCGACCGCCGCGCGTGAAGAACTCCAGCACCTGTGCACGGAAGTTCTCCGGCGCGATGTCGTAGAGGCGATAGACGAGCGATTGATCCGTCTGCTTGGCGAACAGCCCGTGGATGAAAGGCGACCAGCTATGACTGATCGGATGACCGACCACGCCGTACTGATCCGGGGCGTTCATCGCTGAAATGAAAGCTGAAATAGTCGACCCATCCGGCCGGTCTTATACATGAAGCCAGCCTCCCACGGAACGACGGCGGCGGCCTTCACGCGGCTGCTGGAAATGCTGCAGCCGGATCTGCTGCGTTTTGCCTGCTGGCTGGCGCGCGATCGATCGGTGGCGGAGGACGTGGTGCAGGAGACGCTCATCAGGGCCTGGAAGTCGCGCGAGGAGCTGAAGGATCCCGCGGCGGCACGGCCATGGCTGTTCACCATCGTGCGCCGCGAACATGCCCGGCTCTTCGAGCGCAAGCGTCTGCCCTTGGTGGATATCGACTCGATCGAAGCGCTCGGCGATCCGGCGCTGGCCACGGAGGGTGATGCCGGACTGGACGACCTGCGCCGGGCCATCATGCAACTGCCTGACGAATATCGCGAACCACTGGTGCTGCAGGTGTTAGGTGGATTCACCACTGCCGAGATCGCCAGCCAGTTGCAGCTCACCCAGGCGGCGGTGCTGACGCGCCTTTTCCGTGCACGAAACCGGCTGCGTACCATCTATGGCCTGGCACCTGCCGAGGACGTGGAATGAGCGCCGCCGACTGCCGCCACGCACGGCTGCACATCGGGGCGGCGCCGCGGGAGCTGCCGGCCGAGATCGCACAGCACCTCGCCGGCTGCGCGGAGTGCAGCCGCTTCCGCGACGAAACACTGTCGCTAGATGCGCGGCTGCGCAGTGCGCTCGAAGTGCCGCTGCCGCGGTTTCGCGAGCGCGCACCGCCTGCGCGCCGGCTGGCGCTGGCGGCTTCCGTGGTGTTGGCGCTGCTGGTGGCCGGTGGCGCCTGGCTACTGAATCCGAAGCCGGCGCTGGCCGGCGAGATTGCCGAGCACGTCGCCGAGGAGGCCGGTAGCTGGGACAAGCAGCAGGTGTTGTCACCTGCCGATATCAACGCGGTCCTGCAGCAGGCGGGTGTGCGCTTCGACACTTCTCTGCCGGTGGTCTATGCCATGGCCTGTCCGTTCCACGGTCGCCATGTGCCGCATTTCGTCGTGCAGACACCGGATGGCCCGATGACCGTGATGCTGCTGGCCCACGAAAAGGTGTCGGGGCGCACAGAATTCTCGGAACAGGGGTTCCGTGGTGTGTTGCTGCCCGCAGGCGAGGGCAGCGTCGCGGTGTTGACGCGCAATGGCGCGGCGCCTGACGAAGTGGCCGGAAAAATCGTCGGCGCGGTCCACTGGTAACGGCGACTCAGCGGCCGCCGCTGCTGGCCAGGACTTCCGAGCCTCCGCCCTCGGCGGCCAGCAGGGCCTGCAGCTCCGGCAGCCATTCGCGCATGTTCTCTTCCAGTAGATAGGGCGGATTGACGACCACCAGCGCCGAGCCGCTGAGCGCTGCGCGCGAATCCGTTGGCAGTATCCACAGCAGCGACGCGAGCGTGGGGCGCTGCAACGCGCGTCGCAGCGAGGCAAGCCACTGGTCGAAGTCCGCGCGCAACTTGACCGGCAGCCACGACACCAGCACCGCGGTTTCGAAGCGTTGCAATGCGTCGACCATGGCATCGTGCACGCGCGAGTAATCGGCGCGTTCCTCGAATGGCGGATCGATGAGCACGCAGCCGCGCCGCTCCGGAGGCGGCAGCAGGGCGCGCAGGCCCGCAAATCCGTCGGAGCTTTCGACGCGGACTCGGGCCGCACCCTCGAGTGTCTTGCGCAGCTGGCCGGCCTCGTCCCGCTGGGTTTCGAAGAAGACGGCGCGATCCTGCGAGCGCAACAGCTGCAGGGCGAGCAGCGGCGAGCCGCGATAGTGCAGGCTGCCGCCATGCACACCCGCGGCGACGCGCTCGCGGTAGCGTGTCAGCGCCGCATGACGCGGTGTGGCGGCGAGCAGCTTCGCGGCGCCCGCCTGCCACTCGGCTGGATGCTGGCTGTCGCCGGGATGCAGCTCGTACATGCCGCGGCCCGCGTGCGTGTCGACGAACAGCAGGCCCTTGTCCTTGCGCGTGAGTGCGCCGAGAACTTCGAGCAGCAGCACGTGTTTGTGCAGGTCGGCGAAATTGCCGGCGTGATACTGGTGACGGTATTTCATGAGACCCTTTACGCGAGCCGCGCCGTTTATACACTGTCGGACGGAGGTCGAGGCCATGTCGCGTGTGCTGATGGTGTTGATGCTCGGAACGCTGGCCGCAACACTGGCCTGTGCCGGCGAGGTGCGGCCGAAGGCAGGCGGGGTGGCGCCTCCTGCGCGGATTCCCGATCCTGAGCAGGCGATTCTCGTGCCGGCGGGACAGCCGGTTTCGACCACCGCCATTCCACGCGAGGTTCGCCGTGCCGTGGTCGCCGACGCGGCCAGGCGCTTCAACGTCACCGAGAGCGAAGTGGTGGTCACGCGCGCTGAGCAGGTGACCTGGCCGGATGGATCGCTGGGTTGTCCCGAGCCCGGCCGCATGTACACGCAGATGCTGGTCGAAGGGTTTCGGGTCGCAGCGAGGACCGCGGCGGGTGAACTGAACTATCACACCGACACCCGGGGAAACGTCGTCAACTGCGACTTGGGCAAGCCGCATCAGCGTCCGGCCGAAGCCGTGCGCGGTGGAACGTCGCCGAGCGCCGAGCCTCCACCCACGACGCCAGATCGCTGACGCCTGTTTTCGTGGAGAAATACAGCCCGCAAGCTTCGGGTCGCCGGCGCACGCTTCCGCCGTCAGGCTACTCCGCAAAAGGAGCAAGCCATGCAGTTCACCGTTCGACCGATCACACAGCAACTTGCTGATGAAGTCCGCCGCACGCGGCTGTCACCTGGATACGGACACCCTGCGCATCTCGAAATGGCGCGCGGCACGGGTCCGTGCCGGTGCTGCCTGCAACCCTTCGTGGCCGGACGCGATGCGCGCCTGCTGTTCACCTATCGTCCCGCCGGTCATGACGACAGTCTCCTCGCGCCCGGCCCGGTATTCATTCACGCGGAACAATGCCAGGCGTATGCCGCGCCGGGATTTCCCGACGGATTGCGCTCGCTGCCGCTGGCCTTCGAAGCGCGCGCCTCTGGAAGCCGCGTGATCGAATTGGTTACGTCCCGTGAATCTTCTCCCGAGGAGCACATCGAGCGGTTGTTCGAGACCACCGCCGCCGAGTGGATTCAGCTGCGGAACGCCGAGGCGGGTTGCTTCATCGCGCGCGTCGACCGCGCATGAAAAAAGCCCCCGCGGTTTCCCGCGGGGGCCAGTCTCTTCAACAGACTTTCAGGTCTTCAGCGCGGTAGCAGAGACGCCTCTGTTTCGCGCGTGGCGCCGCCCGTGTTGGCGGACAGGCCGAAGAACGTGAAGTCACTGTTGTTGATCAGGAGCACACCGGCGTGCGGATCGGTGCCCGCGAACAGGCCCCACTGCTGCACGGCGAGATCCGCCTTCTGTTTCCAGGCCAGCGTGTTGTCCGGCACAGCCGCGGTGAATTCCTCACCGAAGGGCGTGGCCTTGAACGGACCGAGGTGCGATGCGGCGCCACCGAAGTACCAGCTGTAGGAGAAGTAGTTCAGCGTCATCGGCGTACCAATCGATGCCTGCGTGAGCCCCATGTCGCTTCCGCAGACACGCAGGATCACGTTGGTCGAGTTGGTGCCGTGTTCGACGAAGAACCTCGCGATGCTGGCGCCAGTCGCGGCGTTGATCACCGCCGTCACCTGCCGGCCGTCCGACACCGCCGTAACGCCGCCCACGTCCTGGTTGATGACGAAGAAGTCGTCTTTACCGTCATGGTTCACGTCGATGTCGACTTCGTGGATCGTGCCCACCGGCGAGGCCTTGCGCTCGTACATGTTGAACACGAACTCCCAGACGAAGTTCGCATTCACACTGCACACCTGGCCGGCCGGAGTCAGGAACGTGTTGACGGCCGCGGCGCGAATCGAGGGATTCGGTGCTCCGTCGCCACGCTCGCCTTGCGGCGTGTCCGGGCCCGTGCCCAGCATCGAGTACGCGAAGATCTGCGCGTTACCCACGCCCTTGTTCTCCAGCGCCACCGTGCCCGCGCCCGTGTTCGGGTCGAACTTGAGGTGTCCACCCGGAAGCTTGGCCACCAGCTCGGCCGACTTACGCGGCAGGATGTGCCACGGCATCGTCACCTTGTGATGGTTTCCCTCGAACACGACGTAGCCGTCGTATTCGTTGGCAGTCAGCGGCCCGATGGCATTGCCGCGCGAACCAGAGTTCATCTGGTTATCGCGCAGCTTGGTGCCATCCACCGTCAGCTTCACGTTGACCCGCGCCCTGCCGAAAGGATGGACAACAATGGTCGATGGGCTGACCGACATGGTCACCGCGCCCGTGTCCTTGTCATCCTGGTAACGCAGCGTCGGCGTCACCTTGTAGACCAGCGGGAAGAAGGTGCGGTTTTCAACCTCGAGCTTGCGCTGCAGGACCTGGTTGCCCCTGGAGGCGTCGAGATATCCAAAGCTCATGGCGCCATGGATCTTCGAGACCTTGTCACCGGTCACGTCGCTGACGATCACCGGCGAGAGCAGCGCGCGATCCACGCGGACTTCGCCACCACCGATCCGCGTGATCGGCGCGAGCTGGTCCGGCAGTACGTTGGCCGCCGACGACGGCTGGAACACGTCGGTCTGCGCGGTGTTGATCAGCAGCTGCTTGATGTCCGAACTCGACAGGAACGGACGAGCCCCCTTGAGGATCGCGGCAGCGCCCGTGACCATCGGTGCCGCACCCGAGGTGCCGCCGAAGGCGGCGGTCCCGGTGAAGCTGCCCGACATCGCCGAAACCGACGCGCCGGGCGCGCCGATTTCCGGCTTCACGATGTTGTCGTCGAAGCGCGGTCCACGCGAAGACGTGGACGCCAGCGATCCGGCGAGCGACGCCATGTTGGCGGGATCGAAGCGCACGGAAGCCGTGCCGGTGCGCAGCAGGTTCGCATCCGCCTGGCTGATCATGTAGCCCGGAATGTTCGGGTTACCGCCACCGAATGCGCCGCCAAACGGCGCATCGGGAGTGATCAGGCCGATGATGCCGAGGATGCCGCCCGCTGCTGCGATGTTGCTGATCTTGAGGCTGAACGAGCAGGTGCCGCGGTCGACCAGCACGATCTTCCCCGCGAGCTCACCCGGAGCGTACGGGTTCGTGCCAGTCTCGTCGGCGCAGGCAATGCGCTTGCCCTCCGCCGCCGGGTAGAACACCGGTCCTTGGATCACCGTGGTCAGCGGAGCGGACCAGGGCTGGAACACGGCGCCCTTGTCGCCCGCCGCCGGTGACGTCACCGTCATCAGCTGCAGTGTCGATGAAGGAACTTCCGTCTGCGCGACGCTCAGGGCCGAGGAAGCCGCCGCGGGCGAACCCGTGATGAACTGCTTGTCGGCGCTGTTGCCCGCGGAGGCCACGGTCAGCACACCCACCTTCGCGGCGTTGTCCACCGCTTCGGACAGGTCATCGTCGAAGGGTTGGCCGTAAGGCGAACCCAGCGACATGTTGATGATGTCGACGCGGTCGCGGATGCGGCCGTCCTGGTTGGGATCGAGCGCGAAGTCCATGGCCTCGAGCAGGGCGATGCCGCTGCACGAGGTCGCGGGGGCCGAGCAGGCCTTGATCGCGATGATCTTGGCCGCCGGAGCCACGCCCAGCTTGCCAGCGATGATGTCCGACACGTGTGTGCCGTGACCGCCGTTGGTCGTGGCATCGGGCGCCCCGATCGGATCCGGGTCCGGCTGGAGCTCGCCATTCAGCGTGTTCGGCCATTGTTCGCCGACGAAGTCATAACCGCCGATGACCTTGGAGCTCGGGAACAGACCGTTGTCGGCGGCCGTTGCCGGGTCGTCCACGACCAGGTAGCCGCCGCTGGTCAGCACCGGGATTGCCGGTGAACCAGCGGGCGGGATCGGCGCCCAGGCGGCTTCATAAGCGGCCTGCGTGCCGGGACCGCTGAGTGCGGCATGGGTGTAATCCACGCCGCTGTCGATGACCGCAACACGCACTCCCTGGCCGCGGGCGCCGAGCGCGTGAGCCGTGTCGCCACCGATGTATGGCACCGTCTCCGACAGGTCCTGACTGTAGTTAGACACGCCGACCACCCGCGTGATGGCGGTATCGCGCGCGATCTGCGGCAGGTCGGCCGCGTCCACGCTCAACACCACCGCGTTCAGAGCGAACCGGATCGTGGCGCGCACCTCGGCGCTGGGCGCCACCGCCAGGATGCGGTCGATGACCGCCGCCTGTTCGGCCGCCACGCTTTCACGCGAGCGCAAGTCATTGGAGCCCGCGACCGACAGGCCGCTGAGCCGCACCAGCACTTCCTGCCTGCCGG
>Ga0207691_10005878_pt1 | contig 11852 bp, 10 predicted proteins | sample KBSM13metaG_FD_184327 | JGI IMG/M metagenome (GOLD analysis project Ga0207691, IMG submission 184327) | Miscanthus rhizosphere microbial communities from Kellogg Biological Station, Michigan, USA - KBS M1-3 metaG (SPAdes) (version 2) | ecosystem: Host-associated > Plants > Roots > Rhizosphere >...
CCTGCAGCAATGAGCGTGAGGAAGCGCAGTTCGTGATGGACAAGATCCACGCGCTCCGCTCGCGCTACAAGCTGACCGACGTGGCGGTGCTCTTTCGGACGAACGCACAGTCGCGGCCCTTCGAAGAAGAGTTGCTGCGGGCGAACACGCCGTACTCCGTGGTCGGCGGCGTGAAGTTCTACGAGCGCGCCGAGATCAAGGACGTGCTCTGTTTTCTCCGCCTGACCATCCGGCCGCACGACACGCCGTCGATCGAGCGTGTGATCAACGTGCCATCGCGCGGCATCGGCGATACCACGCTCGCCGCGCTCAACGAGCAGGCGACGGCGCAGAACGTCTCGCTCTGGACCATCATCGAAGGCGACCTGGCGTTCCTCCCGTCACGCGCGTCGAAGGCTGTCAAGGAGTTCCGCGACATCGTCCACGACCTGCAGCGGGCGGCGAGCAATCCGCTGCCCGACGTGCTCGATTACCTCCTGCTGCGCACCGGCTATCGCCGCATGCTCTCCGAGTCGCGCGACATCCAGGACGAATCGCGCCTGCAGAACATCGACGAATTGCTCAACTCCACGCGTGAGTTCTGGGAGCAGAACCAGGGCGGCGGGATCGCCGACTACCTCGACTCCGTCACGCTGATGTCGGACCTCGACAAGTACGAGAAGGAGAAAGGCGTCACGCTGATGACGCTGCACTCGGCGAAGGGGCTGGAGTACAAGGTCGTCTTCCTCGCGGGGATGGAGGAAGGGATTCTTCCGCACTCGATCTCGATGGATGAAGACGACGACGTCGAGGAAGAGCGGCGCCTCTGCTACGTCGGCATGACGCGCGCCCGCGAGCAGCTCTATTGCCTTCACTCGCACGAGCGCCGGCTGCACGGGCGCTTCCGCGAGCAGAGTCCCTCGCCGTTCCTGGATGAGATCCCCGAGGCGGCGAAAGAGAGCGTGCGGATCGGGCGGCCGTCGTACTCACCGCCACCGCAGCAGCAGCCGTCGTGGCGCGAGCGTCCGTTGCCGACGTCGCGCGCGCGTGCCGGCAGCGATGCGGTGAAGAGCATCTCGTCGTTCTTCGGAAGCGGACCGGTGCAGTTCGATCCGTCAGCGGTGCGGCCGGCGAAACCGGTGAGCGACGGCACGCCGGCGGAGCTCAAGCGCGGCGCGCGCGTGCGGCATGCGCAGTTCGGCGACGGAACGATCCTGACGATGGAGGGAGCCGGTCCCGACGCCAAGCTGACCGTCTACTTCGATCGCGTCGGTTCGAAGAAGTTCATCGCCAAGTACGCGAAGCTGACGCGCGTCTGAAGCAGTCTTTTCAACGCCCGATCGCGCGGCCGCGGGGTGGACCGAGGTTGCCGAGCGTGCGCGTGAAGACGCGGGCCACGACGTCGAACGGTTCTTCCACGACGACGCGCACGTAGCCGAGCGTCACCACGCCGTCGCCTGACGGAACGAGCACCGGACCGTAGGTGTCGCGGAACCGGCGGCTGACGTCGGTCGGTGCGGGATCCAGCGCGCCACCGTTGCGCTGCACGCGCAGGTAGTGAATGTTGTGATAGCCGAACTCGACGTCGGTGTTCCACGCGACGACGAACTCGCTGCCGGTCCAGGCGACCGCCGTCGGTCCGAACGTCTGCGCGTTGCACGTGAGCGGCAGCGCGGCGAACAAGGCGCTGTCGATGAGATGCCCGGTCATCACGCACGACGATTTCCCCGATCCGTTGCCCCGCCAGACGATGAACGGCTGCTGCTGATCATCGAATGCGATCGCCGGACGCTCGTCGATCGGCGCACCTGTGCCGACCGCGCGCCGATGTTCGCCCTCGTACAGGATCGTTCCGCCATCGTTGAACGCGATCGCCACGCGGTCTCCGATGCGGACCGCGCTGAAGCCGCTGACGTTGCCGGATGATGCGACCTCCTGCGTCTCGAGTTGTGCGCCGCCGGTCGTGAAGCGCGTCTTGAAGAGATGTCCGTTCGACCAGAAGACGAAGAAGCTCGAGCCGTCGAATTCGACGTCGACGTTGGAGCGCGACCACGACTCGCCGATGATGACCGGCGCGCGATCGTCGTACTTCGCCATCACGCGCGACTTGCCGTCAGGAGCGAGGTCGCGCCACGCGACGAGTCGCGATCCGGCGCCGCGCGCGGCGACCGGTTGACGCAGCGCATGTCCCGCGTCTGCTTCGGCGATCGTGCCGTCGGTCGACTGAATCCGTGAATGCGTCTCTCCCTCGCTCCACACCGGAATGCCCTCGAGCGAGAGGTCGTCCTGCTGCTCGTAGCCGAGGCTGGCGAGCACCGTCGGCGCCGCGCCGATCGCGGCAAAGTTCGCGGCACCGCGCGTGAAGATGTTCGACGGTTGTCCATCGCTCCACGCCATGACGATGCCCTGCGGCGTGCGCGCGAACGTGACGTCTGACGCGGTCGCCGATCCGATCGTGAACGGCTCGCCTTCCGTGCGGCCGTCGATGTTGACGCGTGTGGCCTGAAGAGCGTGCCCGTCGTTCCACGCGACGAGAAATTCATCACCGTCACTCGCCGCGAAGAGTCGTTGCGCGGTCGTCTTGATCGACGTGTGCGTGAGCAGCGTGCGCGACGCGGTGAGCGTCAGCAATTCGATCGAGGTCGGAGTGTTCCACGCGATCAGCAGCCGGTCAGCCGTCGCCGCGGCGGCGACTCTCACGGAAGCCGGGAGGCCGTTCGCGATCAGCTGATCCGAGGTCGAGCCGTCGCGCTCGACGATCGTGTCGTGAATCGCACGCGAGCAACCGACGAAGCAGTCGTCCTGCGTGTAGAGAACGTGATACGCGCCGCCGAACGCCACCGCGTCGGCACTGCCGGCGATCTTCCTCTCCGTGCCGAAATCGGCGGTCGCGATTTCATCGCCGAGCGAGTCGAGGATCTCCGCGTGCATCTTTTCGGCGTAGGTCACGAGCAGGTAGGTCGATCCATCGGACACGAGATCGGCGAGATCTCCGTTGATGCCGCGGCCCGATCTGCCGGCAGGCCCGACGTACGTGCCGCTGCCGTCCCACAAGGCGATCAGCGGCGTGGTGGCGCCATTCGCCGCGAGGCGTGTGGCGTAGGTCGAGCCGTACGCGCGCGCGGCGGGACCCTTCGGATGGCCGAGCGCGTCGAGCTGCACGATGCGGACGTCGGGATATTGACCGTCGCGCTGATCGACCCAAGCGGCGGCGAGCGAATCGCCGTACCACGCCAGCGTCGCCTGCCGCTGATTGCCCGCCGCGGCGCCGATCGCCGGATGCGGATCGACCGGCGTTTCGGGACCGAGATTGAAGAGCGTGGAGAGAAGGAGTCCGAGGGCAACCGTGATCATGACGGGAGTTGATACGTCCTCGCGGGAGGGTTCGTTGAGAGGTCGGCTTACGTCTTCGCCTGACGCCGGCGCCGCGCGTGAAGGCGATCCATCAGCTTCGTGTTCGAGCGCACCTGCTCGAGGATCTTCTCTTCCAGTCCCGAGCCCTTCATGGAGAACGACTTCGCGCGGCGGAAGACGGCGCGGGCGCGATCTTTCTGGCCGCTCTCCAGCAGCGCCATGCCGAGGTGCATGAGGTTCGTGGCGGTCGGTCCGAGGTCGGCCGACTTGCTGAGGAAATCGACGGCGTTCGAGAAGTCGCGGCGCTTGAAGTAGACCCATCCGAGGGCCGCGAGCGGGAACTGCTTGAGCTCCTTCGGCGAGTAGCGCAACGCGAGCTGCGCGCTTTCCAGCGCCTCGTCGAGGTTCTCTTCCATCTCCGCGAAGTTGTACGCCTTCTCGTAGTAGGCGATCGATTTCGCGTAGTTGGAGTGATAGTCGCGCAGCATTTCTTCGAGCGCGCGATTCGCCTCCTTGAAGTTGCCCTCGGCGCGCAGCGCTTCGACGAGCGTCGTGTACGCGGCGGCGGCGACGACCTCGGTCGGATGCTTCTTGAGGATGTCGCGCGCGACGCCGATCGCCTCGCTGTTCATGTCGAGATGCGAGCAAAGCAGCGCGTACGGCATCAGGATGTTGACGTTGTCGGGATCGTTCTGCGATGCGCGCCGATAGAGATCGAGCGCTTCCTTGTAGCTTCCCTGGCTGACCAGCCCCTCGGCTTCCTTGAACGCTTCGGCGGCCGGACCCTCGGGCGGCACATGTCCGGAGATCCCTTCGTAAATCTTGACCGCCTGCTGGTACTCCATCTTGTTCGGATTGAGCTCCAGCGCTTCCTGGAAGCACTGAATCGCTTTGCGGTTCCAGTTGCGATCGAGGTAGCAGAGTCCGAGGTGATAGATCGCCTCTTCGTAATCGGGATCGAGCTTCAGCGCGGCCTGGAACGAACGGATCGCGCGCTCCAGCTGACCTTTTTCATAGAAGATCGTGCCGAGAAGGAAGTGCGCCTGCGGGATTCCCTCGAGCTGGATCGCTTTCTCGAGGAACTTCTGTGCGCGGAGGAGTTTTCCTTTGCGCGCGTAAATCGCGCCGAGCGAGAAGTACGGGAGGAACGACTCCTGTGAGATCTGAATCGCGCGGCGCAGCCAGCGCTCGGCGCCCTTCAGGTCCTGGCGTTCGTGCAGCAGCACGCCGTAGAAGACCGCGGCGTCGAAGTGATCGGGCAGGACTTCCAGCGTCCGCTCGAGATACGACTTCGCGCGGTCGAGATCGCCGTCATTGAAGAACATCTCGCCGAGGAAGAAGGAGAGCTCGTAATTGTCGCGATCGAGCTTGAAGCCTTCCTCGAGCGCCTTCATCCCGCGCTCAGGATCGAACGCGTCGATCGCCGCTTCGGCCTCGGCGATGTACTGCTGGAAACGGTCTTTTTTCTCGCCGTGGAACAGCGAGACGATGCGGTCCTTGCGGTCGATGAAGCGCTGCTTCTTTTCCAGAGCGAGCATCTGCTCGCCCATCTTCGATTCCCACAGCTCGACCAGCTCGTCGGCGGAGACGACGTTCTTTTTCTCGAGGAGCTCTTTGACGGAAAGGAGACCGGTTTGATTGATGAAGATGGCGCGCTCGTGCTTCTGCACGGCGTCGACGAGGCTGCGCAGCGTGTCGGCGGAGCGCTTGACGATCTCTTCGATGGCGGAGACGCGCTCGAGGAGATGCTCGTCGAGTGAAAGGTCTTCTTCCTCCTCGTAATCCTCGACGTCATCCTCTTCGAACGACGTGACGCCGGAGAGCACGAGGAGCTTGTTCTGACAGCGAAAGCAGAACTCGCGATCGTCGTCGTTATAGGCACTGCAGGTTTGACAGAGCATTTGTTAGGTGCGGATTAAAACACGGCAATGCCGTGGTCACTTCCGGTAGTCATAGAAGCCGCGTCCGCTCTTTCTTCCGAGCCATCCCGCGTCGACCATTTTCACCAGCAGCGGGCACGGCCGGTACTTCGGATCGCCGAAGCCGTCCTCGAGCACGCGGAGGATCGCGAGGCAGACGTCCAGGCCGATGAAATCAGCGAGCGTCAGCGGACCCATCGGGTGATTCATGCCGAGCTTCATCACGCCGTCGATGGCATCCGCTGTGGCGACGCCTTCGTACAGCGTGAAGATCGCTTCATTGATCATCGGCATCAGCACGCGATTGGAAATGAAGCCGGGATAGTCGTTCACTTCGATCGCCGTCTTCCCCATTCGTTTGGAGAGGTCTTCGACGCGCTGGTACGTGTCGTCGGAGGTGGCGATGCCGCGGATCACTTCGACGAGCGTCATCACCGGCACCGGATTCATGAAGTGCATGCCGATGACTTTTTCCGGACGCTTCGTCGCGGCGGCCATTTTGGTAATCGAGATCGACGAGGTGTTCGAGGCGAGGATGCACTCGGGCTTCGTCAGCTTGTCGAGTCTTTCGAAGAGCTGAACCTTGGCGGCGAGGTTCTCGATGATCGCTTCGATGACGATGTCGGCATTGGCGACGGCGGAGTCGATGTCGGTGGTCGACTGGATGCGGTCGAGGACCGTCTGCTTCTCCTCGGCGGTCATCTTTCCCTTGTCGACGCCGCGCTGGAGATTCGAGGAGATCGTCTTCATCCCGCGCTGCAGGAACTCGTCGGAAACGTCGATGAGCGTCGTCGCGAAGCCGCTCGCGGCGGCGGTGTGCGCGATACCGTTTCCCATTGTGCCCGCGCCGATGACAACAATTTTTTCCATAACGGCCGGAATCTATATCACGTTGCAGGGGCTGGAGAAGGCGGGTAACATCGTCCATCCGGAGCGCCGGTTATGCCCCAGAAATGCTTCATGTGCGGCTCGCAGATCTCACAGGGAATCCTGTGCGACAAATGCGACAAGCCGCGAAAATCGAAGTCGAGCGCAACCCACGAGGCAGTCGAAGTTCCCGCCGCTCCTCCTGCCGCACCTCCCACCCCGAGACCAACACCGAAGCCCACACCGCCGCCGGTCGTGGTCACGCAACCCCGTTCGGATGAATCGACCGCCGTGGCACTCGACGCGTTTCCGAAGGCGCCGGTGCTGCCGTTCCCGGTCGAGTCGGCATCGCCTGCACTGACCAGCGTGGTCAGCCTGCTCATCGCGGCCGCGGTGCCGTCGGTGCTGCTCGGATCGGATCGCAGCGTGAAGTTCGTCAGCGATGACGCGACGAAGCTCTTCAACGCCGCGCAGTCGGACCTGAAATCGCTGAAGTTCATCGAGCAGGCGATCGGCACGCGCGTCGGCGAGCTCTCCGTCCCCGCGACGTCGGGTGTGCACATCGGCGGACGCAACGTTCTCTACTCGCTCGTTCCGCTCTCCGGCGGCGCGAGCGGCGCGGTGCTCGTGTTCCGTCCCGCGGCGGAGTCGCATGCGTCGTTTGCGACGTACGTGCGCGAGACGGCATTCGGACCGCTGCGCGCGCTGCATGACTCGCTGCTCGCGGCATCACGCACGCGCGGCAACGATCCGTTCCTCGCCGATTCCGCCGGCACGGTCGAGCAGATCCTCTCCGCGCTCGAGCTCGCGCCGGAAGTCGAAGAGCCGGCGACCGCGGGACGGCAGCTGACCGTCACCGACGTCGTCCGCCGCGTCGCCGACCGCTTCGTGCCGTTCGCCGATCTGAAGAACGTGCAGCTGCAGGTCGACGCGCAGGATCTCGAAGAGCGCTTCTCCGATCACGATCAGCTTGCCGACGCCCTCGGCATCCTGATGGACAACGCGATGCACTACGTCCCGTCCGGTGGCCAGGTGGTCGTCGGCGTGCGCTGGATGGAGCACAAAGGAAGACCGCTGCTGCTCTTCTTCGTGATGGACAACGGTGCGGTCGTCCCCGAAGAGTTGCGTCAGGCGATCTTCGAGCCGGAGTACGTCTGGAACCCGTCGTCGCCCGAGCGCACCGGCCGCAGCCTCTTCCGTGCGCGCGAGTTCGCGGTCGCGCATGCGGGCTCGGTCTGGGTGGAGTCGAAGACCGGGAAGGCTTGCACGTTCTTCCTGCGCGTCCGGCCCGACAACGCGCGCTAACAAAACTGTTGCAGCTGGAAGCGTCCCGTCGCGCGTATCGTTTCGTTCAACACTCATGCGCAGGCTTCTTCTCATCGCCGTCGTCGCACTGCCGCTATTCGCGCAGCGCATGCCGTCGACGCGCACCGACATCACGCGCGAATCGGTCATCGCGCAGATGAATCGCGTGCGGGCGGAGGCGGGGCTCGGACCGTTGCGCGACGACGTCCGTCTCGACGGTGCGGCCGAGGACCGGATGAAGGACATGGAAGACCAGGCCTACTGGGCGCATGTCTCGCCCGACGGCCGGACGCCGTTCCTCTGGCTCAAGCCGCACGGCTACAACTTCTCGAACGCCGGCGAGAACCTCGCGGCCGGATTCGAGACCGCCGAGGTGCTGCTCGAGTCGTGGATGGAATCGCCGGGACACCGCGAGAACATCCTCTCGCCGCTTTACCAGGACTGCGGCGTCGCGATCATCGACGGCTCGACGAAGGGACGCGCGACCGGCAAGTCGATCGTCGTGCTCTTCGGCCGCCCGATGGTCGAGCTCGTCGAGGTGAAGGTTACGCGACGGGAAACGACGGGTCTTGCTGCCGCGCCCAGGCAATGAGACCGCCCACCAGGTTTCGCACGCGCGTGAAGCCGTGCTCCAGCATGACGTGCTGCGCGTGCGCGCTCCGTCCCCCCATCCGGCAGTAGACGACGATCTCCTTGTCGCGCGGCACCTCGTCGAGACGGCGCACGAGCTGCTGCAGCGGGATGTGGATCGCGCCGGAGAGATGGCTGTGGTCCCATTCGTATTGCTCGCGGACGTCGAGAAGCGTGACCTCGCCGAGCTTCGCGGCGAGTTGATCGGGTGTGATGTCATTGTCGTTCATTTGTGAGCAGAACCCTTCGTAGTCGATCAGCCGCGTCACCGCGGCGTGTCGTTCACATTGTTTGCGCAGTTTCACTTCGCGCCACGTGGTCCGCAGCGCGTCGAAGAGGAGCAGGCGTCCGATCAGCGGCTCGCCGATTCCGGCGATCAGCTTGATCGCCTCCGCCGCCTGCATCGCACCAATGATGCCGGGCAGCACGCCGAGCACTCCCGCCTCCGCGCAATTCGGCACGAGTTGCGGCGGCGGCGGATCGGGATAGAGACAGCGATAGCACGGGCCGACGCGAGCGTCGAAAACGGAGAGTTGTCCCTCGAACCGGAAGACCGAACCGTAGACGTTCGGCTTGCCGAGGATCGTGCAGGCGTCGTTGACGAGATAGCGCGTCGCGAAGTTGTCGGTGCCGTCGATGACGACGTCGTAGTCCTGCAGGATGTCGATCGCGTTTTCCGCGCTGAGCCTGGCGTCGATCGCCTCGATCAGGATCTCCGGGTTGAGATCGTTCAGCCGTCTCCCCGCGGCCCTGTACTTCTTCGTACCGATGTCCTTTGTGCCGTAAAGCACTTGCCGATGCAGATTCGATTCGTCGACGACGTCGAAATCGATGATGCCGAGCCGGCCGATGCCCGCGGCCGCGAGGTAGATCGCGGCCGGCGATCCGAGCCCGCCCGCGCCGACGATGCCGACCGAGCTTTTGGCGAGACGGCGCTGACCCTCGGCGCCGAATTCGGGGAGTGCGATCTGGCGGGAGTAACGGCTCACGGAAGTAGGCGTGACACGATCTCCTGGATCTTCTTCCCGTCCACCCGCCCCTTGAAGCGCGCGGTCGCTTCCTTCATCACCTTGCCCATGTCCTTTTTCGACTGCGCGCCGGTGGAGGCGACGATCTCGCGCACGCCAGACTCGATCTCTTCATCGGTCAGCTCGGGCGGCATGTAGGTCTTCAGGATCTCGAGCTCCGACTGCTCCTTCGCCGCGAGGTCGGGGCGGTTGCCTTTCGTGTACTGCTCGATCGAGTCGAGGCGCTGCTTGACCGCCTTGCGGATCACGGTCATCACTTCTTCGTCCGCCAGCTCGTGCTGGACGTTGATCTGTTCGTTCTTGATCGCCGCCTGCAGCATGCGCAGCACGGACGTCCGCTCGGCGCTGCGCGCCTTCATCGACTCGGTGAGGTCGGCGCGGACCTGATCGCTCAACGTTCCCATATGCGTCCTTCGAACGCGCCCATTTGCGTTCGCTCCTGACGCCATTCTATTCTCGGCCGCCATGCCCCTCGACCTCCCCGCGCTGCTCGCGGAGACCGGCGCGCTCCTCAGCGGCCACTTCCGTTTGTCGTCCGGATTGCACAGCCCGAATTACGTGCAGTGCGCGAAGCTGCTCGAGCATCCGCGCAACGCGAAAGCGCTCGGCGCTGCGCTCGGCGAGAAGCTCCGCGGCCTCCGCGGTCTCGGCATCCAGAAGGTCGTGGCGCCGGCGCTCGGCGGCGTGATCATCGGATACACCGTGGCCGAGGCGCTCGATCTGCCGTCGGTCTTCACGGAGCGGAAGGATGGCGCGATGACGCTGCGGCGCGGCTTCCGCATCGGCGACGGCGAGAAAGTGGTGATCGTCGAGGACGTCGTCACCACCGGCAAGTCGACGCGCGAGACGGCGGCGGTGATCGAGCAATGCGGCGGAACGGTCACCGGATTCGCGTCGATCCTCAACCGCAGCGGGAAAGAGAATCCGTTCGACGCGCCGTACGAGTCGCTGATGTCGCTCGCGCTCGAAACGTACGACGAAACGACATGTCCGTTGTGCGGGAACGGCGTGCCGCTCGATGCGCCGGGCTCGCGGTTTTCGCAAACAAAATGAGCGAGAAGACCATCACCATCGGCGGCGAATCGCGCGAGGTCGAGCTCGAGCGCGAAGGGGCGAAGTTCCGCGCGGGCGAGCACGTCATCGAGATCGTCTCCATGCGCGGCCACATCGCGGAGCTCGTGGTCGATGGACGCACGCACAGCGTTCCGTATGTCGTACAGGGGACGCAGGTCAGCTTCGCGTTCGGCGGCGAGATCTACACCGCCGACGTCGCGGAGAAGGGCGCGCGCACGCGGGCGAAGCATCGCGATCACTCGATGAGCGCGCCGATGCCGGGCGTGGTGACGAAAATTCTGGTGAAGGCGGGCGATGTTGTTGCAAAAGGCGCCCCGCTGCTGATCCTCGAGGCGATGAAGATGGAGCACACGATCAACGCGCCGCGCGACGGATCGGTCGCTTCCATCAATTGCACCGAGGGCGAGCTCGTGCAGCCGGGCGTGGAGCTGGTGACACTCAATGAAAATCGTGATTGATACCGCGAAGATCGTCGAAGTCGGCCCGCGCGACGGCCTGCAGAACGAGAAGGTCACGATCCCGACGCAGGCGAAGATCGACTACATCACGGCCCTCGGCGACGCCGGCCTGCGCGTGATCGAAGCGGGCGCGTTCGTCAGTCCGAAGTGGGTGCCGCAGATGGCCGACAGCGCCGAGGTCTATCGCAACATCCCGAAAGATCCGGGCGTCGAGTATCCGGTGCTCGTGCCGAACGAGAAGGGCCTCGACCGCGCGCTCGACGCGGGCGTGACGTCGATCGCGATCTTCACCGCGGCGTCGGAGACGTTCAACAAGCGCAACATCAACATGTCGATCGACGAGTCGTTCACGAACTACGCGCCGGTCGCGGCGCGCGCGCGTGCCGAGGGCATTCGCGTACGCGGCTACGTCTCGACCGCGTTCGGTTGTCCGTACGAAGGCGATGTCGCGCCGGAGAAAGTGCTCGAGGTCGTTGCGCGTCTTCTGGACCTCGGCTGCTACGAGGTCTCGGTCGGCGACACGATCGGCGTCGGCACTCCGATGCAGGTGCAGGGCGTCATCGGCGTCCTGCTGCAGGTCGTCCCGACAAGCCGGCTGGCGATGCATTTTCACGACACTTACGGTCAGGCGCTTGCAAATCTCTATGCCGGCATGGAGGAAGGGGCGCGGGTGATCGATTCGGCGGCCGGCGGCCTCGGCGGTTGCCCTTACGCGCCCGGTGCCACCGGTAACGTCGCCACCGAGGAAGTGGTTTACATGCTGGAGGGCATGGGAATCGCGACCGGGGTCGATATGCCCAAGCTGGTGAGCGCGACCAACGAGATCAGTAAATTGATCGCCCGTTCGCCCGTGAGCCGGGTTGCAACAGCGATTAATTCGAAACGGCGCGCGGAAAAGCGCTAGCGACCTTCACCGTTTCACCTTCCGCCGTCCGGTCCCATGATCATATCCGGCAGATGAGTGGCGATCGCCGGCACGAAGCACAGCAGCAGTACGGCAAGCATCATCAGCAGCACGAAAGGCAGCGTGCCGAAGATTACGTCGCGAAGCGGAATGTCGGGAGCGACGTTGCGGATCACAAAGATGTTTAGCCCCACCGGCGGGTGGATCAGGCCCATCTCCATGACGATGGTCATCACGATGCCGAACCAGATGATGTCGAAATTCGCGGCCCGCAGCGGCGGCAGGATGATCGGCGCGGTCATCAGGATGATGGAAACCGGAGGCAGGAAGAAAC
>Ga0207691_10005879_pt1 | contig 11848 bp, 11 predicted proteins | sample KBSM13metaG_FD_184327 | JGI IMG/M metagenome (GOLD analysis project Ga0207691, IMG submission 184327) | Miscanthus rhizosphere microbial communities from Kellogg Biological Station, Michigan, USA - KBS M1-3 metaG (SPAdes) (version 2) | ecosystem: Host-associated > Plants > Roots > Rhizosphere >...
CACCGTCTGGTGCGCGGCGCCCGGCGCGATGAAGATCTCGGTCGAAGCGCACCACACGATCACCAGGCGGCTGCAGTTGTTCTTCGCCTTGAACTCGCGGATGTCCTGCCGCAGCGCCTCGGCCTGCTCGCGCTTCGTCTTGCCGCCCTTCACGTTGGTGCCCTCGAGCCGCTTCACGTAGCTGCGATCGAACACCGCCGGCATCGGCTTGATGCCCTTCAGGAAACCCGCGATCGGCTCGACGTGCTCGTGCTTGTCGAGCACGCCGCACTTGAGCGCCGCCTCGTACGCATTGTCCGGGATCGGGTCCCAGGCGCCGAACACGAGGTCATCGAGGGACGCGAGCGGGACGAAGTCCTTGATCAGGGGCGTGCGCCCGTCGGTGCGCTTGCCGAGACGGATGGTGGCCAGCTGGGTGAGCGAGCCGTACGGCTTCGCGATCCCCTTGCGCGCCAGTTCCACGCCGGCGATGAACGTCGATGCTACCGCCCCGAGTCCCACCGTGAGCACTCCGAGCTTGCCCTCGGCCTTCGCGATCGGCCGTGCGCCCTTGTCTGCCACGCGTGCTTCCTTTCCGCTGGTGTGACGGACCGGGGACCTACTCCCGGTCCTGAAGCCCTGCCAGATCCGCCGCGTTGGCCGCACCCCGCACATACACGATGCGCTGGACCACGGTAATGAGCGCCAGAACGGTCAGCAGGACGACGATGACCTGCAGATAGATGCTTCCCGGTCCCGCCCCGAAGAGCAGCGGCGGAATGCCCAGGAGGAGAATGCGCTCGGCCCGCTGCGCGATACCGACCTTGCAGTCGAGGCCCAGTCCCTCGGCGCGAGCGCGGGCGTAGGACACCACCAGCGACGCGATGATCCCCACCATGCACACGATGACGCTCAGCTCACGGTAGGCCACGCCAGGCGCGAACATCAGGTAGGTGCCGACGCCGGCGAAGGTCGCACCATCGCCGATGCGGTCGAGCGTCGAGTCGTAGAACGCCCCGAACCGCGTCACCATCGCGCCGTTACGGGCCACCTGACCATCGATCGTGTCCACGATGCCGCTCAGCAGGAGAAACAGTCCTCCCAGCCTGACGGAGCCCACCCCGAAGAAGACCGCCGAGGCGAGCACCAGCGCTGTACCAACTGTGGTGATGGTGTTGGGACGGACCCGGTGCGCAATCAGCCAGTCGACCAGAGGCCGGAAGACGGCGAAAAAAGGCCGCTCGAGCGCCCTAAGCGGCTTCACCCTTCCCGCCCTGCGGCGAGGGACCCGATCTCTGTGTCATTATTCACCTTCGGCACGGGGCCAAGGATAACGGCCGGAACGGGAACGGGCAAATGGGATCGGGGCCTATTCCGGGTACAGGCGCACCCCGGCTGCTCGACGCGCAAAGGCCGCCCGCTGGCCCGCCCATACCGCCAGGATGGAGTCAACTGGAGCACCGCGGTCCAGCGCTTCACGGAGTCCGGGCTGGCCCGCGAGCCGGTCGAAGTGCGCTGGAATCCAGGCGAACTGGGTGGGATGTGCCTGCCGGATCGCGATCAGCAGCCGGAGGGCAGTGGCCGGGGCGTCATAGGCCGCTCGATCGGTGACCTGGAGGCGGATGCCCTGAAGCAGGGTGTCGGCGTACTTCCCGTCGCCAGGCTGCCGGGGAGTGAAGGAGGTGGCAGAGAGGGCGACGCCAGGCTGCGAACCGAGGCGGGTGAGCACGGCCGCCGGGTCGAGCCACGGGGCACCTACCTGGGAGAACGCGGCGTCGGTTCCCCGGCCGGCCGACAGGTTCGTGCCCTCGAACAGGCAGGTGCCGGAATAGTTGATGATGCTCTCGAGGTCGCGCAGGTTCGGGCTTGGCGGATAGAACGGCAGGCCGGTCGCATCGAGATACTGGGAGCGACGCCACCCCGAGACGGGCACGACGCTGAGTTCGGTCGCGATGCCGCGTTCCTGCCTCGCCAGGAGTGCGAGTTCACCGGGCGTGAGGCCGTGACGCATCGGTACGGAGACGCTTCCGACAAATGACCGCGCGACACTGTCGAGCACGTTGCCCTGCACCGCACCACCCACCGGATCCGGCCGGTCGAGGATGATCACGGGAATGCCGGCCATCGCCGGCGACTTAATCACCTCGATCGTCGTGGAGACATAGGTGAAGTAGCGTGCGCCGGCATCGGGCAGGTCGACGAGCAGTACCTGGACACCGGCCAGCATCTCGGCCGTGGGCGCGAAATTGCGTCCATACAGACTGTAGATTGGGAGTCCGGTTGCGCTGTCCCGGGTCGTGGCGACGGCGGCGCCTGGGTCGGCGGCACCGCGGAAGCCGTGTTCCGGCGTGAAGAGTGCCACGAGATTCACGCCGGCCGAGCGCAGCCGCTCGATGTCGGACACACCGCGCCGGTCCACCCCGGTCCGGTTCGTAAGCAGCCCGACCGCGCGTCCCTTCACCAGGTGCAGGCTGTCCTCCACCAGGACGTCGATCCCCGGTCGCACCGCTGCCGGGATAGCAGGCACCTGTGCCGCGGCACAGGCAGACACCAGCACTCCAGCGAGCGAGACACCAAGGGCATGACGCAACAGGGGCATCGATTCTCCCGGTCCGTAATGGCGGCAGCGTGCCTGTCGCTGCTCGCGCTGCCGTGTGTCGCGCAGACGGCCACGAGTCCCCGAAGCGCGCAGGTGGAGCGGACCTTCGCCCGCATGTCACCCCGGGAAAAGATCGCGCAGCTTGTTGTTCCATGGATCGCCGGAACCTACATGGCCGACGACGATCCTACCTTCATGAAGATCGTGTCCTGGGTCGACTCGCTCAGGGTTGGCGGGTTGATCGTGTCCATCGGCTCGCCGCTCGACATCGCAGCCAAGCTCAACACGTTGCAGCGGCACGCGCGGGTCCCGCTGCTCATCGCCTCCGACCTGGAGGCCGGCACCGCCCTCCGTCTCACCGGCGGCACTGCGTTCCCGAGCAATATGGGCATCGGTGCCACCGGACGGGACCAGGATGCTTATGCCATGGGGCGTATCACGGCGCTCGAGGGCCGCGCCGTCGGCATTCACTTCGCGCTCGCACCGGTCGCCGACATCAACAACAACGCGGCCAACCCGATCATCAACACCCGTTCGTTCGGGTCCGATCCCCACGCGGTGGCAAGGCTCGTCTCGGCGGAGGTCCGGGGGCTGCAGGACAACGGCATGCTCGCCACGGCGAAGCACTTCCCGGGGCATGGCGACGTCGAGATCGACTCTCACCTGGCGCTTCCCCTGCTCAACGTCGCCTGGGGGAGGCTCGACACGCTCGAATTCGTGCCATTCCGGAGCGCCATTGCCGCGAACGTCACGGCGGTGATGTCGGCGCACATTGCCCTTCCGGCAGAGAGCGGGTTGCCCACGCCGGCGACGCTGGTGCCGGCCGTGCTCACCGGCATGCTGCGCGACTCGCTGCACTTCAGGGGCGTGATCGTGACGGATGCCCTCAACATGGGCGGCATCGTCACCGGATATGGCGCCGGCGAGGCCGCGGTCCTCGCCTTTCTCGCGGGCGCGGACATCCTGCTGCAGCCCGCTGACCCCGCGGTCGTCATCGACGCGATGCAAGCCGCACTTGTGCAGGGGCGGTTCACCCAGGCCCGCCTCGACCGCTCGGTGCGCCGGGTACTGAAGATGAAGGAGAAGGCCGGCGTCTTCCGGCAACGCACCGTGTCCCTCGACCGGGTGATGGATATCGTCGGCAGCGAGGTCTTCCGCGACACGGCACGCGCGGTGGCGTCCCGTTCCATCGTGCTGCTGAGTGACCGCGGTGGCGCGCTCGAGGCCATGCGCCGCGCGCCCGGCTCCCGGAGCGTCATCATCTACGGTGACGAACTGAATCCCATGGCCGGCAATACGCTCGTCAGCGAGCTGCGGATGCGCGGCGACTCCATCTCCACCTTCCGCCTCTCGCCCTCGAGCGGTCCGGCGAGCTACGACTCGGCGCTGGCGATCATCACGAAGGCGCCGGCCGCGATCTTCGCAGTCGCCGTGCGCGCATTCGCCGGACGCGGCACCATCGGCATGCCTCCCTTGCTCGCGCGACTCGCCGACAGCACGGCCCGCACGCGACCCACCGTCTTCGTGTCCCTGGGATCCCCCTACGTCGGGGCCCAGGTGCCGTCGCTGGGCACCTACCTGCTCGGCTGGGCATCCAACCCGAATACCGAATGGGCCGTTGCGGCCGCTCTTCGGGGTGCCGCGATTTCAGGCCGTATGCCGGTCCCGGTACCACCCGCAGTCCCGCTCGGCGCAGGCATCAGCCTGCCGGCGCTGGAGGCCCGACGCTGATGCGGGCCCGGATCGTTGACTTGCCATCCGGTGGCACCTAAACTGCATGCAGTAGCATGACCTAAGAAATTGCGGCGCCGGAGGTTCCGCGGCGCATCAGGAGGCAGCACATGAGCAGCACAAGCGAGCAGACGCAGGCACCCGGTGGTTTCCAGCTCGTCCTCACACCGGCGGCCGCAACCGAGGTGAAGAAGTTCATCGCCGCGGAGCAGGTACCGGAAGAGACAGCTGGCCTCCGGGTCAGTGTCCTGCCGGGCGGCTGTTCCGGGTTCAAGTACAGCCTGAACATCGAGGAAGCGGCGCTCGAGGACGACATGGTGCAGGAAGTGAACGGCATTCGCGTCTTCGTCGACGGCTTCAGCGCGCAGTACCTCACCGGTGTCACGGTCGACTACGTGACTTCGATGCAGGGCTCGGGCTTCACCTTCACCAACCCGAATGCGAGCGGCGGGTGCGGGTGTGGGAGCAGCTTCACGGTCTAGACGCGTGAACAGCAAACAGTGAATGGTGAACGGGGCTTCGTTGCGAAGCCCCGTTTTTTTACCATCACGATGTGCGCCAGTTTACTGTTTACCGTTCATGGTCCACTGCTGCCGGGAGATACGAACTGAGAGCTCTCGACCTCGCCGTCATCGCCGCCTATTTCGTCTTCACCGTTGCGCTGGGCCTCTGGGTATCACGGCGCCAGACATCGGCGGGCGACTATTTCCTCGGCGCGCGCGACCTTCCGGCGTGGGCCGTCATGCTGTCGATCGTGGCCACCGAGACCTCCGCCCTCACCGTGATCTCGGTGCCGGGCATCGGGGCTCGCGGCAACCTCACCTTCCTCCAGCTCACCATCGGGTACTTCATCGGTCGCGGCGGCGTCGCCGCGTGGCTGCTGCCGGGTTACTTCCGCGGCGAACAGGAAACTGCCTACCAGCGCCTCGAACGACGCTTCGGCCCGGAAGCCCGGCGGATCACCTCGGTGGTCTTCCTCGTGACGCGCTTCCTGGGTGACGGCGTGCGCGTCTTCGCCGGGGCCGTGCCACTCGCCCTCATTACCGGCTGGAGCATTCCCGCCGCGATCATCGTGATGGGCATCGCGACGCTTATCTACACCTGGTTTGGCGGCCTCAAGGCGGTCGTCTGGGCGGACGTGCTCCAGCTCGCGGTCTACGTGGCCGGCGGCATCGCGGCACTCTGGGTCGCGATACACCTGGGAGGCGGGCTCACCCCGGTGATCTCACGCGCTGCGGAGGCCGGCAAGCTCACCGTGCTCAACCCCAGCCTCTCGTTCACGGTCCCCTATACGTTGCTCGGCGGCATCGTGGGTGGGGCGCTGCTCAGCGCCGCTTCGCATGGCACTGACCAGCTCATCGTGCAGCGCCTGCTGGCGACCCGCTCGCTCCGGGATGCGCAGGTAGCACTTGTCGGCTCGGGCATCGTCGTGATGCTGCAATTCGCGCTCTTCCTGCTCGTGGGCATCGCGATCTGGGCGGTGGGCCTGGCACCCGATGGCATGCCTGGTGACCAGGTGTTCTCCGGGTTCATCGTGCACTCATTGCCCGCCGGCATCGCCGGGCTCGTGATCGCGGGTATCCTCGCGGCGGCCATGAGCAGCCACAGTTCCGCCATCAGCGCCCTTGCCTCGGCGGTGACGTACGACCTCTACGCTTCCATCACCGGCCGCCGGGATCCGGTGCACCTCCTCCGGGTGGGGCGCTTCGTCTCGCTGGTGTGGGGCATCGGCCTCATCATCGCGGCGCTCGGTTTTCACGTGGCGGCCGCGAAGGCCGACACACCGGCTGTGGTCCTGGCACTCTCGATCGCGTCCATCACGTACGGCGCACTGCTGGGGACCTACGTGCTGGCCGGGCGGTGGCCGCGAGCCCGCACCCGCGACGTAATCGCCGCCGTCGCCGTCACGGTGAGCGTGATGCTCGTTGTAGTCTTCGCCTCGCGCATCGCGACGGCGGGTGGCATTGACTGGCTCGCACCGGTGGGTCGCCTGGCGTGGCCATGGTATGTGCCACTCGGCACGCTGCTGGCTGTCGTTACCGGCATCGCGTCGAGCCTCATCTCGCGGAATTCCGTGACAGGAGAAGCTGCCTCGTGATCATCGTGGGTGTGGACGCTGGCGGGTCGAAGACGCGCGCCGTCGCCTGGAAGGATGGGGAGGCCGTGGGCCAGGCACTGGGAGGAGCCGGCGCGGTCCGGCCGGGCCGGGCGCTCGCGGCCGCCGGTGTGATCGCCGAGCAGGCTCGACGGGTCCTGGCCAACGCCGGGGTGCTGCGCGCCGAGACGCTGGTGGTGGGTGCGGCGGGTGTCGGGCGCGAAGCGGAACGGCGCGAGCTCGCACAGGCGCTCCGGGGCGAGTCCGTGGCCGAGCGGGTGCTCGTCGTCACCGATGTCGAACTCGCGGAAGCCGCCGCGTTTGGTGACGGGCCCGGCATCGTGCTCAGTGCCGGCACGGGCAGCATTGCGGTAGGCCGCGACGCGGCCGGCGAATCGTTCCGCCAGGGCGGGTATGGCTGGCAGATGAGCGACGAAGGAAGCGGCTATGCGATCGGGCGCCTGGCGCTGGTCGCCGTCGGTCGGGCGCGTGACGGGCGGGGCGACGAGACAACGCTCACCGGCGAATTGCTGCGGGTCCAGCGCTGCGAGGGGCTCGACGACCTCGTCCGCTGGAGCACGACCGCCGCCGTGGGTGAAGTGGCCGCACTCGCCGCCGTGGTCCTGTCCGCCGCGGCCGCGGGCGATGCGGTGGCAGAAGGCATCACCTCATACGCCGCCGGTGAACTTGTCGCGCTCGTCGCGAACCTCGCCGAGCAGATTACGGAGCCACGGCCGGTTCCGGTTGGACTGGCAGGCAGCCTGCTCGGGCCGGGCAGCCTCCTCAGGGACAGGATCCTCACCCTCCTCGCCCGGATGCCGGAAGTGCGGGCGCAGCAGATGCCGGTCGATCCGCTCGACGGCGCGCTTCACCTGGCCGCCCGGGTCGGGAGGATCTTCCGGCTCTCTTGATCCGTCCTTGACGATCACAGTCCAGTCTCCAGGCGAACCTCAACCTGGAGATTTTTCATGTCACGCCATGCCGCAGTCCTCCTGCTGTTGTGCCTCGTGTCACCGCTCGCCGCACAGGACAGGCAGGGGCTCTTCGTCGGCGTCGGACTCGGCTGGGGCTCGCTCGATGTCACCTGCGATGGATGCGCAGTGGACCGGGAATCCGGCTTCAGTGGCAACTTCCGCATTGGCGGGGCGCTGAGCGACAAGCTGTTGATCGGCGCGGAGAGCGAGGGATGGTACAAGAGCGTCGACGGTGCGTCGATCTCATTCGGGACGCTCACGGCGTCTGCGTATTTCTATCCATCATCGAAGGGGCTGTACTTGCGGGGAGGACTAGGGCTGGCCGTGCTCTCCGCCAGTGACGGCGGATTCTCCGATTCGGATACTGGCCTGGGCTTCAGCGTAGGCGCCGGCTATGACATCCCGGTCGCCCGCAAGACGGCGCTCACTCCCTACGCGAACTGGATGTTCGGCAGTTTCGAGGGGGGCGGCGTCAACGCCGTCCAGATTGGACTCGCCGTGAGCTTCTACTGAGCCGGCGGCGACCCGCCATTTCGCCCGCGAAGCCGGCTGTGGCGCATGCCATAGCCGAAGTACAGGAGGAGGCCAATGATCAGCCAGATCCCGAAGCGCTCCCAGGCGTGCAGGGGCAGCCCCTTCATGATGTAGACACACGCCCCGGCACCGAGCAGGGCGACGGCGCCGACCATCGGCACCCGGAACGGGCGCGGCCGTTCCGGTTCGCGGATCCGCAGCACGAGGACGCCGAGACAGACGATGGCGAACGCGGCAAGGGTGCCGATGTTGGTGAGGTCGTAGATCTCGTTCTCGTCGGCAATCAGGGCACCGAGCCCGACGATGCAGCCGGTTACCAGGGTGCTCGTCACCGGGGTACGGTACTTCGGATGGATGCGCGCGGCCCATTGCGGCAGCAGGCCATCCCGGGCCATCGCCATGAAGATGCGCGGCTGGCCGTACTGGAAGACGAGCAGCACCGCCGTCAACGCCACCACCGCGCCCGCCGACACGATCCAGCTGACCTTCGTGAGACCTGCCACCTGCAGTGCCCGGGCGAGCGGGTCGGCCGCGCGCAGTTCCTGGTACGGCACGATGCCCGTGGCCACCCATCCCACGATTACGTAGATCAGCGTACAGATTGCCAGGCCACCGATGATGCCGATCGGCATGTTCTTCTGCGGGTCCTTCGTCTCCTCGGCCGCGGTCGAGATCGCATCGAAGCCGATGTAGGCGAAGAACACGATGGCCGCGCCCTGGTGGATGCCGGTCCAGCCGTTGGGGGCGAACGGCACATAGTTGGCCGGGTCGATGTGCTGCACGCCGACCACCACGAACAAGGTCAGCACCAGGAGCTTGATCAGCACCATGATGTTGTTCGCCCGGATGCTCTCCTTCACGCCGTACACCAGGAGGCAGGTCACGAACGCCACGATCAGGAAGGCAGGGACGTTGAGGAGGATCGGCACCCCGGCGATGCGGGGGGCAGTCTGGAGCAGTGAGTGGATCTCGGGATTGGCGCTGAGGAGCGCCGTCCGGTACCCGTGCGTGAGCCATCCCGGCAGGTGAATGCCGAAGCCGGTGAGAAGTGAGTTGAAGTATCCACTCCACGCGATGGCGACGGCAACGTTTCCGACCGCGTACTCCAGGATCAAGTCCCACCCGATGATCCAGGCGATGAACTCACCCAGCGTGGCGTAGGAGTACGCGTACGCGCTCCCCGCCTGCGGGATCATCGCCGCCAGTTCGGCGTAGCACAGCGCGCAGAGCCCGCAGACCACGCCGAGCAGGACGAAGGAGACGATGAGGGCGGGGCCGGCGCCGTAGCGCACCACTTCGCCGGAGGGAAGCACCTCGCCCGCCGCAGCCGTGCCGATGGAGGAGAAGATGCCGGCGCCGATGACGGCGCCGATGGACAGCAGGATCAGGTCTCCCGCCCCCAGGGCGCGGCGGAGGCCGTGCAGGTTGTCGCTCTCGGGAACGAGCTCTGCAATCGGCTTGCGGCGGAACAGCTGGTTCACGCGTTGCTCCGGCCTGGAAGGGAAATCACTTGCTGGGCAAGAGAATGTCCATTGACTTGGTGCCGGCCACGGCCTCTCCCGATGGGGCGCGGGCAGGATGGAAACGAAAGGTCATCATGACCTCGTTGAGATAGTCGCGATACTTCGCATCGTCGATCGGCGGCTCCATCGCCACCCGATCGACTTGTCCGTCGGCGCGGACCCAGAAAGTCACCGTCACCGTTATGCCCCGCAGTGCCTTGGGGGTCTGGCCGAAGGGAAGTGCCCCACCCCGCCATTCGGGTGGCCGGATCGTGCCACCTTCGCCGCCGCCGGTGCCCGGTCCCGCCCCGGCGCCGGTTCCCGGTCCCTGTCCTCCGCCCGTACCTCCCCCGGTGCCGCCTCCGGCGCCAGGCCCATCCCCCGGGCCACCCGTTCCCGCGGACGCCACGACCGTATCGGCCGAGGGCACCGGAGTCGGATTCTCCGCGCGCTCCTGGGAAACTGGCGGCGGTGGGACGGGTGGTGGCGGTGCCAGGGGCGTAACCGGCACCGGGACGGGAGCCTTCGAAGCCGGGGGCAAAATATAGACGAGGGTGGGCTGGTTGCCACCGCCTCCCCCACCCCCGCCTCCACCAGCCTGAATCAGGGTCGGGACGCCCGGGGCCGGTGTCGAGGTCCACAATCCGGGACCACGCCAGAGCACGAGCCCGATCACCACGACATGCAGCAGCAGTGCGACCGCCAGCGCCGCCCGCGACTCACGCTTCCGACGAGGATCGTCGGGGAGGTCGAGGTCGAAACCGTCAGCGGGTGAGGGAGTCATGGCGGGTGAGAGAGATGACGTAACGTAAGGGGGATGGCGCACAGGCGCGGCGGAATCGGGTGGCGGAAGCGAAGGAGACCCGGCGCGCATGCACCGGGCCCCCCCGTTTCCCTTCCCCGCTGCCGACTCGCTGCCCTCTACCGGTACGCTTCCTTCGGCGTGAACCCGATGATCTGGATCCCGGCCCCCTTGGCCACGTCCATGGCCTCGATGACGTCCTGGTAAATCCGCTTCTGGCCCGGCTTCAGGAACAGGAGCTTGGCCGGGCGGGCATCGTAGATGGCATGCAGCTGCGTGTCGAGCTGATCCTTGGGGACCGGCTGCTGGTTGATCGCGTAGCTGCCGTCGTCACCCAGTTCGAGCACGATCTGGGTGTTGTTCTCCGACTTCACCTGCGTGTCCTCGATCGGCGGTGCCACCTGCACGCTGAGCGTGGTGCGGGACAGGGGCTGCGTGATCATGAAGATGATCAGCAGCACCAGCAGGATGTCGATCATGGGTACGACGTTCGGCTCCGACGTCAGGGTCGACGAGCCACCTCCCACTGACATACCCATGCTACTTGCCCTCCTTCTTGTCTTTCGCGGCCTCGGCGGCGAAGAGCCCGCCGTCGCGATCAGTTACCGCTGCGATAACCCGCACGCCCGCGGTCCGCGCGATTTCGATGGCCGCCTGCACCGACCCGTAGGCCAGCTGGTTGTCGGCCTTGAGGTACAGGATCTTGTCCTTCTCGCGGTTCGTGTACTTCGCCCGCAACTGGTCCTCGAGCGCATCCTTCGCGACACCGCGCCCGTCGATGTAATAGTTACCCGACTCATCGATGCCGAGGATGATCTCGTTCTCGCCCTCGGGATCCGGGTCGAGATTGGCGCCCTTCGGCATCGTCGCCTTGAAGCCGGCGGAGATGAGCGGCGTGACGATCATGAAGATGATCAGCAGCACGAGCATCACGTCGATCATCGGCACCACGTTCGGCTCCGACTTGACCTGTGACTGCCCCGCTGTGCCAACCGACATGCCCATGGTGGTCTGCCTTTCCGTGCGTGTGAAGGACGATCAGGGCGTTCAGCCGCTGATCTGTCCGGCGCCGGTGACCGCCTTCTGAGCCTGGAACTCCTTGGTGAAGATCGAACGGCCGAACTCGCTCCCGACGCTCTTGATGAGGTAGTCGATGAGCTCCTTGGAGCCGTAGGTCATCTCGACCGTGAGGTTCTCGATCTTGGTCTGGAAGTAGTTGTACGCCCACACCGCCGGGATGGCGACCATGAGGCCGAAGGCGGTGGTGATCAGAGCCTCGGCGATACCGGCCGAGATGCCGGCCAGGCCGCCCGACGCGCCCTGCTGCGCCATGCCGGTGAAGGCGTTCACGATACCCATGGTGGTGCCGAGGAGGCCGACGAACGGCGCGGTGGCGCCGACGGTGGCCAGCACCGGCAGGCCGCGCTTGAACTCGGAGAGCGTGATGAGCATCTGGCGCTCGACCGCGCGCTCGGCGGAGTTGATGTCGGCCGCGGTGATGGTCGCGCGATCACGGATCAGGGGCTTCACCTCACCCAGCGCGCCACCGACGACGCGGGACAGGTGGCCGGCCCGGTTCTTCTCGGACAGGGCGATCGCCTGGTCCAGGTTCTCTTCCTGGATGGCGCGGGA
>Ga0207691_10005881_pt1 | contig 11847 bp, 18 predicted proteins | sample KBSM13metaG_FD_184327 | JGI IMG/M metagenome (GOLD analysis project Ga0207691, IMG submission 184327) | Miscanthus rhizosphere microbial communities from Kellogg Biological Station, Michigan, USA - KBS M1-3 metaG (SPAdes) (version 2) | ecosystem: Host-associated > Plants > Roots > Rhizosphere >...
GCGCGGGTCTCAGCTACGCGGAGGTGGCCGACCTCGTCACCGCGATCGTCGCTTCGCCTCGGGTCGTGGCCCTCGAAGTGACGGAGTACGATCCTTCGCGCGACCCCCAGGGCGAACACGCACGCAAGATCGTGGACCTCATCGTCCGCGCCGCCTCCCGCCGCCTGCAGGGCTGAGGCCCCGCGCTTGCCGCCCATGGGCGCGGGGCGTATTCTCGCGTCTCTCCAGGAGGAACACGTGCTCCGTCGAACGCTCGCCCTGGCCCTCGTGGCGAGCCTGTCCTGGGCGCCGATTGCTTCGGCCCAGCCGCCCACGACGGATGCGGAAGTCCAGCGCGGCATCCGGCAGGTGGAAGACGGCGACTACGATCCCGCCATCGTCACCCTCGACGCGGCCGCGCGGCGCCTCACCGCCGATCCGTCCCGCGCCCGCGACCTGTCGCAGGCGTACCTGTACCTGGGCATCGCGTACATCGGGAAGGGCCATGAGGCGGCGGCGAAAGCGAAGTTCCGCGAGGCCGTGGCCCAGATCAAGGACCTGACCCTGAGCCCGGACAAGTTCCCGCCCAAGGTCATCGACCTGTTCGAGGCCGCGCGCGCGGAAGCGCGGGCCCAGGCGACGCCCGCGCCCGCGGCGGCGCCGACGCCCGCCCCGGCCGCGGCGGCCAAGAAGGGCGGGAGCGGCAAGACCATCCTCATCGTGGGCGGCCTGGCCGCGGTGGGGGGCGGCGTCGCGCTGGCGGCGGGAGGAGGCGGGGGGGGCGGTGCCACCGCCACTCCGACCACGACCCTGCCTCCGGCCCAGGCACGCAGCTCGCAGACGTTCGGCGGCACGCTGGCCGACCAGGAGCAACGCGGCTTCGTGGTGACGGCGAGCCGGGCGGGCACGCTGGACGCCATGCTCACCTGGCAGGACCGGTCCATCTCGCTGGGCATCGGCTGCCAGCTCGAGGCTCCACCCTACACGGGCTGCGGCACCTCGAACCGCACGTCGGATACGACGGCCGCCCTCTCTTCGAGCGTGACCCAGACGAGCTACCTCATCCTCGTCTCGAACTACAGCGGCCGCGCGGGGACCGAGGCCTTCACGCTGACGGTCCTCTACCCCTGAGGCCGCCCGCGTGAACTGTTCGTCCTGCCAGGCGGAGAACGCACCCGACGCCCACGCCTGCGCCCGCTGCGGCACCGTGCTGCCCATGACGCCGACCCAGTTCATCGTCACGGTGGACCTCCGGCCCGGCGTCCTCTTCGATTCCCGCTACGAGATCCTGGGACCGCTCGGGCAGGGCGGCATGGGCATGGTGTACAAGGCGCGCGACCGCAGCCTGGACGAGGTGGTCGCCATCAAGATCCTGCGCCCGGACTTCGCGCAGGACCCGCGCATGGCCGACCGCTTCAAGTCCGAGATCCGGCTCGCCCGCCGCGTGCGCCACCGGAACGTCTGCGCGATCCACGACTACGGCGAGGACCAGGGCCTCTTCTACATCTCGATGGAATACCTGGAGGGCGTCGACCTCAAGCACCAGCTCCGCGAGCGGGGCGCCCTCCCGGCCGCGGACGCGTACGACGTGGCCATCCAGATCGCGGAGGGCCTGCAGGCCGTGCACGAGGCCGGCATCATCCATCGCGACCTCAAGACACCGAACATCATGCGCGACGCGGGCGGCGTGGCCCGCCTGATGGACTTCGGCATCGCCAAGCGCGAAGGCGACGGCACGCGCACCGCCACCGGCCACATCGTGGGCACGCCGGAGTACATGAGTCCCGAACAGGCCCAGGGCCATCGCGTGGACTTCCGCAGCGACATCTACGCGCTTGGCATCGTGGTGTACGAGATCTTCACCGGCCGTGTGCCCTTCCGCGGGGAGACGCCGATCTCGACCATCCTCAAGCACCTGCACGACCCGCCGCCCCTCGATCCGCCGGAAGCGGAATCCATCCCCGGCGCCGTACGCACGGTCCTGCGCCGCTGTCTCGAGAAGAACCCCGCCGACCGCTTTCCGTCCGCGCGCGACGTCGCGGAAGCCCTGCGCGGGGCGCGCTCGCCGAGCCGGCGCCAGCAGCCGGTGCCCACGTCCGCGCTGGAGGCGCCGACGCTGGAGACGCCGACGTTGGTCGCCGCGCCCGCGCCGCCTCCGCCCGTCCCGCGCCGCTCGGGCCTGCAGCCGTGGCTGTTGGTCATCCCGCTCGTCGCCGTTACCGGGGGCGCGCTGATGGTGACGAGGCACAGCAAGAGTGCGCCGCCGCCGGCGACCCGGGTCGCTTCCGCGCCAGAGGCCACACTGGCGCCCGCGGCGGCACCCGTCGCGCCGCCATCGACCGTGAGCGCGGCCGCCGCACCGGCGCAGGTGGTCGCCGCTGTCCCCACGTCACGCCCCCCCAAAGGCTTCGGAGTCGCGACCCGTCCCACGCCGCCCGCGAAGGCGCCCGCCGCGATGGCTCCGGCGCCGCTGGCCTCCACCACCGCGGCGACGGTGCCTCCCACCACCGTCGCTCCGGAGCCGGGACAGCTCCAGGTCGCCGTGCGTCCGTGGGGCGAGGTGTCCGTGGACGGGCGCGTCATCGGCACCACGCCGCTGGATCGCATCACGCTGGCCGCGGGGACGCACGTGCTGACCATCCGGCATCCCCTCTACGAAGTCTGGGAGAAGCCTGTCTCCATCCGGCCGGGCGAAACGGCGAAGATGGTGGTGGACCTGCCCACGCAAGGCGTTCGCAAGCAGCCGTAGGTGAAGGAGGCCGAAATGACGCACTCCGCGGCGTACGCGCGACCCCTCCGTGATGCATCCGAGCTGAGCCGCTTGTCCTGCTCGTTCTGCGGCAAGACCGCCGACCACGTCCGCTTCCTCACCGCGGGCGCTTCCGGCGGGATGATCTGCGATCGGTGCTGGCTGGTGGCTTCGGCCGTGTTCGTGAAGGCGTACCTCACGTCGCTGCTCGCCTTCGTCCGGCCCCAGACCGCGCGCTAGGCCTTCGACCGCCCCGGGGGCGGGCGCCGCGGCCGCTGTTTCGCCGACACCGAGCGGATCGCCATCCTTCGCCGCGCCTTGCCGTCGATGGGCGGGTCCGCGTGGCTCAGCGCCTGGCGGATCAGGGCGCGCACCGGCGGCCGATCGAGGACCGCGACTTCATCCAGGACGATGTGGCGCACGCGCGTGCCCGAGCCCTTCAGCAAGCGCGCCGGGTCGGCGAGGGCCGCGCCCTTCAGGAAGAACAGCGTCACCCAGCGCGGGTAGAGCGCGATGGAAAGGACGGCCTCGGAGGCGCGCTCGGACGGCCCGAAGCCCACGACGAGCGCGTTGTAGTTGTCGTACACGATCTCGACGGCGCCCGGGACGTACTTCCGCATCCGGGCGACGGCGGCCTTGGCGAGGGTCGCGATCTTCGGATCGTATTTCGACAGGAACGCGGCCCATTGCCGCGCCGGGGTTTCGGCTTCTGGGGTCGGCAAAACCTGGCCAGGCTAGGCCGCGGCCAGACGTGCGGCACGCCGGCGCACGAGCACCGCCTGCAGCAGGCCGACGAGGCCGGACGCGAGCGTATAGACGCTGATGCCCGCGGCCATCCGCGCGAGGAAGACGACCGTCAGGAGAGCCGGCACCAGGATCGCGGGCATCCGCTGCGCGGCGGGGAGGTTCGGGCCGAGGGCGACGGAGAGCCCGGTCACGAGCGCGCAGCACCCGGCGAGGGCGGCGTCCGGGAGGGCGAGGTCCTTGATCCAGAGGAACCGGCCGCCGGCGGCCAGGCCGCGGCGGATCGCGCTGAAGAGTCCCAGGAAGATGGGCGCCTGCAGAACGGTCCCGAGCAGGCTGCCCCCGTCGACGAGCTTGATCCCGTTCGCCTGGTACAGCCGCGCCGTCTCGTCCATCACGCGCCGCGGGTCGCTCTTGTATTTCTCGCGGACGCGCGCGAGCTGCGGCTCGATCTTCTTCACCGCCGCCTGCACCTCCAGCGCGCGGTAGGCCAGGCGCAGGGTCAAGGGCAGCAAGAGGACGCGCGTGGCCAGGGAGACGACCGCGATGGCGAGGCCCATGCTGCCGCCCAGCGCCGTCGACACGCACACGAGGGTCGCGTAGATCACGTCCACGAACTCGCTCCAGACCGGCATCGCCGTTCCTCCCGTCTCACCGTGCGGCCGAGTGGCCGCCGTTCTCCGGACATTGCATGATCGGCCGATGAAAATCCACTGGCCGGTCCTGGTCGCGCTGGTGGCGGGCGGATTCGCGAGCCTGGCCGCGGCCATCGACGACGTGCCGACGGCGGCACGCGCGCGCGATCTCGGCGTCCCGTTCGCGTTCGGAGCCCCCGGCCGCGGGAACGCGATCACGGACGTGGCGGGCGTGGCCGTCGGCCATGCGACCTTGATCGAAGGCACGTCCGTGCGCACCGGCCTCACCGCGATCCTGCCCCGCGGGCGCGGCGAAGAGGCGACGCGGCCGTGTTTCGGCGCCGTCTTCGCGCTCAACGGCAACGGCGAGATGACGGGGACGGCCTGGGTACGCGAGTCGGGACTGGTGGAGGGCCCGATCGTCCTCACGAACACGAACTCGGTCGGCGTGGTGCGCGACGCCGTGATCCAGTACGCGGCACGCCGCTGGCCCCCGAAGCCGGACGGGGACTGGACGTTCTGGTCGCTGCCCATCGTGGCCGAGACCTGGGACGGCACCCTCAACGACATCTACGACCCGCACGTGCGGCCGGAGCACCTCACGGCCGCCCTCGACACCGCAGCCAGCGGTCCCGTCGCGGAAGGCAACGTCGGCGGGGGAACCGGGATGATCTGCTACGGCTTCAAGGGCGGCATCGGCACCGCGTCGCGCGTGGTGGCCCGCGAGCGCGGCGGCTACACCGTGGGCGTGCTCGTCCAGGCGAATCACGGCCGCCGTCATCAGCTCCTGGTGGCCGGGGTGCCCGTGGGGGAGGAGATCCGCGAGGGCGCCGCGCCGGGAGACGAGATGGGGTCCATCCTCATCGTGGTCGCGACGGACGCGCCGCTCCTGCCGCATCAGCTCGAGCGCCTGGCCCGCCGCGCGGCCCTGGGGCTGGCGCGCACGGGCGCGGTCGCCGGCAACGGATCGGGCGACCTCTTCCTCGCGTTCTCGACCGCGAACCCGCAGGCCGGGGACAGCGAGGGCCTCGCCGCGCTGACCATGTTGCCCAACGACCGCATGGACGCCCTGTTCGAGGCGACGGTGGGGGCGACGGAGGAGGCGATCGTCAACGCTCTCGTGGCCGCGCGCACGATGACCGGCTTCCGCGGGCGCACGGTGATGGCGCTGCCTCACGATCGCCTTCGCGAGATCTTGCAGCGGCACGGGCGGCTCGCGTCTCCGGCGCGCTGACCCGCGCCCCGGATCAGCCGCGCGCGAGCACGGTCAGGAGCAGGGCCAGGGCCGCGGGCACGGCCTGCACGACGAGGATCCGGGGCGAGACGGTGCGCGCACCGAAGACTCCCGCGATCACGACGCAGGCGAGGAAGAACACCTTGATGGAGAACGCGAACTCCGGCGGTGAGGCGAGCAGTCCCCACACGAGCCCCGCGGCCAGGAAGCCGTTGTAGAGGCCCTGATTCGCGGCGAGGGCTGCGGACGCCCGCGCCTTCTCCTCGGACTGGCGGAACGTGCGGAGGCCGAGCGGCCTCGTCCAGAGGAACATCTCGAGGACGAGGAACCAGACGTGCTCCAGGGCCACGAGGACGACGAGGGCGGCGGCGAGGGCGCCCATCTCTAGAGCCGCGCCGTCACGAGGACCCGGCCCTTCGCGCCGACCGCCGTTTGTCCGTCCTCTCCCTTGATGCGCCCGCGCAGGTCCACGACCTCGCCGCCGAGCCGCGGGTTCGGAGTCACCCTCACCACGATCCAGTCGAGCTGGATCGTCTCGTCCGCGTAGACGGGCCGGCGGAAGCGCACCCAGAACTCGAGGCCGACCATCGCCCCCTTCCGCGAGAAGTGCGACGCGGTGAGCCCGAGCAGCAACGCGGTCGTGTGGGTACCGCTCGCAATGACGCGGCCGAAGCGCGTGTCGGCGGCGAAGGACGGATCGTGGTGGACGGGGTTGTCGTCCCCGGCCGCGTGGGCGTAGGCGGCCACGGCGGACGGCGTCAGCCGGACCTGGGACGAGAAGCGCTCGTGGGGATGGGCCCTCATGACTTCGCGCGGCGCTTCGGCCTGGCCTTGGCCCTGGCCTTGGATTTCGTCCGCGGCTTCGCCTTGGGCTTCACGTGATCCGGAAGCTTGGCGCTCCCCGTCTCGCGGTTCCATTCCTCGAACGTCTCGTTCGAGATCTTGCCCTCGACGAGAAGCTGCGCGAACTTGCGCCGTTGCGCCTGGCTCTTGAACGGCATCAGTCCTCCTCTTCGAGCCCCTTGCCGATCCGGAAGACGTGGCCGTCCGGGTGGCGCACGTGCATCTCGCGCACGTTCCAGGGCATGTCCGTCGGCGGCCAGGCCACGTCGAGTCCCTGCTCCAGGCACCGGCGGTGCACGGCGTCGACGTCGTCCACCCAGACCGACATCCACGCGCCCTTGTCCGCGGCCGTGTCGCCTTCGGGACCGAACGTCATCTTCACGCCGCCGTTGCCGCGTCCGCCCTGCGCGCCCTCGCAAAGGAAGATCTCGCATTCACCGGAGCAGACGGCACCGAAGCTCGGGGGATGGCCCCATTCCCAGCCCTTCTTCCAGCCGAGCTTCTCGAACCAGGCGAAGCTCTCCTGGATGTTCGATACGTTCAAGATCGGCGTCAGTGCCTTGGCCAGCATGTCTCAACTCCCGGAGCGAGGGGCTCCAGCGCTCGAGGCGACGATCGGAATTCCGACGAACGGGATGTGCCCGAACCACTGGATCCACCAGCGCAGGGTGATCCGCGGCGGCCGCTGCGTCAGGGCCGGGATCACCACGAGCGACATCACCATCCAGATGAAGGGTCCGTACAGGGCGGCGACTTTCAGCACTCCATGACGCGAGGCGAGGAGGCCGCGGATCCACTCCCAGCGCAACAAGAGAAAGAGGAACACCGCGGACCAGGCGAAGGCCACGCCGAAGTGCATCAGCAGTCCGATCAGGGCCGTGCGCCGGCCGCCGTTGAGCGCGTCGCTCCCGAGAAGCACCGACGCGACTCCCTGCCACAGGCGCGAGACGGTCGAGCCGTAGAAAAAGGCGCTGAGGACGCTCGAAAAGAGGCCGTCGACGATGCCGGTCAACAGGCCGGCGCGCACGAGGCGGCTCATCGCCTCGCCACCGATCTTTTCCTCGGTCATTTACGGCCTCGCTTGACCGCCGGCGGCGGAATGTAGTGGAACCGGACGAGGTAGACGTTCTCACCGCGGCCGTGTTTCGCGACCTTCAGCAGGTCGACCACGCCCTTGAAGCCCGACTCCCGCGCCAGCTCCGGAGTGACGTCGGCCAGGCTGATGGGAAGCACCGAGTCCACTTCGATCTCGCCTTCTTCCATGCGATAGCGGTTCCCGGCCTTCACGTGGGGCCTCATCCAGATCCGGATGCTGCAGCGGATCTGGCCGGAGCGGACGCCGTCGCGGAGGCGCTTCGTGAAGATCATCGCTCCGCGTCCGTTCCGGGCCACAGCTCGGCGAAGCGGGCGCGTATCCTCTCCCGCTGCTCGTCACTCAAGGACAGGCCCATCGCGCGCTCCGCCGCCGCCCGGGCCCCGTCGGTGCTGCCGCACTGGAGCAGCGCTTCCGCCTCCACGATCCAGGCCAGCGGCTTGTCCGAGGCCTCGAGAGACGGAGCGACCACGCGACGCGCGCTCTCCGCTTCGCCCATGCGCAGGTAGTGCTCGCCCAGAAGGTACCGCGCCACCAGCACGGGCGCCTGGCCTTCGTCTGGATTGTTCTGGAGCTCCAATTGCAGGGCTCGTTCGTACTGTCGGACGGCGTCGGCGAAGCGATTCAGGCTCGTGAGCACGGCCGCGTATTGCCCGTGGATGTCCGGCGTCCGGTAGTGCGCGGGATCGGCATGGGCGATCGCCTCCACGTACCGCAGCTCGGCTTCGCTGAGTTGGCCGTTCTGCCACAGGTCGAAGGCCTCGGTGGCGGCGCGTAGTGCTCGAGATTGGTCCATGCCGGAGACGTGCTATTTCAATTCGATGATGAGCTCGTGGAGCGTCGTATCGCCCACGTTCTCGCCGGCATGGGTCGTGGGAGGGCCGAACGACACCTGTCCCGCCGTCAGCTCGACGACCTTCTTGCTTCCGTCCGCGTCGGTCATGCGCATCCTGGCCGCGCTGAGCACGTAGACGAGGTAGTCGGGATGGGAGTGAAGAGGCTCACTTTCGCCCGGGCCGAGGCGCAGCTCGAGGACACGTACGCGGTGATTGTCGAGGAGGACCTTGCTCCGATTCGGGCCCGCAGTCAGATCCATGATCTCCCTCCAATCCTCGTCGACGACAATCCCTCGCCGGTCGGCGACCCTTCATTCATGGCGCCCAACCGCGTGGTCGGTGTCGGCCGTGCGGCCGAAGCCAAGAACTCCTCGCCACGCCCAGGAGTAGGCCACGACGTTTGCCATCACGACGAAGATGGCAAGGCCGATCTGCGCCGTCCGTGTGAGGCCCTCCGGATAGATGATCGGCACGAGATAGTGCTCGATGAAGCCTCCCTGATAGCCTCTCTCTCCCGCGCGAAGGGCGAATAGATTCTCCAAAGGCGTCAGCGGGCAGAGGAGTCCAGGCATCGCTTCCACATAGACGCCCCACGCGGCGGCCAGGAGGTGCGGTATCGCGACCCAGCGGTAACGTCGGGCGAGCCAACCACCGGCCACGACGAAGATGAGGAAGGCGAAGTGGACGGCAACCGTCAGCTCGGTGAGGACGCGGTAGATCACTGGGTCCGCCTCAGCAGAAGATCCTGCCCTGTGGCAATCCACCCGCCGCGACGAGGAATGGAAGATCCGCGAGGTACGAAACCACGACGCCTCCTGCGCGCCAGAGCCGTCCGCGAGTGGAAAGGCCATGAACGAAGGCAGCCCCCTGGCGATCCGGGCCCAATGTCACTTGGATAATTCCCCACTCGAGCCATCGGACAACGGGCAGCGCCAAAACGTAGAACATCGTGACGTGTCCCGTTCCGGCTGCGACAAAGGCCAACGGCGCGACTGCGAGCCCTGTAGCCCACCCGATCAGCAGCCGGCCAACACCACGAGTGAAGGCACCCCCCACGCGCCCGCCGTTGCCAAGCCAGGCCAGGCCAGCCCAGCTCCAGCCAGAGTAGCCGAACAGCTTGAGCGCGATGTACACCAGCAGACCGGTGACGCCTTCAGTCATGACTCAACGCCAAGGTGCGGCCAACACCGAGATCCGCGTCAGGCGGCGCCCTCAGGCACCCTTATTCTTGTCGTCCCAGACTTTCGGCTCCCAAAGCTCGATCTTGTTTTCGTCCGGGTCCATGATCCACGCAAACTTGCCGTTCTCGTGCGACTCGGGTCCTTGGATGGCTTCCACACCCCCCGCACGCAGCTGCTCCAGCAGCTCGGTGAGGTTGTCGACCCGGTAGTTGATCATGAAGGAAGACTTGCTTGGGCTGAACCACTGGCTGTCTTTCCCCGCGACATGCCACACAGTCAGGCCTTTATCCTCGGCCTTGTCGTCCGGCCATCGGAGGATAGCGCCGCCAAAGTCTTCCAGCGGGAGGCCCAAGTGCTTCCGATACCATGCGGCCAGCGCGGCGCTGTCGCCCCTGCTCTTGAAGAAGACGCCGCCCACTCCGGTGACTCTCGCCATCGTTGCTCTCCTCGATGTCTAGTTGCCCAACACTGCGTTGAGCTGCGAACCGGGCCCACCTGGCCATGAGAGGCTCGTCAGCTTCAACGCATTCTTGGGCAGGGGCGGTATCAGTTCAAGGCGCCTACTGCCCTATCTGCAGGGGAAATCTGGCAACGCCGTGTGGACGACCACCAGTCACTCGGACGGCACCCCGCCATGGATTCCAGCCCGCTGCGCAGAGGGCCACTTCGTAATCTCCGGGTGGTACCGTCAACTCGAATCGACCTTCAGCGTCGGTCGTGGTGTGCTTCATCGTCTTGGCGTTCCACTGGCGGGCATAGACGATGACCCCTGGTAGCGGATCTTCGGGGTCGCTCGCGTTGTGAGCGACGCCAGCGAGCGCAGGCAGTGTCAACACTCGCCAATCAGGCATCATGTGGGCAAAGCAGTCGTTGCGACGCCAAAGCTGCTGGTCCAGCGGCGGCTCGGTGAGCGCCGCGGCACATCCGGCAAAAGTGAGCGCCGCCAGGGCGCCGATGAGGAAGGTGGCCAAGACGACCGCGGCGTGGCCGACCAGGCCGGCCTGAGAGCGGCCGGATAACACCAAGATCAGCTGCGAGGGCCGCGCCACTGATTGCTGCGCGGACTTCGTCAGGTTCATCTCGTTGTCATCCCGCCCCCTACTTCCTTCTGCAACCGTATTCTCACGCGCGCTTTCCCGTCCGCAGCCCAAACCCGTGCCTTGGGGTGATGCGTCAAAACCAAGTCCGTCGGTCCCTCCCACCGCACGCCCAGTTCCGGTCCGCCGCCCGGTCCAGACGGCGCGGCCCCATGATCGGTGTCGGACGTAAAGATGTTACCGCTCCTGTTTGGCCAGTCCCCGTCGATCGGTACCAGTGCGGCCTGCGTGCTGAAGCCAGTCGTCGCCCCGCAGTCGCGCTGAAAGACCACGACCTTCCATTTCCGGTCAGGCGACGGATACTCCGCGAGCTTCTCGTTGCCGCAGAGATCGGCGCAGCCGGCGAGGAGCGCGATGCCGAGGGCCGTGGCTGGTACTGCCAATCGATGGCGCTGCGTCACCTCTTCAGTCGGGATGACACTGAGATCGGCGGCGAAGCTCCACCCGAGCCGTGCTTCGTCCGCCGCTCACTTCTTGTCGAATTGGCTCGCCGTGGCTTTCGCTTCAGCGAGGGACGGAATGCCGAGGGCCTCCCGCAGCGCGTCCGTCACGTGGGGTTCGGTGGGCGCGAGCCGGAACCTGCCAGGTTCGTCGCCAGGCTCGTACTGAGTACCGAAGCGCTGCTTGCGGCCGATCTTCATCAGGAAGCGATCCTCTGAGGCGGCAACAAGCCACCTCGCTTCCTTGTAACCTTGCGCTACGGCGGCAACGCTCATCTCGTGAGCCAAGAGGTAGTCGTCCGCCTCGCTGCCGTGTTGGAGGATCAACGCTGCATGAAACCAGTCTGCGCCCGTGCGCAGGGCACCGGAAGCGTACAGCTCTCGGGTCCGCGCCAGCCGCGCGTCATCCCTTGGCTTGAGTTTGGCCCAGTCGATGCCGTGAACGCCCGGCTTGCGATCGTCCTGGTCCTCCTGAGAAATCCGTGCGAGCTCCGCGTTGTCGGTCGGGGGCGAGGTCTGACCTCGGACCACTGGCGCCACAACCACGGTTACTGCAGCAAGGAGAACGGCGACACTCCAGCCAGACAACCTCATGTGCGTCCTCCTGTCGGTTCGCCAGGTCGCCCGAACACCAAGATCAGCGGCGAGGCTCCATTCTAGCCGTGCCTCTTCTGCTGCACCTTGTTGTTCTGCGGCCGGCGATCCACGTCATGGCGCCGAGACCGAAGCGGCAACAGTGCCGAAGTCCACCTTGGGAGGGTCCAGCGCCGACACTTCCACCTCGCGCGCAGGAGTCGTGACGGTAGCGTAGCCTCTACATGCCACCCGAAGTGAAATGCTCGCCTTGACCGGCGCGTCCACCTTGGCTGGGGTCATCATGCCTACGACCAGCGTCGCATCGGATCCAGATGCGATCTCAGCCTGGGCCTCCTCTTCTCCAAAGAGAAGCGCCGTCACTTTGCAGGGGACGCCAGTGTGGGCGTCCGACGTGACCACGCGCGCGAGCGGTTTTACGC
>Ga0207691_10005882_pt1 | contig 11847 bp, 9 predicted proteins | sample KBSM13metaG_FD_184327 | JGI IMG/M metagenome (GOLD analysis project Ga0207691, IMG submission 184327) | Miscanthus rhizosphere microbial communities from Kellogg Biological Station, Michigan, USA - KBS M1-3 metaG (SPAdes) (version 2) | ecosystem: Host-associated > Plants > Roots > Rhizosphere >...
ACCACCATGGTCGCTGCCAGGATTGCCGTTGCCGCCATGGTTGCCGCCACCATGGTCGTTTCCACCGTGGGTGCCGCCGCCATGGTTGTTGCCATGACTGCTGCCGCTGCCGCGGTTGTCATTGCCGCGGCTGTTGCTCTGGACAACCAGGGAAATCTTCTCTTGCATCCCGCGCGACATTCCGTCTGCGAGCGCCGAGGCGCTGACCAGCATCGAAGCTACTAACAAGAAAGTCACAGGGCGTTTCATCTGGGTCTCCTTAGCGGATCGCTTTCGATCCGTTGCGGCGCCAGTATCTTGTTCCGTACCTGAGCGGATCCTGAACGTTTTCCGTTCAGGTTGTTCAGGTTCGGAACGGGTATTTCCGCCTCGGAAAGCGCGAATCGAAATATGTCAGCGGCGTCCTGCGGGTCCGCTGGTTCGCATCCGATCAAGGCAGTGGCGCGCGAGCGATTTCAACATCGTGTTGAACCTCGCGCGCAAGTTCGTCCCAATCGACATGCCCGACCCGGTTGGTCCAGATACGCGGGCCGTAGGTCGACCCGGCGCGCAGCGCATAGCTGCTCCAGTGTTCGGCCGCCTTCTGCAGGTGCCGGATCGCAGCTTCCTGGTGTTGCGCGTCACGCGTCGCGCGGTACAGCGCGAGCTCGGTCGCGCCACGAATCTTGGCCGCGTAGTACTTGCCGAGCGCGGCCATGATCAAGACGTCGTTGCCCGTGGCCTGGAATTCCTGGTCGTTGGAACGCGCCCCGCGCCTGAAGGCAGGCAGGGCGGCGATGGCGGCGTCGGCGTGGGCGTCAATTCGATCCGCTACCTGCAGCGGAGTCACTCCAGTCAGCACCCCGCTCCTTGTGACGGCGGCGACGAAGGCGGGAATGGTCAGGTTGTCAGTGCCCGGATGCACCTTCTGTGAGATGAAGGTCTCGACACTGTGAAAGCCGCTGGCGGTTTTCGCCGGATCGGGACGGCTGCGGCAGCCTTCGATGTACCACTGGAAATCGAAGTCCGCCCAATGAAAGCCCGTGACCAGTGGGTAGATCATCGATGCGTCCTGCCAGGCCGCGAGAATCGCCATGCCATCGACGCCCGGGAAGCGCAGCTCGATGAGCTGTGTGATGCGCGTGTCGTCGAGCGTGGGGTCGTAACCGAGCCGCCCCCACAGCAGGAAATGCAGCCAGTGCTTTTCGACCTCGAGCTGCCGCTGCATGGCCGGCTGGCGTGACAGGAATTCACGGCCCCACACCCACATGTCCGAACCGAGGTAGTAGCCCTGCGACTTCTCGTACGGAATGTTCTTCACGAATTCGCGCACGAAATCCGGCGCGGCCCAGCGATAGAGCAGGGCGTCGTCATTGCGCAAGGTCCAGAGCGTACGCAGATCGCCGAGCGATTCGAGGTAGCCGCGGTGAAAGGTCTGCGTCGTGGATGAGAGCGCGTGCGCCTGCGCGTACTTGAAGCTGAACACGAAATCCACGTTCGGCTGAGTGATGACCGGTTTGAAGGTGGCCGCGATGTCCTGCGCGCGGGTTTCGTGCTGACGATGAATGAGACGGAAGTGACGCTTGGGTTCCGACCTCGCCGCATCGAGCACTCCCTGGCCATAGGTGGCGAACAACCAGTTCTCCCTGGCCTGGAATGACTGCGCGCCACCCGTTGAAGATGGCTCGCCCATGTTCTCGCCGGCGGTGAGGCCGATGCCCGCAAGCAAGGGATAGGTCCTGAACATTTCGCGCACGCTGGCGCGGAAGTAGTCGACGGTCTTCGGGTTATCGAGGGCCTCAGTGATGCCGTACTTGCCGTCGACTCCGTAGGTGTAGATGTTCCACGTGACGATGTAGAAGTCGATGTTGCGATCTTTCGCGTACTGCATCACGCGCCGCCAGAAATCGATCTTCTGTTCGATGGTGAGCTGCCTGACGACGGTCTTGTCGGCCAGCATGGCCGGCGTGACGATGCCGACGGTGCGCGTGGAATAGTCCTCGTCGAAGCGGATGTTCGAGCGCCACACATCGTTCAGCGCGACGTCCGGGTATTCCGGCACCTTAACCATGGAAGGAAACGGGTGCAGGTTCCACAACGAGACGAAGTTGTAGCGGTCGCGCGCCAGCTTATCGAGATAGCCGCGCCAGAAATCGAAGTCCCAGACCGTGGCGATGTTGGCTTGCGCCGAGTCGCTCATGTCCGAATAACTCGGCGTGCGCAGGTCGAGCGGAATGTTGAACTTGGTGCCGCGCATTGGCATGTAGGGATCGCGATCGGTATCGACCACACCCTCGATGCCCTGCGTACGAATTTGCTCGGCCAGCTCCAGGCCGCCGTACATGGAGCCACCGGCGTCTGGACTGAAGATGTAGTAGTCGATTCGCTTGCCATTCAAACTGCGGCGCAGGCTGAAACCTTCGGGACGGATCTTGTCCGCCGCCGGCCGCAAGGGTTTCACCAGGAGTCGCGCCATCGAAGCCTGGTCGGCTGACCAGAACTGGATGACACCCGCCGCATTGGCCAGCTTCGCGAGTTCGTCGCTCGATCTGATCCGATACACGGGGATACTGCGCGAACGCAGCGCCGCTTCAATTTCGTCCGCGGCGAATTTTGCCGGCGCCGACGCGGGATTGAGCAGCACATATTTGTCGACCGCGAACGCCGACGACGCGCAGAAAAACACCGCGACCATCGCAACCACGGCAGTATGGCCGGCGCGTGGCCTGAAAGTCATTCGGCCCCCGATTTCATGTGCGCTGCGAGCGTACACTCCGGCGAATGAATATGGGTGCCCGACTTCCCGTCTACTTCATTTCGCACGGCGGCGGTCCCTGGTCGTACATGAACGATCCCTCGCGCGTCGCTTACGCAAAGCTCGAGGCGTCGCTGGCCGCGATGCCGGCGGAGATCGGTGTCACACCGGACGCCGTGCTCATGGTTTCCGCGCACTGGGAGGAATCCGAGTTCTCGCTCACGGCGCATCCGCGCCCGCCCATGGTCTATGACTATTTCGGCTTCCCGGACTACACCTACCAGATTCGTTACGACGCGCCGGGCGAACCGGCGCTCGCGGCGCGCGCGAAAAAGCTCATCGAGGCGGCTGGTCTGCCGGCCCGGCTCGATTCGGAACGCGGCTTCGACCATGGTGCGTTCACGCCACTGAAGGCCATTTACCCAGAGGCCGACGTGCCGGTGGTGCAGCTGTCGCTCAAGGCTGGACTCGATCCGGAAACGCACCTGGCGCTGGGGCGCGCCATTGCACCGCTGCGCGACGAAAACGTCCTGATCATCGGCAGCGGCCTGTCGTATCACAACCTGCGCCAGTTCTTCAGTCCCCGGGGATGGGGCCCCTCCCGCGAATTTGACGGCTGGCTGGGCGGCGTTCTGCTGGGGGGCAGCCCGATGGACCGCGACAAACTACTGGCCGCCTGGGAGGCTGCTCCTGCGGCACGCGCGGCACATCCGCGCGAGGAACATCTGCTGCCGCTCATGGTGGCTGCCGGCGCCGCCGGGAACGAGCCGGCGCGGCGGACATATCACGAGACCGATTTTCTCGGCGGGCTTACGGTCAGCAGTTATTGTTTTTCGAAATTCACGACTCCTTGAATTCCCCGCTATAGTCCCCACAGCCGGGACACACACAAGAACATCCGGCGGGGGACTCAGGCCATGATCGAGTGGTTTGCTTCGCACAACGGCATCGAACAGTTGTTCCTGCTGAGCGGCATCGTCGGTGGAATCATTCTTCTCTTCCGGCTGATCCTCATGATCGCCGGCATCGATCACCACGGCGGTGACGTTCACCTCGACAGCGATGCGGGGTTCCAGGCGCTCACCATCCAGGGCCTTTCCTCCTTCTTCGCCATGTTTGGTGTCGTCGGATACACGCTGTATCACGGAGCGCTGTTCGGAACGCTGCTGGCGCTCCTCGGCGCGTTGAGCGCCGGCGCCTTTTCGATGTGGCTCATCCACAAGATCTTTCGCAGCATGTTGCGCCTGCAATCGAGCGGTACGGTAAGCCTGTTTGCCGCCGTGGGCAGTGAAGGTTCGGTGTACCTGACCGTTGGCAAGGACGGCGGCCGGGTACAGATCAACTTCGCCAACCGCCTGCGTGAGTTCGAGGCGGTGTCGGCCGACGGTTCGGTCCTGCCCACCGGCACGCCCATCCGTGTTCAGAGCGTGACGGCCAATACGCTGGTGGTCGCGCCGTCCGATCGATGATGGGCATTGTTTCGTAGTTAGTTAGTGTGCGCGCAGCCTGCGCGCGGAGGAACTCGCATGGATCTCACGATGGCATTGGTACCGGTGGTGACGCTGGTGCTCCTGGTGTTCTTCACCATCATTTTTCTCGCGTCGCGTTACAAGCGCTGCCCATCCGACAAGATCCTCGTAAAGTACGGAAAGGTCGGCCGGGGTCAGTCGGCGATGTGTATTCACGGTGGCGGCTCGTTCATCTGGCCGCTGTTCCAGGACTACACCTACATGAGCCTGACGCCGTTATCGATCCCCATCCCGCTCACAAAGGCACTGTCGCTGCAGAACATCCGCATCAACGTGCCGAGCACGTTCACGGTGGGTGTGAGCACCGAAGAAGCCATCATGAACAACGCGGCCGAGCGCCTGCTCAATCTCGACCAGGACGCGGTCGAGAACATGGCGCGCGAAATCATTTTCGGCCAACTGCGCCTGACGGTGGCCTCGCTGACCATCGAGCAGATCAACCAGGACCGTGAAAAATTCCTGGATGCGATCCGCCGCAACGTGGCGCCCGAGCTCAACAAGATCGGCCTGTATCTCATCAACGTGAACATCACGGACATCACGGATGAATCGGGTTATATCGAAAGCATCGGGAAGAAGGCGGCGTCAGAGGCCATCAACCAGGCCAAGATCGACGTCTCGGACCAGGACCGCAAGGGTTCAGTGGGTGAGGCCGAGCAGGTTCGCGAGCGCACCGTCAAGGTGGCGCAGTACCTGGCTGAGTCCGAAAAGGGCAAGAAGCAGGCCGAGGCCGACAAGCGCGTGTACGTGCAGCAGCAGGAAGCGCTGGCGACCATTGGTGAAGCCGAGGCGAATCGCGACCTGCAGATCAAGGTTGCGCAGAACGAGGCGAGTTCCGTGCAGGGCCAGAAAAAGGCCGAAGCCGAGAAGCGCATCTTCGTCGAGTCGCAGGAAGCCGAGGCCATCGCCGGCGAGAACCGCGCCAAGGCGCTGATCGCGGCATCGAATGCGGAACTGAACGTGCAGGCGGCGCTCGCTACCCAGCGCGGGCAGGTGGCGCAGTTCGACGCGCAGGCCGAGATCCAGCGATCGCAGGCCAAGGCCGAGCTGCAGCGCCTCACGGCGAGCGAAGTCGTGCCGCAGCAGATCGAGAAGCAGAAGATCACCATCGCGGCCGAAGCGGAAGCCGAGAAGACGCGGCGCGAAGCGCAGGGCCAGGCAGACGCCATCCTGCTCAAGTATGAAGCCGAGGCGAAGGGTATTCGCCAGGTGCTCGAGGCGAAGGCGCAGGGTTACCAGGCGCTGGTGCAGAGCGCTGGTAACGATGCTCGCGCCGCCGCGACTTTGCTGCTCACCGAGAAGCTCGAACATCTGGTGGCCATGCAGGTCGAGGCCATCAAGGCCATCAAGATCGACAAGGTCACGGTGTGGGACGCGGGTGCGAACGGCAACGGGAATGGCGGCAGCACCACGGCCAATTTCCTCGCGGGCATGGTCAAGAGCCTGCCGCCGCTGCATGACGTCGCGGCCATGGCCGGGCTCGAGTTGCCGAAGTTTCTTGGCGACACGACCGCCGCGGAGTTGCCTGCTCCGAACGGCAAGGGAAAGTAGCCGCAGCGGAATCGAGGAATGTTTCGTTCACTCGATGCCACGCGCATCGCGGAAACCGCCCGGGAGTCCTGAGTGGTTTGCTAGTCGGCGGGGACGGTGCGTTCGGTCGCCCAGTCGCGCAGCTCGGCGATTTTCTCGCCCATCACCACGGACAAGGGCCTGGTGGCGGCGAGCTCCGCGGCGATGAGACTCGCGTCCACCTTGCCATGGCCGGAATGCGCCGTGTACAGCGCAGAGACCACGGCCTGCTCGATCTCCGCGCCTGAGAAGCCCTCGCTGCGCGCCGCCAGCGCCTGGATGTCGGCGTCCGGCAGCGTGATGCTGCGCTTCTTGCAATGAATCCCGAATATTTCCACGCGCGCTGCCGGCGTGGGCAGGTCGACGAAGAAGATCTCGTCGAAGCGGCCCTTGCGCACCAGCTCGGGCGGCAGCGCGGTGATGTCGTTGGCCGTGGCGACGATGAACACGCGCGCGCGCTGTTCCGCCAGCCAGGTGAGGAACGCGCCGAGCACGCGCCGCGAAGTGCCGCTGTCACCTTCTCCAGTCGACAGCGCCTTCTCGATCTCGTCGAGCCACAACACGCAGGGCGCGAGCGCCTGCGCCGAATCCAGCGATTCGCGCAGGTTCTTTTCCGATTCGCCGTGCCACTTGGAGTAGAGCGCGCCGAAATCGAGGCGTACCAGCGGCACGCCGAGCACGCCGGCGGCGGCTCGCGCCGCGAGGCTCTTGCCGCAGCCCTGGACGCCCAGCAACAGCACACCCTTGGGCGCGTCGAGCTCGGGAGCACTGCCGTCGAAGGCGGCCTTGCGCTGCAGGATCCAGCGGCGGAGATTTTTCAGGCCGCCGACATCGGCAAATCGAGCCGTGTCCTGCTCGAAGGACAGCGTGCCGCCGCGGTTCAGGAGCTGGTACTTGGCGGACAGTAGCGGCTTGAGATCGTCCTCGGTCAGCGCGCCGTCGTTGTAGATCACCTGGCGGGTGAGGCGCTCCACGTCGTGCAGCTGCAGGCCGGCGAGATTTTCGACCAGCTTTTCGATCGCCTTCACGTCGACGCGCGGCATGGTGCCGTTCAATTTCGCCCACTCGCGCGCGGCCCGCATCACGATGGCCTGGCGCTCGGCCTTGTCCGGCAGGCGCACCGAAAAGCGCGCCGCCAGGTGCTCGAGCTCCTGTGGCAGTTTCATCTCGAAGCTGATGAGCACGAGCGTGCGCGCACACTTGTCGTACTCCTGCGCGATGTCCTTGAGCGTGCGCACGAACAGCGGATTTTCGAGGTACGGGTGGAAATCCAGCAGTACGTAGATGCCGGCCATGTTGGTCGACTTGATATGCCGCAGGAGCTGGTCCGGCTGTGCCAGGGTGCGCTGCGAGCCGCCCAGGTTCACGTCGACGCGCAACAGGCCTTCCGTCACGGTCCACTGGAATACGCCCCAGTTGCGGCCGCGCTGGGCGCGCATGGCCGCGTCACGCACCAGCTCGATGACGCGTCCTTCTTCGCGGCTCTCGATGATCACCAGGGGGACGCGGGAAGAGAGCAGGGTCTGCAATTCTCCCGTCGGGGAGACATCGGTGGGCGCTGAATTCATGAGCGACGCACTGTAGCAAAACGCGTCGGCAGCAGGCTGCAAGTCCGTCATGACACCTGCACCCGGGTTCCCTACAATTCGCCCCTTTTCCGGACGGAACCCCCTCCGGCCAGGAGACCAGTGGTGCTCACCCGTACGCGCAGGCCGAAGGCGACGCGCAGCTTCATCGATCCTTTCACGGCGCCGGAGATCCGGCGGCTGGTGGCCGAATTCGGCTCTCCGCTGTTGATCGTCGATTGCCAGCGGGTACGCGAGCAGTACCGCAAGCTGCACAAGGCGCTTCCCGGGGTCGACCTGCACTATGCACTCAAGCCGCTGCCGCACCCGGCGGTCGTCGAGACCATCGTCGAGCTGGGCGGGTGGTTAGATCTGGCGACCACCGGCGAAGCCCAGCTCGTGACCCAGCTCGGGGTGGATCCGGCCCGCTGCATCCATACGCATCCCATCAAGCGCGACATCGACATTCGCAATGCGCTGCACCTCGGCGTGAAGATCTTCGTCGCCGACAACCCGGACGAGGTGCGCAAGTTCGAGGCATACCGCGACCAGGCCGAGTTGCTGCTGCGAGTCTCGTTCCGCTCGCCGGGCGCGGTGGTCGACCTGTCGCGCAAGTTCGGTTGCGATCCCGAGGATCTCATCGAGCTCGCGCGCCTGGCGCGCAAGCTTGCGATACCGGTGCGCGGCCTGTCGTTCCATGTCGGCTCGCAGGCGGGGGATCCCGGCAAACATGTCGAAGCCATCGAGGTGTGCACGAAGCTCATGGCGCAGGCACGCCGCGAGAAACTCGGCGTTTTCGACACTCTCGACATCGGCGGCGGCTACCCCATCGAGTACGGCCAGAAGGTGGCCGACATCGGCCGGTTCTGCGCGCCCATCCGCGCGGTGCTGGCCCGACTTCCGCGTCGCTTGCGCGTGATCGCCGAGCCCGGACGCTTCATATGCGGTCCCGCTGCCATCGGCGTCGCGACCGTCATGGGACGGGCAAAGCGCGAAGGCCACTGGTGGTACTACCTCGACGACGGCCTGTACGGCTCGTACAGCGGCCAGCTGTTCGATCATGCCAAGTACCCGGTGGAGTCACTGAAGGAGAACGAGGAGAAATTCCCCTCGGTGCTCGCCGGTCCCACCTGCGACAGCATCGACGTGATTGCCGAAAATCTCATGCTGCCCGCGCTCAAGGCGGGCGACCTGATCGTCGGTCGGGCCATGGGCGCGTACACCTGGGCGAGCGCCTCGGAATTCAACTTTTTCCCAAAAGCGACAGTGATTTCCGTCAATCGGAAGCCCGGGGACACCGGTAGCGTGATGCCGCTCCCGTTCTAACTCTTGCCCGCCCGCAAAGCCGGGGCGCACCATATCCGTATGCGCAGAATCGCAAGCTGGAACCTTATCCGGTCATCGACTCTCAAACAGGTTCAGGATCACGCACCAAGCCACACAAGGACCGTAGTGAACGATCTCTGGACGCGCCGACTCTTCGTGCAGACAGCCTTTGCCTCGAGCCTTGGCCTCGCGGGCACGCGGCTCGCATTCGCTCAGGGTGAAGCCGTAAAGGAAACCCCAGCGCCGGATCGCGGGCTCGATCTGCGTAACACCCACACCGGTGAATCCCTGCATCTCGTGTACCGGCGCGGCGACGAGTACGACGCCGACGCGATTGCGAAGTTGCGCAACCTCATGCGTGATCATCGCAACGGCGAGGCGCATGACATCGATGTTGCGCTTTACGACCAGCTGTTCGACCTGGCGCAGGCAGCCCACTGCGAACCGCGCTTCGAGATCATCTCCGGGTATCGTTCGCCCGAGAGCAACGCCAGCTTGGCCGCTGAGGGTCGTGGAGTCGCGAAGCACTCGCTGCACATGCAGGGTAAAGCCATCGACGTGCGCCTGCACGGCTGCTCCTGCGCCACGCTGCGCGACCTGGCGCTGACAGCAGCCCGGGGCGGTGTGGGCTACTACCGCAACTCGGACTTCGTCCACGTCGATACCGGCCGCTTCCGTACCTGGGCCGGCTGACGCACGGTCAGGTTTGGAAACCGCGATACACAGGCGCGTCAACGAGGCGCGCGCCGGCCGGGACAACACCGTGCTCGGACGCTGTGCCTCGGGCTGGGCGGTCTTCGGTCACCAGCAGTTCGTCCAGGGGTACCTGCTGCTCCTGCCGGATCCGGTGGTGCCGGATCTCAACGCACTCACCGAAGCGCGCCGCGCACAGTTCCTGCTCGACATGTCGCGGCTCGGCGATGCGCTGATGCGCACGACCTCGCCGGTGCGCATCAACTACGCCATTTTCGGCAATCTCGAGCCGGCCCTGCACGCGCATGTGATCCCGCGCTACCGGGACGAGCCGGAGAACCTGCGCACCCAGCATCCCTGGGCCTATGACTGGTCGAACGCGGTGGCCTTCGATCCCGTGGCCGCGGGGCCGCTGATGCACGCGCTGCGCAGCGAGCTCGAACGACTCGGTACGTTGCAGACTCCCTGACATGAGCGTTCAACCCCAGTATCTCGAGTACATCCTCGAGCAACTCGGGGGTCTCGGGGGCGTGACTTCCCGACGCATGTTCGGCGGCGTGGGTCTGTATCGCGGCGAATTGTTCTTCGGACTCATCGACGACGACACGTTGTTCTTCAAAACCGACGCCTCCAACAGCGCCGAGTACACCGCGCGCAATATGCCGCGCTTCATGCCACCGACGAATCGTCCGCTGGGCCCCATGGGATATCACCAGGTGCCCGCGGACATCATCGAGGACGCCGAAGCGCTGGTGTCGTGGGCGCGCCAGTCCGTCGCCGTGGCGCTGGCATCGCGCGAGAAAAAGGCGCCACGCAAGAAGTCGACGCGGCGGCGTTAGCCGGCTAAACGCGCGCCTGGGCGGTGCGGATCAGATCCGCCAGCGATTCGACCGGCGCTGAGCAGGTGCTGCCGCGGCACAGATAGGCCCGTGATGTCGCGCCGGCTTTCTTGTCGGCCAAAGCCGGGTCCAGGTCCTGAGCGTCGGCCGGGATGCTGAACACCAGGCGATGTGGCGCGTACAACCTGCCGAGTTCTCGCTGCCACTGTTCGTTGCCGGAGGCCTGCTCACGCACGATGATGATTTCCGGCGGGGCGAGATATTCGTCGAGCGCTTCGAGCAGGCTCATGTGTCCGTGCGGATAGCGGTTCATCGCCTGCCAGGCGGCGCGCAACGTGCGCTCCGCGGCTTCCAGCCAGCGTGTTTCACCGAGCAGGTAGCCGGCGCGGATCAACACGCGCGCGGCGATGCCATTGCCGGCGGGGATGGCATCGTCGCTGAAGCTCTTGCTGCGATGAATGAGCGCCTCGTGATCGTCGGAGGTGAAGAAAAAGCCGCCGAGCTGTGCGTCTTCGAAATGCCGCAGCATGACGTCGAGGATTTCCCGCAGCCAGCGCGCGTCCTCGTTGCGCCAGCGCAATTGCAGCATCTCGAGGAGCGCATTGGCGAGATAGGCATAGTCGTCGAGGTATGCGTTGAGGTGCGAAACGCCGTCCTTGGAAGTGGCCAGCAGGCGCCCATTGCGCCAGGCGTTGGCGCGCAGGAATTCGAGCGCGCGGCCGGCGGCCTCACCAAAGTCGCGGCGCTCGAGGACCCGCGCGGCGATGCCAAGCCCCCGGATGGCGAGTGCGTTCCAGCTGGTGAGGATCTTGTCGTCGAGGCCGGGCCACACGCGGCGGCTGCGAATCGTCAGTAGTTTGGCGCGCGCGGAGTCGATGCGGCGCTCCACCTCGGCGACCTCGAGTTTCTGCTCCGTGGCGATCTGCTCGAGCGACAGAAACACGTGCAGGTGCCAGGAGCCTTCGAAATTCGGCGCATCGTCGAAACCGAAGCGGCGGCTGAAAACGCTCCATTCCTCGGGAGTCAGGGCGGACTGCGTTTCCTCGCGCGTCCATACGTAGAACTTGCCCTCGTGTCCTTCCGAGTCGGCGTCGTAGGCCGAATGGATGCCGCCGCTGTCGTCCCGCATCTCGCGGAGCAGCCAATCGCCGGTCTCGGCGGCGACGCGCCGGAACAGGCCGTCACCGGTGGCCAGCGCGGCTTCCGCGTAGCTCGCCAGCAGCGCGCCGTTGTCGTACAGCATCTTTTCGAAATGCGGGATCATCCAGAACTGATCGACGGAATAACGCGCGAAGCCGCCGCCGAGCTGGTCATACAGGCCGCCTTCGGCCATGCGCGTCAGGGTCAGCGTCGCCATGAACAGGGCATGCAGGTCCGGCGTCTCCGACACCGCGCTCGTGTGCCAGTGGTGCATGAGCCGGTCGATGGAGCCGGGATGCGGAAACTTCGGCGCGTCACCGAAACCGCCGTATCGCTTGTCGAAGGTCGATGCCAGCTGCTGGCGGGCGGCATCGAGCGGCGCGGCGGTGAGCGCGGCTGCCGGGTCGGCCGGCGGCGGCGTCAGGTCGTTGAATACTTTCATCAGCGAGTCG
>Ga0207691_10005883_pt1 | contig 11846 bp, 8 predicted proteins | sample KBSM13metaG_FD_184327 | JGI IMG/M metagenome (GOLD analysis project Ga0207691, IMG submission 184327) | Miscanthus rhizosphere microbial communities from Kellogg Biological Station, Michigan, USA - KBS M1-3 metaG (SPAdes) (version 2) | ecosystem: Host-associated > Plants > Roots > Rhizosphere >...
GACCTGGTGGTCGTCCACGATCATGACTCTCGTGCGATTCATGGGCCGGGACGTCTCCACAACTTGTTGAGTTATTTCGTGCATGTCCGAAGTCTACCTTTGTGATACCTGACGCCTGTCCGGCGTACCGGGGGTACCGTCGTCAGATGTATCCTACACCTGCTGACCAGCGCCACCACGACTGAACTTTTCCTCTGCCTGCGCCCAATCGACGACGTTCCAGAAAGCCTCGATGAATTCCGCGCGACGGTTCTGATACTTCACGTAGTACGCGTGCTCCCAGACATCGAGGATGAGGATCACGCTTGCATCGGCGGCGCGCACCACTTCGTGATCCTTGAGATCGACGATGTTGAGTAGTTTGGTCGCGTGCGACAGCGTGAGCGCTACCCAGCCGCTCGCGAAATGTTTCGTGGCGATATCACTGAATTTCGTGCGAAACGCTGCTACGGAACCGAACTCCTTCTCGAGCGCGGCTGCGAGCGCGCCGCGCGGTTCGCGTTCCGCCGATGGCGTCATCGAACGCCAGAACAGATCGTGATTGAAATGCCCGCCGCCATTGTTCTTCACTGCCGCGCGAATCGGCGCAGGCAGGCTGTCGGTGTCATTCAGCAATTGTGCGAGCGTGAGTTTCTGCAGCTGCGCATCGCCTGACAATGCTTCGTTGAGCTTCTTCACGTAAGTGCCGTGGTGCTCGCGATGATGAATGCGCAATGTCTTGCCGTCGATGTGCGGTTCGAGCGCGTCATATGCGTAGGGCAGGTCGGGCAGGTTGAATGGGTATGTGTGACGCGACACATTGTCTTTCACGGGGAAACTCCGCAGGTAGCTAGTGGCCGACAGCATGCGCCCACCGGGCGGCGCTGCGAATCCTCTCGAAATGAGGGGCGTGGTAAGACTAATCCGATCCTCCACGACCGACGGAGGGTACCGACACCTATGGGTGCTCATCCCTGAGTGTGGTGCAAAGCGTCAACGTCTAACTTCGCGTCCGTTCATAGCAACCGAAGGACGTAACTCATGAATTGCAAAGTCGCTGCGGCAGTTGCCGCATTGTCACTCGCGACGTTACCCGCCGCATTTGCGGATGAGACCGCAGGCGCGTATCTCGGGGGTGGCTTCGGTCGGTTCAATGCCGGTATCGATGATGTGGACCAGGTGGACGACGCGATCGAGGGTTGGGACGAAAGCGATGACACGTACAAGTTGTTTGCCGGGTACCGCCTCAACAAGTTCCTGTCGTTCGAGCTCGACTACGTCAATCTCGGTGAACCGTCAGGCGCCGTAGTTCCGGGACGCAATGTCGACAGCGCCGTGGACGGGTTTGCGCCGTATGTCATCGGCACCTTCCCGCTCGGCAACTGGTTTGAAGTGTATGGGCGCCTCGGTTACTACTTCTACGATGCCACGGTGGGCGTCCAGGACACCTTGGGCAATCGCGTGGAGTTCGACGAAGAGTCCGAAGACCTCGTGTACGGTGCGGGTATCGGCGCCAATATCGGTGAGCGACTCAATGTCCGTTTCGAGTACGAGAAGTTCGATCTCGAAGGACTGGATGATGCCGATTCGCTGTGGCTGACCGCCGCGTGGAAGTTCTGATGAAATCAGGCGCCGGGCTCGCAGCGGGCCCGGCGTCACCCTGGTGCTGCGCGCTTGTCGCGGATGGCATCCAGCAATAGTTCGTAATCACCGCTCTTCGGCACGTACGCGTCTGCGCCCGCGGCCAGCGTGTGGCGGATCATCTCCGGATGCGCGTGACCGGAAAAAACAACGATGGTGATCTTGTTGCCACTCCTGCGCACGGTGCGCAGCAGATCGATGCTCGATCGGCCCTGCAGTTCGAGGTCGAGCACGAGCACGTCGGCCTTGTGCTCAGAGGTGCAGGTGATGACGGACTCCACATCGGTTGCGGTGCCCACGCACTTCAAGTCGGGTTCGGCGGAGATCAGCGTGACCAGCAACTCACGCAGGTCGTCGTTGTCTTCTGCGATCAGGACACGGAGGGGTGGCGCGCTCATGACGCGGGAAGTCTACCGGTGAAATTCGACCGGCGCGCATTGTCGCAAGCCCGGGAGGCGCGCGGCAATCGGATTAAGAGACGCAGTCCTGCTCGTGTGCCGTGACCCACGCCAGCAGCGGATCCTGCGCCTGGCCCTCGCAGCGCATGGCATCGATGACCGCGCGCAGTTCGAGCAGGCGATACAGTTTGTGTTGCGCGAACCCCTCGGGCCAGAGGTCTACAGGCGGGATCGGTGCATGTTCGGGTCGCGCGACCCGGGCGTTCATTTGACTGGCCATGTTCCTTGCGGACTCCCGAACATTCGTCCCTGAGGTGGCGTCAGTGTCGCAAAGGGGGCAGGGCCGCGAATCTGCTGGTCGGCTGATTGTGGGGTAGGACGGTGCCGCAGTGCGGAAATTGGCCGCCTGAATTCCGCTCTAATATGGAAAACCTGAAGGAGGTGATCCCATGACGAAGCAGAAAATTCAGGGAGAAGGCGACTACGAGGCGACTCGCCGGTACCGCAAGCGCACCGACGAATACCTCAAGAATAACGACGTGGAAAAGGCGAGCCTGCGTGCCGCGCCGAAATCCAGTCGCGAGGCCGAGGACATGAAGGCCGCGGAAGCCGCCGGGAAGCGGCGTGCCAAGGGTGAAGATCCGGCGCTGCGCCGGCGCTCGTCACCGCGCGCCGACGCGTCCACTCGCGCCAAGGGCTCGCGGCACTGAGTGGTTAGGCGAAGAAGCGCCGCAGGGCCTGGTAGGTGGCCTCCGGCGCTTCCTCGGCCAGCATGTGGCCGCTCTCGACTTCTTCACCACGCACGTCGTTCGCCCACTCTTTCCAGATGCCGACCGGGTCATACCACTTCGGGATCACACCGCGGTTTCCCCACATGACCAGCAGAGGGCATTCGATCTTGCGCGTGCCGCGGTCGGCCTGGTCCTGCTGGAAATCGACACTGACGGCCGCGCGGTAGTCTTCGCACATGGCGTGAATCGCCGCCGGGTCGCGCGCGTTCTGCAGGAAATCCTCATAAGCATCGAAATCGGACGAACCCTGGCCGTGGCGGAACAGGAAGGCGATCGGATCAGCGCTGATCATGCGTTCGGGCAACGGATGTGCCTGGGAAAGAAAGAACCAGTGCCAGTAGCCCATGCCAAAGCGCCAGTCGGCGCGCCGCAGCGTGTCGCCGGTCGGCACGATGTCCAGCACCGCGAGCTTCGTCACCGCAGCCGGTGAATCGAGCGCCAGCCGGTATGCGCAACGTCCGCCGCGGTCGTGGCCCGCGACGTGAAATTTCTCGAAGCCGAGTTTCCGCATGACATCGAGCTGGTCGCGCGCCATCGCGCGCTTGGAATAGGTTTCGTGATTGGCGCTCGACTCGGGTTTGCTGCTGCCGCCGTAGCCACGCAGATCCGGGCAGACCACGGTGTAATGCTCGGCGAGCCTGGGAGCGACTTTCGACCACATCGCATGCGTCTGCGGAAATCCGTGCAGCAGCAGGAGCGGCGGACCTTTACCGCCATGCCGCAGACGGATGGTGACTTCATCGGTCTCAATCGTCGTCAGCGTGAATCCATCGAACACGACACCCTCGTTAGAAGCCTGCGCGAGTGGCGATGACCTTGAAGCGTCGCGCGACGCGTTCGCCTTCGTCATCCACCACAGTCAGTATGTGCTCGCCGGGGTCGATGTCCAACGATTGCTGGTGAAAAGTGTGCGTTTCGCCAAGGTATCGGTTGTCGAGGTGCCAATAAATTGTCGCTTCCCGCCGCCGATGAATCGCCTCGAAAACCGTTCGCCCGCGGCTGCCATCGAGCTCCCGCGGAATCAGCACCTGTGAATTCGCGTCGGGATATAGCAGTGCCAGTGCCGGACGACCTGGTTGCGCGCCAGCGCAATCCGCGCGCAGCGATGGCATCGGGCGATACTCCGCGTGCACGCGGCGATAGTAAAACTCCTCGGCGGGCGGCAGTACGAACCACTGTGCGCGGATCATGTTGCCGGGCGATTCGCAGTCGCTGTGCACACGTTGTTTGGCGAAGGCGTCGAGGTTGACATTCAGGTTGTGAGGGCTCAGCGCGTCGAAGTGGCTATCGCGCGGCATCCAGGTCCTGATGGCCACGCAGGCATCGGTTGCGAGATATCCGTCGTTCTCGCAGGTGTCGATACGTCGCAGTGCGTGCGTGGGCACGTCGAGCCAGGGACTCGTCGGCAGCGCGTTGAACACCGCGAACATCAAGGGCGCTGCCATGGCCGATCCGGTGAGGCCGGGGCGGCCCTCGCCGCTGGCGTTGCCGACCCACACTCCCACCGTATAGCGGCTGCTGTCGCCAACCGCCCATCCATCGCGCAGGCCCCAACTCGTACCGGTTTTCCAGGCAATGCGCCGACTGGATGCAAAGTTGCGCCAGTGGCCTTCTTCGCCGGGGCGCGGCACCTCTAACAAGGTATCGAGCGTGATCCAGGCGGCACCGGTGCCGATGGGCGTCGAGCCACGCGTTGCCGGGGTTTGCCCACGCACGACTGAGAGCCCGCGAAAACGCCGTCTCGGGTCGGCAGCACCGGTGCGCGCGATGTCCGCGAGCCCGGCGTACATCGCCGAGATGTCCCACAGATTCCCTTCGGCGCCGCCCAGGATCAGCGTGAGGCCATAGTCGTCAGACGGGCGCGTCAGCGTCGTCATGCCAGCGCTGCGCAGCAGGTCGGCAAAGCGCGCCACTCCGTAGGTCTTGAGCATGTGTACCGCCGGCACATTGAGCGAATGCGCGAGGGCTTCGTCAGCCGGCACCGCTCCGCGGTACTGGTGATCGAAGTTCTCGGGAGCGAATCCTTCGTAGTGCGTGGGGACGTCGGGCAGCAGCATGTGCGGCGTGATGGCGCCATCGTCCAGCATGGCCGCGAACAGCATCGGCTTGAGGATGCTGCCGGTGCTGCGCGGCCGTCGAATGATGTCGACGGCATGGCCGCGCGCTGAATCGAGTGACGCTCCGGAATTGCCCACATACGCCAGAACTTCGAAATTCGTGTTGTCCACGATCAGTGTCGCGGCGTTGAACACCTGCTGCCGCGCGAGCGTTGCCGAGTGCTCGCGCGTGAGGCGGGAGGCTTCGGCCTGCAGGCGGGCATCGAGCGTCGTGGCGATGCGATGCCGCGACGGATCCTGCGCGCGCAGCGTATCGAGGAGGTGAGGGGCCAGGTCGGGCAGGTCACGCGGTTCGGCAGCCAACGGTTCACTCAATGCGAGGTCGAGGTCGAGCGCCGTGAGATCGCCTGCTTCGTGCAGACGTTGCAACAGCGAGTCACGTTTTGATTGAAGACGGTCGCGATTACGTGCCAGATGCACGAGCGCTGGATTGTTCGGCAATACCGCGAGAGTCGCCGCTTCGGCCCACGAGAGGCTGCGCGGATCGCGTCCGAAATAGCGCCACGCGGCCGCTTCCAGGCCGACGACATTGCCGCCGAAGGGCGCATGCTCGGCATACATCGCGAGGATTTCCTCCTTGTCGTATGAAGCCTCGATGCGCAAGGCCAGCGCTGCCTCGCCGAGCTTGGTCGCAAGATCGCGGCGCTCGCGGCCGCGCGACAGGCGCGCAAGCTGCATGGTCAGCGTGCTGCCGCCGCTCACGACGCGTCCGGCACGGAGATTGAGGCGTAGCGCCCTCGCGATCGCCAGGCCGTCCACTCCGGAGTGGCTTTCGAAACGTTTGTCTTCGAACACCAGCAGCGCGCGCCGGAATTTCCGCGGTATTGCGCCGCGCGACGGGAAGCGCCACTGACCGTCGCTCGCGATGCGGGCGCTGAGCAGCGTGCCATCGCGGGATTCGAGGACATACGATTCCGGATCTGCGAACAGGCGCTCGGGCAACAGCCGCCAGAAAAGCACGCCCGCGATCGCGCAGGCGAGCAGCGCCGCCGCGCCCAGGCGGCGGACGCTCGTGACGTGTGCCCGCGCCGCGAGGCGCCTCAGCGCGGCGGTGAGATCACTTCGACCCATTGTCCCTTGAGCCTCGCGTGCTGATTGGCGTCGTACATGGCCTCGATGCTGGCGCCCGGTAGATAGAACCTGCCGAGATAGGCCGCATTGAGGCGTGTCTCGAAGAAGATCGATTCACCGGCTGCGAGGCTGAAGAAGCGCTGCACGCGGTCGTCGCGGATGTCGACGTACTCCGCAGCGCGCATCGCCTGGTTGCGCCAGTCGGCGGGCACCCACCAGAACCGGCCGAGCGGCTGGTTCCCAGTGCGCTCGCCATGGGTGTCGACTCCTTCCAGGCGATCGTTGCGAATTTCCCAGCCTGCGGGCACGAGTTGCGACAGTGCGAGATTGTCGAGCTGGCGCTTGCTGACGTTCCTGACTGTGAGCTGCGCGATGAGGTCGCTGCCCTGCGTGATCTTGCGCACGTCCGCAGGCTTGCCGTCGGCGTCGCTGTATTGGATCACGAGCGCGAGGCCATTGGCCGATGCGTCTTCCTCACCACTCGCAGGCGTCGCGCGCACCGCGACGGTCGCGTAGAGCTTGCGGTCGGACGTGTTGGTGACTGTGAGCGGCGTGGAACCGGTGGGCGCCGGCAGTACGATGTGCGCGACCGGTGCGTCACCCTTGATCGTCTGGTGACCTGCCGTACCCATCGCGTAGTCGAAGCTGAAGCCGGTGAACGGTTTCGTCCCCGTGTTTTGAGCGACGGCCACGAGCGCGAAGGCCAGTGACTGCGTGCTGTACCAGCTGCCGTCGTTGAGCTGGCCGGCCACGTCTTCGAGCAGCGCGGTGGTTTCACCGTCGCGTCCGAGCAGCGTCATCCCCATGAGCACCACCGCCCGGTCACGCAGCAGCGAGCCGAAGGTGTAGGGATTGGCATCGGCAAACACGAAGGCGTCGAGGCGGTCCTGGTCGACCAGCGATTTTGCCACCTCGGGTTTGCCGGCCAGCTTGTATGCCGAAGCCAGCAGCCAGCGTTCTGCGAGCGAGAGTGCGGAGTTCTCACGCAGGCGGTTCATCGCGCCGATCTCCGGCTGGCCCGCGAGCGCCAGTGTGTACAGGCGATAAACCTGCGCATAGCGTTCGGCGTGCGCGAGATCCGGCGCATATCGGCCCGGTTCCTCCCGGCGCGGATTCCACTGCCGCGCGGCGTCCCGCTGATAGCGCAGCCAGGAGGATTTCATGTCCCCCGGCAGCGTGTAGCCGGCCTTCTCGGCTTCGAGGAAGAAGTGTCCAGCGTAGGTCGTGCCCCAGTTGTTGCGCCAGTCGTTGTCGCCGTCCGTGTTCCACATGCCGGGCCAATAGGCAAAGCCACCCGATGGGTGCTGCAGGCTGCGCAGGCGTGCGAGGCCCGCGCGGATATTGTTCTCCACCTCGAGCCTGCGGTTCTGGTCGAGACTGATGAGCGCCGGTAGATAGAGCTGCGGGAAGACACTGGACGTGGTCTGTTCGAGGCAGCCGTACGGGTAGTGGATGAGGTATTCGAGTCGGCCATCCAGATTGATGGGCGGCAGTGCCGAGACTTCCAGGTTTGCAGACTGCGTGCCGGCAAGACCGAAAGGCGAGAGGTCTGCCTTCCACGATGTTCCCGGCGCGAGCGTGGTGCGCTGGAAGCGCGAGGAAGGCAGATTCGGTGTGCGGACTTCGAGCCACACCTCGCTCACCGCGCGGTATTTGCCGCTGGTCGCAATCACGCGGATCCTGCCGGCGCCGAGCGTCGGCCCTGAGCGTAGCGTGAGGAAGCCGAGCTTTTCCTCGGGCCGTGCGAATGCGATCTGCGTCGCCGCGTTGCCGACCGTGCTGAAGCGCGCGTCGGTCTGCACTTCGAGTTTCACGGACCCGATGGAGGCCTCACTCGTGAATACCGAGACCGGCAGCGAAAACTGTTCGTTGGGTCCGATGACCCGCGGCAAAGTCGGCAGGATCATCAGCGCCTGGCGCACGAAGATCGATTTGTCCGCGGAGCCGTACGCGCTGCCATCGCCCGCCACGACCATGACGCGCACTGCGCCCACGTACTGCGGGAGCTGCAGGGTGTGCACGCGCTTCTCGCCGGCCTTGAGCGAGAAGGGTCCGAGAAAATGCACCACTGGCGGGAAACGTGATTTGCCTTCGTCGGGTTTCGTGGCGTCGTCGGCGTCGCTGCCACCGAGCGCCAGCAGGCGATCGAGCTCGCCGCCGTAGGCGCCCGCGACTTCATCGAACAAATCCCACGTCGAGACGCCGAGCGCTTCGCGCTTGTAGAACTCGGCGTGCAGGTTCGGCGTCCTGAAGCTGGTGAGGCCTAACAAACCTTCATCGACGACGGCGAGCGTGTAGTCCATGGCGCGTCCCGACGTCTCGCTCACGGTGACGCTCGCCTTCGATTGCGGCGCCCACTCGGGCGCCGTCGTCACCACCGGTGTGAGATGCGTCTGCGGATCGGTCACTTTGATCGGGATCACGCCGTAGAGCCGGATCGGACGGTCGTTGTCCTTGTTGGCGTGCGGCTGGACCATGGTGACTGCGGCATAGATACCGGGCGCCATGCCGGCGGTGATCGGAATCGAAATCCTGTTCGCGCCGGCTTTGGCTTCGAGCCAGCGTTGCTCGAGAATGGCGCTGCCACTTTCCAGCGTGAGCAACGCGCGACCCTGCGAGGCCTCGGGCAGACGTACCACCGCGGTTTCGCCGACGCGGTACTCCTGCTTGTCGGTGGTCAGCATGAGGATGTTGGCCGCAGGCCCGGACTGGTCGCGGGCGGCGCCCGCCCACGACGGCCAGTCGATGTAGAACACCCGGCCGGTGCAATGACCGCCGTCGAGATCGCAGGCGCGCACCAGGTAGCGGCCCCATTCGGGATACTTGACCTCGAACTCCCAGCGCGCGGCGCCATTCTCCGAGGAAATGAGTTCCTGTTTGACCATCGAAGTGCTCTCGCCCTGCGCGTATTGCGCCAGGGATTCGCCGCTCGAGTCCCACCACCAGCGCCACTGCACTTTGTAGATCGTGAGCTGCAGCCGCGGGACGGACACCGGGTTGCCGTCCGCGTTCAGCGTCGCGAGCTCGACGACATGCCTGGTGTCGGTGAGCAGCATGTCGCGCGCCGCGTCGCCCTTGGGAAGTCTCAAGCCGACATAGCGTTCGAAAGCCGCCACGGTGCGCGTTTCGCGGTTGATGCTGAAGGCGCCGCCGCGCTCGAATACCCGCGTGACAAAGGTGGCGTTCAACATGCCCGGAGCGTCTCGCGGCAGGTCGAGGTCCTTGTCGATCCTGGCCATGCCTTCGGCATCGAGCTTGCCGTCGAGCACGGTGATCGGCGCGCCGCTGAACGAACGCGCCGGATCGTCGAAGACGAAGTCCGCGTTGCGCGAGAAGCGCGTGGGCGCACTCGAGAGCCGCACTTCGACCGCCGCGCGCAAGCCAGCCGCGGTCGCGCCCGAGAGCCACTGCGCGTTCAACGTGCCTTTGAGCGGCGAACTTTCGATCACCGGCTTATCGCCGAGGTCCAGCTCGATCTTGAGACGGTTGGGCATGACCGTCTCGACCTTGAGTGTCCTGGCGAAACTCGCACCACCCACCAGTGCCATTGCATTCCAGTCACCGGTGGGCGCATCGGCCGCGGTCTTGAGCTCGAAGGCGTAGAACTGTCCCACGGGTCTGGAGTTCGTCAGCGTCTGCACCAATTGCCCCCGTGGATTGCGCAGCTCGACGGTGACCGGGTGGTTAGGCGGCAGCGTATGAGTGCGGTCCTGCAGCGCGAACGTGAGATAGATGGTGTCGCCCGGGCGCCAGACGCCGCGGTCACCGTAGAGATATCCCTTGAGTCCGGCGACGACGCTTTCGCCGCCGACGTCGAAGTGGCTCACGGGCAAGGCCACACCGTTCGCCACGCGCAGGTAGCCCTTGTGGCCGCCGTCATCGGCAATGAGCGCGAACGGCGTGCCGCGTGGGTCGAGCTCCACCATGCCGCTGGCGTCGGTGCGGCCACTCGCAAGCAACTGGTTCTGGTAGCTCATCACGTCGATCTTCACGCCTGGCAGCGGTTTGGCGCTGTCGAGTGCCGTGGCAACCGCGAGCAGCTTCCCGCGCTGCGCGCGCTTCGCGATCAGTCCGATGTTGGAGGCGAGCAGGTTGCGGGCATCGCGGATGTTGCTGGCGTACCGGTAGTACGCCGCCTTGCAGGGATCGTCGCGTTCGTTCCAGCTGATTTCGCCGTAGTTCTCCTCGGCGTAGTCCCAGTTGGAGGTCTCATAGCTATCAGTGTCCTCCTGACTTACAGGCTCGGGATCTTCGATCGCCGTGGTCTCGGAAGCATTCGGACAGTCATAGAGAGCGTCCTGCGGTGCGAGCGACAAGGTGAGCTGGAACAGGCCACCGGGATGCTTGCGCGTGAGATCGGTGACGTCGAGGTCATAGCGCGTCCATTTGCCGGGAACCGGTGACGCGAGCGGAATCGTCTTGCGCCACAACACCCGCCCGACGCGGCCGAGCTCCTGCGAGCCACCGAGCGGATTCACCTGCAGGAACTGCGGGATGTTTGGCTCGAAAACCTGCAGTGCAGTGACGCGCACGGCGCGCGCGCTCACTGCTTCGAAGGGCACGCTGAGCCTGGCGGCGTCCGGCAGGATCACGCCTTTGCCGGCGAAGCGCACCTGCGGTTTCGTGTTGGCGAATTCCAGCTTGAATTCGCGCATGCCGACGAGCTTCTGCCCCGAGCGGCTGTGAATGGCCGGCTCCAGCGTGAGCGTGACTTCACCGGTCACGTCGTCGCCGAGATACAGCGTCAACAGATCGTTGCTGATCGAGGTCGTGAATTCTCCCTTCGACAATCGCACCTGGCCCTTGAGGTCCTGGCGCGCGTCGAGCGCATCGGAGAAGCGCACCTGGATCTGGCGCTGATCGCCCACCTGCACGGCTTCGGTTTGCGTGACCGCGAATTCATCGAGCGCAGGCACGCGCCAGCTCTGGGACCCTTGGTTCTCTACGTCGAGTGGCGCGCCATCCCAGCGCACGATGATTTCCTGTTCTTCGCGTTGGCGCGCGATGTCGCGAAGCGTGAAGTGATACTGCCGTTCGCCGGCATTCCAGGTGAGGGGTACGGGCTTGCCATCGAGCGTCGCGGTGACGATCTTTTCGACGCGCTCGCGATTCTCGGAGTCCGCGGTGAGCACGGTTCCGGAGAGCACCATGAGCTCGTTGCGGTCCGCCTCGACTTCGAGACCGTCGATGCGCACGTCGAAATTCACGCCGAGCGTCTTGACGAGGAATTCGAAGGGCTTGGTGTCTTCGGGCACGCCAGTCAGACCCCGGGCCCGCACGGTGACGCGGTATTCGGTTGCGGCCGAGAACTCCGGATCGGCGCGCAGAACGATTTCGCGTCGGCTCGCAAACGTGGCGCGCATCTTCACGGCCGGTGTGATGCCGATATTGGCGGTGGCGTCCGAACCCACGCGTTCCTGCGGTACGACATCGTTGCTGAACAGCACGCGCACTGGCGACTGGCGCGAGATGGCGCCACTGCTGTGCTGGCTGATGGAGGTCACCCATTGCGGATCGGGCGGTGCCGTGCGCTGCGGTGTGGCGACGCCGGTGCTGCCGCTGCAGTTCACGCACACGAACACCGCCGCCGTGACCAGCAGCGCGGACAGGAAATTGCGAATCATGGACGCTCCGACGGGAGAGGTTTCGACGCTGGTTCAGTTCAGCGGAGGAACCTGTCGGGCACGTGCCGCAATTGTGGCGAATGTGGGATGTGGGGAGAGGGCGGCGGTGCCCCAGCGATCGCACCCACAGAGGGTTGAGCTCGCTTTTCGCCGGGCCCTTCGTTTGATTGGAGGCGCGAGTTTGCTGGCCGCCGCCGGACGCGATGACGTCTGGGCGCGGTCGGC
>Ga0207691_10005884_pt1 | contig 11846 bp, 2 predicted proteins | sample KBSM13metaG_FD_184327 | JGI IMG/M metagenome (GOLD analysis project Ga0207691, IMG submission 184327) | Miscanthus rhizosphere microbial communities from Kellogg Biological Station, Michigan, USA - KBS M1-3 metaG (SPAdes) (version 2) | ecosystem: Host-associated > Plants > Roots > Rhizosphere >...
GAAAGGGTTCGGGCCAGGACCATGGCCATGCAGCACAGTAGTGAATTGAGGGATGCAGCCAGTGTATTATTCCAGCAGGTAAAAGAATTAGGTATTGAAGCCTGGACTTGCGGGTATAACATATGGGATGAAGACAAAAAAACAGTAACGTCATGGTTGAGCAGGGGTGTGATGCAGCCACCTTTTAAAATACCACTCACGGAAAATGCGACGTTGAATCATTTTTATGAAGCAGCCCAAAGAGGTGAGTCATTATTTGTAGAAGAAGTTACTGGGGAAACAATAATTGAACTATATAGATTTTTAGGATCTCTTCTTGTTTCGCAGGGAGTATCGGAGGAAATAAGACAACCTGGTTATTCCCCACCAACCTACCAGGTAAATCATGCAGCATTTTTTTCCTATGGGCATCTGCTGTTTGTAACATATAAGCAATATCCTGAAACCCATGAAATCTTTAAAAGGTTTGCAGTAGTTTTCGAACAGACCTATACCCGTTTTCTTGATCTTGAAAAAGCGGAGAAACAGGCCCGTGAAGCACAGATTGAAGTGGCACTGGAAAGAGTGCGTTCACGATCAATGGCGATGCATAAAAGTGAAGAACTGTTAGAAGTTATTTCAGTAGTGTCGGATCAATTGCAACACCTGAACTTTAGATTTAACACAGTAAGCTTTGCGGCCAATAACCAGGAACATGACTATAAGTTTTGGTTCGCGATAATGGGAAATCCAACTCCGCTATATATCCAGGTACCCTATATAGCAAATCCCATGTTTGACCGGGTGAAAGAAATTTTGAAAAACGGAGTTGGTTTTTATACAGACACTCTTACTCCTGAGGAGAACAGGCAATGGCATGAACACGTGTTTGCAAATGCAGACTTTTCATTTTTAACGGAGGAAACAAAAGCATATATATTGAGAAGCGGTTATGCAAGATCTGTTGCCGTCTCACCGCACATTATGTTTATAGTTAGTAATTATGCCGGCAGGCCTTATGATGATACTGAGAATGAAATAATCAAAAAATTTGCTGCCGTATTCGAACAATCTTACACTCGTTTCCTTGATCTTCAAAAAGCAGAAAGCCAGGCACGTGAAGCACAAGTTGAAGCAGCTTTAGAACGAGTGAGGAGCAAGACAATGGCCATGCATAATAGTAATGATGTAGGTGATACAGTGGCCACAATGTTCGATGAATTTGTAAAACTTGGTATCTCGACAAACAGGTGTGGAATTCTCATTTTCAGCGATTCTCCAATGACAGAAGTGTGGACTGCTAAAAACAATCCGGATGGAAAGGCAAGCCTGATCATTGGACATTTGGATCTTCTGATTCATCCCCTGCTTCAAAATGTTTATGAGGCTTGGAAACAAAAGAGATCTTTTTTTAGGTATGATTTGGTCGGGGAAGATATTAAGAATTATTACGAGGCCATCAACAATGCTCGTGAATATCCGGTTCGTTTTGATATCGGAAGCATACCATTGAAAGAAGCTCATAGTGATTTCTTTTTTAAGGAAGGTTCCGTATTTGCATTCACAAAAGAACCAATCCCTGAGGAGTCATCTAAAATTTTAATGCGTTTTGCAGGTGTTTTTGGACAGACCTATCGCAGGTATCTCGATCTTCAAAAAGCTGAAGCACAAGCAAGGGAAGCCACCATTGAAGCGGCCCTGGAAAGGGTTAGGTTTCAGGCGATGGCTATGCAGAACAGTGAAGACGTTGGTGTTGCTACAGCTACTATGTTTACGGAGCTTGACAAACTCGGCGTGGAAAACTTGCGTTGTGGTATTGCCATTATCCACACCGATCAAACGATGGAAGTCTGGTCTGCCGCTAATACGGAAACAGGAAAAACAATAAAAAACGTTGGTTTTTTTGACATGAATGCGCATCCTCTATGGCAGGAATTTTTCAAAAAATGGAGTCAGAAAGGCGAAGCTTTCTTCTACTACTTAACAGGCAAAGAAAAGCAGGATTACTATAGGATTTTGTCAAAGGCGCCGGGTTATAAGCTGACAATGGACCTAAATGAAATACCCGATCAGTATTTTCAATCCTATTCTTTTCCCGAAGGCGCAATTTGGTCCTTCTCGCTAAAACCTCTTTCGGAAGTAGAGAACCAGGTATTGCAAAGATTTACAGCAGTTTTTGCGCTCACTTTCCGCAGATACCAGGATCTTAAAAAAGCTGAAGCCCAGGCTCGGGAAGCCACCATTGAAGCAGCCCTCGAAAAAGTTAGAGGTAAGGCACTGGCTATGCATAACAGTAATGACCTTATCGAAACGGCGAGCATGGTGTTCACTGAATTGCGGAGACTGAACATCAGGCCAATGCGTTGTGGTGTGAGTCTGCATAATAAAGAAAACCGAAAGAATTTATTGTATTCTGCAACAACCGGTGTAGAGGAAGATAATTTATCGCTGATTGGATGGGCAATCCTGGATGATCATCCTGTTTTGTCGGCCATTTATGATCACTGGATTAAGGGTGAAGATTATTTCCCGGTCTTAAAAGGTGAGGAACTGAAATCCTACTATGAAAAAATCTCGTCCAATTTCAACGTTCCTTTAAATGCCCAAATGGGAGATGAACAATATGGTTATTTCCTTGCATTTTCAGAAGGTAGTTTTTACGGATGGTCTGACAAACCGTTTACTGAAGATGAAATAAAAGTCCTTAACCGCTTCCGAACAATTATTGATCTAACCTTCCGACGCTATGTGGAACTGAAAAAATCAGAATCCAATGCCATAGAAGCAGTCAGAAGGGCTTCTCTGGATCGTGTTCGGGCGGAAACAGCATCCATGCGCACTGCGGCTGACCTGGAGAGAATCACACCGATGATCTGGAGCGAACTTACCACCCTTGGAGTGCCATTTATTCGTTGCGGAGTTTTTATCATGGATGAAGACCAGGAATTGATCCATACTTTCCTTTCAACACCTGATGGTAAAGCTATTGCATCTTTTCACTTACCCTTTGACGTTAGTTCGGATATCATCCAGACGGTAAATCACTGGCGCGATAAAAAAATGTACAGGCAACACTGGGATAAATTTGCATTTACAGAATGGTCGAAAAAATTAATGGAACTTGGGGCTTTACCTCTATCATCTACCTATGTAACAGAATATCATCCTGAAAATTTATACCTGAATTTTCTTCCATTCAATCAGGGTATGTTATATGTGGGAAATGAATCGCCCCTGGAAGATTCAGATCTTTTGATCGTTCAAAACCTGGCGGAAGCTTTTTCAACTGCGTACGCGCGTTATGAAGATTTTCGAAAATTGGAAGCCGCCAAACTGCAGGTAGATATTACACTGGCTGACCTGAAGCAAACACAGGTACAGCTGGTACAGGCAGAAAAAATGGCATCCCTTGGTGAACTTACTGCCGGCATAGCACATGAGATACAAAACCCGTTGAATTTTGTAAACAATTTCTCTGACATCAATAATGAACTTTCGGAGGAGATACTTGACGCTGCCACTCGTGGTGATCTTGAAGAAATTCGTTTATTGGCCGCTGATATCAAGGCAAACCAGAACAGGATCAGTGAGCATGGAAGGAGGGCAGACGCCATCGTGAAAGGGATGCTCCAGCATAGCAGAACCAGCAGTGGAGCCCGGGAGCCGACAGACATTAACAAGCTTGCGGATGAATATTTCAGGCTTGCCTATCATGGACTTAGGGCGAAGGACAAAACATTCAATACAAACCTTAAAACCCGTTTTGAGCCAACGATTAGTGATATTAATGTTGTGCCCCAGGATATAGGGCGTGTGTTGTTGAACTTATATAATAATGCATTTTATGCGGTAGCGCAGAAAAAGAAACAAACTCCGGTGGGATATGAACCAGAAGTGTCAGTAAATACTGAAATTGAGGAAGGGGAAATAGTGATAACGGTAAAGGATAATGGAATGGGTATACCAGACAAGGTTAAAGAGAAGATCTTTCAGCCTTTTTTCACAACCAAACCAACCGGGCAGGGAACTGGTCTTGGTCTGAGTTTGAGCTATGATATTGTGAAGGCCCATGGCGGTGAGTTAAAAGTGGAAAGTAAAGAAGGCGAAGGAAGTGTTTTCATTGTATCATTACCAATTACAGAGTAGTCGATCGTTTTGAATTTAGATGTAACATGAAAAAAATATTAGTAAAACATAGGTATGGTTAAATCGAAATTAGTTGCTGTATGTTTGATCTCATTGTCAATTTATTTCCTCGCAGGATGTAATAGATCAGGTGAAAGCATTGCTTTTCCTGTTGATGAAAAAGAATTTTCACTGCCTGCTGTGAAAAAGTTTTCATTTTCTGAACCCGTAAATTTAGAATGGGAAATAGCCAATTCCAACGATATCAAACCCTGGCCGGTAAAGAAATTTGATTTTGACAAATTGCCGTCAAAGCAATTTGATATCGGCAATCCAAAAGCTTTATTGAAACCCCTTGAGGTGAAAAAATTTGACTGGGATGCTGTGGCGGATACAATATTTAATAAAGATTCCCTGCCTTCAGAACCCCTGAAATTCAAAACAAGAATCCTTGGCGAACCGAGGAAAGTAAAAGCAGGGATGCCTGCAATTAAGGCAGGCACTACAAGAGGATTGATGGAGTTTGGTTTAAATGTCGGAATGCCTGGTATCGGGAGATGTTTTATACAAGACAAACACGGATTAATATGGATAGGGACAGATAAAGGTCTTGTTCGCTATGATGGAGAATATCTTGAAATATATAGTGGTGAACAGGGACTTTTTGATAGTAATATTTGTTCACTGGTTGAAGACAGGAATGGGAAGATCTGGATAGGAAACCCTTCAGGAAGCGTACAGGTTTTGGACAAAGAAGCTGGGATGATCAGAATTGTAGAAACCAGCTTTAAAAAAGGATCCGCGTATTATTTAATACAGGATTCCTCAGATCAAATTTGGGTCATACAGAATAATCAGGGAGTACTTATCATCAATGAAGCCGAAGGAAAGCTTAGAAAATTTAGTTCATCAGAAGGCCTTAACGATGATTTCACTATCGGTTTAATACTGGATCACAAAGGTATGATCTGGATTGGTACAGCTGACGGAGCTAATATTATTGACTGGTCCGCTGGCAAAAATAAACGACTTAAACTAACTAATGGCTTATCCGATCCCAGAGTTTATCTAATAATGCAGGACAAAGAGGATCGCTTCTGGCTGGCAGGAAATGATGGCCAGGCGCAGATCCTGGATGTAAATAAAAAGACGATAAGTTTTTTAGGGAGAGATCAGGGCTTGCCCAAATTTAACTTTATTGCTTGTTTCATTCAGGATAAACAGGGAACTATCTGGATGGGAGATAATAAAGGGAAAGTAACTGCTTTTGATGAAAAAGGCGGCCTACTTCAAAATTACATTGTGACTGGTGAAGTCGAGGGCAATAATAATATCGTATTTAATCTGAAGGAAGATAATAATGGCAATATCTGGGTAGGAACATTTACTGTCGGAACCTATTATATTAACAGGAACAATGGAAGGCCCGGAAATTTTACAGCAGCAAATGGATTAAGTAACACTGCAATCTGGAGTATTCTGGAGGCAAAAAATGGATGGATCTGGATCGGCACGGGTAATGGAATAGATGTTTACGACCCGGCCACTGGCAACCTCAAACATATTGGAAAAGAACAAGGTCTTTTGAACGACAGATCTGTAACCATGATCGAAGATAAACAGGGTCGTATCTGGGTTTGTGGAAATGAATTCGGGATCAGTATTGTTGATATTGTGAATGGAACAGTAACAGGAATCACCAACGAAGAAGGTCTTTATTCAAATTATATTTCGTCTATGGTGGAGGATAACCACGGACAAATTTGGTTGGGCTCCGCGCGTGGTGTTGTTTCTTTAGTGGACCCGGAAAAACAAAAACTCCAGAAATTAATAAACCTTCCGGAGTTTATAAATACGCGATTAAATACGCTTTATAAAGATAAATCCGGAAATATTTGGGTAGGATCTGTAGGTGGTGGAATAGCAGTGATTGATCATTCCCGAAATGAGTTAAGGAAATTGAATACCGACCGTGGAATGATCACCAACGAAGTGAATTCCATAATAGAAGATTCACGGGGGAATATTTGGATAGGTGAAGAGAAAGGTATCCAGGTATTGGATCAGAAAAATAATACTATTACCAGCTTCACTGAACTGGAAGGATTATCAGCAAACGGGACATATACAATTGATGAAAGGAAAGGAATAATATATGCAGGAACTGCCAAGGGATTTACGCTATTAACGCCTGAAACGTCAACACGGGTGACAAAACCATCATGGAATATTTCTTATATCGGAAAAGAGCAGGGTCTCACTTATTTAGACGTTGACGGAAATAGTTCCTTATTAAGTTCAAAAGGTCAGCTATGGGCTGGTGTGGAGGAAAATATCCTCACAATCATTGATGATATCAAAACAGATACTGTTGTTGCAAATACTTTCATAACAGGGATCAATATATTAGACAAACCGCAACAATTTTACGATAACAAAATTCTGGCCGGCAGGCTGAATAAGCTCGATACTTTATGGGATAATGATCTGGATACATTTTATGTTAACAGTCAGCTGCCAGCTGACACTGGATACTTAATGACGCATAATATTAACTGGGAAACTATTTCCGGACCCTATAGAATTCCTGTTAACCTGAGATTGCCTTATAACCAGAACTATCTCAGCTTTAATTTCACGGGATCAAATTTAAATAATCCTGATAAAACGAGATATAGGTATATACTCGAAGGCATAGATAAAAACTGGAGTGCGATTTCTGAAAAACCTTTCAGTGAAAATTACAGGGACCTCCCGGCTGGAGATTACGTATTTAAAGTGAGTAGCAGAGGAATGAATGGAATCTGGAGCCGTCCCGCAGTGATGTCGTTTACCATACTTCCTCCATGGTGGAAAACCTGGTGGGCATATCTTCTATATACTGTGTTTGCATTAGGTATCCTTGGATTTTATGTACAATACCGGTCAAGGGCATTAAAGCAGGACAATCTTTTATTGGAAGAAAAAGTTGTTACCCGCACAAATGAATTGAGAAAATCACTAAATGATCTCAGGGATACTCAATTTCAGTTAGTTCAGTCAGAAAAAATGGCTTCGCTGGGTGAGCTGACTGCCGGAATTGCCCATGAAATTCAAAATCCCCTGAATTTTGTAAATAATTTTTCAGAGATCAGTATTGAACTGGTAGATGAATTAAGTTCAGAATTAAAGAGCTCTGAAATAGCCAAAGAGAAAAAAGACAACATGCAGTCTATTCTTGAAGATCTTATACAGAATCAACAAAAAATTAACCTGCATGGTAAACGGGCAGATTCTATTGTAAAGGGAATGCTTCAGCATAGCCGGAGCAGTTCTGGTGTGAAAGAACCAACTGATATCAATGCATTAGCCGACGAATACCTAAGACTGAGTTATCATGGACTGAGAGCAAAAGACAACTCATTTAACGCAATAATGAAAACGGATTTTGATCCCGCTATAGGCAAAATAAATATTGTACCGCAGGATATGGGACGTGTGTTGTTGAATCTTTATAATAATGCCTTTTATGCAGTATCAGCAGAGGCAGTCGCCCAGGCTGACGGTGACTACCAACCGAATGTAATTGTTAGTACAAAAAAACGGAACGGCTGGGTCGAGATTTCGGTGAAGGATAATGGAAGTGGTATTCCGGATAGTGTTAAAGAAAAAATATTCCAGCCATTTTTTACAACCAAGCCTACAGGTCATGGTACCGGGCTCGGACTTTCCCTTAGTTATGATATTGTAAAAGCACATAACGGTGAACTAAATGTGGAATCGGAAGCAGGAGAAGGCGCAAGATTTATTTTGAGATTGCCTGTATAGTTAATTGATACAAATATGAAGTTATTGAGTGGTCTGATCCTGGTTCTGCTGTTTCCCTTTCTGTCAATAGGACAGATGAATCCTTTTTATTTTCAGCAGGTCCTTCCAAACCAGGATAGCCTCCGTGTGATACTCAATAATTCCAGTGACATATTTACCCAAATTAATATCAATCGGGAAATAGGGTTTTCCTATTATGAAAACAAGCGCGACAGCGCTATGATTTATTTTGAAAAATGTTTGTTGCTGGCTAAAACGGCAAACAGGAAATTGTGGGAGGCTGATGCCTGCAACTCCATCGGATTCATTTGCTATACCCAGGGTAACTATCCAAGGGGTCTTCAGTTCCTCCTTCAGGCGCAAAGAATTGCAGAAAACCCGGAATCTGAAAAAAATGCATGGCCATCAAACGAAAAATATTCTGTTACTCCTAAACAAGCCAGGTTAGCAATTCTGTCGAGATGTTATAATCACCTGGGTTCACTTTATGGATTTACCGGGAAGTTTAGTGAATTTAAAGAGCTTGAATTTAAATATTTCAATCAGGGTCTTGAAATTGCGAATTCACTTGATGAAAAAAACCTGCAGAGTGTTCTAAACATGAATATATCGAGGCATTACTATTTTGCAAACCAGAATGACTCAACACTATACCATGCAAAAAGAGCATTGATATTAATGAATGAGTCTGGATATACAAGGTATAAGGGTTCCGTCTACGCAACCCTTGGCAATACTTATGCTCGGCTGAAAAATTATCCATTAGCAAAGGAAAATTTTTACCTGTCAGTAAAAGCCAGCCAGGATATTAAAAATCTCCGTTCTCTTGCCGACGGATATCTTGCAATGTCAAGGGTATACAGGGATCTGGCAGAAGTTGATTCAAGTATTTATTTTGGAAAAAAGGCTATTGAGGCTTACGAACACACACAAATACCGGCCGGACTCGCTGATTCTTATGCTTCCATTGCTCTCGCTTATCAAATAAAAAATAATATCGATAGTGCCTTCAAGTACCAGGGTCTCTCAATGAAGATGAGAGAGAATATGAGTGTTGAAGAAAAAATCAAGCAATTTCAGAACATGAATTTTGATGAGCAAATACGTGTTCAGCAAATTGAAGAAGAAAAATCTCAATTACAGAACCGGATTCGAACTTATGCCCTGGTTGCAGGTATCGCCGTTTTTATGCTGATTGCATTTATACTCTTAAAAAATAATCGTACCCGTAAAAAAGCCAACCTGGTTTTAGAAAAACAAAAATCGGAATTGCAACATACGTTATCCGAGTTGAAATCAGCCCAGGCTCAGTTGATACAATCTGAAAAAATGGCATCTCTTGGAGAACTCACAGCTGGGATTGCACATGAGATTCAAAATCCATTAAACTTTGTCAACAATTTTTCTGAGCTGAATAAGGAATTGCTCCAGGAATTACAGGACGAAGTAAAGAAGGGGAACCTTGAAGAGGTATTAAAGATTGCAAAGGATGTTGTCGAGAACCAGGATAAAATTAACCAGCATGGGAAACGTGCGGATACTATTGTCAAAGGAATGCTTCAACATAGCCAGGCTGCGAGTGGCCACAAAGAACCAACAGATATTAATGCACTTGCAGATGAATTCCTGAGAATTGCGTATCATGGTCTTAGGGCAAAGGACAGTGAATTTAATGCCCATATGGAAACGAACTACGACAATACACTCGAAAATATTAATGTAATTCCGCAGGATATAAGCCGTGTTCTACTGAACCTGATCAATAATGGATTATATGCAGTCAATGAAAAATCCAGGGAAAAGATTCCCGATTATGAACCTGCTCTACGCGTTTCAACGAAACGTCTTGGTGATAAAGTTGAAATCAAAGTAGCTGATAATGGCCTCGGAATTCCGGATAAAGTAAGGACTAAAATTTTCCAGCCATTTTTTACTACTAAACCAACAGGTCTTGGCACGGGGCTGGGACTATCATTGAGCTATGATATCATCAAGGCACATGGTGGTACAATTACTGTGGAGTCAGAAGAAGGCGAAGGGTCAACATTCAGAATTCAATTGCCACTAACATGAGGAATCGCAAGACATTTCTCATCTTAATAACCTTGCTGTCTTTCTCTATGGCAGAGGCACAGGTAAATCCTGTGTTTGTTGAACCCACCAGGAAACAATTTGACAGCGTAAAAGCAATTTTATCGCAAGATTTAAATGACACCGTGCGCATGGCATGCTTGAGGGAAATGACTTTGTATTATATTGAAGTCAACCCTGATAGTGTATTATATTATGTACGACAGGAATTGCCATTAACAGAAAAATTAAATTTTCCTTTATGGCGCGCAGATGCATTAGACCTCCAGGGGATTGCGCTGACAAGGAAGAATAACTTTGTCGAATCGCTCCGGTCATTGAATGATGCGCTACAAATTGCAACTGATGTTTCATCAGAGAAAAATATTTGGAATATTTCCAGGTTTAGTTTTCGGAATGATCCTCACGAGGCGCGTTTGAATCTTCTTGGTGCCATTTACATTGATCTTAGTACATTATATGGCGCTGTTCGCAACCTTAATCAGGAGAAGAAATACCTTGAACAGGGTATAGATATTGCCACCAGCATAAATGATCATACTATACTTTCTATAGCTAATTCCAGATTGGGTGATAAATACCAGGAAAAAGGTATGATTGATTCGGCATTGGTTAAATTCCAGGAGACATTGAATGACATAAAACTTTCCGGTTATAAAAAATACCTGGGAGGAACCTTAAGTCTTATTGGTGGCATCTACCTGGACAAAGCAATGCTTTCAGTTGCCGAACCTTATATCCGGAACTCATTTGTAGTAAATATTGAACAGAATAACATGTATGATCTTTTCCATTCGAATATACTAATGGGAAAATGGCATATGGCCGGTGGTAATATGGATTCTGCATATTTTTTCCTAAAAAAAGGAGATTCCATTATAAATAAGACAGGAGGTCCTACAGGGAAGCTTTTTGCCGTTAGATCATTAGCAGAATATTTTAATAAAAACCATAAACCAGATAGCGCATTTAAATATGTCCAGATGGCAATGGTTCTTAGTGATAGTGTGAACAGTGCAGAAAAATTGAGCCAGTTTCAATCCATTGAATTTGCAGAGAAGTTGAAGGTCCAGGAACTGGAAAAAGAACGGGTTAATACTAAAAACAGGATCAGGACATATTCCTTGTTAGCCGGATTATCTATTTTTTCAATAATTGCGGTTATGCTTTACCGTAATAATCGTCAACAACAAAAAGCAAATAGTCTGCTTCAGCAGCAAAAAGACGAAATTGAATCGACGTTGGTAAAATTAAAATCGACCCAGTCACAGCTTATTCAATCAGAAAAAATGGCTTCTCTCGGTCAACTCACGGCAGGTATCGCTCATGAAATCCAGAACCCGTTAAATTTCGTCAATAATTTTTCTGAAGTAAATACAGAAATGGCTGATGAGCTAAGGGGCTCCCTGGCCACCGGGAATTATGAAGTAGCAAAAGATCTCGCCGACAATATAAAAACAAACCAGGAAAAAATCAGTGAACATGGCAAACGTGCGGACAGTATTGTGAAGTCTATGCTCCAGCATTCACGCACTAATACAAGTCAGAAAGAATTGACTGATATCAATTCGCTGGCAGAAGAATATCTGCGCTTATCCTACCACGGTATGAGGGCCAAGGATAAATTATTTAATACTGACTTCGAATTTGTCCCAGATCCTTCCATTCCCTTGCTTAATGTAATACCACAGGATATTTCGCGAGTGTTATTGAATCTGTTCAATAATGCTTTTTACGCGGTCAATGAAAAGTTGAAGTCTGGTTTACAAGGGTATTCTCCAAGAGTAACGGTGATAACCAAACTTAGTCAACGATCTGCAGTAATATCAGTAGAAGACAATGGT
>Ga0207691_10005885_pt1 | contig 11846 bp, 9 predicted proteins | sample KBSM13metaG_FD_184327 | JGI IMG/M metagenome (GOLD analysis project Ga0207691, IMG submission 184327) | Miscanthus rhizosphere microbial communities from Kellogg Biological Station, Michigan, USA - KBS M1-3 metaG (SPAdes) (version 2) | ecosystem: Host-associated > Plants > Roots > Rhizosphere >...
GACCTTGCGCGCGACCCGCGCTGGGGACGGAGCGAGGAGGTCTACAGCGAGGACCCCTATCTGGCCGGCACGATGGCGACCGCCTTCGCGAAGGGCCTCGAGGGCGACGACCCGAAATATTGGCAGGCCGCGCCATTGCTCAAGCATTTCCTCGCCAATTCCAACGAGAATGACCGCACGCGCACCAGCAGCGATTTCGACGAGCGCCTGTTCTGGGAATATTATTCCAAGCCGTTCCGCATGACCTTTCAGGACGCGGGCGCGAGCGGGGTGATGGCATCCTACAATGCGTGGAACGGGGTGCCGATGGCGGTTAACCCGGTGCTGCGCAAAATCGTGATCGGGCGGTGGAATGTGGGCGTCGTCTCGAGCGACGGCGGCGCGATCAAGACCCTGGTCAAGGATCACAAGACCTCGCCCGATCAACAGGCGGCGGCGGTGGCGGCGCTCAAGGCCGGAATCAACCAATATCTCGACGTCTATAAGGACGAGCTGCACGCCGCGCTCAAGGCGGGGCAGATCAGCGAGGCGGATCTCGACGAGGCGCTCCGCCGCAAATTTCCAACGACGATCAGGCTCGGCCTGCTCGATCCGCGTGAGCGCGTCTCCTACAGCAATATCCGCGGTGGCATGCCGCCCTGGGAAGGCGCGAAACATCAGGCGATCTCGAAGCGGATGGCGCTGGAATCGATCGTCCTGCTCAAGAATGACGCGCGGACGCTGCCGATCGCGAAGGCGGGCCTGCATTCGGTTGCGGTGATCGGCCCGCTCGCGGACGGCGTGCATTGGGATTGGTATGGCGGCTTCCCGCCTTATGCGATCACTCCGCTCGACGGCATCCGCAAGACGGTCGGGCCCGACGTGAAGGTCAATTTCGCGAAGGACGATACGGACGGCGCGGCGGTGGCCGCGGCCAAGGCGTCCGATGTCGCGATCGTGGTGGTGGGCAACGATCCCACCTGTGGCCCCAACATGGCGCACGACTGGACCGACAATGGCACCAAGCCGTGCGCCGACCCCGGTGACGGGCGCGAAGGGCGCGACCGCGAGACGATCAACCTTGCCCAGGAGGAATTGGTCAGGAAAGTGCTTGCCGCCAATCCGCGCACGGTGATGGTGCTGGTCTCGAGCTTCCCGTTCGCGATCAACTGGAGCCAGGCCAATGTGCCCGCGATCCTGCACATGACGCATGCCTCGCAGGACGAGGGCGCGGCGCTCGCCGACGTGATCTTCGGTGCTTACAATCCCGGCGGACACACTGTCGCGACCTGGCCCGCATCGATCGACCAACTGCCGCCGATGATGGATTACGACATCCGTCACGGCCGCACCTACATGTATATGAAGGACAAGCCGCTCTACCCGTTCGGCTATGGCCTGTCCTACACCAGCTTCCGCTACGCCAATCTGCGCACCGACCGGCCGGTGCTGGCGAGGAACGGTGCGGCGACGGTCTCGGTCGAGGTCACCAACACTGGCAAGATGGCCGGCGACGCGGTGCCGCAGCTTTATGTCGCCCACCCCCAATCCAAGGTCGCACGGCCGACGCGGCAATTGGCCGGCTTCCAGCGCGTCCATCTCGCCCCCGGCCAGACCAAGACGATCAAGATCCCGCTCAATGCGGCGGAGCTGGCTTACTGGAACGGCAAGGCGCTGGCGGTCGAGGCCGAACCCGTCGAGCTTCAAATCGGGAACAGTTCGACGGACATCGATCTCAAGCGGCTTCTGATCGTGCGCTGACGCCCGATCAGAAGCCGCCGAAGACGAAATAGAACATGTTGACCGCCGAGGCGTGTACTCCTTCCAGGCGAACGGCGGATTCCGGCCCGTGGCCGAAATTGTCCCAGAAAAGGTAGGTATCGTTTCCGACCTGCACCGCCGCCGCCGATTGCCAGGCGTTGGGGTGCGCGGGGTCGCTCACATACACCGAGGACTGGGCAAGCGCGAACGCGGCCGCAAAATCGGGAGCGCTGCCGGGATGGACGACGTCGGATATGCTGGCGTGGGTAACCAGTTGATCCAGACCATATTGGAAATCGATGATCAGGTCGGGAAGGCTGTTCGGCGTCCCGGGCTTGCCGAGATCATGCTGTTCGATGCGGAAGAGGTCGTTGCCCTGCCCGCCCGTGAGCGTGTCGACGCCGGTACCGCCTTCGAGCGTGTCGTTGCCCTGGCCGCCAAGAATTTCGTCGTTGCCGCCGCCGCCATACAGGGAATCATTGCCCTTATTTCCGTTGATATGGTCGTTGCCGTCACCGGGATCGACGACCCCCGGGTCATGGTCACCATAGACGGTATCGTCCCCGGCACCCCCATAGAGCCGATCCGATCCACCGCCGCCCAGGATGGCGTCGCTGCCCGCATTGCCGTTGACATAATCCATGCCATCGCCGGCATCGATAAAGTCATCGCCGTCGACCGCGCCCGCCGCCCCGGTCTGGCTATAGCCGAAGATGTGATCGTTGCCGGCCAACCCCCACATTACGTCCGCGCCGCCGTCGGTGGAGCCCGCAGGCACGGTATCGCCGGCATAATGGCCATCGCCGATTAGCCAGTCATTGCCCTCGCCGCCCCGCACCTGATCGTGGCCTGGCCCGCCATATGCGGTAACCGGGCCCTGGCCCGCCGCGCTGCTCCACCCGTTGATGATGTCGTTGCCGCCACGCCCCAGGATGAGCGCGTCGCCCACGCCGACCGCGTCGAGCGTATCGCCGCTTTGGCTGCCGAGCATGGTGGCATGCCAATCGGCACTCGCCAGCGGCGTATCCTGTATGATCTGGCCAACCTCGATACCGGATAAGGCGAAGGTCGCCGCGCCGATCTGGGCCACGCCGTTCATCAGGTCGACCGTGCCGCCGTGTGCCGCGGCGGCGGAGGCGACCCAGAAAGTGTCGCGCCCGGTGCCGCCATCGATCGTGGAATGGTCGGCATTGCCCGTGAGTCCTCGAACGACAAAATAGTCATCGTTCGCGCCCAGCGAGATCTGGTCGTTGCCGCCGTGCGTATCCACCTCGTCCCCGCCAGCTCCCCCAACGACCGTGTCGTCGGCGGAGGTATCGCGGATCAGATTGCCGCTATCGCTGCTGACGATCTTCCATCCGGTTCCGTGCGGGGATTCGTTGACGACGAAGGCGTCGAAAAACATGTGCGGGCTGAGATGGATTTCCTCGATATTGGCAGCATTGGCCACCGGGGTCATCACCGTACCACCGCCGGTATAATGCGCCTGCCACAGCGCGATCGAATGATCGCTCATGGCGTTGACCATGAACTGATAGCCGTCGATGTCGGGCAGCCCGTTCAGGTCGAGAACGTCATAGCCGGCCCCGCCATCGATCCATGGCAGGGTTGGGCTACCCGGCGTCGGCACGGTGACGAAGTGGATGAGATCATTGCCCGCGCCGGCGTCGATCGTGTCAATCCCGCCGCCGCCATTGTCGATCACGTCGTCGCCCGACGTGCCGACCAGGCTGTCGCTGCCGCTCGTCCCCGTGATCGTCGCCATATCCCCCCCACATATCCTATAATTGGAAGGCGATGCTAACGAGCGGCGGCATCGGCGCCAATCGTCTCCGTCGAAAACAATCTCCGATTTAGGGCGCTTTCAGCGTGAGCGGGATTTGCATGATGTCGTTGACCGGGGACGGTCAGGGCTTCGGGGGGCGGCATGATCCAGCTGTGATTTTCGACGATGATCGACGGGACCGGCCGGCCGGCCGCGTCGCGCGAGGGACGGAAGCGGCGCTCGATTAGCGGGCAAGTATGCGCGTCGAGACCGTTGAGCTAAGGGTCGGCAACAGCTCAACCGACATCAAGCTCAAGCGGACGTTGAGCGTGCGTTAAGGAGCCGTGCGCCAGTTCGCGAAGCCGAAATCGTCGATGCCGATCGTCGCGGCATTGACGTTCAGCAGGCGGAGCGCCGACGCCGGATTGTCGGGGCCGCCGTCCCAAAACAGATAGGTATCCGCGCCGACCTGGACTGCGGCGACCTGCTCGGCCCACTTGGTGACGGAGGGGATCGTCAGAACCTTGTGCGCCAAAGCGAGCGCGCCGACGAAATCAGCGGCGCTGCCGGAATGGAAGACGTCGGTCGCCCCGAACAGCAGCTGCAACTGATCCTGCCCCGAACGGCCGCCGACCCAGTCCCGGCGTCATCCCGATTGTTGAACCAAGAAAGTCAGCAGAGGCTGGCCTGATGGGGTCGCCGCAGTGAGCCCGTCCTGTCGGCAATCCGCGCTCGATCAGCCTCTCATGCGCCAACAGCGGGGCGTCGGCCGAGCTGCGCCAGCTGCCCATTGACCATATCGAGATTCTGGCGGGCCAGGCGGCTGCCCCGGCCATGCACGCTCCCCTCCAGCCCGGATTGATCCCCGATGCGAAGGCAATGCTCCCATGCGTTGCAGGCCAGCGGCAGCCAATGGTCGATCGCACCTGCCGGGTCGGCGACCGCGCAGTTGAGATAAAGGTCGCCTGCGACGAAGAAGAAATCGGGTGAGGTGGGCCAGTGCGGCTCTTCACGCGCGATCAGCTCGAGCGCCGCCTGCAATTGGCCCAGGCGGCCGAGCGCCGCCACCTGGCACAGGATAAGCGCGTGACGCCATCCGGCACTCAACGGCGCCTGCACCAGCGCATCCGCATAATAGAGGCTCGCCGCCGCCGTATCGCCACGCATCTCCGCGTCGCGTCCAAGCTGATAGAGAATATACGGGTCTGCCGGCCGGTCGTTCAGATCGGCCAGAAGCAAAGGCCGGTTGCGGTCGCGCTTGCGGTCGAGCTGCGTATCGCAATAGCCGTCATGGCTCAGGTGCAGGTTCAGCCGCGCGCGCGGCAGCGTGCCCACCACCTGCTCATGCACCCGGCCTTCGAACCGCGCGCCGCGCGGCAGTACGCGCGTGATCCAGCCCTGCGCGACCTGCGATTCACCGGGGCCGCGCTCGACATCGAACGCGCTGTGGATGCACACCGTGCCCAGCGTCGCTCCGGCGGTGCCGATCCAGGAGCGGAGCAATTCCCCTCCCGTCTCGATCCGCTCGTCGGCGTCGATCACCAGATTCCAGTCGGCGTTCGACAGCGAGAGCGCGTGATTTCGGGCGAGGGCAAAGCTGTCCGGCCAGGCGATCTGATACACCTCCGCCCCTGCCGCGAGCGCGATATCCCGCGTCGCGTCGGTCGAGCCGGTATCGACCACGATCATCCGATCGACCCAGGGACGAACGCTATCGAGGCATCGGGCCAGGCAGCGCGCCTCGTTGCGCACGATCATCGTCGCGGCAAGGCCGCACGGGGCGGCGTCGGATGCGTTTTGCCCGCTCACGGGCCGATCTTCTGGATGGGGGAACGCATTTCGGTCGGAACTCCGCCATCGGACGCTTCAGGCCCTTAGAGTGGTATGGTTAAGGCGGCATTACCCGGTTGCGGCGTGACATTGCGGAGGCGGGCGCGTCCGGCCTACACACCATCTCCTGTGGCCCTTGGCCAGGACCGCAAACACCGGAGCGCACCACCGCATGAAATGGGTCGTGCTTTTTGCCTGTGCCGTGAGTCTCTTGTTCACGGCCGCGATGTCGGCTTCGCCGGCCGGCAAGCCGCGCGACTTCGTCTATCTCGGCCAGGACGAGCTCGATCAGAACCTGCATATTCTGGATCGGTCCGATATTGCGGGTGCCGAAGTCATGTACGTGTGGCGGAGCCTGGAGCCGCTGAAAGACCACTACGATTTCTCGATGATCGAGCATGATCTGGCCCTCACCCGGGCGCGCGGCAAAGCGATGTACATCGAAGTGCTGGATCGCTTCTTCCAGCCCGACGCGCGCCACGTGCCTCGGTACCTATTAGACGAACCGCAATATGGCGGCGGGCTTTCCCGCCAGACCGAAACCAAGCCCGCTGCGATGGCGGGATGGGTTGCCCAACAGTGGAATCCGAACGTGCGGCATCGCTTTCAGGCGCTGCTCGAGGCACTGGCCATAAGGTTCGACGGACGGATCGCGGGAATTATCCTCACGGAGAGCGCGGTTTCGGTCGACAAGGATGCACCGCCGGACGGCTTCACCTGCGACAGATATTTCGACGCGGAGGTGGAGAATGCCTTGGTTGCGAGGCGCGCCTTCAGGCGCTCGCACGTTGTTCAATATGTCAATTTCTGGCCGTGCGATTGGGCCAATTCAGGCGGCTATATGAGCCGCTTCTTCGATGTGGCGGCAACGAAGCATATCGGCGTGGGCGGCCCGGATATCGTGCCATGGCAAAAGGGCCAGATGCTGAATTCCTACGCCTTCATCCGTGTCTACAAGGACAAAGTTCCGGTGGTCGCAATGGCGGTGCAGGAACCGACATTGGAATATCGGAACCCCGAAACCGGCAAACCCTTCACGCGTGACGAATTCACGCGGTTCGCCACCCTCTATCTGGGGGTGAAGGACATTTTCTGGAGCAAGGAAACGCCCTGGCTTCGAGAAGCGCAGCCACCGGTCTCCCCCGGCTCAGCTTCGCGTCCTTCCCACTAGCGGGCGTGGCGGCCGTCCTCCGATCAAGACTGGCCGCGACAGATCGATTGCGAATAATCCGTATCAAACCCTCAGGCCGATTTGCGCATGGGCGGCGCCTCGCGCGTTTGCCCGGCCCGCGCGCCGGAAACCAGCGCGTCGATGTGGGATTGCAGCGTCACTCGCCCGCGCTCAGGCTCTGCGGGCAAGCGGAAGTCCGCCTCCAGCGTCGCCGCGGTCATGCGGACATATGAAGCGGCGGCGGCTTCGGAGAAGCCGAGCGAGCGATAGGTTTCTTCCCAACGCGGGCGCGGCACGACCTCCACCTTAACCGGGCGGCCAAGCGCGGCGGCGAAAGCGTCGGCCACGTCCTGCGGCGAATAGCGGCGCGGTCCTTCGATATAGCGGATGCCCGCAAGCGCCGCGGGCTCGATCAGGCGCCGTGCGGCTACTGCGCCGAGATCCTGTGGCGAGACCATGGGCAGCGCGAAATCGGCGGGGAAGAAGGATTGGAGGATGCCGCGTTCGCGCACCGCGTCCGCCTGTGCATCCCAATTGATGAAATAATAAGCCCCCCGATTGACCGCGACCGGGATCGGCTTGCCCTGCAACGCCTGCTCCAGCTCGAACAGGATGGTGAGGTCGCCGCAGCTGCCCCCGGGTCGCGCGCCATAGGCCGATTGGACGACCAGCTTTTCCAGCGCTGAGTCCGTAACCGCCGCCGCGATCGCCGCCGCCGTTCGTCGTTCCTCGACATCGGTATTCGCCGCAACATCGGCGGGCGGATTGAGCAGGAATGCACGGCGCCCGGTCCGAAAGATCGCCTGCATGGCGCCGACGTCGTGAACGTCGGCGACCGCGACCCCGGCGCCGGCTCGTTCGAGCGCCGCGCCTTTACTGCGGCTCCGCGTCACGATCGTCACGGGCTCGCCGCGGGCTAGCAAGGCACGCGCGGCCGCCGACCCGACATGCCCGGTCGCACCCAGGATTATGTGCATCACCATTCTCCCTCGTACCCGAGGATGAACCGGTGAGGCCGCTCGGCGCTCCGCGACCGTCAATCGCCTGCCGCGCGGATCGCCCGGCCGGCCGTGAATGCCAAAGCAAGCGGAAGCCCGATGGGCGATGAACAACGAAACGCCGCCGACCCCGAAAGGTCAGCGGCGCATGCGCTCCCCCAAAGCGAATTTAAGCGAAGCGGACAGTGACCTTGCGGCTGCGCAACGCCCCGCCGATCGCTCCGAAACCCAGGAGCATCATCGCCCACGAAGCCGGCTCGGGCACGCCACCAGCAGGGCCGCCCAGCGTCGAGCAAGGGCCTGTGGGTGAGCAGAAGGTGGTTCCGCCCACACCTGTCCACACATATTGCGCATCGTCGCTGCCCAGCGACAGGAAGCTGCAGGTCGGCCCGGACGAGCACGGGCCGAAATTCAGCCACAGGCGATCCAGGAAGCTCACGGCGGTCGAATTGTCCGCATGGAAGGCGCCCGAGGTGACGAGGCCGTTCACAACCGTGAATGAATTACCATCCTGGACGGACCAGGTCGTGGCATCCAAAGGCGCGCTATAGCTGGCCTGGCTCCCAGCAGGGATCAGGCCGGCCGGCCACGTGAAGATCTGGACGCTGGTCGCGGCCGAGGTGCTGTTGTCGACCAGGCCGAACACCTCGCCCGTCACCGTGCCGGACACATTGCCGACGTCGTTGGTGAAGGAGAATAGGAAGTCCAGGGCGGAGGCCGGCGTCGCAACCGAGGTGGCAAACGCCAACATCGCAGCTACGTTAAGCGCACGACTTTTCATGATTTTTCCCCAAGTAAAATGACAGCCGGCCCCATCAACCGACTCTCTGCCAACCATTAATTGCCTCTGCGTAAATCGTTAATCTGTCAAGAAACGATGAAATTTCTAACGAATATTTAACGATCGATACAGGTATTCCAAAATATTTTGGATGGCGTATCTAATCTGTAATTCAACGCCTTACCGCGCGGTCGCGAGCGTTCGGTTAGCCTCGCCCAATTCGGCAAGCGATTTATCATGGTTGCCGCCCGCCGAAAGGCTGGCGGCGTTTCGGGATCGGTATTGACGCGTGCGATCCCTCTGCCGTCGGCCAACCTCGCGCCTGGCTGCGGGTTTTCGCCGATTGCCCGGGCCGCCCCGGATGCTACAGCGGGGCATGGCCAACCTCTTGCTTTCCGCCCTGCTGACCTTGTGCGGCATCGGCAGCTTTTGGGCGGCGATCGCCTTTCTGCGCGACGGTGAGGCGCGGGTGATGGGCGGACCCTTCACGCGCGCGGGCCAGCCGGCCCGCTTCTGGGCCTATACGATCTGGATGCTGCTGCTAGGCTGCCTGTTGTTGCTGCTGGCGGCCTTGCCCCACGCGCACTGACTGTCGGCGCCCCGCGCGGCGCAAGCAGTCGGCGCGTGGCTCACGAGCGTCTCTTAGTTGAGCGCGACCACTGCGATCGATTTGGGCGGAAGCGTCAGATGCGCGGTGCCGTTGCTCACCGTGCCGCTGATCGCCTTCGGCGCGACGGCGTTGGGCGCGTCGAACGTGTTAACCGCTCCGACCTTCGCGGCGGTCAGCACCTGGCCTGCGACCGTGCCGGCGCGCGCGCCTTCGACCGCGACCGCGATCTCGGCCGGGCGGTTGGGGTCGATATTGGTGACCGCCAGCCAGAGCTTGCCCGCCTTGTCGCGCGCGGCGACGGCGTCGAGGCGGGGCATCGTCAGGGCCTGGAATTTATAGTCGCCCCCTTCGAACTTCACCGGAACGGAGGTCGCGTCCTGGAAGGGCAGATAGAGGCGATAGACGTGATAGGTGGGCGTCAGCACCATCCTTGGCCCGTCGGTCAGGATCATCGACTGCAGCACGTTTATCATCTGCGCGATGTTGGCCATCTTCACGCGATCGGCATGGCGCATGAAGATGTTGAGGTTGACCGAAGCCAGGATCGCATCGCGCAGGCTGTTCTGCTGCTGCAGGAAACCGGGGTTGCTGCCCGGATTGGGGGCCAGCCACGCGCCCCACTCGTCGACCGCGAGCGCGACTTTCTTCGCCGGATCATATTTGTCCATGATCCCGGATTGCTTCACCAGCATCCCGTCCATGCGGAACGCTTCCTCCAGCGCGATCGCATATTCCTTCTCGTCGAAGCCCAGGCTCTTGAGGTGGGGCGGCCAGCCGCCGACGACGTAATTGTGGAGCGACAGGCCGTCGATGTCCCAGCTCCAGACCTTGTCCTTCCAGGCCTTCATCACCTCTTCGGTATAATCGCTCTTGCCGCTGTCCCAGCCGACCGCGAACCGCTTCATCTTGTCGGGGCCCTTCTCCTGATCGGAGTTCAGGTTGCGCGAATAATGGGCGAAGCGCTTCATCTCCTCGACATAGTGGTCGGCGGACATGGCGCCGCCGCAGCCCCAATTCTCATTGCCCAGCCCCAGGAACTTGACCTTGTAGGGCGCGGGGTGGCCGTTCGCGGCACGCTCCTTCGCGAGCGTGGTCGGCTTGTCGGCGGTCATATATTCCAGCCAGTCGGCCGCTTCCTCAGGCGATCCCGAACCGATGTTGACCGAGACATAGGCGTCGGCGCCGATCTGATCGAGGAAGTCGAAATATTCGTCGGTGCCGAAGCTGTTCGGCTCGATCACGTTGCCCCAGCTCGCATTCAGTGTCTGCCGGCGCTTGTCCTGCGGGCCGACGCCCCAGCGCCAATGATATTCGTCGGCGAAGCAGCCGCCCGGCCAGCGCACGTTGGGGACGTGGATGGCGCGGAGTGCGGCGACCACGTCGCTGCGGATGCCGCGAACGTTGGGGATCTTCGAATCCTTGCCGACCCAGATCCCACCGTAAACGCCCTGGCCGAGATGCTCGGCGAACTGGCCGAAGATCTGGCGATCGATCACGGGGCCCGGCTTGTCGGCCTGGATCGTGATTGCGGTGGGCGTCTCGGCCTCCACAATCGACGCCGACGCGAGTGCCAACAGGGACAGGCCAAGGCGGGCAAAGATCTTCATTTCATCCCCTCAAACTTTATTTGTCTGAGTAATTAGCAGAAGGGTGGAAGGGGTCAATCCAACGGGATGGCAGGCGAGAATTTGCGGCGTTTTTTCACGAAGCGGCTCTCGTAACGGCGGACGACACGGTCCGAGCCCAGCATCGAATCGACGAACATGTTGAACGCTTCCATATCCCGGACCGCGACCAGCAAGGTGAGGTCGAAGGCACCCGAAACCATCATCAGCAACTGCACTTCGGGGCAGGCCTGGAGGCGGCGGATCAGCGCCTCCACTTCGGGCAAGGCGTGGCGATCGAGCTGGACGTCGACGAAGACCGACAGATAGCGCACCGCCTGATCGGACAGGATCGCGACATGGCGCTCGATGATGCCGGCCTCGCGCAGGCGTCGGATGCGGCGCGCGATCGCGGAGGGCGACAAAGCGATCTCGGCGGCGAGCGCATCGGTGGTGCGCGACGCATCCTGCTGGAGCGCGGCCAGCAATTTGAGATCGGTCGCATCGCACTCGCGCAAATCCGGCATCTTCTCTCCCTTCGACGCGCGAAGGATGCGCGACCAAGTCAATCATTGCCTCCTTCTGGCGCAACAACCAAGCGATATATGTGAGTAATACACCTCGGGGAGAGTAGATGTGGCGATCGGAAAGTTTCTATTGGGTGCGGCGCTGGTGGCGCTGACGCCTGCGATGGCGGGAGCCCAAACCCCAGCCTTATCGCCGCCGGGAGGGGCGGCTCCGACGGCGCGGGCACCCTTGCCCGCGCCCGCCGCGGTGGTGAACGGCGTGCGCGCGCTGATCGCGCGGGACTATGTCGTGCCCGAGATGAAGAAGCCGCTCGACGCCGCCCTCGTCAAGGGGCTGGCGAGCGGGCGCTATGAGCATATCGACCCGGCGGAGCTTGCCAACCGCATGAGCCAGGACATGGCGGCGGTGGCGCACGACAAGCACCTCAACATCCACTTCAGCCCGGAGGAAGCGCAGGCCCTGGCCAACGGGCCGGCGGATGCGGGCGACGACGAATATTTCGGCCGCGAGGGATATTGGAAGAAGATCGCCAGCGACAACAACCAGGGCGTGGTCAGGCTGGAGGTGCTGGATGGCAATGTCCGCTACCTCAATTACCGCAGCTTCTTCTGGGCGGGGGAACCAAGCAAGGCGGCGATCAACCAGGCGATGACCTTCCTGCGCGCCGGCGACGCTATCGTGATCGACCTGCGCGACAATGGCGGCGGAAGCCCGATCGCGGTGCGCTATCTCGCGAGCTATTTCATTCCCGAGGGGACCAAGCTCGTCACTTTCTATCTGAAGCAGGATCCGCCGACGACGTCGGTCGCCGAAGCGGTG
>Ga0207691_10005887_pt1 | contig 11843 bp, 11 predicted proteins | sample KBSM13metaG_FD_184327 | JGI IMG/M metagenome (GOLD analysis project Ga0207691, IMG submission 184327) | Miscanthus rhizosphere microbial communities from Kellogg Biological Station, Michigan, USA - KBS M1-3 metaG (SPAdes) (version 2) | ecosystem: Host-associated > Plants > Roots > Rhizosphere >...
GGCAACCTCGCGATGCGTCGCGGTCACGACACGGTGGTCAGCCCGCAGTCGTAATAGCTCGGCTGTCATCGCGAGGAGTGAAACGACGAGGGACCTTCTGTGAATTCAGTGTGGCCGGACTGGCTACGATGATCTCACAGAAGGTCCCTCGTCGCTGACGCTCCTCGGGATGACACACTTCGTGATCCCCTCCCGCTCAGCCGCTTGCACGAGCGCCGCCGCACGCGCCGAGTCCTGATGCAGGAAGGTGACCTGATTCGCGTTAGGCGACGGGGTCCTTCGGGAATAGCGGTAGAAATGGCCGGTCGCGGTCACGAACGTGCCGGTTCCCACCGACCACCGCAGTCCCCGAGCTGCGCGCATCGACATGTCGAACCTCCGTTCGGTGATATGCGACCGGCCCGAACGACTGGCAAGAAGGCAAGAGTGCGGCATCTTCCCGCGTGAAGGTCCTGGATCGAGAATGTATTCGAGAATGTATTCTCCCGATCTGCTGACCACGGTGGCCCCTCCCGTAACCCCATGCCAATGACTCGTCGCGTACCGACGCCGGTGCTCACGCTGTTCCCCTTGCTCATCGCACTCGCGCCTGCCAACCCGTTGCTCGCGCAGCGGGCGCCGCTCGCGAACCGCATCCAGCGCGTGATGGATCGCCCCGAGTTCGCGCATGCGATGTGGGGCATGCAGTTCGTCTCGCTCGACTCCGGCGGTCGCGTCGTCTACGCGCTCAACGAGAACAAGCTGTTCACGCCCGGCTCGACCACGAAGCTCGTCACGGAAGGCACGGCCATGGGCGTCCTCGGTGCCGATCACCGTTTCACGACGCGCGTCTACCGCACAGGTCCGGTGCGCGCTGGTGTCCTCGAGGGTGATCTCGTCCTGCTCGCGAGCGGCGATCCGAATCTCTCGGCGCGGCTCAAGCCGGATGGAACGCTCGCGTTCGAGAACGAGGACCACTCCTACGATGCGGATCCGAACACGCGGGCCGTTCCCGGCGACCCGCTTCAGGTGCTTCGCTCGCTCGCAAAGCAGGTTCGCGAGCACGGGATCACCCGCGTGAGCGGTTCGGTGATCGTCGACGCGTCGCTTTTTGCCGAGGGTGAGCGCGAGTTAGGCACCGGCGTCGTGATCTCGCCGATCGTCGTGAACGACAATCTCGTAGACGTCACCATTGGCCCGGCGGCAAACGGTGAGGGCGCGGCGTCGCTCGCGGTGTCGCCGAAGACGAGCTACGTCCGCTTCATCAATCAGGTGAAGACCGCGCCTGCCGGCACGCGCCCGTCCATTCGCTGGTCCTCCGATTCACTGCTCCCTGACGGCAGCCACATCGTCGTCGCGAGTGGCGTGTTTCCGAAGGGCACCGCACCGATCCTCTATAGCTATGCAGTCCCGCAGCCCAGTCGTTTCGCCGAGGTGACGCTGGCCGAGGTGCTGCGTGATGCGGGCGTGGCGGCGCAACCGCGGCGGTACGCAACGAAGCCTGCGTTCGTGCGACTCCGGTCATCCTACGGACCGGCCAACACGATTGCGGAACACCAGTCGGCGACGTTCGGCAACGAGGTGCGGGTCACGCTCAAGGTGAGCCAGAATCTGCATGCGAGCATGACTCCGTTTCTCCTCGGGGCGCTGCGCGGAAAGGACAGCAGTACGACCGGCTTTGACGTCGAGCGTGATTTCCTCACGTCGCTCGGCCTCGACCTCTCGGGTGCGCAGCAGGCGGACGGCGCGGGAGGCGACGCGCACTACACGCCGACGTTCATGACGAGCTATCTCAGCGCGATGGCGAAGCGGCCGGACATGCCGATATTCCTCGCGGCGCTCCCGATCCTCGGACGTGACGGCACGCTGTTCGACATCCAGGACAAATCGCCGGCTGCCGGGCACGTGTTCGCGAAGACGGGCACGTTCGCGGTGGGCGACCCGCTCAACCGTCGTCTGCTGGTCACGGGGAAAGGGCTCGCTGGCTATATGACGACGGCACAGGGCGAGCGGCTCGCGTTCGCGATCTACGTGAACAACGTGTCGGTGTCCACGGCGCCTGACGAGGTCAAGCGCGTGGTTGGCCAGGCGCTGGGTGAGATCGCGGCCCTCGCGTACGAGGGGCGTTAGGCGGCGTGTCATTCCGAGCGGAGGGCCGGAGGCCCGCAGTCGAGGAATCGCGACTGTGATGGGTAGAGAGCCCTCTACCAGGATGATCGCGATTCCTCGACTTCGCCGCTTCGCGGCTCCGCTCGGAATGACACGGCTCCGCAGCTCGCTCGGAATGACAGCCGCGGCACTCGCTCTCGCCGTCGCTATGCCCGCGCAACGTGCGGCGCCCGTGTGTGCCGCCGGCGACGATCCTAACGCGAGCGCCGTTCTCAACTGCATGACCCTGGTGCCCGTGCCGGACGTCCCCACCGCGGCGGGCATCGTGCATCTCCGTCCCGTCCCCACGCCATTTGGCGTGGCCGTACACGCCGACGGGCGCCCTCGCTATCGACTGATCGCCACCTTCGACGGATTGCCGGCTCCAGCCTCCCTCGGCGACTACAGCGTCTACGTCGCGTGGGTCTATACGGTGTCGCTGGACAGCGTGCTGAAGCTCGGCCCGGTGCGGAACGGCGTCGTGGATCTGGGCGAGCTGTCCTATCCACAATTCCGGATTCTGGTGAGTGCGGAGCGGTCTGTGGACGTGCGCGAGCGCGGGCGCAAGCTCGTTCTCCGCGGAACATCCCCGAGCGCTCGGCTCCTCGCGCATCGTGACGTGGTGCAGCCGTCGGCGCCCGGTGCCCTCCGCGATGCCAGCCCCCCGCGCGACACCGGCATGGCGTCCATGCACGGAGCGCCTAACGCTGGCCATGGTTCATGGCCGATGCCGCCGATGCCTGCCAATATGCCGAGCGTCAGCATGATGGGCATGACCGGCTTGGTGCCGCGCGTCGGTCCGTTCTTTCCTGGCGCCGGGGTCGATACGGCGTCCATTCCGCCCTCGCGGCCACGTGAAGTGATTCGACTCTCCAACGGCGACACGCTCCGGCTCGAGTCGGGCCTCGTCCGCCGCACGATCGGCGGGAAGACGGTCGTGATGTACGGTTTCAACGGCCAACACCCCGGGCCGCTCATCGATGTGGCGAAGGGTGCGAGCATCGTCGTTCGCTTCCGGAATGGCATCGAGCAGCCGAGTGCGGTGCACTGGCACGGCGTGCGGCTGGACAACCGGTCTGATGGAGTCGTCGGTGTCACGCAGGACGCTGTGCCCCCGGGCGGGACGTTCACGTACGTCGTGCGCTTTCCGGACGCCGGCATCTACTGGTATCACCCGCACGTGCGTGAGGACACGCAGCAGGACCTCGGTCTTTACGGCAACATGCTCGTGCGTCCGGCGTCATCCGGATATTTCTCGCCGGTGAACCGCGAGCAGGTGCTGATGCTCGACGACCTGCTGATGGGGGATGATGGCCTAACGCCGCACGGGGCGGAGTCGCCGACGCACGCGTTGATGGGGCGATTCGGCAACGTCATGCTCGTGAATGGCGAGCCGCGCTACGACCTGTCCGTGCGGCGTGGTGAGATCGTGCGATTTTATCTGACGAACGCGTCGAACGCACGGTTGTTCAACGTGTCGTTCGCTGGCGCGCGGATGAAGGTCGTCGCCAGCGATGTCGGGAAGTTCGAGCGCGAGGCGATGGTGTCGAGCGTGGTGATCGCGCCGGCGGAGCGATACGTCATCGACGTCGAGTTCGCGCGTGCCGGCCGGGTGGCGCTGGTGAATCGCGTTCAGGCGCTCGATCACATGTTCGGCGTCTACTCGCCGGAGACGGATACGCTCGGCGTCGTGCAGGTCGGCGATGCCCCAGCGGCACCTCGTTACGCGGCGCAGTTCGCCGAGCTGCGTCGCAACTCCGATGTCGAGGCGGAGATCGCGCCGCTCCGTCGGCTGTTCGACGCGCCACCCACGCGCTCGCTCGAGCTCACGATGCGCACGCAGGGTCTGCCGGCGGTCGTGTCGAACATGCTCATTGGCGTCAACGCGCCGGTCGAGTGGAACGACGGCATGGCGATGATGAACTGGGTCGCGACGGCGAAGGAAGTGAGCTGGGTGCTTCGCGATCCGGACAGCGGCAAGGAGAACATGTCGATCGACTGGCGCTTCTGGGTGGGCGACGTGGTGAAGCTCCGGGTGTTCAACGATCCGGCGTCGAGTCACGCGATGGATCACCCACTTCACCTGCACGGCCAGCGCTTTCTCGTGGTGAGTCGCGACGGCGTTCGGATGACGAATCTCGTATGGAAGGACACGGCGATCATCCCGGCGGGTGAGACGGTAGACCTGTTGGTCGACATGGCGAACCCAGGGCGCTGGATGATACACTGCCACATCGCCGAGCATCTCGGGGCGGGGATGATGGGCGTGTTCAGTGTCGAGCCTCGGTGAGCACAGACAGGACGACGGAAACTACCCGACAGGACAACAGCAACGGCAACTGCATGACAGGATTGCCAGGATTGGCAGGATTAAGAAGATGACCGCCTCGGCGCCGGCAGCGTCTCGCCGGAGCCTAACGAATGGGGAACACATCTCACAAAGCGTGGCGTCCCGAGCGGCAGTTCTCCTCAGTCTCGGCTCGTTGCGGGAGGGACCATGCGTGCGACACGGAGGCTCTGTTCAATCCTGCCCATCCTGCCAATCCTGTCTTGCTGTTGCCGTTGCTGTTGTAGTTGCCGTCACCGGCCTCGCGTGTTGGGCAGCCGTCATTCTGCCAATGCTGGCCATCCTGTCTTGCAGTTCTGGTAAGTGGCCGATGAAAACCTCTTCTCTCGAGGACTGGATACGATGCTTCGAATGATTCGTGCTGTCGCAGTAGGGCTACTGCTCGCTGGGCCGTTAGGCGCACAGGGGCGTGAGCTCGCCGCGCCGCTCAAGCCATACGTGACCGTGAACGATCCTGTCGTCGCGCTCACGAACGTGCGCGTCATCGACGGCACGGGTGCGCCCGTGAAAGAGGGGCAGACGATCGTCATTCGGGGCGAGAAGATCGCGGCCGTCGGGCCCGCGAGCTCGGTGACGGTGCCGGCCGGCGCGCGAACGATCGATCTCTCCGGCAAAACCGTGATCCCGGGGATCATTGGGCTGCACGACCACATGTACTACGGCGGCATGAAGTTCATGGGCGTGAGCTACCCGCGTCTCTTCCTCTCCGCCGGGGTGACAACCATCCGCACGACTGGCAGCGTGGACGCGTACCAGGAGATCAACCTCAAGCGCCTCAGCGACTCGCTCAAGATCGTCGCGCCTACGATCGTCGTGACCGGGCCGTACCTGCAGGGCGCTGGTTCAGGCTTCGTCACGATGCCGGTGATCTCGGGTCCGGAAAGCGCGCGGCGGATGGTGCGCTACTGGGCCGATGAAGGTGTCACGTGGTTCAAGGCGTACACGCAGATCTCACGCGCTGACCTCGGCGCCGCGATCGATGAGGCGCACAAACACGGCGTGAAGGTCACGGCGCATCTGTGCTCGGTGGGCTTCCGCGAAGCCGTTGCGTTAGGCATCGACGCGCTCGAGCATGGGATGCTCACGAACACGGAATGGTATTCGGGCAAGAAGCCGGACCAGTGTCCGCAGGCGTCCACGGGCGACATGTACGGCGCGCTCGACATCAACAGCCCCGAGGTGCAGCGCACGATCCAGGAGATGGTGAAAAAGAAGGTGGCGATGACGTCCACGCTGGACGTGTTCGAATTGTCGAGCCCGAGCCGAGTGCCGGTCGATCAGCGCGTGCTGGACGCGCTGTACCCGGACATGTCGAAGTCAGTGGCCAAGTACTACGAGGGCGGGAAGACGGCGAACGATTCAGTCGAGCGGGCGGCGTTCAAGAAGTCGATGGAATTCGAGCGGGCATTCGTGAAGGCCGGCGGTTTGTTAGGCGCCGGCTCCGACCCGTGCTGCCTCAGCTCCATCGCTGGCTATGGCGATCAGCGTAACTACGAGCTGCTCAACGAGGCCGGCTTCACGCCGGAGCAGGCGGTGCAGATCATGACGTCGAACGGAGCGAAGATCCTCGGCTTCGACAAGACGGTGGGTACGATCGCACCGGGCATGCAGGCGGATCTCGTAGTCATCGCGGGGAATCCGGTGCAGACCCCGGCTGACATTCGCAACGTCGAGACGGTGTTCCGCCGCGGCCTGGGCTATGACTCGGCGAAGCTCAAGGAATCGATCAAGGGGCTCGTCGGGCTGCGCTGACGCGTACTCGGCGGTCTGTGGCCGCCGCCCCACGTCGACGTGATCGCCGAGCTGAACGAGCGGCCCCGATCGTTCCGGGGCCGCTTTCGTTTGAGTTCCGGCCATGTCGATTCCGCAGACCGTCGTTCGACGTGTCGGTAGAGGCGAGTACGAAGCGCGCCCGGAACGACTGTCGCGTGACGCCCGAACTTCATAGGAGACAACGCAATGCGATTCCTCATGATCATGTATCCCGATCGCGCGGCCGAGTCAGCTGCGGTGCCTGACTGGAAGGCGATGGAAGCCATGATGCAGTACAACGAAGAGCTCGCGAAGGCCGGTGTTCTGATTACTCTGGATGGATTGCACCCGAGCTCGAAGGGCGCTCGCGTCTACTTCCCCGATGGCAAACCCAAGGTACAGGACGGTCCATTCACTGAAGCGAAAGAGCTCGTCGGCGGGTTCTGGATGCTACAGGTGAAGTCGAAGGACGAAGCCGTGGAGTGGGCCAAGAAGGTCCCGACCACGGGCACGAACTTCGTCGAGCTCCGCCAGGTGTTCGAGATGAGTGAGTTTCCCGAGGACATCCGGAAAGCGACCGAGAACTCCGCAACCAGGGCGCAGGTCGAGAAGCACGCTCGCGCCTGACGAAGTCCCGATTACCGACACAGCACGGAGATGCCACGATGCGATTCATGATCATCCGCAGAGCGGACAAGGCCACCGAGGCGGGCGTGATGCCCAGCGAGCAGACCCTCACGCTGATGGGCAACTACATGCAGGACATGGTGAACGCCGGCGTGCTCCTCGGCGGCGAAGGACTGAAGCCGACGTCCGCCGGCGCGCTCGTCAAGTTCACGAACGGAAAGCCGAAGGTGATCGACGGGCCGTTCACCGAAGCGAAGGAGCTGATCGCCGGCTACGCGCTGATCCAGGTCAACTCACGAGAGGAAGCGCTGGAGTGGGTGAAGCGATGGCCGGCGGTGGACATCGACGCCAACGTCGAGCTGGAGCTTCGCGAGATGTTCGAGGCGGATGACTTCGGCAAGGAGTTCACGCCCGAGCTCCGCGAGCAGGAAGAGCGCATGCGCGCACAGATCGGTACCAAATAGCGCTCCGCAATCTGAACGACATCAACGGGGACGAACGATGAAATACATGATGATGCTGCGAACGGACGAGAATTTCACCGAGGCTGGCCCGCCGCCGAAGGAGCTGTTCGAGCGAATGGACAAGTTCATCGCGGAGTCGACGAAGGCCGGCTCCCTCGTCTGGGCGGGTGGATTGATGCACACGTCCAAGGGCGCAAAGGTGAGTCTGTCGAAGAACGGCAAGATCTCGGTCGTCGACGGGCCCTTCACGGAGGCGAAGGAAGTCATCGGCGGGTTCGCGGTCATCGAGGCGAAATCAAAAGAAGAGGCGATCGAGCACGCGAAGCGGTTCATGGAGCTGCATCGCGACACGTGGAAGGGTTGGGAGGGAGTCTCGGAGATCCGCGAGATGCATGGCGAGCCGCCCCGGCCGTAGCCCGAGCCTAACGTGGGAATGCCGGGCTCCGGTTCAGCTTCTCGAGCCGGAGCCCTCTTGCGAATTGGTCCTGGCGGGCGCAGCGTCCTGCCCGATGAACGTCACCACGCTCTCGCCCGATAACGTCGTGGAGGTCGTGTCGGTGCTCACCGACGCGTTCCATGACTACCCGGTGATGCGCTTCGTGCTCGGCCCAGACGCAGCCGGTGTCGGCGCGCCGTACACCGTGCGCCTGCACCGGCTGGTGCAGCTGTTCGTGAGCGCTCGCTCGTACCGCAACGAGCCGATGCTCGGAGTGCGCGACAGCGCAGGCGCGCTCATCGCCGCGGCGGTGATGTCGCTGCCCGACGCGCAGGACCCACCGCCAACGTTCATCGCGCTTCGCGAATCGATCTGGGCGGAGCTCGGCGCGGAGGCCCGCGCGCGTTACGACTCCTATGTACTGTCGGCGCGGTTCTTCGAGCAGACGCCGCGGCACCACCACCTCAACATGATCGGCGTGCGACGGTCGCAGCAGCGGAGCGGCCTCGCGCGCGTGCTGCTCGGCGCGGTGCACGATCTCGCGAGCCAAGATCCGGGCTCGGCCGGCGTGAGCCTAACGACAGAGCGGCCGGAGAACGTCGTGCTGTACGAGCGTTTCGGTTACCACGTCGTCGGTCATGCGCGGGTCTCTTCGACGGAGGAGACGTGGGGGATGTTCCGACCGCGCGACGGAACCCCAGCCTCGTCGACATCGTAACGTGGGGTCGTAGCGTCAGCGCCGACTCGATCACGCCTCGGCCCGCCATATCACTACTCGCAGTCGGCGCGTTGCCGCGTTGCAGGGCGCCCAGCATGGTTGCGGCCCCGGACCACGATTTCTCCACGACGGCGCCCCTGATCATGCGACGCATCGCCCACGGGTCGGTTCTCGTTCTCCTTGTTGCCGCCAGCGCATGTGCTGGCCGTACCTCTGCTCCGTCGCCCCCGTCTGTCGATCCTGTCGCGCGTCTCACGGAGGGCTTCGACGCAAACGTTCGGCGAGACGTGGAGACGCTGCGCAGCGCGACGAGCAAGTTCCACGATCTCACCGCGGCCGAAACGGCGGGCTATCCGACGAAGATGCCCATGTGCGTTGCCGACTCCACGATGGGCGGCATGGGACATCATCTCATCGACCGTCAACTGGTCGACGACAAGCTGGAGATCGAGCGGCCCGAGATGTTGATCTACGCGCCGTCGGGGAACGGGAAGGGGACGGTAGAGTTGGTCGGCGTCGAGTACATCGTGCCGTACCGGTTTCTGCCGTCAACGGAGAAGCCGCCGCGCCTGTTCGGGCAGGAGCTCAAGCGATACGACCAGTACAACTACTGGGAGCTGCACGTGTGGGCGTGGCGTCATAACGCGGCGGGCCTATTCGCGGACTGGAATCCAGCGGTGAAGTGTTGATATGTCATCCCGAGCGCCAGCGATGTTGTCATCCCGAGCGCCCGTGATGTGGTCATCCCGAGCGACAGCGAGGGATCTTCTCGAACGTCATCGTGGCAGGACTGCCTACGATGACATCAGACGAGAGGCCTCGCTGACGCTCGGGATGACAAAGACAACAGCAGACAGGATTGGCAGGATTGACAGGATTACGGCAGGCGGATCGCGGCCGTCGCTGAGACATCCTGTTCATCCTGCCAATCCTGCAATCCTGTTTCTTGTTGCTTCGCTTTTCCGAGTTGGCTCAGCGGGTCCGGGTGTCAGGGACCTTGTGTGATATCGTCGTGGGTCGCCTGGCCACGAGTACTTCACAGAAGATCCCTCGCTGCCGCTCGGGATGACAGTCGCGCCGCTCGGGATGACACCTTGGCGCTACGGCACCTTCTCCGCGAGAAAGCGCTCGACCTCCGGCCAGACGAGCTCCGGGCGCTCCGCATACGTGAAGTGAGCGGCCTTCGGCACGCGAACCAGGCGCGCGTGCGGCAGCGAAGTCACCCACTCCTCGACCAAGTCCATCGGAATGGATTCCTGTTCGCCGTGCACGACGAGCGTCGGCACGTCGAGGCGCTTGAGCTGCTCGCGAAGATCCCAGTCGCCATAGGACCCCATCACGACGCGATTCGTGATCGTGAGTCCATAGCGGATGCCCGCCGGGTCCGACGCACACAGATCGCTCTTGATCAGCGGCAGCGTACGATCCGGCTCAGCCAGACGAGGACGCATGCCGACCGCCCAGTAATCACGGCATGCCTGACGCGTGTCCGCGTTAGGGTCGGCGAGCCGGCGGCTCGCGTCAGCCGCACGGGCGCGGGCAGCTGGGTCCAGTCGCTCGTTCATGCTCGCACCGAACCGCTTCCAGAAGTCGCCACGCCGTGGTGGAACCGGCCCGAAGAACACCATCCGTCGCACCGCCTCGGGGTGCGCGAGCGCGTACGATGCCGCGAGCAGCGGCCCGTATGAATGCGCCACGAGTGTGACACGCTGCACGCCGAAATGACGCCGCACCTCGTCGAGGTCGGCGATCTGACGCTTCACGACGAGACGGGATGTGTCCGTCGGCAACTCGGACCGGCCCGCGCCTCGCTGGTCGTAGAAGATGACCACGTGGCGCTCCGCGAGCGGCGCGAAGTCACCGGCGATGCTCTCGAGATCCACGCCTGGCCCGCCGTGAATGGCGATGAGCGTGTCACCACGCTGCCCCATCACGCGATAGAACAGCCGGGCCGAGTCGGAGGTGGTGACATAACCTTCACGGACGGTTGCGCGCACAGCTGATTTGTTCTGGGCGGCTGCACACATCGGCGCGAACACGCGCATGGTCACAGCGGCAACAACGGCGCAGCGAAGTTTTCGGTTGCACATGAGTCCAACCTATCCATCGTTCAAGTAGCCGGATACGGCCCAGTCACGACGTTGCGCGAGTCGTGCATGCGGCGGATTCTACACCGATGAGTGCGAATCGCATGCGGTTCGGTGTCGTGGGCATGAACCACGGTCACATTTACGGGATGGTCGACACGGTCGTGCGCGCTGGAGGCGAGCTCGTGTCGTTTCACGCGAGCGAACCCGAGCCGACGGCCGAGTTCGCGCGGCAGTACCCGACGGCGACATGGTCGCATGATGAGCGCGCGGTGCTCGAGGATCCGTCGCTACAACTCGTGCTCTCGTCGATCACCCCGAGCGAGCGCGCATCGCTGGGTATCCGCGTCATGCAACACGGCAAGGACTATCTGGTAGACAAGCCCGGCGTGACCACGCTCGACCAGCTTGCCGAGGTGCGGCGGGTGCAGACAGCGACGAAGCGCATCTACTCCATCATGTACAGCGAGCGGCTCGAGAATGGCGCCACGATTCGAGCCGGCGATCTAGTTCGCGACGGCGCGATCGGTGCCGTCGTGCAGACGATCGGGCTCGGGCCGCATCGCGTTCATAACGATACTCGGCACCGGCGGCTACATCGAAGTGCGGAAGAACGTCGACCTCGCTGGCCGCGCGGGAGGGAATCACCTCTTCCTCGCGGACGCGAAGGGCGTGCGCTACGTCGATTGCAACGCGGTGGAACTGCCGTTCGGGCGCCAGCTCGTGGACGACGTGATGCATCGTACGGAGACAGCCATGACGCAGGCGCATTGCTTCCTGGCCGTGGAGCTGGCGCTCATGGCTCAGTCACACGCGCGTATCATCGAGTAGCCCAATGCACATCGGCCGCGTCCGCCTAACGAATCAGCACCTCGCCCGCCCGGTCCTCGACGATCCCGCCGCAGTCGTCGGGTGGTTCGGCGCCGTGCAGGCTCAAGACTACCTCGGCGGACTGTGGGCGGTAGGCCTGCGGACGCGAGGCGCGACGGAGGCGAGCGTGGAGGAGGCCATCGCGCGCGGCGAATTCGTGCGCACGTGGCCCATGCGCGGGACGCTCCATTTCGTCGCGGCGGCGGACGTCCGCTGGATGCTGTCGCTGCTCGCGCCACGTACTCGTACGGTGGCGTCCGCGCGGTGGCGACAGCTCGAGCTCGATCACGCGGTCATGGCGCGTAGCGCGAAGGTGGCCGAGAAGGGCCTTGTGGGCGGGAAGCGCGTGCGGCGTGATGCGTTGTACGCACTATGGAACAAGGCCGGGATCGCCACGCACGACTCGCGTGGACTG
>Ga0207691_10005889_pt1 | contig 11840 bp, 10 predicted proteins | sample KBSM13metaG_FD_184327 | JGI IMG/M metagenome (GOLD analysis project Ga0207691, IMG submission 184327) | Miscanthus rhizosphere microbial communities from Kellogg Biological Station, Michigan, USA - KBS M1-3 metaG (SPAdes) (version 2) | ecosystem: Host-associated > Plants > Roots > Rhizosphere >...
TGGACCTCAGCCCCACCCACCAGATCCTCATCGAGGAATCGGTCATCGGGTGGAAGGAATACGAGCTGGAGGTGATGCGCGACAACGCGGACAACTTCGTCGTCATCTGCTCCATCGAGAACTTCGATCCCATGGGCATCCACACCGGCGACAGCGTGACCGTCGCCCCCGCCCAGACCCTGACCGACCGCGAGTACCAGGTGATGCGCAACGCCGCGCGCGCGATCATCCGCGAGGTGGGGGTGGAGACGGGCGGGTCGAACATCCAGTTCGCGGTCGATCCCAAGACGGGCCGCATGACCGTCATCGAGATGAACCCGCGCGTCTCGCGCTCGTCCGCCCTGGCCAGCAAGGCCACCGGCTTCCCGATCGCCAAGATCGCGGCCCTGCTCGCCATCGGCTACCGGCTGGACGAGATCCAGAACGACATCACGCGCGTGACCCCGGCCTGCTTCGAGCCCGTCCTCGACTACGTGGTGGTCAAGATCCCGCGCTGGGCCTTCGAGAAGTTCCGCGACGCGAGCCCGATGCTGGGCACGCAGATGAAGTCGGTCGGCGAAGTCATGGCCATCGGCCGCACCTTCAAGGAAGCGCTGCAGAAGGGGCTGCGCGGCCTGGAGATCGGGTCCAGCGGCTTCGCCCGCACCGACCTCGACGACCGGCGCATCAAGGCCAAGCTCCTGGCCGCCGACCCCGACCGCATCTTCTACGTGCACCGCGCCCTGCAGAAGGGCTGGAAGCACCAGGAGATCTTCCGGATGACGGGGATCGATCCCTGGTTCCTGGACCAGATGCAGCAGATCGTGGATCTGGAGAAGCGGATCGTAACGGAAAAGGGGGCAGCCACGACGCTGGGCGCGGCTGCGCCGCCGCGCCCAGCCGGAAGTAGTAGCGCGGCTGCGCCGCAGCCGCCAGCCGGAAGTAGTCACGCCGCCGGCATCAATGACGAAACGCTTCGGCACGCGAAGAGGATGGGATTTTCGGACGCGCGCCTCGCCCAGATCGTGGGCGGCGGGGCCCACGAGTCCGACATCAGGGCGCGCCGGCTTTCGGCCGGCATCGTTCCCGTCTACAAGCGTGTCGATACGTGCGCCGGCGAGTTCGAGTCGCACACGCCGTACATGTATTCGACCTACGAGACGGAGGACGAGTCGAATACCACCGACCGCCGGAAGGTGATGATCCTGGGCAGCGGGCCCAACCGCATCGGCCAGGGCATCGAGTTCGACTACTGCTGCTGCCACGCCGCCTTCGCGTTCAAGGAGGAGGGGTGGGAGACCATCATGGTCAACTGCAACCCGGAGACGGTGTCGACGGACTACGACACCTCCGACCGGTTGTACTTCGAGCCCCTGACGTTCGAAGACGTGATGAACATCGTCGATCTGGAGAAGCCGGAAGGCGTGGTCATCCAGTTCGGCGGGCAGACGCCCCTGCGCCTGGCCCTGCCCCTCTTCCGCGCGGGCGTGAAGATCCTGGGCACCTCGCCGGACGCGGTGGACCTGGCCGAGGACCGCAAGCGCTTCAGCGCCCTCCTCACCGAGCTGGACATCCCGCAGCCGGAGAGCGGGACGGCCATTTCGCTCGACGAGGCGAAGGTCGTGGCCGCGCGCATCGGCTATCCCGTGCTCGTCCGCCCCAGCTACGTGCTGGGCGGCCGCGCGATGTCCATCGCCTACGACGAGGCCCACCTCGAGGGTTACGTGCGCGAGGCCGTGCTCGCCTCGCCCGAGCACCCGATCCTGGTGGACCGCTTCCTCGAAGACGCCTACGAGGTGGACGTGGACGCCGTGGGTGACGGCGAGCGCGTGGTCATCGGCGGCATCCTCCAGCACATCGAGGAGGCCGGCGTCCACAGCGGCGACAGCGCGATGGTGCTGCCGACCTACAAGATCTCCGCCGAGCACCTCGACACCATCCGGCGCTACACGCGCCAGCTCGGGAAGGCCCTGCAGGTGAAGGGCCTCATGAACGTGCAGTACGCGATCAAGGACGACGTCGTCTACGTCCTCGAGGTCAACCCGCGCGCCTCGCGCACCACGCCTTTCGTGAGCAAGGCCACCGGCATCCCCCTGGCCAAGGTGGCGGCGCGGGTGATGGCGGGGCGCTCCCTGGCCGCGCAGGGGATCACGGAAGACCTCACCGTCCCCCGCATCTTCATCAAGGAGTCCGTGTTCCCGTTCCTGAAGCTGCAGGGCAGCGACATCCTGCTGGGCCCGGAGATGAAGTCGACGGGCGAGGTGATGGGGATATCGGAGGACTTCGGCATCGCGTTCGCGAAGTCGCAGGCCGCCGCCGGCTACACCATTCCCACCAGCGGGACCGTCTTCATCAGCGTCAACGACAACGACAAGGCGGAGATGCAGCCGCTGGCGCGCGCCCTCGCGGAGATGGGCTTCCACATCCTGGCCACCAAGGGCACCTTCGACTTCCTCTCCACCCACGGCGTGAAGGCGGAGATGGTCTACAAGGTCAACGAGGCGCGCCCCAACTGCGTGGACCTCATCAAGAGCGGGAAGATCCACATCATCTTCAACACCCCGCTCGGACGTGAGTCGTTCTACGACGACACCGCCATCCGCAAGAGCGCCACCCTGCACGGCGTCCTCGTCGTCACCACCCTGACCGCGGCCGCAGCCACGGTGAAGGCGATCCAGGCCCTGCGCGAGCGCGCCCTCGACATCGTCAGCTTGCAGGAGATCCACGCTCCCGCCGGCGCCGTCGTGCGATGAGCCCCGCGGACAAGCCCTCCTCCGGCGAGAAGAAAGCGTCTTCCGGGCTGTACGTCGCGCTCAGCGGCGGGGGAGCGCACGCGGCCGCGCACGCGGGCGTGCTGCTGGGCCTGGAGCGCGCGGGCGTGCCCATCGCGGGGATCGCGGGCGTCAGCGGGGGCGCGATCGTGGCCGCGGCCTGGGCGGGCGGAGCGGACCTCGAGAAACTGGTGGACCAGGCCTCGCGGCTGCACCCCTGGATGTGGGTGCGCGGCTGGGGCGGGGGCCTCCTCTCCGGCAGCAAGCTGGGCGCCCTCATCGACGAGTACCTGCCCATCTCCGACTTCGGCGGACTGCGTGTCCCCGTGCGCGTGCTGGCCACCGACGTGGACACGGCGGAGCCCGTCGTCTTCAGGGAGGGCGACGTGCGCGAAGCCGTCCGCGCCTCCTGCAGCTTCCCCGGTGTGTTCCCGCCGATGGTCATCGGGGGCCGCCGCCTCTACGACGGCGGCGTGTCGGAGGTGATCCCGGTGAGCCTGGCCCGCGACATGGCGGGAGAGGCGGGAGTGGTGGTCGCGGTCGACTGCAACGGCGGTACGCGCTGGCCGTCCGCGGATTCCTTCGTGGCCGTAGCCCTGCGCGCGGGGCTCACCTTGCTGCGCGGGCGGTCGCGCAACGAGCTCGCGGGCGCCGACCTCGTGATCGCGCCGTCCATGGGGGAGTCGGGCTGGATGCGGCCGGTGAAGATCCCGTCGTTCTTCAAGGCCGGCCTGGAGGCGCTCGAGGAAGCGTTGCCCGAGATGCGCCGGGTCCTGGCCGGCGCCGCCACGGCCAAGGCGAAGTCCGCCTGACCTTCCGGCGGCGGCTCGCCTCCGGCGCCGTCGTGATCGTGCTCGCCGCGCTCGTCTTCGTCCTCTGGCCCGTCCCTTTCGCGCACGACACGGGCTCGTGGATGGCGCAGGCCGGCGTCGAGCCGCTCTACGAGACGATCGACGGGCTCCGCCTCCGTTACGTGCGCAAAGGCGAGGGGCCGCCCGTCCTCCTCCTCCACGGGATCGCGTCGTCTCTCTACACGTGGAAGGACGTCCTGCCCGCCCTGGCCGCGCACCACGACGTCATCGCGATGGACTTCCCCGGCTTCGGCGATTCCGCCATTCCCGCGCCCGCGAGCGGCGAGCGCACGCTGCGCAGCGTGGTGGGGCTGATGGACCGCCTGGGTATCGCGCGGGCATCCGTCGTGGGCAACAGCCTCGGAGGCGCGATCGCGGTGGCCCTGGCCGCGCGCCATCCCGATCGTGTGGACCGGATCGTCCTCATCGATCCCGCGGGTTACAACTTCGCGCCCTCCGACCGGCCCTTCCTGCTGCGCGTGGCCGGCGCCATCCCCGCGCCCGTGCTGGAGGCCCTGCCCGTCCGTCCGATGGTGGCGGTGGGGCTCCGGCAGGTCTTCCACGACGACTCGCTGGTCACGCCCGACAAGATCGCCGAATACGTCGCGCCCATGCGCCGGCCGGGCGCATCCGCCGCGCTCCACGGGCTCCTGCTCGGCACGGACGACCTGCACTTCCCGGGCGTGATCCGCGAGGTCCGCGCGCCCACGCTGATCCTCTGGGGCCGCTACGACACCTGGATCCCGCCGCGCGACGCCGATCGTTTCGCGGCCGACATCCCGGGCGCGCGCGTGCTCATGATGGAGACGGGGCACATGCCCCAGGAGGAGCGGCCGGCGGAGACGGCGGCGCGGGTCGAGGAGTTCCTGGGCGCGGAGCCTAGTGCTGCCCCAGCGCGACCAGCGTCTCCCGCGCCTTCTGCGCCACCGAGCTCGCCGGGTACTCGTTGAGCACGCGGGTGAGGGTGACGCGCGCCTCCGCCGTCTTGTTCCAGGCGGCGTAGACGCGGCCGAGCACGTAGAGCATCTTGGGATCGAACTCGGTGGCGGGCTCCATGGCGAGGCCCTCCTTCAGCACCGCTTCCGCGCGCTGGTACTTGGCGTCGTAGCGCTCGATGATCCCGATGAGCATCCGGGTCTGCTTGCGGTCGGCCACGGGGCGCTTGGCGTCCACGTCGGCGGCGCGGCGCAGGAGCTCGCGGCTCTCTTCGTAGGCCTCCTGCTCGAACATGTGCAGGCCGAGCTGGAACAGCGCGTTCGCATCCTGCGAGTCCTTGTCGAGCGCTTCCTCCCAGGCGATGACCTTGGTGGCCTTGGCCTTCACCGTCTCCAGCGTGCGCGGGAAGGGCCCGGGCCCCTGGTAGCCGCTCACGCGATCGATGGGGCGGCCCGAGGGCGAGATGAACGCGATCGTCGGCAGCGACTGCACGCCGTATTTGGTGGCGATGTCGGCCGAGCGCTTGCCCGCTTCCGTGTCGATCTTGAGCGCGATGAAGTCGCCGGCCACCATCTTCGTGACCTCGGGATCGACGTAGGTGGTCTGGTCCAGGCGGTGGCACCAGCCGCACCACTCGGCCCAGAAGTCGATCATCACGGGCTTGCCGGAGCTCTTGGCCTTCTTGAGCGCGTCTTCCAGGCGGTGCTCCCAGCGGATGGCAGCGGGCTTGGCGGAACCCCCGCCGAGAGCCAGCATGACCAGGAGGGCCCCGGTCATCGGGAGGCGCCGTTCGCGGCCCTGACCAGGGCCTGGAAGAGCGGAGCAAACCCCGGGGGATGGTCCCAGAACGATTCGGGGTGCCACTGCACGCCCACCACGAATCGCTTGGCGCCGCGCGGCATCTCGATCCCTTCCACCACGCCGTCGGGGCTCCGGGCGGAGAGGACGAGATCGTCGCCCAGGCGCCTGACCGACTGATGGTGGAAGCTGTTCACCGCGACTTTCTCCGTTCCCAGGATCTCCCGAAGACGCGTCTGCGGCAAGATCTCCACCTCGTGGCAGGTCTCCCACCGCTCGACTTCAGGATCGTGCGCACCCGCACCTGGAATCTGAGACGGGATGTCCTGGACCAGTGTTCCACCCGTCGCAACGTTTAACACCTGATGGCCCCGGCAGATAGCGAGGATCGGGAGGTCCCGGCGGAGAGCCTCGCGGCAGAGCGCGAGCTCGAAGGCGTCCCGGTCTTCGAACGTGGGGCCGAGCTTGGGATGCGGGGTCTCGCCGTACAGCTTGGGGTCCACGTCGGCCCCGCCGGTCAGGAGGAGCCCGTCCACGTGGTCGAGGACCTCCCCCGCGTCCTGGGGACGGCCGGGGGCGAAGATCAGGGGAAGCCCGCCCGCCGTCTCCACCGACCGCACGTAGTCCTCGCGCAGCCGGAACACCTCCGGCTCCTGGCGCGGGTTCTCGATGGTGACCGCGATGGCGGGCCGCGTCACATGCGCTCCGGGATCGGGATACCCAGCAGGCGGGTGAGGACTTCCATGTGCCGCACGAACGCGTCCACGACCATCGTCCGCAGGGCGCGCAGCTCTTCGGTTTCGGCGTGCAGGACCGAATACCTGGGCTTCTGGTAATAGGAGTGGAAGGCCTGGGCCACCGCGAACGTGTGCTTGGCCAGCAGCGCGACCTCTTCCGAGCGCACGGCCTGCTCCGCCGCCTCGTCGCTGCGCGCCATCAGTACCAGGAGGCTCCAGACCTCGTCGCCTTCTTCGGTGGCGAGCCACGCGCCCAGGTCGAGCCGGCGGGCCCGGGCCACGAGATCGGCGACGCGATGGCCCTCCTCCTCCAGCTTGGCTCGGATGTTCCGCGCGCGCACGACCCCGTTCTGGATGTAAGGCCCCGTCTCGCCCGTGAAGGCGAGGGCCTCCTCCATGTCGAACGTGATGATCTTGGTGCGGCCGAACTTCAGGAGGAAGTAGCGGAGGGCGCCCACGGAGATGTCGCGGGCCGCGCCCGCGCGCTCGTCGCCGGAGCGGCGCTCGCCCTCGCGCGCGTCCTCGCGCACGTCGATCTCCCCGCGCGCCTTCCGGACCAGCGCGTCCACGAGGTCGTCCGCCTTCACGCCGAGCCCCTTGCGGCCGGACACCTTCACCGCGGTCTCTTCGTCGGAGATGGCGTAGCCCATCGCGCGCGCGGTGGCGGGGGAGAGCACGACCTTCTCGTAGGCGAGGTGATGGGTCCCCGCCGCCGCTTCCGCGTGGCCGAGGGCGGCCACGCCCGCCTTCACCACACGCTGCGGATAGGACTGGCCGGTGTCGATCACGTTGTACACGTCGCGCGCATGGCCGAACTTCGGCGCGTCCTTCTCGCCGTCGGCGCTGGTGGTGGTCCACAGGACGTGGCCGTCGTCGTATTCCTTCTGCCGCCGGTAGCGGAAGTCGCGGTCGAGGTGGCCCATCTTCCAGAGCTGGTACGCGATGTCCTTGCCGGTGTACGTCACCGTCCCGTTGGACCGCACGATGATCTTGTCCTCGTCCGCGCCGTCCGATTCCATGGTGAGGACCCAGCAGCCCGCGTTCTTGCCCTCCGTCTCCAGCCGGATGGCCTGGGCCTGCTTGAGCAGCTCGAAAGCGCGGTCCCAGAAGTGGAGGCGGAGGATGTCGCTCTCGTGGGCGAGGAGGTCGTAACGTATGCCCAGGCGCTCCATGGTGGCCAGATGGCACTCGACGATGCGCGCGGCCACCAGCTCGGCCAGGCGCGCCGTCTCGTTGTCCCCGGCCTCGATGGCGTGGAGGGTCTCCGCCTGCAGCTTCTTGCGCGCGGGATCGGCGGCGTAGAAGTCGCCGACCTGTGCGTAGAGGTCCCAGCAGTAGTAGTCGAAGCGCGTGCCGCGGGCGAGCGCCGCCACCTCGTCGTAGGTCTTGCCGTCCACGTGCCGGAAGCCCACGACGACGTCCGCGACCTGCACGCCCGTGTCGTCGATGTAGTTCTGCACGCCCACGTCACGCCCGCGGTGCCGGAGCACGTTCACGAAAGTGTCGCCGAGGATCGCGTTGCGCAGGTGGCCGATGTGCGCGGCCTTGTTCGGGTTGATGCTGGTGTGCTCGACGATCACGTGCCCGGGCACCGGGGCCGTCGGGGCGGGGTCGGTCGCCCACTCGGACACGTCCCGCGCGAACGGCGCCCGGTCGAGGAAGATGTTCACGTAGCCGCCGCCCGCCACGTCCGCCTTGCGCACGCCGGGTGCCTTCGCGAGCTCCGCGGCCAGGCGCTCCGCGATGTCGCGCGGCTTCTGGCGCAGGGTCTTGGCCAGGTCGAACGGTGCGGTCAGGGCGAGGTCGCCCAGCTCCGCGCGAGGCGGGTACTGGAAGGCGACCGAAGCCAGCTCCGCGTCGAAGGCAGCACGAGCCGCCGCGCGCACCGCTTCGCCGAGCTGGGAATGGACGTGGAGGATCATCGGAAGACGCGATCGGGGGGCGAGCGCGCCAGCCTCGATTATAGCGTTCCAGGCGGGGCTCCAACCGGCGATTCCGGCCGGCGATTGTGAGGAATTGTGAACACGGATCGGACGCTCCGTCCGTCTGCTACCATCGCTGCATGATCTCGTGCGGTCTCGTTCTCGCCCTTGCGGGCGCCGGATTCGCCGGCGCCGAGACGCCGTCCTCCATGGTGGCGGGCACTTCGCCCCACTTCGACGTCGCGGCGGAATACCGGCCGGGCAAGGTCGCGGGGACGGGCGAGGTCGCGGTGACCTTCGCGCCAAAAGACCCCGACGTGAAGATCAACGCCGCGCCCGCTCCCAAGCTGAAGCTCGACGAGACGCAGAAGGTCCTGGTGGAGAAGACGGCGGCGCACAAGCCCGGCACGCCGAGCGAGAAGTATCTCGACCTCACGTTCCCCGTGGTGTTCCCGGTCGCGGTGGCGAGCCCGGCCAAGGGCGGGGAGACGGTGAAGGGCGCGCTGACGTACTACTACTGCTCCCATCGCGAAGGCTGGTGCCGCAAGGGCACCGCGGACGTGGAGATCCCCGTCAAGAGCCGCTGACCCTCTCGCCGGGCGCGCGGATCCCCGGCCATTCGCGCCAGACGTCGGTCAAGCACTCCCACTTCTGACGATCGTGTCCCTTCCGCTTCAGCCGGAAGTAGACCGCGTAACGTACATGGGGCGACGTGTTCGGTCCGGCCGCATGCGCGAGCTGGTAGTGGCAGAGGATCACGTCACCCGCGCGGGCGAGCACGGGCTCCGGTTCTCCAAGGTCGATCCCGGGCATTCCGGCGAGCAGCGACTTGGGGCCGCGCTCGCGGAAGTGGGCCTCGAGGATGCGATGGCTGCCTGGCCAGGTGATCAGGTTGCCCCCGTCCGGCGTCGTCACGTCGCTGAGCACGATGCCCGCGAGCATGGTGAAGCTGAGGACGGAGCCCGCGGGCACGCCGTTGTCGGGGGTGTACAGGCCGTCGAGATGCGGGTGGGGTGACCGCGTGCCCTTCTCCTCGGGGAAGGACAGCGCGATCTGGCCGGTGGTGACGCGCTCGAGCCCCTGGGGTCCGAGCAGGGACGCGGCGGCGTCCGATGCCGGCGTTTCTCGGAAGAGGTCGAGGATGACGTCGGCCTTCTGCAGCTCCGGGCAGAACGACGTGGCGCGAAACCGCGGGACGTCTTCCGGGCGCAGGCCGCGGCCGATGGAGGCGTTGATCGCGCGAAGCGCCGCCTGGACGCGCTCCCTCGGCACGAGGCCGGGCAGCACCACGTAGCCGCGCTCGCGGAGCGAATCCCTTTCCGGGGCGGTCAGCGTGTGTGTGGGCCCGGTCTCCGTCACCTGGATATCTTCGCAGCAAGATCCCGGCCGCGGCCCGTTCGCGTCGTCTTCGGCGTTGACAGCCAGCGCCGGTGCGCGCAGGCTGTGGATAGGGACAACCCTGCCGCGCGGCCGTGCCGTTCCGCGCGCAAAAGGAGGAGACAGGATGGCGAAGAAGGCTGACGCGCCGGAGGCCCCGATCGAGAAGGAGGTCCGGAAGCTCCGCAAGCTCATCAAGAGCACGCGGATCGCGATGTTCACCACCGTCGCCTCCGATGGCCGCCTCCGCAGCCGGCCCATGGCCAACCTCAAGGGCGGCTTCGACGGTGACCTCTGGTTCGTCACCCGCTCCACCGCGCCCAAGACGGAGGAGATCAAGGACAACCAGCACGTCAACGTCGCCTATACCGACACCGAAGACGAGCGGTTCGTCTCCATCAGCGGGCTGGCCAGCCTGGTGCGCGACCCGGCGAAGGTCGAGGATCTCTGGAGCCGCCGCCTGCGGGCCTGGTTCCCGGGAGGCAAGAAGGATCCCGACCTCGCCCTGATTCGCGTCCGCATCGACCGCGCGGAAGTGTGGGACTCGAAGACCTCGACGATGGTCCATCTCGAGGGTCTCGGGGCGGTTCTGGCCACGCGGCGTGCCTCGCGTGCGGACGATCGCTCGGCGCCGCCCGTGGCCGGCGGGCCGGGAAGCGTCGGCGCGGGCGCCTGATCCTCGCGGAAACGCTTCACCTCACGTGGTCCGTGCTCGTCAGACGATATGCCTTCTTCCTCTGACGCGGGCGAGTCTCAGCGCCCATTGGTGATGCTTTGGCCGTCCTCGGCATTGGATGGCCTCTGGTCACACTGGGGATTCTGGTCGTCTACGCTCACCTCAACCCGCCGAGTCCCGCTGCCCACTGGGGAGCGCGACCCTCCCAGATGAGGGACCTGGGGAGCGGAGTGCTCTCGATCGGCTTCTTCCTCGCGGCTTTCGGCCTGATCGCGAGCCGCCGCCGGGTCTTGAGGATATTGGCATTCATCGGGATGTGCGTGAACCTGTTGCTCGCGGTGAATTGGTCCTTGATGCGTTACTGAATAAGGAGTGAAGGACCGGCGTTTTGAAGCACGACAAGGTGGACGAGAAGGATCTCTGGCCGGCCGGCACCTGACCGGCCAGAGCTGGTCGAGAAACGCTACGCTCGGTTACTGTGCCCAGACGGTGAGGTTCGAGCTCCCGCTGCTCTGATATCCCTCCGTGGCCATGATCTGGTAGACGTGGCTCCCCAGATTCCAGCCCCGGCTGGCCCACGCGTTCACGTGGTTGCTGAAGGTGATGGTCTGGTTGCTTCCAGTGGGCCTCTTCGAAGTCCGCACGCTCCAGTACTGATAGAAGGTTCGCGTGCCGTCGATGGAAGGGGCATTGACGCGCTGGGTCCGGTACAGGTTGTACGTGCCACCATCACTGGTGACGGTGCCGACCGACGTTCCTCCCGGCGGCCGCCAGCTGCCCCAGCTGTCGACGACGTAGTATTCGACGAGCGGGTTCCGCGTCCACCCGTACAGGGTCAGATAGGCGTTGCCGTTCGGGCTCCAGATGCCCGCGTTGTAGCCGATCCTCCGCGATGAAGAGCCGGTGCTCCAGCCCTTGCCGCCTACGAAATTCCCGCTGCCCAGATTCCAATTGACGCTGTAGTTGCCACCGGGTCCCAGGTTCATGGTCGCCGACCCGGAATCCTTCCAATACGAGTAGAAGTAGCCGTTGTTGGTGCCGGTCTGATTGCTGGTGATGGTTTGCGCGGACGCGCGCGGTATTCCCGCGAGCAGCAACACCGACGACGATACGAGCAGTAATCCCGTTTTCATCTCCATCGCGGCCCCCTTGTCCAGAGCGAACGTTCGATTCCAGCGGAACGCGCTGCCGCCCGGTCGGTGGTCGACTCTCTCCGCCCACCGCCGTCGGAACGAAAGGCAGTCGATTGACGACTTGAATCGAACCTAGCCCGCGCGTCGATCAGACGTCAACAAGAATGTCGCGATTTCTGTTGTCAGATTTGTTAGAACGGTGAGACCGCTTCCATGTATCAAGACAGTGAGACCGCTTCCAAATTGCTAGAACTGTGAGACCGCTTCCATCCAACGGTCCGGACGATCGGGGCGCGTCGGGTCAGGGCAGCGAGAGGGTCAGCGTCCCGCCGGGCTCGACGGCGCCTTGCTGGCAGCGGTTCGCGGGCAACGGACCCCGCCACAGATCCGCGAGCTCTTCCGGGCGGGCAAGGCAGAGCGCGTAGATTCCCGGCTCGATCGCTTCGATCACCGTGGGGCCGGCGCTGGAGGGATCGACGCCGCCCCAGCCGGCGAGCGCGCCCGCGGCTTCGATGGCGCCGTCATGCACCAGATACGGCGTGGTGGAGCCGTCGCCGCTGCGCCCGGGCGGCTGGAGATCGAGCACCAGCCGGCCCGCGGACGCGCCGAGGGTGACGGTCTGTTCATCCGAGATCCGCAGCCGGGTCAGCTTGAGGGCAT
>Ga0207691_10005890_pt1 | contig 11840 bp, 7 predicted proteins | sample KBSM13metaG_FD_184327 | JGI IMG/M metagenome (GOLD analysis project Ga0207691, IMG submission 184327) | Miscanthus rhizosphere microbial communities from Kellogg Biological Station, Michigan, USA - KBS M1-3 metaG (SPAdes) (version 2) | ecosystem: Host-associated > Plants > Roots > Rhizosphere >...
AGGCGCGGTGCGCACCATGACCGGCCCGCGGCTCGTGCACGTCGTGACACAGAAAGGGAGAGGCTTCCCCGCCGGTGAACGCGGCGCCGGTGCAGCGGAGAAGTGGCATGCGCTTCCGCCGGGTCATGATCCGGCAACGGGCAATCAGCTCGCCGCTGCCTCCGGAAACCCGCAGTACACCAAGGTGTTCGGCGAGGGCCTCGCCGTGCTCATGTCCGAGCGCGATGACGTCGCCTGCATCACGGCCGCGATGCCGAGCGGCACGGGCACCGGTGTCGTCGCGAAGGCGCACCCCAAGCGGTTCTTCGACGTCGGCATCGCGGAAGGCCATGCGGTGACGTTCGCAGCCGGCCTCGCTACGCGCGGGATTCGGCCAGTCGTCGCGATCTACTCGACGTTCCTGCAACGCGCCTTCGACAACATCATTCACGACGTCGCGCTGCAGCACCTGCCCGTCCTGTTCTGCATGGATCGGGCGGGACTCGTCGGCGAGGACGGCGAGACACACATGGGGCTCTACGACATCGCGTACATGCTGGCGGTGCCCGGCATGACCGTCACCGCGCCGAAGGACGGCGGCGAGATGCTCGCGCTGCTCCGTACCGCGCTCGCGCACGAGGACGGCCCCATGTCGATCAGGTATCCTCGTGCGCCGCTGCCGGCGCCCGCACCCGCCATGGCCGATGTCACGTCGATCCCGTACGGGACGTGGGACGTCGTTAGGCGTGCGGCCGCTGGAGCCGAGGTCGCGATTCTCGCCGTCGGAACCATGGTCGCCCCCTCACTCGAGGCGGCGGAGACGCTCGCGGCCGATGGCTTGGAGGTCAGCGTGGTGAACTGCCGGTTCCTGAAGCCGTACGACGAGTTGACGCTGGCCGCAGTGATGTCCGAGCACCGCAAACTGCTCGTCGTGGAAGAAGGCACGGTGATCAACGGCTTCGGGGCATATATGGCGTCCGTCGTTCAGCGCCTCGATCCGGATATCCGCGTCGAGGCGCATGGAGTTCCCGATCGCGTGATCTACGCGGCATCGCGCACGCGTCAGCTCGCGTCGTGTGGGCTCGATGCCGCTGGCATCGCAGCGCGCGTCCGCGCCCTTCACGAGAGCGAGGCGCTCACCGGGTGATTCGCCTCGGAGTCGTTGGCCACCGCGGCTATGACGGCCTCGCCGAGATTCTCAGTACCGTATTCCGCTTCGCCGGTGAGCTCGAGCTCGAGCCCATCTTCGAGCCGGACCTGCTCGACGTCGCTCCGGGGGCGGGACGCCTCGAGACGAGCACGGAGATCGACGCGCTCGTCACGCTCGGTGGCGATGGGACCCTGCTTCGTGGGGCTCGGCTCCTCGGCGGGCGGCCCGTGCCTATTCTCGGAATCAATCTCGGAAGGCTCGGCTTTCTCACGAGCTGCGGTCGCGACGAGACAGAGCTCGCGCTGCGCCGCCTCGCCGCTGGTGATTACCTCGCCGAGCGGCGGATGCAGCTCGAGGCGCAAGCGATCGACCGGGCCGGCAGCGGCCGCAAACGCTGGTTCGCGCTCAATGACGTCGTGCTGCACAAGGGCGGATTCGCACGCGTGCTGCATCTGAGCGTCTCCGCGAACGGCGATCCGGTGGGCACGTACGCCGCGGACGGCATCGTGTTCTCGACCCCAACGGGCTCGACGGCGTATAGCCTGTCCGCCGGTGGGCCGGTGGTCGTGCCGACGCTCGAGTCCATCGTGCTCACGCCGATCTCTGCGCACACACTCGCGATTCGACCACTCGTCCTGGCTGCGGATACGGAGCTCCGCGTGCATACGGATGATGGCCCCGACGAGCTTCTGGTGACGGTGGACGGGCAGGTGGGCACGACATTCGGTATCGGCGAGACGCTCATGGTGCGCCGCGCTGACCGCCACGCGCTCATCGTCCGCTTTCCCGGGTCCACGTTCTTCTCGGTGCTCACGCGCAAGCTCGGATGGGGTGGACTCGCCGACCGAGACGGTACGCCGCCGGCATGCTGACCGAGTTACGCATCAAGAATTTCGCGATCATCGAGTCGCTCACGCTGCCGCTCGCACCGGGGTTCAACGTGTTGTCGGGTGAAACGGGCGCGGGCAAGTCGATCATCGTTGGCGCGTTAGGCCTCCTGCTCGGTGAACGTGCGAGCGGAGATCTCATCCGCACCGGCGCGGACCGCGCGGTCGTCGAAGGCGTGTTCGACATCGCGGGACACACATCGGCCGCGTCCGTGCTCGACGAGCGCGGCGTCGACGTGGAGAACGACACGGTGGTGCTGCGTCGTGAAGTGAATGCCACCGGACGCGCGCGCGCATGGGTGAACGGCAGCACGGTCACGGCCGCGGTGCTCGCGGAAGTCGGTCGCCTGCTCGTGAACCTGCACGGCCAGCACGAAGCCCAGACGCTTCTGGACACGGACGCGCAACGCCAGATCCTCGATGCGTTCGGCGGCGCGACCGAGCAGGCGAACCAGCTTCGCGTCGCGTACGAGGCGCTTTCGGCGGTCCGACGCGACATCCAGACGCTCGAGTCGCGTCGGTCGGAAGCCGAACGGCGCGCGGACTACCTGCGGCACGTCTCGCAGGAGATCGACGCGGCGCGCCTGGTCGCCGGCGAGGAAGAGCGGCTCGAGGACGAGGCGCGGCGGCTGGAGCATGCCGAGGAGCTCCGGTCACTGGCGCAGGGGATGACCGGGATCCTCGAGGGTGACGAGGACGCGGTGCTCCAGCGGCTTGCCGCCGTACAGCGCTCGCTCGCGAGCATTCAGCGTATTGATCCGTCGCTCGCGCGCCTACAGGAGACGTTCGACGCGGCCTTCTACGGGCTCGAGGAGCTCGCCCGCGAGCTCGTCGCGTATGAGGAAGGCATCGAGCTGGATCCAGAACGGCTCGCCGAGGTGGAGCGGCGGCGCGACCTCATCTTTCGCCTAACGAAGAAATACGGCCCGGAGATCGGCGACGTGCTCGAGACCGCGCAGCGTGCACGAGCCGAGCTGGATCTGGTCGACTCCGCGGCGTTCGACATCCGGCAGTTAGGGGAGCGCGAGCGCGCCGCTGCGGCTCGCGTCAGTGAAGCGGCCGCTGCGCTGACCGCGCTTCGCGTGGCGGCGGCCGATCGCCTCGCTCGCGCGGTCGATCAGGTCCTGCCAGACCTCGGGATTGCCGATGGACGGTTCACTGCGGCGCTCTCACCGCGCCCGGAGATCGGCGCAACGGGCGCCGAGGATGTGGAGTTCCGAGTGGCGCTCAACCTCGGGCACGACGCCCGTCCACTCGCGCGGGTCGCGTCAGGCGGTGAGCTCTCTCGTGTCATGCTCGCGCTCAAGACCATTCTGGCGCGTCTCGATCACGTTCCGACGCTCGTCTTCGATGAGGTCGACGCTGGCATTGGTGGTCGCGTCGGCCTGCAGGTGGGCGAGACCATGCGCCGTGTCGCCGCGCACCATCAGGTCTTCGCCATTTCTCACCTTCCACAGATCGCCGCCCGCGCGCACCACCACATCGTCGTGGCGAAAGGCGCGCGCGAAGGTGTCACGACCGCCGACACCCGCGTGGTCGACGGCGACGCCCGAGTCATCGAGATCGCGCGGATGCTTGGCGGTGATCCCGAGAGCGAGGTCAGTCAGGCGCACGCTCGCGAGCTCCTCGCGACCGCTGCGGTCCCTGACCCTTCCAGAGCGCCGCGGCGATCGAAGAGGCGTTAGGCGATCACTGGCTGGCGGCGGCAGCAGGGCGCGCCGGGCGCATGGGCGCGCCGAACAACCGCGTGTAGTATCGCAGCGAAATCTGGGTATTGAACTGCTTCGGGACGTATCCCGATCCGCTCATCGTCTGCCAGTGCACGATCTGGATCTCGACCGGCAGACGCGCGCGACCGCGGTCGAACGCGCTCAGCGTCGAGAAGCTTGCGCCACCGCCGATTCGCTGCTCCGTCTGCTCGGTGCCCACACCGAGAATGCTCGCGTCGAGCACGACGGGCACGCCCTCGGGGCCGTCCACCGTGAACGTTCCCGTGTACTTGTCCTCCGCCTTTCGCCGGTAGCGCCAGTGCAATGACAGGGAGATGTATTCGTTGTACACGTAACGCGGGCTCGCCTCGAGCTCCATGTAGTCGCCGAGGTCTCGCGTAACGGTCTGCTCACGATATTCCGCCGTGAACGGATTGCGCGGGACATCCGGAATGCGCAACGGCAGCTCGTCCTGGAGCTGAACGCCGATGCGGGCGACGACGGATGCCCACAGCCGTCGGCCGAACACCATGTCGAGTGCGCCGTTGCCTTCCAAGTCTGTCTGGCCGTCCCCCGTGCCGACGTCTACCAGCTCATTCGGCTTGTCGACCTGACCCGTACCGAGTCGCGCCAATCCGCCGACGGCGAGCCGCAATCCCTTGGTACGTTCGCCGCTACGCGCACGCGAGAGGCCGCCGAACGAATCGAAAAGCAGAACCTTGGCGCCGACCTCGATGTCGCCGAGGTGGCTCCGCTCTACGAGCCCCAGCGGTGCGGTGCCGAGTACGGTCGAGATGTATTCGTTCGCCTGCACGGCGCTGATCGGCAGCTGTGCCGGCGAAGGTGATTCCCACGCGGCGAGCGTGGGAATGTATGTCTTGAATGACGCGTTCAGAGCCGTGAGCCGCGTCGCGATCGCCGTCTGCAGCGTGCTTCCGGCCAGTGGCACGAACGCCTCCCCGCGGGCGGTGTCGGCCCCGGTTCCGTACGTCGTCGAGACACCTGCCGCAAACGTGCGCGCCTCGTTGACCAGGATCTGTACGCGCGCTCGGTCACTGCATACGGGATCGGTGCTCGCAGCGCCGCATGCCGTGAGCCGCGTCGTGAGCTCCTGAGCGGCACGCACGAGCGAATCCACGACGCGACGGTTCTGTGCTGCCGCCGTCCCCGTCGCCGCCAACCCCGGATTTAACCCGACATTGGCGGGATTGCTCTTGATGTTGCGCGGGTTCACGTCGAAAACGACTTCGGATGTCGTGTGCTCGTACGGCACGGTGGCCGTGAGCATCAGTCTGGACGTGAGTCCGAAGTCGACGACCAGCGCCGTCCGCGCGATGTGCGCGGCGAAGTCGGTCCGCGCGGGACCGAGGCTGACTTCGGCCGTTGGCTGCGCCGCAAGCTCGCGCAGCGACGTGCGTAGCGGCACGAGCACCTCCAACTGGCGCGCTCCGAGTGAATCGGATGACAGCGGCGCCCCAAGCGCCTCCAGTTTGCCACCCGGGCCGTACATCTCGTTGTAGCTTGCCCAGCTCGCCTGCGCGGATACGCGGACGCCGCCGCGCGGAAGGACCGTCGCATCCTCGCCGACGCCGAGCACGCGTTGCGCGTTGCCTACCCGCGAGACACTTGCACCGAGCGAAAGCGCTGCGCACACCAGGATCCTGCGATGAGTGGAGCGAGATCGCACGTCGTGAAGCAGTGATGAAGAAGAGAGAAGGCGACAATGCCGCGCGGCGGTCGCCCACCCACGCTGGGGCCGTTATGATGCGTGGGTGACAACGTCCCCTCAACATCACTACCTCGTGTCTGCTACGCCACTCCCAACAGTCCCCTGGCTTCGCACCGGTAACCACTGGCTGTCGCTGCCCTGCATTCACCCGGCGGACGGCGCGATCCACGCTGTCGGTATGCTGCACCGCGGCGCGCGGGCGGCAGTCGAGTTTGCGGGCGGGGCCTCGTTCGCCGAGGGTGCTGCGCCGCCGCTGGCTCGGCTTGGCTTCACCGTGAACGGCACGACGCTGCCGCTGGCGCGGAGCGGCCTCGCCTGGGAGCGCGCGATGGAGTGGATGCCGACGTTCACCGCCAGCGCTGACTCCGTGGTCATCCGGGGCACCGTGTTCGCGCCGTACGGACGCGATGCGGATACCGCAGGTGCGGTGTACGCGGTCGCCATCGAGAATCGCGGTCCCGCTGACATCGATGTCGTGGTCACGCTCGACGGGACTCTCGGCTACCGACAGCTACGCGTCCGCACGCCTCGCGCATTCGAAGACGCACACTGCGCAATGCACGCGCCTGACGACGTCGTGGTGCTCAAGGGCGCCGCCCTGCCGGGACTCGTGGTGCTGGCGATCACCGCTGATGGGGACGCCCAGGTCGATGTCACTCCCGGCGAGCCGGCGCAGTACACGATCCGACGCACCGTGCGGGTCGCAGCAGGCCAGCACGCCGATGTGGCGTTCTACATCGCCGCGGGGCCCGAGCAGGATGGCGCGCACGCGACCGCCCGCGTTATGCGGCGACGTGGCTGGCGTGAGCTGTTGTCCGCCACGCGCGACGCATTGCGCGATCTCGAGCAAACGACCGGGCACGAAGGGCTCGACCGCCTCATCAATCGGAATCTCCTGCTCGCGTATTTCTACGGTGTCGGCAGGGCGCTCGACGATGCGCACTTCTACCTGGTGCGGACCCGAACGCCGTGGCATGGCCGCGGCGTCACGTTCCGCGAGTGGGAGTCGCTCACGTGGACCCTGCCGGCGATTCAGCTCGCCGACAGTGCGCTCGCGCGCGAGTTGATCCTTCGCGCGTGTGAGGTGCATGGCTACACGCCGGGGAGCGGAGTCCGCTATCTGGACGGGACGCTGTTCGAGCCGGGATTCTGCCTCGAGGGCGCTGCCTCGTATGCGTTGGCCGTGGACCGCTACATCCGTGAGACGAACGACGACCAGATCGTCGAGGAACCGGTGCTCGCGGATACGTTGTACGTCGCGTCCGAGGACCTCACCGCCCGCCGTAACGCGAACATTCCGCTCTACAGCACCGAGGTCGCGCCGAGCGGAAACCCGGCGCCGCTGCCGTACACGCTCCATGGCAACGCCGTCGTGGCACTCGCACTCGACGTGTTTCGTCGCACACTCGACGAGCAGACCGCGCGTGACGTGCAGGATCCGGAAGGTGTGCGGGCCGCCCTCAAGCGTCATTTCGCACGCGATCGCGACGGCAAGTCCACCTACGCGTCAGCCATCGACCTCAACGGCAACGCCGTGCTCGAGGACGATCCACTCGCTTCGGTATTCTGGTTGCCTGTGTACGAGGTCGTTGATCGCAACGAGTCGACGTATCGCCGAACCGTTCGCGCGACTGGCACCGATCATCGCTTTCTCGTGCAGCAGTGCGCGCGTCTCCTGGGGCCGGAAGGCGCAGAGGTGATGCAGTGGCTGCGACGCGCGCCGCTCGACGACGGCTTCGCTGCGGAGCAGGTCGATGAGTCGGGGAAGGCACAGGGGAACGGGGGAGATGCGTCCGTTGCCGGCCTCCTCGCTCACACGCTATGGTACGCGGTACACGCACTCGGCGTCGCGCCGTGATCGACGCCGCATCGCTTGTCGGTCGCGGATACCCCCGATATACTAGTCAGCACGCGGGAATAGCTCAGTTGGTAGAGCACAACCTTGCCAAGGTTGGGGTCGCGGGTTCGAGTCCCGTTTCCCGCTCTCGAACGACAGGCTTGAACGAGTGGCTTTGAACAGGCACTGCGGGTGCCAGCGCGACGCGCTGAGTCGCCGACACATATGCGGGAGCGGCCACACCGCTCCCGTTTTGCGTTTTCAGCGGCGAGCGTCGCGGAGCGGCGTCGCTGGTGTGGTCGCGCCGGGGTGGCGAAATCGGTAGACGCGCGAGACTTAAAATCTTGTGGGGGTAACCCCATCCGGGTTCGATTCCCGGTCCCGGCATCACTCGACATTCGTTAGGCGTCCGGAAGGGTGTCGCGCTTTGGCGGCAGAGGCGAGGAGTCCGGCCTGCCGCGCCGGATTGTATCGCGCGGTGTCCACGCCTTGTGTCCCTGTGGCAACCACCCCGGTACGACCTCGGGAACTGCTTTTGCTCGCGGACGCCGCGGCGGCGTTGTGTTATTGGTCGTGGCAGGACTGTCAGCTGCCGGCGCCGGTTTCGCGTTCGCTCTCGCGCTGTCCGCACTGGAGGAGAAAGGCGGTTGACGGGGTGCCGGCGCCGCGGATCCGCGTGCCGTCTCGCCCGTTAACGTCGATCGTTGTCCACCGGCTGCGGCGTTCGTTCTCCGGGGTGTGGCACTCGCGAAGTAGGCGGCCGCGCCTAACGCGGCGGAGAGCGCGAGCACGATCGGTGGGATTGCGATCAACCACATTTCGCTGCGAGTGAACGCTCGGGCCGTCTCGGGCCGCAGCGGAGCGGGCGACGTCGATGCTGGACGTGCGGGCGCGACACGCGAGGGCGCGATCTCGGCCGGTGGACTGCCCACGGCCTCCGCTGCCTGACGTGCGGTCGGTGCGACGGACGGTTCTGTGCGACGCTCCTGCCCGCCGGTCGCGTCCGTCCCTACCGTCTCGGTCCGCCCCGCCTCGGTGACGGCCTGCGAACGAGACGCCGCCACCGGCGGTGCGCTGGTTGTCTTCACGGCGATCGGCGCGATCGGCGACGCCGTGCTCGGTGGAGCGACGGCGTGCGCCCGCGTGGCTGGAGGTACGACTGATCGCGCACGGCGCCCCTCGCGCATAACGCCTGCCACCGGAACAGCCGCCGTGTCTGCGCGCAGGTCGAGCCCGGGTGGTGGCACGAGTATGGGACGCACACTGCGCGACGGTTCCGCGTCCTCGGCGATCGAGCGATTCCCACCGCACGCGCACCTGGCTGCGGCTGCGAGGTCGAGCAGCACGCGCGATCGGCTCGGTTCCCACAGCGCGGGGTCGACGCTCGCCACGTCCACGTCACGCAGCAGTCGATCGACTGGCGCCCGCGCCAGAAACCGACGCGCCGGCAATCCTCCCGGCAGGGAACGATGACGACGCCACCGTTCTGCATCGGCGTCATCCATCTCCGCGGCGGCCGATGTATCGAGCGTTATGCCTTCGCGGTGCAGCGATGCAAAGAAGCCCGCTGGTGTGAAGCGCGCGTTGATGGACGCATCGTTTGCGCTCGGGCAGTCGCCGACGTAGGTGATCAGTAACGACTCGCCATAGACGAGGCGAAGGTATCGCGCGGCCGCAACGGGCGGAGCGGCGACGACGATCTTCCGGACCGGATTGGCGGTCGCCGCCGCCGCGAGGAGAGACGCAACGCGCGCACACGTGCACGCGAGCACGACATCGTCAGGGCAGGACTCGAGCTCGGCCATATATCGCTGTGCAACAAGCTCATCGCCCCAACTCGGCGGCACGACAATGTCGAATCCGGCGGCGGCACAGGCACGTGACAGCTCCGCGGGGGGCGCTGGTCGCGCGGCCACCAGAGCGTCGTTACCGAGAATCACGGCAGCGCGCGAGTTCTTGCCGCGCCGCGGTGCGTCCCTACCGGCCAATTTGTTTGGTCGTTGCGCGCTCTCTGGTCCGTCCACGCCACCGGTCCTGTACAACGTCGGGCAAACTACTCGTCGGCTGGCGCTCGTGCCCGCAGACCAGTCACTGACGAGACGTGGGACTGCGAACACGACACTACGAATACGCCAACTACGGCGGAACCAAGCCGATGCAAAAAGGCGGCACGCATTTCTGCGCCCCGCCTTCATCACGTACCGGACGTACTGGCTATCGAACCGATCCCAATCAGAACGGCAGGTCGTCGAGCGACATCCCGAGCGGTGAAGAGTCCAGCGCATCGGACGTCGAGCGCGACTCCCCAGCCGCGGGTGCGCCTTCATTTGTCGCGGCAGATCCGCTCGCGCGAGGCGGCCAGACCACGCCGTCGCACGACCTATCGCGGCACTTGAAGTCCGGTGCCTTCGGATTGCGCTTGGAGAGGCGGTTGTCCCACATGCGTCCACCGCACTTGGGGCACGACGGCGTCGACACTGGCTCGGCGACGGTTGCCTCGGTGGACGGCTCCGGCGCTTCTGAAGCCGTTGCCGCAGCAGTCGGACGGACGCGCTTCGCTACGCCGGCACGCGCACGCGTTGGGGTGCTCGCGGCCTCGTCCTCACTTCCATTCGACGACACGGCGCCGTTCGACGACACGGCCCTGTCCTCTGGCAGCTGCGCGCCGTTGGCTGGACCGAAGCGTCGCGCATAGACGACACCTGGATCTTCGAGCGGCTTCGCGTTGCGGCCGTCACCGTCCAGCTGAACCCAGTTCTGCTCGTAGGCGTAGAGCTCGTGCGCGATGCCGAAGCGGACGGCGGCACGCTTGAACGCGTCCGTTGCTGCGGCTTTGTAGTCGCGGCCAGTCCCGACATCCTCACGGATGACGCCGAGAATTTGCAGACGCGCCTTGAACGAGCAGGCCGCGCCGTCGCCGCCATCATCCAGACCCGGAATGGGCGGGAGCAGCTCGAGCGTCAGATCCCACTCGCCCGGTACTACGGCGTCCAGGCGCTCACGCGCGGTGTTTGCCTCGATATACGCCACGAACCGCGCGAAATACTTCCCGTCGCGGGCGATGACTTTGCCGTCCTGCCGCCAATAGACGACCCCGTTAGGCAGTGGCTCGGCAAGGCGCGACCAGATGTCGGCCTTTTCAGTGTGTGTGTCGTGTCTGGCAATCATGCTCTCATCCCACCTTTCTGGTCCAGTCCAGGTTCCTGTTTGCCCGCCGAACATCATCGACGGCCGGGCAGCTACGACCATGCGTGCAGTACAGTCCGTGGCGATCGAAGAACACGAGGTGCGTTTCCGTCGAGCCGTTCAATGTTTCGTCGACGCGAAACAATCGCTCTACCGATGTCCCAGCGCCGCACTTGGCCTGCGGGTCCAGACTGCGAACACGGACGACCCGCGGTGCGGTATCGGTGTGGCGACTGGCAGAAGGCTTACGCGACGTTCGTTGCGTCGGCTTGGCCTTCCCTCGAGGCTTGGCGGTGCTGCGTCTGCCAGCGAGTCGCTGACTTTCGCCACGGGTGGATCCCTTCATTTTGCCGGCCTTCTTGCCCGGCGCAGACGGGGATTCCGCCGATTTTGCCCGATGCTGGCCGGACGCCCGGCCCGAGGTCCTCCTTCGCTTGACTTTCGTCACGCCATTACCGACAATCTGCTACAGATGTAACGGTGTTTCGGGCTATATTCGGTATCTCAAATTATGGTTGCTTGCAACGAATGTCAACTGAGACCGAGGAGCCAGAACTCTCCGCGCCAGGCGTCCCCGAGCTGACAACACTCGGTAAACGCATCGAAATGCTTCGCCTCGACCGACGTCTGAGCAAACGCGTTCTCGCGCAACGCGCCGGTACCTCGCGGCAGCAACTCTGGCGTGTGATGACGGGAAAGTCCGAGCTCACGAGCTCGCTCTGCGCCCGTCTATCTGAAGTGCTCGAGATCGACTGTCGTGAGTTACGGGACGCCACCGTCGCCGACAGCGCCGAGGACGGGCGCGTCCCCCGCGCGATCGCCGAGAGACTCACGCCCGCGCGCGTGTCGTATGAACTCCTCGCGAGCCTCGAAGGTTCCGCGTCGCGGCGATTCTCCGACGCGCTCGATGAGTACGTCGCGCGACCTGATGGGCTCGCACGGACCCTCGAAACGATGCCGAGTACTGACGACGGCCGTCGGCTCAAGCGAGCACTGCTCGACGCTGTGGAAGAGATCGCGATGACGCGTTCCATCAAGCTGCCTCACGCGTTCTTCGATCTTCGTCGTGCGGTCGTCAACGACGACGCGTGATCCGCAGCCGAGCCGGCTGTGACGCTGACGAGCTGAGCCTAACGCGGCATTCTGGTCTTTGGTACGCGGCTGGCGCGCGTCGTGCACTTCGGGCGCGCCCCAGACAAAGAGGCGACCAATGGATCGAGGCATCGACTTTCTCAAGAGTCAGATCAATAACGCGGTCATGCAGCACCGCACGCTGCTAGAAAATCTCGAGGATCACGAGAAGCAGGCCGAAGACCCGCGCTACCGCGACCTCTGCTCGGCAGCGATCCCGCAGATGCGCGAC
>Ga0207691_10005892_pt1 | contig 11838 bp, 10 predicted proteins | sample KBSM13metaG_FD_184327 | JGI IMG/M metagenome (GOLD analysis project Ga0207691, IMG submission 184327) | Miscanthus rhizosphere microbial communities from Kellogg Biological Station, Michigan, USA - KBS M1-3 metaG (SPAdes) (version 2) | ecosystem: Host-associated > Plants > Roots > Rhizosphere >...
GACTCCATCGAGCAGCTGACACCAAAGCTGCTCGCGGTCGCCCACACCGACACGCTGGTCAAGGTGTCCGCCGAGAGGCGCGCGCCCTATGAACGCGTGGCCCAGGTGCTGGCTGCTGCGCAGCGTTCACACGTGGAGAAGCTGACCATCCTGCCAGTGGCGGATTTCTAGAAACCCCGCATCGCGCACATGGTCGCCTCGGCGGTCCAGCAGAACAGCAATACGCCGAGCGCGAACCACAGCCAGAACTTCTGCGCGTTTTCGTCGCTCACAGCGGCAGCCAATGCGAGCCGGTCTCGCGCCGGTGCAGGTACACGAAGCGCGCGCGTGACAGGCGCACGGGGAAGTCACTGCCGCGCGTGCCGACTCGCTCCAGGAATCGGCGCCATCGCTCACCCGGCTGTGCGCCGAACTGTGCTCCGGCATATGTCCCATTTGCCTTGTTGCCTTCGATCATGACGGTCACCTCGTCGCTGCCTGGGTGACATTCCGCGCCCGTGGGTGGGCCGGGCCGTGACGCGTTGGTGGCGTACCGCAGGTAGAAAGTGACCAAATGTGGCTGCCCGCACGGCCGCCTTTGCGCTCGCTTAAACTTCGGCCATGAAAAAGACCATCGCCATCGTCGAGGACGAGCGTGCCATCCGTGACAACTACGCCGCGGCTTTCTCGCGCGAGGGTTACGCCGTGCGCGGCTATCCCAATCGCCGCGAGGCCATGACGGCATTCGCCGCGCGCCTGCCCGACCTCGCGGTCATCGACATCTCGCTCGAGGACGAGCCCGAAGGCGGCTTCGAGCTGTGCCGCGAGCTGCGCGGCCTGTCGGCGGAGCTGCCGATCATTTTCCTGACCGCGCGTGACAGCGAGCTCGATGCGGTCTCGGGCCTGAGGCTCGGCGCTGACGACTTCCTGACCAAGGACCTGTCGCTGGCGCACCTGATCGCGCGCGTGAATGCGCTGTTCCGCCGCGTCGATGCGTTGCGCCGGCCTGCGGAGGACAAGCAGGTGATCCACCGCGGCGCGCTGTCGCTCGACAGCGAGCGCATGTCCGTGACCTGGAACGGCCAGGTCGTGCTGCTGTCGCTCACCGAATTCTGGATCGTGTACGCGCTCACCAAACACGCTGGCCACGTGAAGAACCGCCAGCAGCTGATGGACGCGGCCAACGTGGTGCTCGACGACAACACCATCACGTCGCACATCAAGCGCATCCGCCGCAAGTTCCAGGTGGTGGACGAGAGCTTCGACGCCGTCCACACCGTGTACGGCATGGGATATCGCTGGGTCGAGTAACCACCCGCGCACGCCGTGAACCGCTTCCTCGAACTGCTGAAGACCGGACCGATCTCCGGTTTTCGTCTCCGCACCAAACTACTGCTGCTGGCGATGACCACGCTGGCGCTGCCGTGGGCAGGTTGCCAGTACGCGCGCGAGATGGAGACGGTGCTGCGCGAGAGCGAGCAGCAGTCGCTGCTCGCGGTGACCACGACCATTGCCGGCTCCCTCAAGGGCCGCAACGAGCTGCTGTTCCGCGCGGATTCGCTGCCCGGCACCGAAGGCAGCAATCCGCGCGACATCACCCCGGTGGTGCTCTCGGGCGTGCCGCTGATCGACGGCCGCGCCGACGAATGGGACACCAGCGCGCGCAACCTGGTGCGCGTCGCCGGCCCGGGCAGCGACAGCCTGCGGCTGCTGGCCGCGACGCACGAGCGCTGGCTGTACCTGGCGCTGCTGGTGCGGGATGACCGCTGGATATTCGACGCCTCCGAGCTCGCGGCGCTCAACCCGGAGACACTCGGCGACCGCGCCTGGCTGGCGTTCGACGACAAGCGCGGCGGCCAGCAGCGCCTGTTCTTCGGCAATATCGGACCCGGCCCGGTGCACGCCCGGCGCATCGAGACCCTGGAATACGGCCGTGAAGCCGCGGTCGAAGAACCGCGCATCCAGGCCGAGTGGCAGCGCGCGCGCGATGGCTGGGTGCTGGAAATCGGCGTGCCGCTGTCAATGGTCGGCCAGCATCTCGGTGTGCTCGTCGACGACCGTGATCGCCGGGGCGCTGCGCGCGCGAGTTACGGCACTCTCGAGATATCCGACCTGCGCGCCGTCGGGCGGCTCATTGCGGCATCGCCGGACCTCAATGACCACCTGAGACAATTCGCTCAACCCGGTGTCGAACTCACCGTCGCCTCCTCCACGGGCGCCGTGCTCACCCGCCTGGATGCCCCCGCCCTGCCCGGCGACTACACCCGCATGCGTGGCTTCCTGCCACGCATGTATCGCCTGTTCCTGGACGGCGGCGCCATTCCGCGCAGCGTATCGCAGGCCGAACGCGAGCACGCCGCCGAGACTCTCACGGGTCGCGCGGCACGCGGCGCGCCGGTGACGGCACTGTTCGGTGGGCGTTATGAAAACAGCGTCATCGTTGCCGCGGCGGCGCCGATCTACTCCGCGGATGGCAAGCGCGTCATCGGCGTCATCCAGCTCGCGCAGACTGCGGATCGCTGGCTCACGCTGCGCGACCGCGCGCTCACGCGGCTGCTCAATCTCACGCTGTTCGTCACGCTGTTCGCGGTCGGCGCCGCCTTCTGGTTTGCCGGCCGCATGACCCTGCGAATTACCCGGCTGGGCGCAGCCAGTGAAACGGCCCTGGGCCGCGAAGGAAGTGTCTCGCGGGTATTGCCGGAGGCAGATGCCCCGGACGAACTGGGCGATCTGTCGCGCAGCTTCTCCTCATTGCTGGGCCGCCTGGACGAGTACACCGGGTATCTGCGCACGCTGGCCGGCAAGCTGGCCCACGAGATCCGCACACCGCTCACCATCATCCGTTCCTCGCTCGAGAACCTGGAATCGGAGGCTTCGGCTGGAATGGGCGAGAACGCCAAGGTGTACATCGCACGCGCCCGCGAGGGCAGCGAGCGCCTTGGCGCCATCCTCACGGCCATGGGGGCGGCCACCCGGGTAGAGGAAGCCATTGCCCACAGCGAGCGTCACCGGTTTGATCTGGGCGCCCTGGTACGCGCCAGCACGGATGCCTACCGTGGGGCATTCCCGAGCCGGCGGTTTGTCTGCGAGATCCCCGAAGAACCGCTGCAAATCAACGGCGCTCCTGAGCTGATCGTTCAGATGCTCGACAAGCTGGTCGATAATGCGGTCGATTTCAGCGCTGATGGCAACACGATCACCATTGTTGTCCGCTCCGGCGACACCCATGTCGAGCTCTCAGTGGCCAACCCTGGCCCACGGCTGCCGCCCGAAACGGCCACAAGGCTGTTCGAGTCGCTCTGGCAGTCGCGATCCGAACCGGACAAACGCCCGCATTTCGGGCTCGGCCTGTACATCGTCCGGCTGATTGCCGAATTCCACGGCGGCTCCGCCCAAGCGGCCAACCTCCCCGATGATTCGGGGGCGGTATTCACCATTCGCATGCTTCGCTAAGGACTACTGCCACCGATCGAGACCGGGCACAAGGTCTCATTCAGCCGACGCGTCTTGTGCCGATAAACTGATCACAGGATGCCGTCTGTCGCGTGATCGAGACATTGTCGTGAAAACGTTTCGGCGTATGATCTGGCATCGTGTAGTCCGTGCAACGCCGCTAAGTGGCTGAATTCCAGACACCCAAGCCGGCGCTGCAGAGTTGCGAAGAGAAGTTTTCGTGCACTGCATCAGAAACTGATGCGCGGAGAACACAACGGTTTTGGGCATCGATTCTGACGATATAGAAACTAGGATTTGCTCACGGGCACGGGTGCAATCGGTAGCCTTGATTTCGGCTACTGGTGGAAACGAACGAGGCGTGAACTGACACGCGGGCTTGAGTGTTTAGCCGGAGGCCAGGAGGCCACCAACGTTTCAGCCGCAAAATTTATTGTCCGTGTAGTCGACTTGCTCGGCTGACAGCGATTACCTAAGTCGACGACGACCAAACTAACAAGCCCCGCCTCGCGGGGCTTTTTTTTTGGGGCTGCCGCCGCGAGCGGCGAAATGTGGATTACCGCCGGTTCCGCCGCTGCCCGTCTAGCTAGACTCTTGCGCGATGCACCGGACCCTCGCGGCAATATTGTCATGCGCTCTGCTGCTCGGCGGCTGCTCGCGCCAACTCGATCGCGTGCAGGTGAAGGAATTCATCGATCGCGCCGACGATGCCGCGCGCAAGCGTTTTGCACCGGAAATCTGCGCGCTGCGCGGCAAGAACTTCGAAGTGCACGTGACCTTCCAAGGTCACGACGCCGACGAGCCCACCGAGCTCGACATGACGCGCAAGCTCTACTGCCGCGAGGCCGGCAGCTTCTCGCAGTTGCGCCAGTACCGGCTGGAGCGAAACTCCATCAGCATCGAGCTGGCGAAGGATCGCAGGACGGCGAAGGTCACCGCCGACTACATCGAAACGATGCCGTACTACGAGCCAGATCGCATTCCCGTGACCCCCGACGACTTCCGGCATTTCCAGGTGGTGGAAATCCTCGACGAATCGCTGGTGGGCATCGAGGACGGCGACCTGGTGTTCCTGAGCACGAACAGCCAGGCGCATCAATCGCTGGTGTCGAAGGAGAGCGTCGATATCCCGTATGACTGAACAACGCGCAGAGTCGAGGCAGTCTCCATGAAGGCACTTGCAGGGCCGGCCATGCTGCTGGTCATCGTCGGCGGCTTCACCATCTACAAGGCGATGTCGAAAGAACCCGCGCCATCGCGTGCCTTCCTCGAGCTGGAGCTCGCGGCCGATGACGACGATCACACCGGCACCTGCTATTCGTTGAGCACCGTCCTCGTCGCCAACGGTGTGTTCGGGAGCGCCACGCGCACCTGGAGCGCGCCGGATCCGGACAACGAGAACCGGTGGAACCTGGAACTGGAGGGTGTCAGCCACGGCGCAGGTGGACCGGAGCGCGTCTACCAGGTATTCACGTTCGAAAAATTCGGCGAGCAGGCGCGACTGGTTGACGTCGATGGCTCCAGAGACCTGCCTGTCAACATTACCGAGAACATCGACCGGCTGCTCGAGGCGCCTCACCACCGCAGGTCCACGCCGGTGGACCGTTGCCTCGAGGATGGCGGCACCGGTTACCAGTACCCACCAAAGAAGTAGACACACTCGTGCACGGTTGTGGCATGTTGCGCGGCCATGCCAGCACGCACAATGGCGCTATTCGCCGTATTTTTCGCCATCAACGCCAGCGCCGGCGCCCAACAAGTCATCCCGCTCTGGCAGGCAGGCGCCCCCGGTTTCGAATCACGCCGTGCCGAACCCGAGCAGCACCAGGACTGGTGGTACAAGAACATTCACAACCCGTCGCTCACGGTATTCCTGCCGCCAGCCGGCAGGAACAGCGGCACAGCCGTCATCGTCGCCGCTGGCGGCGGACACCGCGAGCTCGTCTTCAATCCCGAAGGTGTCGAGCCCGCGCAGTACCTGGCGAGCCTTGGGATCACCGCGTTCGCGCTGAAATACCGGCTTTTCCGGGAGCCCGGTTCGAAATACACCATCGATAACACCGCCGAAGACATCCGCCGCGCCATGCGCACCGTGCGCGCGCGTGCGGCCGAATGGGGCGTCGACCCGAAGCGCATTGGCGTCATGGGCTGGTCGGCGGGCGGCGAAGTCGCCGCGCTGGTGGCCTATCCACCCGTGCCGGGCAATCCTTCATCGAAGGATCCCGTCGAGCGCGTGAGTGCGCGTCCGGATTTCCAGATCCTGATCTACCCGGGTCCTCTCGGCATCCCCGACACCGTGCCACGCGATGCGCCGCCGCTGTTCCTGCTGGGGGCGGCCGACGATGAATACGTCGCCGGTGTGTTGTTCGATCTCACGCGCAAGTACCACGCCGCCGGCGCCTCAATCGAAACGCACATCTACACGCAGGGAAAACATGCCTTCAACATGGGCCAGAGGTCAGACTACGTGAGCATTCGCAACTGGCCACAGCGGCTGGCCGAATGGCTGCAGGACCGTGGCTACACGCGTGGTGCCCCGTGATGCAGTTCGGTTTTCCGCCGGCTTCCTATGCCATCCTGATTCTCATCATCGCGGTAAGCGCGCTCGGTCTCATGGCCGTGCCCAGCATCATCGAGCGCAACCTGCTGCGGCCATACCGCGTCGCGAAGCACGGTGAGTACAGCACCCTCATCACCTGTGGTTTCGTGCACGGGGACTTCTGGCACCTGCTTTTCAATGTGGTCACGCTGTATTTCTTCGGCCCCGATCTCGAGTTGACCATCGGCACGCCGCGCTTCGTCGCGCTGTATTTCATCGCGCTGCTCGTCAGCAGCCTCGGCACGGTGATCAAACATCGCCGTAACCCGGACTACGCTTCGCTCGGAGCGTCGGGCGCCATCAACGGTGTGCTGTTCGCATACATCGTCTATTACCCCACCGCGTCCATCCTGCTGTACTTCGCGGTGCCGATTCCGGCGGCCCTGTTTGCCGTGGGATACCTCGCGTACTCGATATGGGCGTCGAAGCATTCGCGCGACCGCATCAACCACGATGCGCATCTCGACGGCGCGATCACCGGCCTGGTGTTCGTCGGGCTCACCGACTTCGGCGTGTGGCGCCACGCCTTCCAGACCGTGTTCGCCGCGTTCGGCGGCTGACGCCCGCGCCCGTGATCAGAACCACCCGCGATCAGAACCACGAATAGTTGAACGACACCGAGATCCGCTCCGCCTCGGTAAGGTTCGGCGCCACCTCGTGGCGCAGCCAGCTTTCGAACAGCACCAGGTTGCCCTGCTCGGCGGGGATCGTGACCCACACCTGGTTGTCGCGCCGCGCGCGGATCTTGCGTGGCGGCGCCCCCATGTAGCGATCGAGCCTCGGATCCTCGAACTTGAGACCTGAACAGCCATGCGGTGTGCGCACGTAGTACGTGCCGCTGACGCTCGCCAGCGGATGCAGGTGCAGGCCGTGCACCACCTGCCGGTTCATGACATTCACCCAGCAGTCCGTCATCGTGAGCCTGCGGCCGGCGAGATCGAAGTCCAGCGACGCGGCGAAACGGCGCACGTGCACGTCGATGCGCTTCTGCAGCTGCCCGAACGTAGGAGACATCTGATGCAACCGCGACGCGGAACTGTAGGAGGTGTAGCCGCCGGGATAGTTAGTCTTCGACCACGCGCGTCCCGCGCTGTCGTCCATGGTGAGCTGGCGGCACTCGCGCAACAGCCGCGTATTCAGACTGTTAGACGCGCCTGACGCGAGTTTCGCGGTGTAGACGCGGGTCGGAAACAGGGATCTGACTGGCATGGCGTGATCTTAGTTGGCGGCTGGCGAGCAGCAAAGCCGCGCGACTATACTTCGCGTCCCTTACAACAAGGACGCGATCCATGAAGAAGTTATTCGTGACGTTAGGGGCGCTGATTGTCGCCACCGCCGCGCAGGCCGGGGAACACAAAGTGAGCAAGGTCTGGGAGAGCGACGCGACGCTCAAGACACCGGAATCCGTGTACTTCGATGCCAGGCGCAAGGTGCTGTACGTCTCCAATATCGACGGCGAACCATGGGCCGCGGACGGCAAAGGGTCCATTGGCAAGGTGGGTCTCGACGGCAAGGTGATCGCCACCGAATGGGTCACGGGCCTCGACTGCCCGAAGGGCATGGCGCTGTCTGATGACGGCAAGTCGCTGTATGTCGGCGATTGCGGAGGCCTCGTGGTCATCGACGTCGGGGCCGGCAAGATCAGCAAGAAGATCGCGGTTGAGGGTGGCCTGTTGAACGACGTCGTGAACGATAAGGGCACGATTTACGCGTCGGACACCAATGGCAAGAAGGTCTACGAGTTCAAGGACGGCAAGGCCAGCGTGTTGCTCGACGACAAAGTGCTCAAGGGACCGAACGGACTTCAGGTTCACAAGGGCGCTCTCTACGTGCTCGACAACGACAGTCTCAATCGTGTCGAGAAGGACAAGTCGCTCAAGGTAGTTGCCTCCGGCATGCCCGGCGGCGCGGATGGCCTCGAGAACGTCAAGGGCGACGACTTCCTGGTCACCGTCTGGAGCGGCGCCGTGTGGTACGTGCATGCCGACGGATCAAAGGACCTGCTGTTCGACGGCAAGGCCGTCGACACCAAGACCGCCGACCTCGGCTGGGATCCCAAGACCAGCACAGCCTACGTGCCGACGTTCTTCAAGAACACGGTGGTCGCCTTCAAGGTCGAGTAATAAGACAGGGTGGAGCGTCGCGCCGGCGCTCCACCCAGCCATGGTCGTCATGTGAGGCGACCCTGTGATTTGGCGCACACTCCGGTGCGCCCGGGCACGAATGTCGTGCCGCGGAAGCCTCAGTAATCCCCGCCGCTGCCGACACCTGTTACAGGAGTCGCACGATCCGGGGTGGCGCCCACCAGCGCATTGATCAAGTGAATCGCGAGTTGAAAGATCAACTGGCACGGGCCTTCGGGCTCGGGCCGGAGTCCGACGTGCACGGGCTCGTCGAGGACCTGCGTTCGGGAAAAGCGGTTGATATCGAGATCCTGCGCCGCGGATGTCTTGCGCTGGTCGACCGTCTCGCCGACCACCGCAGACCCTGCCTCGTAAGCGACGAACGCCTGGAAACGGCCCTGCAGGCGGCAGACCTGGGGTTGTGGGAGTGGGACCTCGCCACCGGAAACATTTACGCCGACCGCAATGTGCTGAGATTCCTCGGGCTGGGCGAACAGACCCAGATCGTGCGCATCGAAGAAGTCATGACGCTGGTGCACGAAGAGGATCGCGCCGCATTCTCCGCAGCGACGCGCGCTGCCCTGCGCGGCGCCGCACCCACGCTCGCAATCTGTCATCGCGCGCGTCACGCCGATGGACGCTGGGTATGGATCGAAACCCACGGCAACGTCACCGAGCGCGACGCCGGCGGCCGGGCACTGCGCATGACCGGCACGCACGCCGACATCACCGCGCGCAAACAGATGGAGCGCGCACTCTCGAACACGCTGCGTGTCATGAAGGCATTGCTCGAGACACTGCCCCTGCCGGTGATCCTGCGTGACGCCGACCGGCGCGTGACACTGGTGAATGCCGCCTGGGAGCAGATGATCGGCGTGTCGCGCGAGGCAGCCGTCGGCAATTTCCTCTCGAGCGCGCCAAACCGGCCACCCAACAAGGAACATCGCGACAGCGACGACCAGGTGTTCGAGACGCGCAAGCCGCTGCGCTACGAAACCACGGTGCGGGCGCGCGATGGCACTGTCTACAACGTGCTGGTCGCCAAGACACCGCTGCTGGCCGAGGACGGCACCATGACCGGCATCGCCTCGGTGGTCACGGACATCTCCGAGCAGAAGCGCACGTCCGAGTTGCTCGAACGCGCGCGGCAGTCCGCCGAAGCCGCGGTGCAAGCCAAGTCGCGCTTCCTCGCCAACATGAGCCACGAGCTGCGCACGCCGCTGAACGGCGTCGTGGGCATGGCCTCGCTACTCGCGAACACGGCGCTCGACGCCAGACAACGCCGCTACGTGCGCACGTTGCGGACCTCGGCCGAGGCGCTGATCACGCTCATCAACGATGTGCTGGATCTCTCCAAGGCCGAGGCCGGTAAGCTGGAACTGGCGCACGCGCCGATCGAGCTGCGGCGTGAACTCGAACAGGTGGTGGGGCTGTTCAGCGGACGCGCACATGACAAGAGCATCGAAATCGCCGCGCACATTGCCCGCGGTGTTCCGCCCACGATCCAGGGCGATCCGATCCGGCTGCGACAGGTACTCACGAACCTGGTGAACAATGCCGTGAAGTTCACCGAGAACGGCGCAGTATTGCTGGCCGTGACGCCCGCGCCGGCTCGCGACGGCGAGTTCATGATCGAGTTCTCGGTCACCGATACCGGCGTTGGCGTGGCCGCCGAAGAACAGCAGCGCATCTTCGACGCTTTCGAACAGGCCGATGACAGCGTCACGCGCCGCTTCGGGGGCACCGGGCTCGGCCTCGCGATCTGCCGCCAGATCATCGGGCTCATGCACGGAAGCATGACGCTGGTGAGTGAACAGGGCCGCGGCAGCCGCTTCTCGTTCGTGATTCCCGCCAACGTGGCGCAGCCCGACCTGGCGCCATTGGAGCCCGCAGGCAACTTCGGCACACTGGTGATCGGCGTGCACCCGGTGATTCGCACCGCCGTCTGCGACACCGTGTCGACGCTCAGCGCTCATGTGATCAGCGTCGCCTCGGCTGTCGAAGCCATCGAAGCGCTGCAGGATTTCGGACCGCAGATTTCGCGGATACAGGTTTTCATCGATGCCTGCGCGGTCAAGAAGGTCGAACACGCCGCGAGCGGCGTGCGCGCCGCGGCCAGTCCGCGGCAGGTCAACGTGGTCGCGCTGCTGCCGCCGGATACCGATTCCGCGCCACTCACCGGTGTCGACCGATGTATCGTCAAGCCACTGTGCACGGGCGATCTCATCGCCTGCGCGGCACCCGTCGACACCGCGCTCAGCACCCGCATGCGCGCACTGCCCACGAGCGGCTCACGCGGCCGTGCGCTGGTGGTCGAGGACAATGCGGTCAACCAGGAAATGGCGCGCGCCATGCTCGACATGCTGGGCTTCGATGTGGTGACCGCATCGAATGGCCGGGAAGGTGTCGCCGCGGCCGCCGCGAACGACGGGCTGGTGGTCATTCTCATGGACTGCCAGATGCCTATCATGGACGGCCTGGCCGCAGCGCGCACCATCCGCTCGGTCGAAAGTAACGGCAGGCGCGTGCCCATCATCGCGCTCACGGGAAATGCCATGCCCGGCGACCGCGAAGCCTGTGTCGCGGCGGGCATGGACGACTATCTCGCCAAGCCCTTCTCGCTATCCGCGCTTCGCAACATTCTCGATCGCTGGACCGGCCCAGCCACCGCCGTCCCCACCAGCAGCGCCGCGCGCCAGGTCTGACTCGCGATTCAGGGCTCGCGCACCTGTGACATCAGGACCGCGTGACCCGCAATGATCGCGATGGTCGTCGCATCCGAATCAAACACACAGTAAAGGCCCTGCGGTTCCTGCGGCGGGTCACCGACGAAGCTGTCGCCTGTCTTCCACATGAAATCCGGGTTGGCCGTGCGTCCTGCGCCGCCCCAGGCCCAGAAGTTGGATCCGGCGATCGCGTCACCCGCCGCCGCGCGACGCTCGATCAGCGCGTAGATCCTCTGATAGAACCTGTCGCGATACACGGTCGTGGCAGAAGGACTGAACGAACCCTCGTCGCGATTGATACCGAACTCTTCGAGCACGATGGGCTTACCCATCTTGTTGGCCGCGTCGATGTGCCAGTCCAGGTACTCCTGCATCTTCTTCCACGCGGCGTCGTAGGTGGCCGCGGCATTCTTCGGATCGAACCACTGCCAGTTCGGCGCCCACATGTGATAGGTCAGGTAGTCGACGTGCGGCGTGATGTGAGCACCCTGGTAAAGCTCGCGAGATCCCGCCGTGCCCATCCACCCCTCGTTGCCGGTGCTCACGAGCTGCTTCGGGGCTCGCGTCTTGATGTAGCCCGCGGTCTCGTCGATCCACTTGATGAACACGTCGAAGTGCGGACTCGCGTTGGCATCGCTGCCCGGGCGCGGCTCGTTGGCGAGCTGCCAGGACATGATGGTCGAGTCGTTGTTGTAGGCGCGCCCGTTCACCGAGTTCCTGCGCCTGAGAAGTTTGTCGACCACCTGGCGGAATGCCTGCTGCGCCTTCGGCTCGCGATAGAACGACGCCGAGTTGTCCATGAAGGCATTCCAGTCTCCGGTGACGTCCGGGTCCATGACCGGTTTGCCGTTGATCCAGGCCATGTACTGCGACATGCCGCCCGACCACTGCCAGAAATTGTTGAGGTACAGCACGGCTTTCATGTCGCGCTTCGCCATTTCGTCGAGCAGGAAGTCGA
>Ga0207691_10005893_pt1 | contig 11838 bp, 6 predicted proteins | sample KBSM13metaG_FD_184327 | JGI IMG/M metagenome (GOLD analysis project Ga0207691, IMG submission 184327) | Miscanthus rhizosphere microbial communities from Kellogg Biological Station, Michigan, USA - KBS M1-3 metaG (SPAdes) (version 2) | ecosystem: Host-associated > Plants > Roots > Rhizosphere >...
GCGCTGCGCTGCTGCGACCGGACGATCCGCCGATCGCCTATGCCGGCGGGCCCGTTGCGCCGTTGTGGGAGAGTCCGCCGCCGCGCTGGCTCGATCTCAGCCGCGGCGATCTCTGGGGCACGATCGCCATCCAGGACCACGGACGCGATCCGTTCGTCTACGAGCACCGCAAGAAGGTTCCGCTCGGCGCCAACATGGCCGTCCATCGTTCCCTGTTCGATGCGGTCGGCGGCTTCCGCGCCGACCTGGGACGAACCAGCAGCAAGCGCGTGCTCGGCCAGGAAGTACCCGAACTCCTCGCGCGCGCGCGCGCAGCCGGGCTGCGCGGCTTGTACATCCCTGCGATGCGCGTGGACCATCACATCCCCGCCGCGCGGCTCACCCGGGGGTACTTTCGCCGCTGGTGGTTCGGAAAGGGGGCGTCGCGCGCGACGCTCGAACGGGATCGGCCGGTCACCGAACTGGGCGTGAACCTGCGTACGGCGCCGCACGTCTTCGGCGTGCCGCGCTACATGTTCCGCTGTGCGCTCGACGACCTGACCGCATTCGTCGGCTGCCTGATCAGCGGCCGCGCCGCTGACGCCTTCCGGCACGAGATGATGCTTCGCTACTTCGCCGGCTATCTCTGGATCCGCGCCGGTCGCGGGTGAGCGCGGCGGCAAGCTCATCAGGATTGCTCACGGGTATTTCCTGGCTCAGCGGGGCGGGCCCTGATTTGCAAGAGGTGTCGGGAGCCGCCAATGTCGGAACCTGTGACCACACTGACCGCCCCGCCCTCACAGACGAGCCGCTTCCTCCGCAACGTGATCTGGAGCTGGACCGGGGTGGGCATCAACATCCTGCTGGGCCTGTTCCTGTCGCCGATCCTCGTCCGGAAGCTGGGCGTCGCGCAGTACGGCGTCTGGGTGCTGCTCTTCTCGACGATGGACTACTTGCGGCTGCTCGATTTCGGTCTGCGCGCCGCCGTGATCAACCGGTGCGCGCGGCAGAACGCCCAGCAGGACTGGCGCGGAGTCAACCAAACGATCAACACCGCGATCCTGTACTTCCTGGCCATGTCGGCCATCGGCTGTGCCTTCGCGCTGCTCTTCCGCGGCCCGGCGATGACGCTGTTCAACATCGAGCGGGCGCTGCAGGACGATGCGCGGCTGCTGCTGGTCATCATCGCGTTGTCGATATCGGCGCGCCTGATCTTCTCGCCGGTGACGGCGGCGCTCGAAGCGCTGCAGCGGTACGACTTGATCAACCGGGCCTACATCGGCAACCTGACGGTGCGCGCCGTCGGATCGCTGGCGCTGCTGCTCTCCGGCCATGGCCTGCTCTCGCTCGGCTATCTCGTGCTCGCCGTCGCGGTCGCCGAAGACCTGTGGAACCTGCTCAGCCTGCGGCGCGTGTTCGCCCACCTGCACCTCTCGCCGCGGTTGATCTCCCGCGACGCCTTCCGCGCCCTCGTCGACTACGGCAAGCATTCCTCGGTGCTGAACGTCGCGAGCATGGTTGAACTCCAGGTGCCGGCGACGGTCCTCGGATCGATGTGCGGGCCGACGGAAGTCGCGTTCTTCGCGGTGCCGTGGCGCCTGCTGATGTACACGACCGAAGCGTTTACCAAGGTCGGGCAGATCACCGCATCGGTCACCGCGGAACTCGACGTCAGGCGCGATGCGCGCAGCGTCTGGGCCATGGCCGTGGCCACCAACCGCAATTGCCTGGGCTTGTTCATGCCGCTCGCGATCTTCCTCTGCGTCTACGCGACGCCGTTGCTGACGGTCTGGTTTTCTCCCGAAGTCGGGCAGCGCAGCGGCGCCGTCATGCCGGTCCTCGTGGTGCCGTTCCTGCTCGCGATCGCCGCGCAGTTCAACTCCGGCGCCGTGCTGATGGGGCAGGCGAAGCTCCGTACCTACGCGTGGAGCCTGGTGGCCGAAGTCGTCCTGATGATTGTGGTCTCGCTGATCGTAGCGCCGCGCTACGGCGCTTACGGCGTCGCGTGGGTCGTGGCGGTCTCGTTCACGTCGATCCGCGGCGCGTTCCTGGCCGTGCTGCTGTGCCGCGCCAACGGATTCTCGATTGTCGAGTACCTGCGCGCCATCTACGCACGGCCGCTCCTCGCCGCGGTGCCGGTGGCGTTGATGGCGGCGGCATTACGACTGACCGTCCTGCCCGGCCGGAACTGGTTCGAGCTTCTGACGTCGGCGGGCCTGGTCGCCGGCAGCTACCTGGCGCTCGCGTTCTTCACGGTGATCGAGCCGGACGTCCGCGCCCGCCTGCTCGCGCGTGTGCCGTGGTCGAGCCGGACGCTCAGCACTCTGCCCTGAACACAAAAGGAGTGGGACCCTCGCGGGCCTCCACTCCTTTTGTGGCTTCGCCGGCTTCCAGCCGCCAGTGCTCCCCAGCCTGGCTTCTGGTCGGCTAGTTGCTGGCTACTTCACTTGGAAGGTCGTCATCACCGGCCGGTGATCGCTCGGCATGTAGCCGTTGGCGTCGCGCGTGTCGAACACCTGCGACTGGACCACGGTGAGGTTGGCGGACGCCTTCGAATAGTAGATGTAGTCGATGCGGCCGTTCTTCGTTTCGCCGTTGTTACCCGCGAAGGCGTACGCGCTGCCCTGCCCGGCCGCCACCGTCCACGAGTCGTTGAAGTAGTTGTTGAAGTAGGCGATCGACGACTGGTCCGGCCACGCATTCATGTCGCCGGTCAGGATCTTGTTCTCCGGCTCGGCGGCGAGGAGGCTGACGATCTCCTGCGCCTGCGTCAGCCGCAGCGTCTGGTCGTAGGGGTCGATGTGCGTGCCGACCAGCGTGATCTTGCGCCCGTTCCAGGTGATGGTGGCCTGGCCCAGGCTGCGATCGGCGTTGTGCACCAGCTCGTAGCGACTGGTGTTGTCGAAGGGCACGGTCGAGAAAATCAGGTTGCCCTTTCCGTTCGACGCCCACTGCCCCCATTCCTGCGAATACAGGTAGTACCAGGTCTTACCGGTCTTCTGCTGGAGCAGCGCCTTGTAGACCTCGGGCTGATCCTGGTTGCCCCACGACGTGAACTTCTCGATTTCGTTGATCGTGATCACATCAGGGTTGAACTTCGCCATCCACGTCGCGACGCGGTTCGTGTCGTAGACGCCATCGGTACCGAAGCCGCCGTGATGCAGGTTCCACTGCAGCACCTTGAGCGTCGCGCCCGTCGTCGGCGCGGGCGCGGGCGCCGGCGCGGGAGCCGGTGCGGGGGCCGGGGGCGGCGCGGTCGTGGTTCCGCTGACGCTCGACACCTGCACCCAGGCGCCGAGGCTGGCGATGCTCGTATCCATGACCAGCGGACCGGTCACCGCCGTCTTGCTCGTGTAGACCAGCGTGTCGTTGCGGTAGTACTTCACCGTCGTGCCCTCGATGGCGATCTTGAACACGTCGGCCGTCGAGTACTTGCCGTCGAAGCGATAGTTGCCGTTCTCGCGAACCTCCCACGCCGTTGCGCTCGTGAAGCTGAAGGCGTAATTGATCGCGGTGTAGCTGGTGCTGGCGCTCGTGTCGGTGCCGAGGCCGGCGAGGAGGCGCCCTCCCGAGACCGTGAACGAGACCGAACCGCTCGTCAGCGCCTGCGCTCCCACCGCACCGGCGTCGAGGCAGTCGCCGCAGCCGCTCGTGTTCTTGGTCACCTTCGCGCCGGAGGCCGTGGCCTTGACCGCCGACGTCCACGCGAAGCCGGTCGTCGGACCCGTGCTGGTCGTGGTGGTCGTCGTCGCGGTGACGGCGGCGTTCTCGGCGAGAATCGTCGCGTCGTTCTTGACGACGCCCGGCGCCTTCGCCAGGTAGGTGACGGGCGACAGCACGATCTGATCGATCGAGAGGCCGTCCTCGCGCGCCTGCACCCTGATCGTCTGCTGCGTGCCGGTGAAATAGACGTTGTCGCCGAGCACGCCGAGGCCGTACCCGTTGTCCTGCCAGCCCCAGCCAGACTCGCCCGCGCCCGAATCCTCTTCGAGGCTGTACATCATCGCCGACGTCGTGCCGATTCGATAGATGGCGCTACCGGCCGACGTGGTGCTGCCGCTGAACTGCACGAACACCGAGTCGTTGGTCCAGGAGTTGTTCTGCGCCTTGCCGCGTATCCAGAGGTGATACGCGCGGCCGGCTTCGACAGTGAACGTCAGCTCGAAGTAGTTCGAAGGCGCGGCCAGCGGAGTGACGAGCTTCGCCTGGCCGGCGTCGGGATTTGCCAGCCGGACTCCGTCGGCGGCGGTGGTGTCGTTCACGAGGCTCCAGGCGCCGACCTTGGCGCTGGCGCTGCGGGCGTGAAGCACGATGTCGCCGGTGCCGGCGACCGCGGTGGACGCGCCGACCGCGAGAACGAGGGCGCCCATGAAGAGGATCCGTACAGAGTTCGAGATGCGCATGTTGATCGAAGCAGCCTCTGTCTAACGGTTGATAAGTGCGAAACACCTGGCACACGCCCATCCCGTCGGAATGGTCGAGCATTCGAACGCATGGCGTGCTTTGCTAGGTTTGGGTAGTGACGGCCGGCACCGTCACCCCTCTTAAGGCAAGGAACTGACCAAAACGTAAAACGGCTGAATTACTGGGAAAATTGATCAGCGCATGGAAACCCGACTCAGCTACGGAACTGGTGGACAACTGAGCCGTTTGTAGAAAATACACAGCTCTACAATGAAACCTCGGCCAAACCTACGTGTAGCGAAATACCGCTCAGTTGTAATGAATGACAGTTCGGTAAGAAGGCCTCTACATACTGCTCACGTTGTTCGTCGCGTGTAGCAAGTTCCTACAAATCCCAATCGCTACGGGCGCGTCATTTGCAGAGCTCAGGTACGTCAATGGTGCGCCGACTCAACATTGCGATTGTCGCGCCGTCGATGGGCATCCTCGGCGGGCAAGCTGTACAGGCCGCACGGCTGCTGCGATCGTGGCGCGACGATCCCGAGATCAACGCGTGGCTCGTGCCGATCAACCCGGTGCCTCCCGGCCCGTTCGGGGCCGCGGTCAGAGTCAAATACCTTCGCACGCTGGCCACCCAGCTGATCTACTGTCCGCTCCTGATCAAGGAGCTGCGCAAGGCCGACGTGGTGCACGTCTTCTCCGCGTCGTACTTCTCGTTCCTGCTGGCGCCGCTGCCCGCCGTCCTGATCGCGCGCCTGCTCGGCAAGCCGGTGGTCATGAATTACCGGAGCGGCGAGGCGCCCGATCACCTCAAGCGATCGCGCGTCGCACGGGCGACGCTGCGCGGAGTGGATCAGAACGCGGTCCCCTCGCGTTTCCTGCACGACGTGTTCGGCGCCTACGGCATCCGCTCGGAGATCATTCCCAACATCGTGGACCTCGAGCGCTTCCGCTTCCGGCGGCGCGAGCACCTGCAGCCGCGGCTGCTGTCCACGCGCAACTTCGAGCCGCTTTACAACCTGCCGTGCACGCTGCGCGCGTTCCGGCTGATCCAGGATCGCTATCCCGAGGCGCAGCTGACGCTCGTCGGCAGCGGCTCGCAGGACGCGGCGCTGCGCCGCATGGTCGCGGATCTGCGCCTGGCGCACGTGACCTTCGCCGGCCGGGTGCCGCCCGAGGACATCTGGCGCTACTACGCCGAGGCCGACATCTACCTGCAGACGCCCAATATCGACAACATGCCCTCGTCAGTGCTCGAGGCGTTCGCCAGCGGGTGCGCGGTCGTCGCCACCAATGCGGGCGGGGTCCCGGCGATTCTGACCGACGGCCTTCACGGGCTGCTGGTCAACTGTGACGATCACCAGGCGGCGGCCGACGCCGTGTTCCGCCTGCTGGACGACTCCGTACTGGCGCAGCGCCTCGCCGGCGCGGCGTTCGACACGTGCGCGCGCTACCAGTGGTCCTCGGTCCGCGCGCAGTGGGTCTCCCTCTATCGGCGCATGGTGAGCCCGAGCGCCATGGCCGCTCCGACGCCTGCATGAACCGTCCCGGTGTCCTGGCGCGTGTTGCCGCGATGGATCGCGACGAACTGCGGGTCCGCCTGATCGAAGCCATGCGGAAATACGCCGGCCGCGTCGAGTACTCGATCCGGCCGCCGCAGTGGAGCCGCGGCCGGATCACCCGCATCCTGGACCGCGGCGCGGGACCCGAGGTCGCCCGCGCCATCGACGCCGCCCGCCGCGGCGACTATCTCGGCGCTCATCGCGCGCTCGGGGCGCATTTTGAAAGCCGCGCCTCGCGGTGGCCGCTGCAGGCGGCCCGCCGCCGCGCGCTGGTGGACGAGATTCTCCAGACCTTTCCGCACGCTGCCGCCGACGCGCGCCGGCTGGCCGATCGCATCCTCGAAGGCCGGCACGACCTGCTCGGCTATCGCGACGTCGCGATCGGGAATCCGCCCGACTGGCACGCGGATCCGGTGCACCACCGTCGCACGCCGGCCGGCTTCTGGTCGGAAGTGCGCTACCTCGATCCGGCGAACGGCGATCACAAGGTCATCTGGGAGACCAATCGGCATCAGTACTTCTGCCTGCTCGGCGCTGCCGGCTGGCTGACCGGCGATCGCCGCTATCGCGATGGTTTCATCCGCCACCTCGAGGACTGGCTGCACGCCAATCCTCCGCTGCACGGCGTCAACTGGTCGAGCATGCTCGAGCTCGCCTTCAGGGCGATGTCGTGGACGTGGGCCATCGAGTTCTTCTGCGACGGCGCCGCGCAAGACGAGACGCCGTGGCTCGTCGATCTGCTGATCGGGCTGGATCGGCAGCTCACGCACGTCTCGCACAACCTCTCGCGATACTTCAGCCCCAACACGCACCTGAGCGGCGAAGCGCTCGGGCTCTATGCCGTGTCGTGCGCGCTGCCCGAACTGCGACAGAGCCATGCGCGCTCGGCGCTGGGGCGCGACGTGCTGGTGCGGCAGGCCGCCGCGCAGGTGCATCCCGACGGGGGCCACGCCGAGCTGTCGGCGCACTATCACCGCTACTCCACCGACTTCTACCTGCTCGCCACGATGGTGGCGCGTGCGAGCGGCGAGGCCGCGACCGACACGCTCGAAGCGTGCGCGCGCCGCCAGAGCGCCTACCTGCGGACGCTGGCCGACGACGAGGGCCGCCTTCCGCTCATCGGCGATGACGATGGCGGGCAGTTGTTCCGCTTCGGCGATCGCTCGCCTGCCGACGCCTCCGTCAGCCTGAGCGTCGCCGCGTCGGTGCTGTGCGACGGATCCCTCGGCGTCCGTCCGCCGTCCAGCGAGGTGTTCTGGATCCTGGGCAAGCGGCCGGACGTCGGCGTCCGGGTCGCGGCGCTGCGCTGGCCCTCGCGCGTCTTCCGTGACACGGGCTACCTGGTGTCTCGCACGCCCGACGGCGGCCATCTCATCTTCGACGCCGGACGACATGGGTTCCTGAACGGCGGGCACGCGCACGCGGACGCGCTGGGCGTGGTGCTGACCGTCGGCGGTGAGCCGCTGCTCGTCGATCCAGGCACCGCGACCTACACGATGGATCGCGAGGTCCGCGATCGCTTCCGCTCCTCGCGGATGCACAACACGCTCGTCCTCGACGAACGGGATCACTGCGAGCCGCGCGGGCCGTTTCACTGGGACTCGCGCGCCGACTCGCGGTTCCTGACGGCGTTCAGCGCGCCCGGACGCGACTTCGCCGTCGGCACGCACGACGCCTACGGATCCGGCCGCCACCTCCGCGCCGTCCTCGCGCTGCACGATCTCGGGTGGCTGATCGTCGATCGCGTGGCCGCCGGCGATAGCGCCGTCGCCGCCGACACCTGGTGGCACCTGCATCCGTCCTGGCGCGCGTCCGTCCGCGACGGCACCGTCGCGCTGCGGCACAGCTCGGGCGTGCGGTTGGGGTTGGCGTCGACCGCGTCTGAAGTCGCCGTCGTGGACGACCCGCGGCTCTGCGAATTCGCCCCGGAGTACGGACGCGTCGACAGCTCGACCACGCTCCGCGCACGACAGCGCGGCGCGGGCGCGTTCGCCATCGCCACCTTCATCCCGGCGTCAGGGGCCCTCAGCCAGCCGCTGGCCATCGTCGAAGCTCCGGTGACGGTCGACGCGCAGGGATGGGAACGGCGGGCGTTCGACATCCATGCAGGCCGGCTCGAGCGGCGCATCGAGGTCGCCTTTCCTGCCGTGAAGATCCAGCCGGACGGCAGCTGGCCTCAGCCATGCATTGAAGAGCTGAACGTATGTGTGGAATAGCTGGCTTCGCCGACGCGACCCCGTCCGGCCGTCCGGCCGAGTTCAATCTCGTACATCGCATGTGCGAGGTCATCCGCCACCGCGGACCTGACGACGAAGGCATTCACGTCGAGCCGGGCGTCGGCCTGGGCATGCGCCGCCTGAGCATCATCGATCTCTCGGGCGGCCGGCAGCCGATTCACAACGAGACCAGCACCATCTGGGTCGTCTTCAACGGCGAGATCTACAACTACCGCGAGCTGCGCGCCGAGCTCGAGGCGCACGGCCATCACTTCGCGACGTCGAGCGATACGGAAACGATCGTCCACGCCTACGAGCAATGGGGCGAGGACGTGTTCCGGCGCCTGCGCGGCATGTTCGGCATCGCGCTCTGGGATCAACCGAACCGCACGCTGCTCCTGGGCCGCGATCGCGCGGGGCAGAAGCCGCTGCACTACGCCGAACGGCGCGGACGGCTCTACTTCGCCAGCGAGATCAAGTCGCTGCTCGCCGCCGGCGCGATCGACCCGGCGCTGGATTTCGCCGCGCTCGATCATTACCTCACGTTCCTCTACACGCCGCGCGACGCCTCGATCTTCGAAGGGGTGCACAAGCTGCCGCCAGGGCACTACCTGCGCTGGCGCGACGGCCGCGTCGAGGTGAAACAGTACTGGCAGATCGCGGACCGCGAGACGTTCCACGGCTCGGAGGCCGAGGCGGTCGAGGCGCTCGGTGCGGTGCTGCAGGACGCGGTGCGCTCGCACATGATCAGCGACGTGCCGCTGGGCGCCTTCCTCTCGGGCGGCGTCGACTCGTCGGCGGTGGTCGGCATGATGGCGCGCGCCTCGTCACAGCCGGTGAAGACCTTCTCGATCGGCTTCGACGAGCCGGAGTTCGACGAGCTCGAGCACGCGCGCACGGTGGCGTCGCACTTCGGCACGGACCACCACGAGTTCGTCGTCCGCCCCGACGGCCTGACGATTCTCGAGGATCTCATCGGGCACTTCGACGAGCCGTTTGCCGACTCCTCGGCGATTCCCACGTGGTACGTCTCGGAGATTGCGCGGCGTCACGTCACCGTCGTGCTCTCTGGCGACGGCGGCGACGAGCTGTTCGGCGGCTACGATCGCTACCTGCCGCATCCGCGCGTGGCGCAGTTCGATCGCCTCCCGCTGCCGGGGCTGCGCGCCGCGGCGTCGCTGGCGTGGCCGCTGCTGCCGCACGGCGCGAAGGGAAAGAACTTCCTGCGCCACGTGGCCCAGGATCCGGCCGGACGGTACCTCGACTCGATCGCGCTCTTCCATGCCGACGAGCGGACCGCGCTCTACACCGACGACGTGCGCACGCGGCTGCGTGCGGAGTCCGAGGCCGCGCTCGCGCGCCACTTCGATCGCTTCGCCGCGCTGCCGCACGACAGCCGGATGATGCGCTTCGACTTCGAGACCTACCTGCCCGAGGACGTGCTGACGAAGGTCGATCGCATGAGCATGGCGCACTCGATCGAGTCGCGCGTGCCGCTGCTCGACAACGAGGTGATCGACTTCGCGGCGGCGCTGCCGGCGCGCTTCAAGATCCGCAACGGGCGGCGGAAACACATCCTGAAGGAAACCCTCCGCACGCTGCTGCCCGACTCGATTCTCAACCGTCGCAAGCAGGGCTTCGGGGTGCCGCTCGGCACCTGGTTCCGCGGCGGGCTCACCGATCTCTTCTCGGACGTGCTCGATGCGCCGCGCACGAAGCAGCGCGGCTATTTCGAGCCCGTCTTCGTGTCCCGGCTGCTCCGCGAGCACCTCTCGGGGACGCGCGACCACACGCTGCGGCTGTGGCAGCTGCTCGTCTTCGAGCTGTGGCACCGCCATTACCTCGATACGGTCGGGGTGGGGTCGGCGGCTGCCCACGTGGGGTAGGCGCGTACCTACTTTTCCTGACTTTCACCTCTCGTCAGCGTGGCACCTGCCTTGCTCAGGTGGCAGGCTGTGAAGTCAGCGCCCCAAGTTCCGGTTGCGGTGTTCCTCACCAGCTTCCATCCGGGAGGCACGGAACGCCAGATGACGGAACTCATCCAGCGCCTCGACCGCGACCGCTTCGACGTGCACGTGGCCTGCTTCCACAAGGAAGGGTCGTGGCTGGCGCGCGTTGAAAGCTGTGCGCCGGTGACCGCCTTCCCGATTCACGGCTTTGCCCGTCCGGCGACGCTGGCCCGCGCCGCGGCGTTCGCGCGCTGGTGCCGCGCGCGCCGCATCCGCGCCGTGCTCGCGTGCGATCTCTACGCGAACGCGTTCGCGCTGCCCTCGGCCGCGCTGGCCGGCGTGCCGGTGCGCATTGGCAGCCGGCGCGAGCTGAACCCCGACAAGACGCCGGCGCAGATCGCCCTGCAGCGCCAGGCCTACCGCTGCGCCCACGCGGTCGTCGCCAACTCGAGAGCGGCGGCGCAGCAGCTCCAGAACGAGGGGCTCGCCACCGATCGCATTCACGTCGTCGCCAACGGGATCGACGCGTCCCGGTTCGCGCCGCGGACGGCCGCGCGTCCGGTCACCACGGTGCTGACCGTCGCCAACCTCCGCAAGGAGAAAGCGCACGAAGTGCTGCTCGGTGCGGCGGCGCGCCTGGCGCCGCGCCATCCCCAGCTCAAGTTCCTGATCGCCGGCGACGGCCCGCGCTACGCCGAGCTGCGGGCGCTGGCGCAGCGGCTCGACGTCGAGCACCAGGTGCGGTTCCTCGGCCACACCGAAGACGTGCCGTCGCTGCTGGCGCAGGCCGACGTCTTCGTGCTGCCGTCGCGGTCGGAGGCGTTTCCCAACGGCGCGATCGAAGCCATGGCGGCGGGTCTGCCGGTCATCGCCAGCCGCGTCGGCGGGCTGCTCGATCTGATCGAGGACGGCCGCACCGGCGTGCTGGTGCCGCCCGACGATCCGTCGGCGCTGGCCGCCGCGATCGAGTCGATGGTCGTCGGGCCCGGGCACGCCGCGGCGATCGGATCGGCGGCGCGCGACGAGGTCGTGCAGCGCTACTCGTTCGAGCGCATGGTGCGCGCGTTCGAGGATCTGTTCCTCACTTCTCTCGAGATGCCGCGCGGCGTCTCGCAGGCAGCCTAGATCCCATGTGCGGTATCGCCGGCCGATTCAATTTCGATCCCCTGCGACCGGTGTCGCGCGGCGTGCTCGAGGCCATGACCGACGCGGTCGCGCATCGCGGCCCCGACGCCGCCGGCTATCACCTCGCCCCAGGCATCGGGCTCGGCCATCGGCGCCTCAGCATCATCGATCTGTCCACCGGCGATCAGCCGCTCTATAACGAGACCGGCACGGTCTGCACCGTCTTCAACGGCGAGATCTACAACTTCGCGGACGTGCGCGCCGAGCTGCTGGCGCACGGCCATCGCTTCCGCACCAGCTCCGACACCGAAGTGATCGTCCACGGCTACGAGCAGTGGGGCGAGCGCTGCGTCGAGAAGTTCCGCGGCATGTTCGCCTTTGCCGTGTGGGACGCGACCGAACGGCGCCTGGTGCTCGCGCGCGATCGCGTCGGCGTCAAGCCGCTGTACTACGCCGAGCTGCCGGGCCGCGGCGTGGTCTTCGGATCCGAGCTGAAGTCGCTGCTCGAGGATCCCGACGTGCCGCGCGAGTGGCGCCCCGCCGCCATCGACGCGTACCTGACGCTGCTCTACATCCCGGCCCCGGCGACGATCTACAAGGGCA
>Ga0207691_10005896_pt1 | contig 11836 bp, 9 predicted proteins | sample KBSM13metaG_FD_184327 | JGI IMG/M metagenome (GOLD analysis project Ga0207691, IMG submission 184327) | Miscanthus rhizosphere microbial communities from Kellogg Biological Station, Michigan, USA - KBS M1-3 metaG (SPAdes) (version 2) | ecosystem: Host-associated > Plants > Roots > Rhizosphere >...
TGCTAGGCATTCCACAACGACGGGACATGCCAGAATGGCAGGTACTCCGGCCAGCCAACAAATGCTGAGAAGAAAACGTGAATGGCCGGTGACGATGCAAGGGCCAGTGCGACGTACCATGACGCCTCGCGAAAATTCATACGGAAAGCAAGAGGTGGAAGAACGAGTGTGGTCGCCGCCGGAACACCGTAGTAGATCGGCCACGCGAGCCCCGCGTTTGCGCCGAACTTCGCGAAGCACATGCCGATCACCACAACCACCAGGGCAACAACGGTGACCATGCCCGCTGATGGCGCCGACGGGCGCGCGCGAAGCACCCAACGCAACATGACAACGAACACTGCAAGCGAGACTGCGATGAAAACGAGGAAGTGGGTTGGCGGCATACTCAATAGCGCCTAATGGTTGAGCTGAGCTCCGCGGTTACGGCGATTTTGACCTTGGCTCCATACTTCCCACGCGTGCGCTCCAGCGATTTGTTAGGTCTCATTCCGAGAAACCTTCCGACCAGTTGTTGTCTCCAAGGCGAATGCGATTGATATTGAAACCATCGCCATGGTCAGTCTTGTGGTCCCGCAACTTCGGGCATTGCCTGAAGCCGGGCAGCCGCTTCATGCGCTTGATTGCACGCAAAGCGGAAGGCCTTGAGCCGTATGCACCTATGAATAGAACATGCTGGCTACCAGAGGCAAGACCGTGAAGGTGATACAAGAGGTAGACGTGCGTCATGGGCCCTAACTCTTATTTAGACGACCGAAAAGTCGCGGTGAACTACGACAAAACGGTCATATACCGTTCTACGCCTCACGTCATGTTCTTGATTCAACTAAATCACATGCGATTGAACGTCGTCAAACTTCCCGGAGTGTTATACGGCATGTCGTATAACTACCCGGTCGCCTCAATCAGCCTTGCGCCGCGATTCGCCGTACCACCAGATATGTCACAACGGCGGCTGAATTGCTGGCCAGTGACACGCTGAACTAGACGTCAGGAGTCGCGAGCCACTTTTCCAGGCGGATCGCGTCCTCGACGCCGGCGTAATACCCGGGGCTTATGATTTTTTCCTGGTAGCCGTGTTCGCAGTAGAAATTGCGCGCGATGGAATTCGTGCGCCGGCACTCGACATTGATCTGCTGGATGCCCGCTTCGCGGGCCACATCCTCCAGCCAGCGCAACAGGACACTGCCGATACCGAGCCGTTGGTGTGATCGGCGCACGGCGAACAGCAACAGGTGCGCCGAGTCATCGCGATAACTCATGATGCCGAAGGCGAGCATGGCGCGCGCGTCCCTCACCACGGCCACGTTGGTATCCGGATGGCGGATGGCGCGCTCCACGCGGGCCGGGGTCCAGCTCCATTCGAGGCCATGCTCGATGTGGTCGCGCGACAGCGCAGCGATGTTCGCTGCATCCGCACAAGTGGCCAGCCTGATGGAAGCGTCAGTGATCATGGCACCAATCTACTCCTTTCGGGCCGGCGCCGGCTCATTCCCTCGTGACTACGACGGAGTAGACCGCGACCAGAGTGACCGCGACGGTGAACACGATGGCTGCGGCCAACAGTGCGAGCCCCACCACCCTCCACCACGAAAAGAGCGAGCCCCCGGCCGCACGATGCTTTTCGAGAACGATCGAGAATCGAGTCTCGGCCCAGGCCCGGAAGCCAACGGCGCCGGCGACGGAGAGGGCAACTCTTGGAAACCGCTCTGGCAACACAATGCCGAGCCCGATTAGCGCCAATGTCACGACGACACACAGGATAATCGCCTGGTTCGCCTGCTCAGGACGCGCAAGCGTCTTGTGGTTGGCGGCAATCAGCCAGCCGCCGATCAGTGGCGAACCGATAAATGTCGCCGCCGCGATCTGGAGCGACGAATATAGGCGCGCCTCGGGCGGCGCCTCAGTCAATCCCCTGGCGACGGGTTCACCAACCCTCGCCTTCGGCGGCGCGTAGGGGTTGTCACTCATGCCGCTGTAATCAGGCGGCGCCGCTTCCGGAAATGGCGGTGCGGCCAAACCACTGCAATTCCGCCGCGGTCGACGCAACGCTGCCGATGATGAGCATCGAGGGGGGTGCGAGCTTCTGCATGACCGCATCGCGATGCATATGTTCGACCGTGGACGTGATCACGCGCTGGGCAGCGCGGCTGGCATTCTCGATGAATACCACGGGCATCGCGCCGTGAACTCCGGACAGCAGCAACTTGTCGCGCAGCGGGGCCAGCTTGCCCACGCTCATGTAGAAGGCCAGGGTCTCGCGCCCTGCGGCGAGATCCGAGAAATTGAATTGCGCCAGTTGTTCGTCGCTGTTGCCGGTGAGGAATCGCACCGCCTGGGCATGGCGCCGATCGGTCAGTGGCACGCCGGCGTATGCGCCGGCGGCAATGGCGGCCGTGATGCCGGGAATCACCTCGAAGGACACATCATGGGCGCGCAGGAAATCGATTTCTTCGCCGCCGCGCCCGAAGACAAATGGGTCGCCGCCTTTGAGACGTACGACAATCTCGCCGCGCTGCGCATGTTCCACCAGCAGTTCGTTGATCTCTTCCTGCGTGGCGCCGCCGCCGCCGACGAACTTGCCGACGTCGAATCGGGCCGCATCGCGGCGCGCCAGTTCCAGCACTTCGAGCGACACCAGGCGGTCGTGCACGATGACGTCGGCTTCCTGCAGCGCGCGCAGGCCCTGCAGCGTCATGAGGCCGGCATTGCCGGGACCTGCCCCCACCAGCACGACGTGGCCGCGCGGGATGGAGTCGGTGTCTTCAAGTGCTTTGTGCGTGAGCGCGTCGGCGCGCTCCTCGCGCCCGGCGCGAATTTCCGCGGCCACGGGCCCCGTGAGCATCCAGGAGAGAAATCGCCGGCGCGCTCCCAGGTCCGTGAACTTCGTCTTCACGCGTTCGCGCCAGCGATCGGCGAATGCCGCGAGCGTGCCCAGCGAGCCGTCGAGCAGTGTCTCGAGCCGCTCGCGAATCAGCCGCGCGAGCACCGGCGACGTTCCGCCGGTCGACACCGCGATCTGCACCGGCGAGCGATCGATGATGGCGGGCATGATGAAACTCGACAGCTCGCGATCGTCCACCACGTTGCAGGGAATTCGCGCGGCGCCGGCGGCCGCCGCGACCTGTGCGTTCACCGCGCGATCGTCGGTGGCGGCCACCACCAACCACATGCCGTCGATATCCGTCGTGGCGAAGGGACGCGCGTGGTGAGTGAAAGAACGGGCGGCGCTGAGTTCGGTTCCGAGCTGCGGCGCGACCACCGTGACTACGGCGCCGGCCTCGGCCAGCAGGCTGAACTTGCGCGCGGCAACCTCTCCGCCGCCCACGAGCAGCACCGGTTTGCCGGCGAGATCGAGGAACAGCGGAAAATAGCGCACGCTCAGAATCCGAGGCGGCGCGCCAGGCGCGCGCCATAAGTGATGATGTAGCTGGCGCCGGCGCGGCGCAGGTTGTACCAGCTCTCGATGAGCGCGGCGTCGAAGTCGACGAAGTTCTCTTTCGCGAGCAGCGCCAGCGAAGTGTATTCGCCGCTCACCTGGTAGGCGCCGACCGGCAGACCGGTCTGCTCGTGGATCGGGCGGATGAGGTCCGCCGAAGGCTGACCCGGCTTCACCATCAGCAGGTCCGCGCCCTCTTCCGCGCAGCGGCGGCTCGACGCCAGCGCATCGGTGCGATTGCGCACGTCGAGCTGGTAACTCTTGCGATCGCCGAACTGCGGCGCGGAGTCCGCGGCATCGCGGAAAGGCCCGTAGAAATTGCTCGCGAACTTGGTGCTGTAGCTCATGATGGGCGCAATGTCGTAGCCCGCGTCGTCGAGCTTGCCGCGCAAGTACGCCACGCGGCCGTCATTCATGTCGGAGGGCGAAATGCCGTCGGCGCCGGCTCGCACGTAGGTCAGACCGAGCGTGCCGAGGGCGGCGTGCGTGGCAGCGAGATCCTGCTTGCCGCGCCCATCGTGCACGCAGCAGTGGCCAGACTCGGTGAAACTGCACAGGCAGGTATCCACCCAGATGGCGGCCTCATTCCCGGCTCGCTCACGCATCTGTTGCAGTGCCGCCCCGACGAAGTCGGCGTTGAAGTTGCGATTCGACTTTTGAGCGGGCACGGGGAACAGCAGGAATTGGCGCACGCCCGCGGCCAGGTCCTTGTCGAACTGGGTGAGCAGCGAGCTCAACGTGTGGCGCGAGTTGAGGGGCAGCCCCGCCAGCGGTTCCTCTTTGGACAGCCCATCGGCAAGGAACAGCGGCTGGATCAGCTGGTCCTGGCCAAAGCCGATCTCGGACACCATGTCGCGCAGCGCCGCGGTGGCTCGAAGTCTTTGCAGTCGTTTCATCGCTCAAATCCTGCCTCGCCCCGGGGGAATCCGTCCAGCCTATCTCCCCGCTTCCGGCGGAATGTCACGACTCGTTCACGGGTCGGTTGAGAACAGAGCACGGGCCCTCGCCTCGGGTACCGCGCTGGTGCAAGGCTACTTGGATGCCTCCAAGGCAGTCTTTGCCGGGTCGGAAACGCCCAATTCCTTTAGCCGGGCGATCAGGCGATCGTCGCGCGAGCCCATCTGGTACACGGCCAGGTACATGCCGCGCGCCTTCTCCTTCTCGCCGCGCTCGTAGGCGATATCGCCAAGCACCCAGGCCGCTGCCTCGTTCAGCTTGAGCTTCATCGAAGCCAGCGCGTCAGCCTCCGCGCCCGCGGTATCGCCGATGTTGTGGCGCGCACTCGCCCGTCCCGCAAGCGCCAGCCAGTTGTCACCCTTGGCGAGCGCGCGATTGAATTCCTGGATCGCGGCGCGCGAGTGCTCCACGGAAATGTAGGCGAATCCCAGATTGATGTACCGGTCGGGAGTGGGATCCAGGCCCGCCGCGATTCGCGTATCGACAGTAGCGCGATCCCAGGAGCTGTCGAGAATCACCAGAGCGCTCGAGCGCGTGGTGAGCGCATCGGCCTTGTCAGATCCCTTCTTCGCCTCGAGAAATGCCTGGGTGCAATCGCCGATCAGCGCCTTCAATCCGGGGTCGGAGGCTGTCAGGTCCCGCATCTCGCAGCGGCTGGCGGCCTTCTTGTCGCCAGATGACAGACTCCAGAGACCGATGGCCTCGCGATTTCCGGCGGCGTCAGCGCGTAACTCCTCGTCGCCCGCCGCCTTCGCGAGAGTCTCGACACGGGTGAAATCCGCGGCGGCGTCATCGAAGCGTCCCAGCCAGAGCGCCGCCTTGCCGCGTGCCAGCAATGAGTCGGCAGATTGGGGCTCGAATTCGACTTCGCGCACGCGATCCTGGTATGCGCCCTCGAGGTCGCCGTTGAAGGCGCGCGCAAAGGCACGCTCACGGTAGGCCGCGGCGAATTCCGGCCTGAGTTTGATTTCATGATCGAGATCGGCGATCGCGGCGCCGTATTCGCCGAGCTCGCTGTTCAGATAGGCGCGCTCGTGCAGGCAGGTGGCGCAGTTAGGGTCGGCGGAGACGGCCGCGTTGAGATCGACGAGCGCATCGTCATAGCGATACTGCTCGACGGCGACATAGGCGCGCCGCTGCAGCAGCACCGCGCGCTTTTCCGGATCGCGCTCCCACGAAATCGCCCGGTCGCAGTTCGCGCGCCACTGTGGCGTGCTGAAGTCCTGCTCCATGTCACACACGGCGGGCGTGGCGCCGCGCGCGACCAGTCCAGACGCGAGCAACAGCGCGCCCACGACCGGTGCGAACCCCGCGGCCCGCATCAGCCTTCCAGGCCGTGAATACCGCATTCGCGCTTGAGACCCGAGAACCTCAATTCGTCGGCCGACTCCACTTCGTGCAGCGCCTTGGTGGAGTGCCAGTCGCCGATGGAAACGTATCCCTTGTCCCAGAGCGGGTGGTAGGGAAGACCGTGCGCCTTCAGATACAGGTAAACGTCGCGATCCGACCAGTCGAAGATGGGATGCACCTTGAAGCGCCCGTCGCGCACCTCGAGCGGATTGAGCGCGGCGCGGCTCGCAGCCTGGCTGCGGCGCAGGCCGGCAAACCAGGTGTTGATCCCGAGCGCCTTGAGCGAGCGGCGCATGGGTTCCACCTTGCGCAGCTCGAGATACCGGTCGAGTCCATCGTGCCCCTGCTCCCAGAGCTTGCCGTACTGTGCCTCGAACTCGGCCACCGACTGTGGGCTCGCAAAGCGCTGGATGTTGAGCGAGAGCTGCTTCGTGAGCTGCTCGATGAATTGATAGGTCTCGGGAAACAGGTAGCCGGTGTCGATCAGGATCACGGGGATCTGCGGACGCTGTCGCGCCACCAGGTGCAGCGACACCGCGGCCTGCGCGCCGAAACTCGAAGTCAGCGCGAACGGCCCCGGCAGGTTCTGCAGCGACCAACGCACGCGCGTTTCGGCGTCGACGGACTCGAGCCATTCGTTGATAGTCGCGGCGCCAGCGGCATCCTGCGCGAACTCCGCCGCCGTCATCGTGAGCCGCGGTGCGCCGACCAGGTCGGCTGGCAACGTCTTCGACAGCTCTCGCGCGACGGCTTCACTCACGGACGCTTCTCCGGTGTGAGCAGTTGCGCGCGCCAGAGGAAATCCCCGAAGCGCTCATCGGTCTGCCGCTCCCGCGCGTAGTGTGCGAACAGTTCGTCGAGCACCGTGAGGATGGCGTTCTCGTCGATGTTGTCGCGATAGATCACGTTCAGGCGCTGGCCGACGGCGTCGGCGCCGAGGCGCAGCGTGTAGCGGCCGGGAGCACGGCCGATGAGCGCAATCTCCGCGAGATACGGCCGCGCGCAGCCGTTCGGGCAACCGGTAATTCGCAGGGTCAGCGGAATGTTCCGGAGACCCTGTTTGGCGAGTACACCTTCGACCTTCTCCGTAAAGTCCGGCAGGTAGCGCTCGGCCTCGGACATGGCCAGGCCGCAGGTTGGCAGCGCCACGCAGGCCAGCGCGTCACGCCGCACCGGACTGGTGAGCAGGTGCTTTGCGAGCCCGTGATCTGCAACAATCTGATCAATCTTCATGCACTCGCCGGGCGGCACATTGGCGATGATCAGGTTCTGATTGGGGGTGAGGCGGAAATCGCCCTGGTGAATCTGCGCGATCTTCTCGAGACCGGTGAGATGCATGGCGCCAGGACGGTCGGCAACGCGACCCGACTCGATGCGCAGCGTCAGGTGCCAGCGGCCATCGTGACCGCGCAGCCAGCCGAAGCGATCGCCCTGCGTGGTGAACTTGAACGGGCGCGCCGGCGGAAGCTCGTATCCCAGGCGCCTGGAGAGCTCACCCTTGAACCAGTCGATGCCGCGATCGTCGATGGTGTACTTGAGGCGCGCGTGCTTGCGCTCCGTGCGGTCGCCGAAGTCGCGCTGGATCATGACCACGGTCTCGGCCACCTTGAGCGTCTGATCGGGCGTGAGGAAGCCGATGACGTCGCCGATGCGCGGATAGGTTTGCGGCTCGCCGTGCGTGGCGCCGAGTCCGCCGCCCACCACCAGGTTGAAGCCCAGCAGCCTGTTCTCTTCGAGTCCGTCTTTGTCGAGGATGGCAATGAATCCCAGGTCCTGCGAGAACACGTCGATGTCGTTGTGCGGCGGGACCACGATGCCGGTCTTGAATTTCCGCGGTAGATAGACCGGGCCGAGGATGGGTTCTTCTTCCGGAGGACCCACCAGCTTCTCACCGTCCAGCCAGATCTCGTGGTAGGCGCGGGTCTTGGGCTTCAGGTGCTCGGACAGCTTCACCGACAGGTCGTAGACCTCCTGGTGCAGCTTGCTCTCCACCGGATTGGAGCTGGCCATGACGTTGCGATTCACGTCACCGCAGGCGGCGATGGAATCGATGAGCACGGCGTTCATCGCCTGCATGGTCTTCTTGAGATCTTTCTTGATGACGCCGTGCACCTGGAAGGCCTGGCGCGTGGTCATGCGCAGCGTGCCAGTCGCATGGGTGCGGCACAGGCTGGACAGCGCCAGCCACTGCTTCGGGCTCACCACACCGCCCGGCAGGCGTGTACGGATCATGAAGCTGTAGGCAGGCTCGAGCTTCTGGTGCTCGCGTTCGGCACGCAGGTCGCGGTCGTCCTGCATGTAGCTGCCATGGAACTTGATGAGTTGCGTGTCCGCCTCGCGGATCGCGCCGGTGAGCGGGTCGTGCAGGCTCTCGACCAGCGTGCCGCGCAGGCCGCGCGAGGCCTTCTTGATGACTTCGACCGCAGACTCCGGCTGGTGCTTCGGAGCCAGTTCCGGAAGAGTTGGCGCAGGGCGTTCGAGAACTTCAGTAGACATCGCGCAGGTACCGTCCGTCAGCGGTGAGATCGGCCACCCAGGCCTGGGCATCGTCGGCGTCCATGTTGCCGTGCGTGCGCACGACATCGATCAACGCCGCGTTCACGTCGGGCGCCATGCTCGTCGCGTCGCCGCACACATAGAAATACGCACCATTGGAAAGCCAGGCGAACAATTCCTTGCCGGCCTCGCGGATGCGCTGTTGCACGTAGATCTTCTCGGGTTGATCGCGCGAGAACGCCACGTCCACCCGGTGCAGCGCCTTGCGCTTCAGCGCCTGCTGCCACTCGAGTTGATAGAGAAAATCGTGATACAGCGAGCGGCCGCCGTAGAACAGCCAGTTGCGGCCGTTCGCACCGGTCGCCTCGCGCTCCTGCACGAAGCCACGGAACGGCGCGACGCCAGTCCCCGGGCCCACCATGATGATGTCGCGCGCGCCATCGGCCGGCACCCGGAAACGTTCGTTGCGTTCGATCCAGACCTGCACATTGCTGTCGGTCGGCGTCCTGACGACAAAGTCCGAGGCGGCGCCGGCCAGCAACTTGCGGTCCGTGTCGCTGCCCACAATCGCCACCGTGAGATGCGCCTCATCGCCCACCGCCGCGGGGCTCGATGCGATCGAATAGACGCGGCCCGTCACCGGGCGCAGCGTCGACACCAACGCGTCCGGCGTCCATTCCGCCGGGTAACTGGCCAGCACATCGGACACCTGGCAGCTGGCCGTGAGTTTGGCCATGGCCGGGGCATTGCCGAGCAGTTCGGAGATATCGGCGTTCGCCAATTTGGCCACCTGCACCAGCAACGGCCGCGCGATGCGCGTGAGCTCGCGCTCGTCGCGCAGCCACTCATGCAAGGTGTGCGTCTTGCCGTCGTGCGTAACCGTCGCGCCACCATCGAGCTTCGTGGCCTTGAGCACCGCGTCGATCGCGGACTCCGGATTGCGATGCACGATGCCGAGCGCGTCGCCGGGTTTGTACAGATTGCCGAGGCCCGGGAACGAGAGCTCCACGTGGCGCACTTCGCGCAGCGCCTGGCGACCGACGACGCGCTGGTTGGCCAGCACTTCGGCGGTGGCGGGATTCGCGCGGGTCAGTTCGACGACGGCGGGTGCCGGCGCCGCGGCGCCGGGCATCGGCGTCACGACGCCACCGGCGGGCTTGAGTTTCTCGGAGATCTCGCGCACGCGCGCCAGCGCATCGTCCGCCCAGGTCTTGGCGAGCTTCTCGAAATCCACGTCGCAGTCGACGCGCGGCAGCAGGCGACGCGCCCCCAACTTGGCGAGACGCTCGTCGACTACGCGGCCGGCTTCGCAGAACTTTGGATAGCTCGAATCACCGAGCGCCAGCACCGCGTACTGCAGCTCGGGAAGCTGCGGCGCGCGCTTGGTGCCGAGGAATTCGTACAGGCCGCGGGCTTCATCCGGCGGATCGCCGTCGCCGTGCGTGCTGATGACGACGTACAGCAGTTTTTCCTTGGCGATCTCGCGCGGCTGGTAGTCGCCCGCCTTGATCATGCGTGCCTGCACGCCCAGCGCCTGCACCGCGGCCAGCAGCTTCTCGGAAATCTTGCGGCCGTTATTGGTGTGCGAGGCGGAGATGATGGTGAGCGTTGGCGCCGCGACCGCCGCGGCGGCCGGGGCCACCGCGACCGCTACGGGCGCGGCGGGGGAAGCCACCTGGGCGCGCGCATGTCCGCCCAGCAAATTGTTCTGGAATCCGGGAATGCTGGACGGCGCAGCGGCGGCGGCGCCAGCGAAGTAGCCCGACAGCCACATCAACTGCTCCCGGTTCAACTCGGTCACAAGCTGTTGCAACTGATCCCGGCGATCGTCCGGGATGGGGAAATTGCCCTGCAGAATGACAGCGCTGCTCATTTTGTTCTCATAGTCCCGGGTCTGCCTGGTGCAGGAAGCCCTTGTCCTCCAGGTACCGCAGGATCTGGTCGACCGCGGCGCCGATCTCGAGCCGCGACGTGTCGATGGACACCTGCGGTGCAATCGGCGGCTCGTAGGGCGAGTCGATGCCGGTGAATTCACGGATCTGGCCGGCGCGTGCCTTCACGTACAGTCCCTTGGGATCACGCTTCTCGCACTCCTCCAGCGAAGTCGACAGATAGATCTCGACGAAGCGCTCGCTGCCGAGGCGCTCGCGGATGCGGTCACGCTCGGCGCGGAACGGCGAGATGAACGCCGTCAGCACGATGAGACCGGCGTCGACGAACAGCGCCGAGACCTCGCCGATGCGGCGGATGTTCTCGTGGCGCGAGGTGTCCGAAAAATCGAGATCGCTGTTGAGTCCGTGCCGGACGTTGTCGCCGTCCAGCAGATAGGAATGGTGACCCCGCTGCACCAGCGCCTGTTCGAGCGCATTGGCGATCGTGGACTTGCCCGAGCCCGACAGGCCCGTAAACCATAGCACCACGGGTTTCTGGCTCTTCTGGTTGGCGCGGATGGCGGCGGTGACCTTGGTCGGCTGCCACACCACGTCCGAACTCGCGCGTACCGCTTGGGTCTGCGGCGCGATGACCATGCCCGCACCGACCGTGCCGAAGTGCAGCAGGTCGACGATGATGAAAGAGCCGGTGGCGCGCGACAGCTTGTAGTCGTCGATGGCGACCGGTTCTTCCAGCGCGATGCGCACGCGCGCCAGGCCATTGAGGTCCAGTGCCTCGGCTTCACGCGTCGTCAAGTCATTCACATCGATGCGGTGCTGGATCGAATCGACCAGGCCTTTTACGTAGCGGCTGCCGATCTTGAATTCATAACGCTTGCCCGGCAGCAGCGGCGCCTCGCCCATCCAGATGAGATGTGCATCGAAGGTGCGCGCCAGCGCCGGGCGATGATCCGGGTGGACCAGGAGGTCGCCGCGTGACAGGTCGATTTCGTCCTCAAGAACAACAGTCACGGCCTGCGCCGCGCCCGCCTTTTCCAGCGGACCGTCGGCGGTGGTGATCTCGCGCACGCGGCTGCTCTTGCGCGAGGGCAGCGCCAGGACGGCATCACCCACGGCAATCTCGCCGCTGGCAATGGTGCCGGCGTAGCCACGGAAATTGGCGTCCGGGCGAATGACGAGCTGGATCGGGAAGCGCAGCTCCTTGAGAGCGTCGGCGCGCGCCACTTCGATGCCTTCGAGCGCCTCGAGCAGCGTGCGGCCCGTGTACCAAGGTGTTTCTTTCGTGCCGCGATGAACCACGTTGACGCCGTGCAGTGCCCCCACCGGGATCACTTCAACATTCGTCACGCCGAGCTTGTGCGCGTGGGCCACGAACTCGCCGGCGATGGCTTCGAAACGCGCTCTGTCATAGGCGATGCGGTCCATCTTGTTGACCGCGAGGATCACGTTCTGCACGCCCAGCAGCGAAACGATGTGCGTGTGACGGCGCGTCTGCACGCGCACTCCCTTCTCGGCATCCACCAGCACTACCGCCGCTTCGGCGGTCGAGGCGCCCGTGGCCATGTTGCGCGTGTACTGCTCGTGTCCGGGGCAGTCGGCGACGATGAACTTGCGCTTGGGCGTCGAGAAGTAGCGATACGCCACGTCGATGGTGATGCCCTGCTCGCGTTCGGCCTGCAGGCCGTCGACCAGCAGCGCGAGG
>Ga0207691_10005900_pt1 | contig 11834 bp, 17 predicted proteins | sample KBSM13metaG_FD_184327 | JGI IMG/M metagenome (GOLD analysis project Ga0207691, IMG submission 184327) | Miscanthus rhizosphere microbial communities from Kellogg Biological Station, Michigan, USA - KBS M1-3 metaG (SPAdes) (version 2) | ecosystem: Host-associated > Plants > Roots > Rhizosphere >...
ACCGCAGCCGCGGCGCTCAGCTCAACCGTTAGCGTCGAGAAGCCTCACCATGCGGAACTTGCGTCAACTACTCGCTGCTTGGTCGCTGCTGCTCGTTGGGTGCTCATCGCTTCAGCACGGTGGCTGCGCTCCCGGCGAGCAAGCCGCAGTCAGTGAATTCCTCTACTTCGGAACTGACATGCCTAGCGGAATCGTGTCTTCCGACGAGTGGGCCAAGTTCCTGAGCGCCACGGTCACGCCTCGCTTCCCAGCCGGCCTTACCGTTTGGCAGGCATCCGGCCAATGGCAGTCTTCGGACGGCAAGCCTACCCGCGAGGTTTCCTACGTTCTTAGCCTCATTCACCCAGCGGACGCACAGGCCGAGACAGCCGTGCAAGCGATCGTCGCCGAATACAAGACTCACTTCCACCAAGACGCTGTACTCCGGGTCAAGGCAAATGCCTGCATGTCGCTCTAGCTTGCTTGTCGCCACAGCGACGGCTAACCCTTCGCTCCAGTCGACGTGCCAGGGCCTGCGGCCTTCGCACGGGGCTGAGCTCAAACGTTAGGTGCCACTCGTGAACTATCGCAAGTACTGGACATCTCTCGCGGTAGTAGTCGCTGGCGTCTCATGTTCGGCAGCCCGGGGAAGTGACACGCTACCTGCTGAGGAGTGTCCTGGCGCCCTCTCCTGGGAGCGTGAACACCAGAGTGCGGGCGATCCGGCGCTCGTGGGTAGCGATCGGCATTCAGCAGTTTCTGAGCCGGCGCTACTCGAGGACTTAAGATTACGGGTCGAGAAAGATCAGGCGGCGCGGAAGCGGTGGCTGGCTGACCAAGGCAACGCGGCTCTTGCTAGCGAAGTGGACTCGATCGACACCGCAAACGTAGCTTGGCTTCGAAAGCTGATCTCAGAAAACGGCTTTCCCACAGCGGCGCAGGTTGGGAAAGAAGGGGTCCATTTCGCGTGGATACTTTTGCAGCACGCTGACCAAGATCCGAAGCTCCAAAGCGATCTAGTCTCAGTTCTGGAGCAGCGGTTCTCGGCAGGGGAACTCCCGGGTAACGACTTGGCGAGGATCACGGACCGGGTGTTGGTGGCAAGCGGCAAGCCACAGCGATATGGCACTCAGTTCGACTGGTTCGCGGGAGATTTCGCACTGCCAGAGCCCGCCAGGCTTGCTGAGATCGATGCCGCTAGGGCTCGACTTCGGTTGATGCCGCTGGCCGACTACGTTTGCACGCTTCGGAAAGCGCGAAACGCTGTAATGACGCCTAACACGTCGCTGGAGCGCACGCGTGAAAGATAAAGTGCCAAGCTCGAACAGTCGCGCGTGCGTCGTTCAGCTCAACCGTTAGGCGCCAATGGCAGCAATGTCCAAGTTCATGTCCCTAAGCTCTCTCATCCTGGTCGCTATCGGCGTTTCACTTGCCGCTGCCGCAGTACTCTTTACGATTCCCGCAAATCCGCTCATCTGGCAGGTGGCGACATGGACACTCGTCGCGGGGTTGGTCGGCCTGCTGGTGCTTGTCCTTGTCTCGGGTTACGTTCTCGCCAGGGACCGAGCGGCAAGGACTCGGTGGCGGATCGCAACTTTTCTCTTCGGTCTGGCGTGCTTAGTGACGGTTGCCTTGGGCTCCTTCTGAATCGCCCACTCAAACGGGCGTCGGCCAGAGCCGCAGTTGGCGCCTAACAATTCATTCAAGCCGACGCCGCTTCGCGGCGCGGCTTACCTATGGTGTTAGCCGCAGCGAGGTACTCGTCGACAAGCGACAATCCAGCGGAACGCCCAACTCGGAGTAAACGCGCATGGGACTTCTAACCTTCAGCCTCAACGTCACCCTGGATGGCTGCGTCGACCACCAGGAGGGAATCGCCGACGACGAGACACACGCTTTCTTCACCCGCCTTATGGACGAGGGCGGGGCGATGCTTTGGGGCCGCGTCACCTACGAGATGATGGAGGGCTACTGGCCGGCGGTCGCTCGCGGCGACGAGGACGCGCCGCCGGCGATGCGCGAGTGGGCGGTCAAGCTGGAGGCCAAGCCGAAGTACGTGGTGTCGTCGACGCGAACGGACTTCCCGTGGACCAACAGCCACCACATCGCCGGCGACTTGCGCACGAGCGTGCAGAAACTCAAGGATGCGACCCCTGCCGGCGTGCTCCTCGGTAGCGGCAAGCTCGCGACCGGGCTGGACCGGCTGGATCTGATCGACGAGTACAAGTTCCTCGTCCACCCCAGGATCGCCGGTCACGGCCCGACCCTTTACCAAAGCGGGCTACCCAGCACGCGACGGCTTGAGCTGGTCTCGTCGACGCCGCTCCGCAACGGCGCAGTCGCCATGCACTACCGGCGCGTGCGCGGCTAACAACGGGTTGCAGCGGACGGTCCGCTGCGCGGCCCGCCGCTGAACCCGAGCATTAGGCCCTGATGGAGAATTCACGTATGGCATCGGAAAACGAAAGGCAGCAGCGGGGCTTGGCGGCGCTCGCCGCTATCACTGGAGGCACGGGCACTGCTGTCGTGGAAAGCCTGAAGGACATTGCGCCGGATCTGGCCGAATGGATCATCGCGTTTTCATACGGCGACGTCATGTCCCGCCCGGGGCTTGATTTGAAATCACGCCAGATCGCCACAGTCGCTGCGCTCACAGCGATGGGCACCGCAGCACCGCAACTTAAAGTGCACATCGCCGGTGCCCTGAACGTGGGGTGCCAACCCCCCGAGATCGTCGAGGTTATCCTGCAGATGGCGGTCTTTGCTGGCTTCCCTGCGGCTATCAACGCGCTCAACCTGGCCCGTGAGGTGTTCCAGGAGCGCGGTGTCACGGTCGGGGCCTAACAAATCGCTGGAGCGCACGCGTGCAGGATAAAGTGCCAGTCTCATACATCAGCGCGCGCGGCGCTCAGCTCATCCGTTAGGTTGCATTGGTGCCGGACATCGTAGTCTTCGACGGCGTATGCAATCTCTGCACTCACTCGGTTCAGTTCATCTTGCGCCACGAAGCGCGCCCGCATTTCCAATTTGCGCCTCTGCAGTCGCCCGCGGGAGAGCGGCTGCTGAAAACCTTTGGGTTCTCGCCAGACGACGCCAGGACTTTCGTGCTAATTGCCGATGGCAAGCCTTACGTAAAATCCGATGCTGCCATCCTGGTTGCGAAGCGATTCAGGGGCGTATGGAAGCTTGTCGGCCTCGTATGGGTTATCCCGCGGCCGATCCGCAATTGGATATACGATGTGGTGGCACGCAATCGCTACCAGTGGTTCGGCAAGGCCGAGGCGTGCATGGTGCCGACGCCGGAGCTGCGATCACGCTTCTTGGAGGCGTAGGCTATGCAACCTAACAACTCGCCGAAGCGCACGCGTGAGGAATAAAGTGCCAGACCCAAGTCACTGCAGCCGCGCCGCTCAGCTCAACCGTTAGGTTGCCAGCAGAGTCGGAGTTGAGCGAACTCGCACCGAGAGAGTGACAGTTGCCCCAATTCACAAAACGATACCGGTTGGTAGTTCTCGTAGGACTGGCGAGTATTTTGCGCTGGTATTCGTCGGCAGGTGGCTGAATGCGACAAAGCGTGGCGGGCAGGGGCCCGCCGAGCCGTTCCGCATCGCCGGCAATCTGTACTACGTTGGCGCGACGGATGTTGCGGCCTTCCTCATCACCGGGCCCGAAGGCCACATCGTGCTCGACGGCGGCTATCCCACAACCGCACCGATGATCATCGCTAGCATTTCGAAGCTCGGCTTCAGCATCAAGGATGTCAGGGTGCTCCTGAACTCGGAGGCTCATCCTGACCATGCCGGCGGGCTGGGCGTGCTCCAGCAGGCGTCTGGTGCCGAACTGTGGGCGAGCGAAGCGAGCGCCTATACCCTGGCCTCCGGTGGCGACGACCCCGACATGATCCTGCCGCTCAGAGCCCTGGTTCGGATCGGGGTCGTGGGGTACCCAGCTATGCGGGTCGACCATCGTTTCAAGGACGGCGACACAATCCGCCTCGGGCCGCTCGCGCTCACCGCGCACATCACCGGCGGCCACACGCGCGGATGCACCTCATGGTCGTTCCAAGTTCGTGATGGTGATCGAGTGCTGAATGTCGTGAGCGCGTGCGACTTGGGACGGTTGGCCACATCGCAGTATCCAGAGCAAAAAGCCGACCTCGAGCGCAGCTTCAGAGTGCTTCGAGGTCTCCCCGTTGACATCTGGGTGACGTGCCATGCGAGATGGTGGGGCAGATATCGCAAATTCATCGCAAGCGCTGCCGCGAAGGACGCAGTGGAACCGTTCATCGACCCTGAGGGATACCATGCCTACATCGACGCTGCCGAAGCGGAACTCCGCGGCGGACGCCTGCACTAAGTTGACCCTGCGGCGTTAGGCTGCGCAGGAACACCCATGCGAAAGCCTCAAGCGTTGGTCGTGGCACTTGCAATCCTGCTGGCAGGCTTGGCGCTTTCTGGCTTGCGGCCCTACGATCGAGCCACCTGGCTGATGGAGGTCTTGCCCATCTTCATTGCCATCCCTGTCCTATGGGCTACCTACAACAAGTTCCCACTCACGACGGTGCTGTACGTATGCATCTTCCTGCACGCCTTGGTGCTGATGCTCGGAGGAGCGTACACGTATGCTCGAGTCCCTCTGGGCTTTCAGATTGCAGATGCCTTGGGCCTGCACCGCAACCCATATGACAAGATCGGTCATTTCTTCCAGGGCTTTGTTCCCGCCCTGGTTGCCCGAGAGGTACTCATTCGCGGCGGCTACGTGCATGGCGCCAAAATGCTGAACTTCCTTGTGGTCTGCATCGTCCTGGCAATCAGTGCGACGTACGAGTTCATTGAATGGAGCGCCGCCCTGGCGCTCGGCCAGGGTGCCGACGAATTCCTCGGTACGCAGGGCGATCCGTGGGACACCCAGTCAGACATGTTCTTCGCTCTCATTGGAGCTGTCGTCGCGCTCGTACTTCTATCGCGCACGCAGGACCGCCAAATCAAACAGCTGGGCGTGCCGTGAGAGAGCAGCCTAATCCTTCGTTGCACCCCACTCGCTACGGCTGGCTTCTTCAGCTTCCGCGAGCGGGTGAACTCAAACGTTAGGCCGCGCCGATGTCGACGGCAACGACATTCGCAGTGCCACTAATCAACGGACTCAAAGTCGCTGGCATTGCGTTCGAAGACGACGGAGAGCAGTTGAGGATTCCGGCTCGGCACGTGGACGTCGGAGACCTTTTGATCACTCTCGACGACGGAGAGATCACGGTCTTCGTCGGAAACTTCACTCATCGCCATTTCACGCCACACGAGGATTTGTCCACCAATGCCGCGAGCACTGCTGAGGACTGCGCAAATGAAGCTCTTGAATATATCGCCGGCATCCTGAACGACCAGTGGGTTCTCTGGGCATACCCTGGTGGTGCCGGGGGCAGCTATCGTCTTGGCGGGGAGGACGATCCAACGGTCGATGCACCACAGGAAGATGCCGTGGTCGTCCGATATCTCTGGTCCGGCCCGTACGAATTGCGGCCTAACAATTTGCCGGAGCGCACGCGTGAGCAATAAAAGGCCAAGCCCAAACTGCCGTAGCTGCGGCGCTCAGGTGTAGAAGAACCGCACGATGTGAAAGAACATCGGTGCGGCGAAGCAGATCGAGTCGGTGCGATCGAGCACGCCACCGTGTCCCTCAATCATGACGCCCCAGTCCTTGGCCCCGAGACTGCGCTTCACGGCCGACAAGGTGAGGCCGCCAAGGAATCCCATCATCACGATCACCGCCGACATGGCCGCGGACTCGAGCGGCGTGAACGGCGTGATCCACCACATGGCGGCGCCAATCAGCGTCGCCGCGATGCCGCCGCCGATGAATCCTTCCACGGTCTTCGACGGGCTGACGAGCGGCGCGATCTTGGTCTTGCCAAAGAGCTTGCCGAACACGTACTGCATGACGTCGCTCATCTGCACGACCAGCAGCAGGTAGAACAGCAGCAGCGCATCGGCGCCCGGGCCGGCGCCGCGGATGTCGAGCATCAGCAGGGCGGGAGCGTGGCTCAGCGAGTACACCGTGACCATGAGCGCCCACTGCTGCTTGGCGCTGCGCGACAGGAAATCGTCGATGTCGGAACGCAGCGCCGCGATCGAAGGCAGCAGCAGGAAGGCATACACGGGAATGAAAATCACGAACAGCCCGTAGCGCTGCATCCCAATCAGCAGGTACTGGATGGGCAGCACCATGAAGAACGACAGCGACAGGGGCAGCCGGTCTCCCGGGCTGCTGGGCGTGAGGGTGATGAACTCGCGCAACGCGAAGAACGACGCCAGCGCGAACAGGATCAATGTCATCGTGCTGCCGCTGAGGAACGCCACCGCCAGGATGGCCACCATGACCCACCAGGCATTGATGCGCGCCACGAGGTTGGCGCGGCTCGCGGTCTTCTTCTCATCGGCCGGGCGGCTGCGCAGCCATGCGCCGATGGCCGATGCGAGTCCCAGCAGCACGACCAGGCTGCCGAAAAGCCAGATGAACTCGCGCGGGATGTGGCGCAGATGCTCGATCATGTGGCCATCGACCCCAGCGCGATGACGCTACCGCGCGCACGCTCGAGGAAGGCGTCGCGATCCTCGCCGGCATTCAGGCCCAGCGGTGCGCCGAAGCGCACCGTGCAAACCATGGGTACCGGCAGCGCCGCGCCCTTGGGCAGCGTGCGATGCAGGTTGTCGAGATACACGGGAATCAGCTCTACGTGCGGAAACTCGCCGGCCAGGCGATAGAGCCCGCTGCGAAACCGTGCGGGCGTGGCGCTCGCGCCGCGCGTGCCCTCGGGAAAAATGATCAGCGAGTCACCCTCGCGCAGCGCGCCACGCAATGGTTCGAGTGGATCGACGGTCGGATCGGACTTGGCGCGATCGATGAGTACGGCGCCGAGGGCGCGCGTGGCAATGTAGCGCCGGAAGCCTGATCCCCAGTAATCCCGCGCCGCCACCGGGCGCGTGCGCCGGCGCAGGCTGCGCGGCAACGCCGACCAGATCGCCAGGGTGTCGATGTGGCTGGTGTGATTGGCGAAGTAGATGCGCTGAATCGGCGTGGGCGTCGAGCCAACCCAGCGCGCATAGGCGCCGACCAGCAGTTTCACGATACCCACCAGCAGCGTGCTCGACGGTCGCAACTCAGCGCGCCTTCAACTGCAGCGCAATCGCCCGAATACGCGTACCGCAGGTGACGATGGCGCCCAAGGCGATGATCCAAGCCGCGGCTTCCAGCAGATACTGGCCACCGTTGAAGACGTATTCGCCGATGCCGAGCAGGCAGCTGACGGTCATCACGGCCATGCGGTGCTGCTTGGCGAGCGGCCCGCGAAAGTCCTGCGTCAGGCCGAAGGTACCGCCGAGGACTCTTATATATGCGGTGACCGCAGCGGCCAGTGCCGCCAGCCAGCCCAGCCAGGCAATTCCAATGGCATACCCCAGTGCCACGAGAAACAGCGAGTCGGCGACTCGGTCGGGTACCTCGTTGTAGAGCACGCCGAACTTCGATTTCCTGCCACCTTCGACCGCCACCATACCGTCGAGGAGATTGCAGAGCAGGCGCAGCTGGATGCCGGCGGCGCAGGCCAGCAGGTTCCAGGGTCGTGGAATGAGCAGTAGTGCGGCCGATCCTGCGGCGGCGACAACCAGTGACAGGATTGAGATTCCGTCAGCGGTGAATCCGGCACGCACGGCCGCATTGGCCAGAAAGCCGGCCCAGCGGGTGGAGCGGCTCGCCAGTGGGCGGCGGGCCTCGGGTGTGGTCATGTCTTGTTGCAGCTATTGATTGGTCTTGTTGGTGCCGCTGCATTGTGAAAGAAATTTTTGTCTGCTGTCACCACTTTCATTACCCCGCGGTGAGCTATCGGCTGACGTCCATCGCCCCCCTTTGCGCCGGAGTTCACTGCGGCATTGGTCTACGAGCACACCTTCCCTTTTCCTAGCGGAGGAACGCTGGCGCCGCGTCTACGATCTTTTCCGAATGGCTATGCCCTACGGATGGGGCAGAAAGGCGGGAGGTGGGGTCTCATCAGGACGATGTCCCCACCTTCTGCTCATTTGAGCACTCACGCGCGAAGTGTCAGTGAACACACGAGTCCTTCGCTGAAGAGGAATCCCAACAACACGGTGAGCGCGCGGGCGTCGAGGGATGCAGGGCTCATGGCGTCGCCCAGGGTCGCGCCGCTGATGAGCGCGGAGACGAATGAAAATGCGGGCAGATCGAGCCGGCGAACCTCGATGGAATCGTGCCGAGCACGGATCATGCCGCGCTCTGGGCCGCTTGATTGATCCACAGGCGGAGCATTGTCTGCCTGGTTGGTCAGCCAGACCGTATAGACGGGATACGCCGAAGCGACCATGCGCAACGACGGCTGAAGGCCGAATGCCATGTGTTCGAGTGCGTCCGACGAATACCCGGCAAGGGCGTCCACGCCGAGCGATGACAACTCCGGAGTGACCGAACTTTCGGCGCGCGCCCACTCGATTCGCCCCAGGTCGGCGAGCCATTGATACTCGCCGCCCGCCAGGTAGTCGTCGAGGAATCCGGCGAAATCGCGGCCCACCCAATGCAGGTCCCCACTGCGCGAGGGAAAGCGCTCGCGGTAGAGGGCGCTGAGTTGCCGGAAGTAATCGTCGCCGACGCGCCGGCGCACGACCGGAAAGGTCTGCTCCAGCGCCTCGCGAAACGTGATGGTGCCGTTGTTGCGATACACGGCAAGGTTCTCGGGGGGCAGCACTGCGCAGGACACCGCGGGATCGCGCAGCGCCGCGGCAAAGTCCCGCTGCATCTCACGCAGCGAGGCCATGAACCTCTCCGAGAATGCGGTCGGCGCGGCCTGCCTCGGCCACCAGCGCATCGAGCGCCGGGATGTTGTTGTCCCATTCGATCAGCGTCGGCAGCGCACCGAATCTTGCGATCGCATGGCGGTACAGCTCCCAGACCGCTTCACATACCTGCGAACCATGATCGTCGATCAATACGGCACCGTTGCGCGCATGCCCCGCCAGGTGGATCTCGCGCACGCTCGTGAGAGGAACCGAATCGATGAACTTCACGGGATCGAGTCCCAGGTTCTGGGAGCTGACATAGATATTGTTGACGTCCAGCAGCAGCGCGCAGCCCGAGCGGGCCGCAACGGCGGACAGGAACTCCCATTCAGGAAGCTTCGAATACTCGAAGGCCACGTACGCCGACACGTTCTCGATCAGCAACTGGAGGCCGAGAAAATCCTGTGCTTCGCCCACCTGGCGCGCCAGCACGTCGACAGCTTCTTCGGTGTACGGCAGCGGCAGCAGGTCGTTGAAGTGCTCGCCGCCGGCGTGGCCCCAGCAGGCATGCTCGGAGACCAGCGCCGGTTCGAAGCGCGCAATGGCGTTCTTCACGCGCCGCAGGTGCTCGCGATCGACGCCATCCGCGGAGCCCAGGCCAAGACCGACGCCATGCAGGCTGAGTGGGTAGTTAGCGCGGGCGCGCAGCAGCGCGCGAACCGCGGCGCCCCCTTCATGAAAGTAGTTCTCGGTATGCGCCTCGATGAATCCCACGGCGGGGCGGTCCGTGAGCAGCGCCTCGTGATGCACGGATCTGAGACCGATCCCGGCGCGCGCCGGAATCGGTCCCTGTGGCACACCTCGCGTGTCGAGGCGTGTCATGGCTGATCAGGCCTTTTCAGGCACGGCCACCTTGCCGCCCATCTTCTCGCACTCGCCCTTGGGCACGTATTTCCAGTCCTTCGGGTCCTTGTCGGTCTTGGCCTGGCCGGAACAGGAGTGCGCCGCGTTGGCGCAGTCGTTCTTGCCCGCTGCCGCGATGCCGAGGCACTTATCCTTGGGGGCGGCGTCTTCGGCGGCAGTGGCGGCGCCGATGGCCAGCAGGCTGCCGACGGCGGATGCAATCGCAATGCTCTTCAGATTCATGAGACTCCTCCGGAGTTGTTTTCCTGGGTTAAAAACCTGAGCCGGTCATCAGACCCGGGTCGGGATGATTTTATTTCGCGCCTGAGAACGGCGCGGCGCCCTTTGGCCTCTCTTCATCGATATTCAGAGGTCGATATTCCGCGCTGGACTCCATTCCGGCAACCGTCTGCCAGACTGCGACAGTTGCCGGGTGGCCGCAGTTCCGAGCAGGCCGAAGCGTATGATCAGCGGCCGTCCCGATTTGGGACCGCAATGCAACCGACTTCCGAATGCCCGCCACCGCACGCACGTGGTCGATTGTCACGCTTACCCTGGGCTACCTGGTGACGGCGCACTTGGCCTTCACGAATCACACCGCATGGGCCGCCGCGACAGCGGTGGGACTGCTCACCGCATTGGTGGCGCTGTCCATCGCAGGTCCGCGGCGCAGGCTGTGGCGGTGGGTAGTGCTGCTGGCAGGAACGGCAATCGTGATACTCACGGCGCGCGGATTTCCGCCGCTGCCGCTGCTGATGCCTCCGGTAATCATTCCCGCGGCCATTGCCATCACCTTTGGCCGCACGTTGCCGGCCGGCCGCACACCGCTGGTCGAGCGCATCGTGCGCGGCTTTCACGCTCCGGTGATCCCGGACGCGGCGGTCCTGCACTATGCGCGGCGCGTCACCTGGGCCTGGGTGGTGCTGCTCGGATGCGTGGCGCTCACAAATGCCGTTCTGGTCATCAATCTGTCGCCGGGCGGGCTGCTCGAGCTGGCGGGGAAGGCGCCGCGCTGGCCGGTGCCGCCGGCCGCCTTCGCCTGGTTCTCGAACACGGGGACCTATCTACTGATCGGCGGCATGTTCGTGCTGGAGTTCATGGTGCGCGTGAGCCTGTTTCCGGATGACCCGTTCCGCAATCCGCTGCATTTCATCCGCGAGGCGCGCACGCGTATGCCCAATATCGTGGAAGCCCTGCGCCATGGCTGAACCGGGCCACAAAACCTTGCGCGTGCCGGCGACGCACCCGATTTTCACGGGGCATTTCCCCGACCGACCCATCGTCCCGGGAGTCATGCTGCTCGAATGGGTACTGGATGAAATCGCGCGGGTGCGCGCCTGTGCGCCGTCGGCGCTGCGCATCCGCGAAGCCAAGTTCTTCGCACCGCTGCAACCCGAGCAGACCGCGACGCTGCAATTCGAGCCCGGCGACCGGCGCTGCACTTTCAGCATTCATCACGGCGCGGTGACCGTCGCGCGCGGCATCCTGGAGTGGGACGCCCGTGATTGAAAGTGTCGAACCTCCGCGGCAATGGCAATTGCGCCCGGAAGCCGGCGGACGCATCGCAAAGTGGTTGCTGCGCCCGCTGGCCTTCGGACTCGGTCGGCCGGTGGCGCGCTTCATCTGCTACTTCGTGGCGTTCTACTTCATGGTCCGGCGCGGTCCGGAACGCGCCGCCTCGCGCGACTACCTGGGGCGGGTGCTCGGCCGCCGCGCCGGGTGGCTGGACGTCTATCGGCACTTCCTGTGTTTCTCGCGCGTGGTGCTCGATCGGCTCTATCTCATGACCGACCAGTTTTCGCGCTTCGATGTGCAGCTCGTCGGACGCGAGCAGATCGCCGCCGCCCTCGAGCCGGGACGCGGCGCCTTGCTGTTGTCGGCACACCTGGGCAGCTTCGATGCGTTGCGCGTGGTGAGCCTGCGCAATCCGGATGTGTCCACGCGCATCCTGCTCGACGTGGGGCAGAACGCCGGCTTGTCGGAACTCCTCAACGAGCTGAACCCGAAACTGGCGGCGACGATTCTCGATGCGCGTCGGCCCGGTGTGGCGCTGGTGCTCGAGATGCAGCAGGCGCTCGCGGGCAATGCCATCGTGTCCACGCTGGCCGACCGGTTGCGGCCCGGGAACCCGGTCATCGTTGCGGATTTTCTCGGGGCGCCGGCGCCATTTCC
>Ga0207691_10005902_pt1 | contig 11832 bp, 6 predicted proteins | sample KBSM13metaG_FD_184327 | JGI IMG/M metagenome (GOLD analysis project Ga0207691, IMG submission 184327) | Miscanthus rhizosphere microbial communities from Kellogg Biological Station, Michigan, USA - KBS M1-3 metaG (SPAdes) (version 2) | ecosystem: Host-associated > Plants > Roots > Rhizosphere >...
GAACAACGGCGGATTCCTCACGCGCTACAACCGCCGCACGGGACAACTGCGCGAGGTGAACCCGTACCCGCGCATGTTCCAGGGCGAGCCGTCGAGCGATGTGAAGGAGCGCTGGCAGTGGACGTACCCGATCATCTTCTCGCCGGTCGACTCGAACGTGCTCTACGCGTCGTCGCAGCACGTGTGGAAGACGACGAATGGCGGTCAGACCTGGACGAAGATCAGCCCCGACCTCACTCGGCACGACCCGAAGACGATGGGGCCGTCCGGCGGCCCGATCACGCACGACATGAACAGCCCGGAGATCTATGCCGTCGTTTTCGCGTTAGGCCCGGGCAAGAAGAGCGCGAACGTCATCTGGGCGGGTTCCGACGATGGCATGATTCACGTCACGCGCAATGGCGGCACGACGTGGGCCGACGTCACGCCGAAGGACATGCCCGAATTCGGGCGAGTAAGCCAGATCGACGCGTCGTCGTTCGACGACGGGTCGGCCTACGTCGCCGTGAAGCGACCCCTCCTCAACGATGTTGCTCCGTATGTGTTTCGTACGCACGACTTCGGGAAGACCTGGACGAAGGTCGTGAACGGGATTCGGCCTAACGACTACGTGCACGCCGTCCGCGAGGACCCGACGCGCAAGGGACTGCTGTACGCCGGTGCGCAGCACGGCATGTACATCTCCTACGACGACGGCGACAGCTGGCAGCCGTTCTCGCTCAATCTGCCCGACATCCCTATCGCGGACGTGATGGTGGAGCGGAACTCCATCGCGATCGCGACGCACGGGCGAAGCTTCTACGTGCTCGACAACATCGAGGCGCTCAGGCAATACACGCCGGCCATCGCGTCGGCCAGCGAGCCGTACCTGTTCGCGCCTGCGCCCGCGATCCGGTCGGGAACCACCGTCGCGATCCGCTACTGGCTCAAGCAGCCACCCAAGACATTGACGCTCGACATCCTCGACGCGGGCGGCAAGGTCGTCCGCACGTACAAGGGCGGCCCGCCGCCGGATACGTCGAAGAAGGCGGACGACGATGATGACGATCGTGAACCGCCGCCAGCGCCGATGCTCGCGGGGCTGAATACGCAGACGTGGGATCTTCGCTACGCGCCGGCCACGCGATTCCCCAAGATGATCCTCTGGGGCGCGACGACGAACGGACCCGTCGCACTGCCGGGCACGTATCAGGTGCGCCTAACGGTGGACGGGAGGACGTTCACGCGCCCCGTGATCGTGCGAAAAAACCCGCTGATCACCGACGTCACGCTGGCGGACTTGCGCGAGCAGTTCGACCTTGCGATCCAGATCCGCGACAAGGTGAGCGAGGCGAACGAGGCGGTCATCAAGATCCGGGACCTGAAGAAGCAGACCGCGGATCGCCTGACGAAATCGCAGGACGCGGCGCTCAAGGCCGCGGCCGACTCGTTCTCGAAGCATGCGAGTAACGTGGAGGAGGCGATCTACCAGGTGCGCAATCAGAGCGGCCAGGATCCGCTCAACTTCCCGATCAAGATCAACAACCGGCTGGCGACGCTGCTCCAGACGGTGACGACGGGCGAGGGGAAGCCGATTGGCGCAGCGGTCCCGATCTTCAACGACCTCAAGGGCGAGTTGAAGGTGGAGACGGATCGCCTCGCGAAGGTGCTGGCCGACGACCTCGTTAGGCTCAACGCGGAGCTCAAGCGACTCGGGTTGCCTGAGGTGACGTTGGCCAAGCCGACGATATCGTAGGGAATCGGGAATCGGGAATCGGGAATCGGGAATGAACCCTCGGGACGCCTCTCTCAGCGAGAATGACATCCCGAGGGTTTTCGATTCCCGATTCCCTATTCCCGATTCCCGACTGTCTTGTCCCGCCCGTACGGATCGCCTGCCAGCGACTCCGTATGCAGCGCGCAGAGCCACTCGCCGTTGCGGCGCACCCAGACCGACGAATCGTTCGCGTCGATCGGAAGCGTGCTGCCATCCACGACGAGGCGCTCATTCACTTTGTACGCGACGATCGCGACGTCGTCGCCAATGAATTTCACCTGCGCGTTCTTCTCGTCGAACGTGTACTGCTTCAGCTCCCACTCGCCGTCGGCCATCATTTTCTCCATCGACGCGCCGTCAATAGCCGAGACGCCCTGTGCGCCGACGATGATGCAACCGTCGTCGGTCATCTGACCGGCGGTACGGCCGTCCTTCGTCTTCATCGTGTCCCAGAACCGCTTCTCGAGGTCGAGCACCTCCCGTTCCCTTCCGTCGTTCGCCATAGCCGTGCCTCGTACGCATGAGTTGGGCGGCATCGAAGGAAGAATCAGGCCACGTTACTCCGCCCGCAGCGCCTCCATGGGATCGATGCGCGCCGCGCGGCGTGCAGGGACATACGCCGCGGACACGCCGATCGCCACCAACAGAACCGACGCGGCGACGAGGGACGCCGGATCGAGCGGACTCACGCCGAACAGCTGCGACCGAAGTAGCCGTCCCATCACGACCGCTCCGGCAATTCCCAGGAGTGCGCCCCCGCCGACGACGCCGATCACTTCGCCGATCACCAGCCGACGGACGTCGCGCGGCGTTGCACCGAGCGCCACGCGAACGCCGATGTCGCGCGTCTGCCGACTCACCGCTGACGCCATCACGCCGTAGAGACCAAGCCCGGACAGCAACAGCGCCACCACGCCAAAGGCAGACATGAGCAGTGCGCTCAACCTCGGCTGCGCAAGCGGCTGATCGAGGAGCTGATCCATCGTCGTCGCATCCCAGAGCGTGAGATTCGGATTCGCGTCGTGCGCCGCCGCACGAAGCGCCGGCAGCATCACCGCGAGAGGTGCGGTCGTTCGCACGGCAACGAGGCCATTCCAGAACGGAGGGATCTGGTCCCAATCGAAGTAGATGACCGGACCCGCGTCTCGCAGCTCGCGGAAGTGCGTATCGTTCGCGATGCCGACGACGGTCAACACGTCGCTGTCCCGCACCTGCTTCAATTGCTTGCCGATCGCGTTCTGCCCCGGCCACAGTTGGCGGGCCAGGGATTCGCTGATTACCACCACGTTCGCAGTGCCCTTCGTGTCGGCCGCGGTGAATGCTCGCCCATGGCGGATGGGAATCTGGAAGGTGCGGAAATAATTGGGGCCGACGAACTCGAATGGCACGAACGGATAGCGCTCCCGCTCCGACTCCGAGACTTCGGCCGGCGCGATCTTCATGATGTAGAACGATTGCCCCTTGAACGGTGCGCTCTCGATTGGCGTCGCGGCGACGACGCCGGGCGTGGCCTCGAGGCGCGCCACGACCTGCTTGCCCGCCTCGTGTATCTGCTCTTGCGTCGACAGCACGCTTTGCGGACCCGTGAACGAGAGGAGCGACACATGCTCCGCCGAGTAGCCGAGGTCCATCGTCTGGAGTCGCTCCAGCGTGCGGACGAGGAGCGCTGCTCCGGTCAGAAGGATCACGGACAAGGCCACCTGCAACGACACGAGCCAGCGGCGCGTATTCCGCGCTGACTTGCCCTCGAGCCCCGTGCGCGAGTCAGAGCGCAACACGGAGTACGAGCTCACACGCGACGCGACGAGGCTTGGCAGGAGCCCGAACAGCAGTGTGGCAACGAGCGTGATGGCGGCGGCCGCGGCAGCTGGCGGACCCGCGACGCCGAGCGCATCGACTCGTGGTAGCTGCGCCGGTGCCGCCACACGCACGACGCCTAACAACACCTCGGCGATCACGAAGCCGAGCAAGCCGCCGACAACCCCCAGGAGGCCGTTCTCGACGAAGAACAGGCGCGCGATGTCCACGTGGCTCGCGCCCAGCGCACGACGCACCGCGATCTCGCGCGTGCGGCCGAGCAGGCGGATGAGCACCAGGTTGCCCACGTTCACACACGCGATCAGCAGTAACAGCGCGACGGCGAGCGTCAGCGCGACGATTGCCGGTCGGGAGCTGCCCAGCACCGTGTCAACGAACGAACGGGCGTCGACGCCCGACACCACGATGTCGGTGCGCGGGGCCTGGCCAGGCCCCGCCGGAGTGCTCGCGAACGGATTGTTGCGTCGAGCGAGAGCGAATACGGCATCGCGCGCCGCCGCGATGGTCACTCCGGGCGCGAGCCGGGCGACGATGTCCACCTGCGCTATGAAATCCGGCGCCAGCGGGACCCATGCATCGGTCCCGGCGGGATACTCGAAACCCGCCGGCGCCACGCCGACGATGCGTGCTGTCCGACCAGTGTACGGCGTGGTGATGGTGTGGCCGATGATGGCGGTGTCGCCGCCGAACCGTTTGCGCCACGCGGCGTAGCTCAGCACGATCACCGGCTGGGCGCCGGTGCGGCCGTCCTCGGCGACGAACGTGCGCCCGACGACCGGCCGTACGCCTAACACATCGAAGAAGTCCGGCGCTGCGCTCACGGCGTCGAGCACGATCGACGTGGTGCCGTCGATGAACGGATTTGGACTGGGGCCGAGGTGGTAGAAGCCGGTGACGCCGCGAAACATCGCTGTGTCGCGCGCGATCTCCCGGAGATACGGGTACGGCGCGTCGATATTGGCGCCGCCACGATCCAGTGGATGCATGACGACGAGACGGTCCTGCGCCGCCACGGGCAGGCGGTCGGCAAGCACCGTCTTGTAGATCGCGAACATCGCGGTGGACGTGCCGACGCCGAGCCCGAGAATCGCGACGGTCGCCAGGGCAAAGGTCGGGGCGCGGCCAATGGCGCGGACGGCCACCGCGACGTCGCGGCGAACCCTGCTCAGATGTTCGACGGACATGGACTGGTGGCGGCGAGCGCGTGGGAATCGCCTAACGTCGATCGGAGCATGGAGTCCTCGGGTGGGTAGTCATCCCGAGTGTCAGCGTCTCGGCCGCCACGCCAGCCCGGAGTCACCGTCGTCGGGAAGACGTTAGGCCCGCGCTCAACAGGTCGAGCTCGCGCCGCACCTGCGCGGCTTTGGCCCTGAGCACCGGCTCGGGATCAGATCGCAGCGCGAGGTAATGCCGCCACGCCGCGATCGCGCCCGTCGTGTCGCCGGCGGCGAGCGCGAGACGGCCCTCTTCGCCGAGATCCGCGGCGAGGTAGTTCGCGATATCCATCCGGCGCCGGCGGATTGCCGCCAGCGCGAGTGTCGGCTCACCCACCGCTTCCCAGAGCCGGGCCGTGATCCGATACTCGGGCAGCGCCCAATGCCATGGCGTACCGGTGAGCAACAACGAATCGAGTCGATTCAACAGCGCTCGCGAGCCCGGGCGGTGTTCCACGACGCTCCGCCAGGCGGCAATGGTTGCGGCGCACGTGTCGTAGAATGCCACGATGGCGCCAACCGCTCCCGGTTCCGGTGTGCGGAGCTTCGTGAGCGCGACGTCGACCAGCCGGGTGTCGCCATGCGCGAGCGTCCATTGCGCGCTCACGCACACGTGTATCATCTGTGACCGCAACTCCGCTGCCTCGCGCGCGAGCGGCCGCTCGACTTCCGACACCAACTGCTTCGCGGCCGCGGAGCCGGCGCTGTCATCGCCATCGCCGTACAGCGCGCTCAGGACTTGCAGCGCGAGTCGGCTCTTGGGCCGCCACTCCGGCACGAGGCGTGAGGCGACCGCCTGTGCTTCGGCCGGCCGGCCGTGATTGAGCGCGAGGTGGTACTGAATCGATGCAACCGACGCCTGGCCGCCGTCCGTTCGCACTCGCGCGGCGATGATTGCCTGCGCACGGTCCGCGTCTTCGACATCCCAGCCGGCTTTCTGTGTGAGACCCCAGATGCCTGTCAGGTCGTTGTCCCGCACCGATGCGAGCCCAGGACGCGCGGCGGTGATGCCAGGAAGGTCGCGTCGCGTGAACGCGCGGAGCCAGCGCCTGTAGGCCAGTGTCGCTGTGTCCGCGGCGGACACGGAGTCACCGCGGAGGACGCGATCGTAGAGGCCGGAGTCGGCGGTGACTGCGGCGATGGCGAGGAGTTGCATCCGCGACGGCAATCCCCGCGTGGGGTCGAGCTCGAGAGACCGCTCGAGCGCGATGCGTGCCTCGGTCCACGCGTCAGGCACGCCGAGCCGCGCGCCGACGTGATAGTACGTGAGGCCCAGCTCGCGCCAGGCATCTGCGTTGGTGAAATCGCTCCCTGTCACCGAGCGCCAGGCTCTCAGCCGGTCGGCGGCCGGATACCACGCGGGATAATTTGGGCCCAGCTCCGCCCGGAACGTCGACCGCTCGCGGGGCGTTAGGCGGTCCTGATGACGCCAGGCCAGCGACTCGGCATGGGCCGCGCGCATGCCGTTGTACAGGCCACTCGCTTCGCGCAGCCCGAGGGCGGCCGAGGCGAATGTGGAGTCGACCGCGAGCGCACGCTCGAACGCGTCGACGGCGCCGACCCAGTTGCCGCCGCGCAGCGCCGCGCGCCCTTCCAGGTACGCACGCACCGCCGGAACGGACGTCGCCCCCAGCACACCGGCACGCAACATGTCTTCGCCTCCCTCTATCGAAACGAGGCGCACGGCGATCGTGTCGATCAACTGTACGATGCTGTCCACTCGGCCGCGCGCCTCGACCTCGGCGACGATGCGGTCGCCCGCGACGGCGATGAGCTCCGCGCTGATCAGCACGTCGCCGCCCGAGACGACGGCTGAACCCGTGACAACTTGTGACGCACCAAGTCGCCGCGCCGCGGCGAGAACCGCGCGTTGCGGCGCATCGTCGTGCGTCGTGCCGCCGGCTCGTACCCAGGACGCGATGGAGGCTCTCGGGTCGATTGGACCTCGCTGCTGGCCCTCCGCCAGACGAATCGACAGGAGCTCCACGAGCCCCTCACGGAGCCACATCTCAGCCGAGTCGGCGGCGGTCACTCTGAACGGCATGACCGCTACCAAGCCGGCCGACGCCACGGGATCTGGGGAGGAATGTCGCGTTAGGCTGAGAACCGCCGACGCGGCCGTGACCACCGCGACGATCCCGATGAGCGCCCGCCGCGAGCGGCGGCGCGCCGGCAACGCCTGTTCCGATGGCCGGTCAGCCATCGACTCGGTATCAGGGGCATCATGCGCCTCCGCCGATGTGGGCGCATGCAGTGCCGCCGTCGTGGCGATGAACGTCGCATCGGGCTCGGCCCCGAGCTCCGAGCGGACGACCCTAGCATGGGTGGCCGCGTGACGCAACGCGGCGGGAACATCCCCGGCCGCGGCGTAGGCCCGGATCAGTCCTGTCGCCGCTCGCCCGCTCAGCGCGTCGAGCGCGGCCAGCTTCGCCCACCAGCGTATCGCGCCACCGTGGTCGCCCCGTTCATCCGCGGCTGCCGCCAGTTGGAACAACGCATTGCTGTTGAGCGCCGCGAGCCGCGCACGCTCCGCCGCTGCCCACTCCTCGAATTCGGTGGAATCGGGGATGTGGAAACCGTCGAGAAAGGGGCCGCGATACAGGGCGACGGCGGCGTTCAGGTCTCCGCGATCGAGCGCATCCTCGAATTCCGCCACGTCGGACGTCACCACGTCTGGATTCACGCGCAGCGGATCTGTTCCGATCAATACATCGTCGCCGGCCTGTTGGCGGATGTAGTACAAGAGCTGGTGAAGCGCATGTCGTGCCGAGTCGGTAGCGCTCTCGGGATTGAGGTAGGAAACCAACTTGTCGCGGCTGACGCCCCTGCTGCGCGCGGCGGCGATCAGGACGAGAAGCGCGAGGCGGCGGCGCTGCTCCGCGACGACGGCACCGCCCGAGTCCACCAGGGTTGTGCCGCCTAACGCAAGCAGGCGTAGCGGCTTGCGCGCATGAGGGCCAGGAGAGGGGCGCATGAGATGGCTCGCTCATACTACGACCCGGCGAGACCCCTCACAACCATCGTCGGTGGCCATCACCGACTCTTCCGGATTCCATCATGCGTCCCTTGCTGCTCGGGTTCGTCCTCCCCGCTGCCCTGCTGACGACCGCCTGTGACATCGATCGGCCCACCGGTGTCGCCGCTGCGCCGGCTGGTCTTGCACCCTCCTTCTCCGCGGTCAAGTTCTGGGAGGCGGGAGCGACCGTCGCCTGGAACGAGCGCGCGACCAACCTCGCCGCGGTGCGTGTGATCGACGCGGTCCGGCTCTACGCCTATCTGGGAATGGCCCAGTTCCGTGCGGCACAGGCAGCCCAAGCCGGTCCGGGCCCTCACCCGCCAGTCTCCGCAGCGATCGGCGGTGCGTCGGTTGCGATCCTGCGATCGTTTTTCCCGCTGGACGTGGCCGAGATAGAAGCGGGCCTCGATGCGCAGCGCGCGGCGCCGGCGTGGCCGGGTGAAAAGCATGCCGACTTCGCCGACGGGGAAGCGCTGGGTCGGTCGATTGGCGCGGCGGTGCTGTCGTTCGCGCAGGGCGATCTCTTCGGACTCACGAATCCGCTCGTTCCCCCGATCGGGCCGCCGCCAGTGACCCCGGGCTCGTGGATCTACAGCGGTGGTCCCATCGCCCGGGGCGGCTTGGGCGCACGGCCAATCTTCCTCACGTCGGGAAGCCAGCTTCGGCCGCCACCACCGCCCGCCTTCGGAAGCGCCGCCTTCAACACCGCGCTGGCAGAGGTTCGCCAGATTTCCCTGACGCGTACAGCCGAACAGCTCGCGATCGCGAACTACTGGAACGTGAACCAGTCGCCGCGATCCGATGCCGCCATCATGGCGATCGCGAGAGACCTGATCGTTTCACACCGGCGTGGCGATGCGGAGGCGGCGCGGATCATGTTCCTCATGGGTGCCGCCGGGTTCGACGCCATCGTCGCATGTTTCGACGCAAAGTACTACTACTGGTACATCCGGCCGCCGCAGGCTGACCCGCTGATCGTGACCGCGTTCCCCCCGCCGCCTCATCCCTCGTACCCCTCCGGGCACAGCTGCGCAACCGGTGGACTGACGGGCGTCCTCGCCGGCGTCTTCCCGAGCGAGCGCGCTCGGCTGGAAGCCGTCGCGGAGGAGGCAAGCCTCTCCCGCCTGTACGCCGGGATTCATTATCGGTTCGACATGGAAGCAGGTCTGGCCATCGGGCGCGCGGCGGCCGCGATTGCGCTCGCGGCAAACCTCGATGGAACGGGCTCGTTACCGTAGAAGGCACTGCAGGCTGCCGATGACGCCGTAGGAGGCCGAAGGAGGCCGTAGGAAGGAGGCCGTAGGAAGGAGGCCGTAGGAAGGAGGCCGTAGGAAGGAGGAAGGAACGGGAACCTCGAAGGAGGCGTACTTCGGCGCCGTCGGCGGCGGGCTTTGAAAGACCCGATCACCGACGGCCAGGTGATGCTCATTGCAGGGCCCGAGGGTTTTCGCTTGCCGACCAGCGACCAGCACGAGCGACCAGCTACCAGCCGTCGTTGATTCCCGATTCCGGACGTTACGGGATCGCCAGTCCGTATTTCGCGTTGATCGCCTGAACCGCCGCAGTGGCGAGAATCGACTGACCTGCGGCGCTCGGGTGCACGCCGTCAAGACTGATGTTCGAGCCGAACGGCGTGCTCGAGAACAGGATGTTTGTGAGGCTCAGGCTCGGCTTCGGTAGGCCGTACAGCGCGTCGAGGCTGAAGTACGCCCAGCCATTCTCGGTCGCCCGCGCCTGCATGTGTGCATTCATCTGCGCCATCCGGGTGTTGATCGCGCTGATGTCGCCTGACGTGAGCACGTAGTCCACGGCGCCGGGCACGTTCGCGCACGTGGCCGTCGTCGGCGCGCGCGACACGAGCGTGAGCAAGTATCCTGGCACGAACACGTAGTTCGAGCTCAGATAGCAACTCAGGCTGACCGTGATCCCAAGTGGTAACAGCGCCAGCCACTCGTTGTAGAACTCGCGTGCCCGCCGGATGCTCGGGAAGTTGGCCGCATTGTTAGGCAGCCCGACGAGCACGCCGCGCGCGCCAGTCGACTTGACCGCCGCGAGCACCGCATCGTAGTCGCGCTGCCAGTCCGCGAACGGCGTCATCGCCTCCACGCGACCAGTGCTCGCTGGCAGTACCTCGTTCGCGGCGAGCTCCACCGACACGAACGTCGGATTCTTCGCGAGCATGGCCGTCACCTGCGTCTGCCCCGGTGGGAGTACACGCGTGTACAACGCTCCCTTGCGTGCGACGCGGGCCGTTTCTGTCTCGGGCGTGCTGCGAAGCGCGTCGCGAACCTTCGCGCCAGAGATCGCGACGCTGTTCGTCGGCAGGGTGACGCCGTCGCGCAGCGGTGCACAGACGTTCATCACGGCCGTCACGAGGTCGTCACCGAACGCACCGACCAGCACGATCTCGGACACGAGCGGCGGCAGGAGCGGTGGTCCGCACCCCGGGTCCTGGATGAGCGGTAGTGCGAACGGGACGCCCGCGCGTCGCGCGAGCTCCGCGGGCCACGCGGCGCGTTGGCCGGCGGCGAAGATGCCGGCCGATTGCACGCCCTGGCTGTTACTCGTGCCTAACGCGACATAGCGGGCGAGCATCGCCTGCGCCGTCACCGCGCTGACACTCCGGTTTGTTGCGGGGACCGTGGGCGTGTTGGGCAGACCCGGTGGAGCGATGGGGTCCGTGCACGCGGCAAAGGCCAGCGTCGCGCCAACGAGGGCGAGCGTACGTCTCATCCGACTGCTCCTGCCAGGCTGCGCGCGAAGCCCGACTACGCGCGGTGCCCTAACGACACCCGCGCGTCCCCGCGCCACAGGTTCCCGAAACTGCGCCGACGGTCCGGACGGCGCAAGCGTGCCGTCGGTCAACCGGCGTAGCGGTCTGGCGTGATGGCTTCCGGAGCTTGTCGATGCGCTGGCGATCTCGCGAACCTGCGCTTGAAGCGCCGGCGCGTCCGACGAGCCCAGCACTGGCCGAGAGCGCTATGACCCCAGGATCGAGTGAATCCTTGCGCCGTGTCGGGAGACTGGTACGTTGGCAGGGTGGCCGAGCCAATTGCAACCACGAGCCGAGCGGCTGAAGGAGCCAACTTGTCGTCACGCAGACCGCGCGACGACGAGATCGATTTCTTTGGCATCACGCACCCGGGCAAGGTTCGGAAGGACAACCAGGATCACTACCTCGTCTCCACGCTGCACAAGACCGCGCGTGTAAAGGCGACGAGTCTTCCGAACCCGGAGCTGTTCGAGCTGCCGAGTCAGCGCATCGCGTCGTTCGGCATGGTGGCGGACGGCGTCGGCGGACACACAGGCGGCGAGACGGCGAGTCGCGCTGCGGTGGAAGCGATCGCGGAGTACGTGAAGGAGACGATGAACGCGTTCTACGCCGCCGACGAAAGCGACGAGAGCGCGTTCTTCTCAGCGCTCGAGGACGCGGCCGCGGCGTGCCATCAGGCGGTCATCCAGCGCGCGCACGACAGCGGACAGCCGACGGGCGCGACGACGCTCACGCTGTTCGTGGCTGTCTGGCCGAGCCTCTACCTGCTGCACGTGGGGGATAGCCGCTTCTACCTGTACCGGGGTGGCGCGCTGCAGCGCCTGACGCGCGATCAGACGATGGCGCAGGACCTCGTCGACTCGGGCGTCCTCGCGAAGGAGCAGGCGGTGCGGAGCCCGCTCGCGCACGTGCTCACCAGCTCCATCGGCGGCAGCGAAACACGCCCGGACGTCTCGCGCGTCGAGCTGACCCGTGGCGACGTGCTGTTGCTCTGCACGGACGGTCTCACGAAACACGTCTCGGACGACCGCATTGCCGATCGCCTGCGGGAGATGACGTCGGCGGAGCAGGTGGCGCGCGCACTTGTCGACGACGCGCTGGCTGGTGGCGGCAGCGACAACGTGACGGTGCTGGTGATTGGGGGAGTCAAAGCAGGCCGTAGGAAGGAGGCCGGCGAGGCCATAGGAAGGAGGCCATAGGAAGGGGTCATCCCGAGCGCAGCGAGGGATCTTCTCGAACGTGATGGTGGCCGGAA